>Ga0157365_10000893_pt1 | contig 12540 bp, 14 predicted proteins | sample AttsexASBM3_FD_111478 | JGI IMG/M metagenome (GOLD analysis project Ga0157365, IMG submission 111478) | Fungus gardens microbial communities from leaf cutter ant in Ribeirão Preto, State of São Paulo, Brazil - Atta sexdens ASBM3 | ecosystem: Host-associated > Fungi > Mycelium > Unclassified ... | reverse complement strand
CTCGATCTCGAAAAGGCCAAAGCAGAAGTTGAACGTCTTGATGCATTAACGAAAGCCAGCATATGCGGGTTAGCTGATGCATTAGGATTCAAGCCTGATTCCCCTGTCCGGCTTGATGGGTTCGGCATCAGATATCTGGAAAGCGTTTCTAAAGGTACAGTTAACTGGAAAAGTCTAGCGAAAAAACTAGATCCAGAAGTTAACCCGGAACAACACCCGGACTGTATTAATAGTGATAAGAAACTATCAAAGCTTACTACTTACGAATACGCTCCTACTTCAGGAGATACGATTGTAGTAACAATGCCGAATCCTGCAAATGTCAAGTCTACATCTGAAAAACCACTTACATGTGGCGATTCAGAAGATGACAAACATTTAAAGGATTTAACTTCAAGTGAAGAAGGTTTGACGATCTTCTGAATATACTAACCCTGCTTCGGCAGGGTTTTTTTTATCTTGACCAAACAGTTGCTCTCAATTAATCTAATGAGTGCGGATATACCGCCTAACTTCCGGCTTTATGCCCCTAAAACATCTTTAACCTCGGCCCCGGCCAAACTGAACAATCATCTATGATTGCTCATACGGCTTCTACACGTCTATACATACAGAATTCGATGGCCCGATGCCTTTATAGGCGTCGGGTTTTTTTATGCGTCGAGAAAGGTGTTTTTCCTCTACTGAGGAATCAGTGTGTTCAGGCACTTTCTCCTGAGCGATTTATCTTAAATCTAAAAAAACCTTAAATATCTAAATATATAGGAGTCTCTATGACAAAGTTCATTAACCTAACAACTTATCTTGCCAGTGATGTGCAACGTGAGTTGGGCGTTATTGATATTGATGGTAACGTTGCAGCTGCTCTGACGGAATTCCTCTCTTTTCCGTCAGCACCCGCATCTGGTGAAATGCAGGCTAAAGCTAAAGCTATAGCTGACATAGCTAAAAATCTTTGTGATAAAGAAGGGACGATTAATGTTTTGATAAACGCTAAGTCGTTCTTTATACCCACTCTGGTTTTTGCTTTGCAGAAAAAAGGTCTCACCCCTTTCTATACTTTTGCTCATCGTTCAACAAAAGTCTCAGATGGTGTTGTTTTAAATAAGGAATACGTGCATAAGGCTTTGGTCAAATGCATTCCTGAAGCATAAACATCAGACTCCAATTTTTTAATATGTAAAATCTGCTTCAAAAAACTGCTAGAAGACCTAGCACTAAAACCCTTAAATTTCTAAATCTCTTAAATATATAAACTTATAGGTGAAATCATGTCTATTAATAATGCAAATGCTATTGCCGTTGATGCTTTAATCCGTAGTGCTGCTATTTCTCCAGCAGAATTTGGTATTGCTATTCCCAAAAATGCTAAGGTTAATCCATATCCCAGCTTCCCTATGAATCATGTTTTTCAAGATTATGTCCCATCTAAAGATGGCGATTATGTCTTTGAGGAAAATGTACGCAGGGCGGTGTTGATGTGGTTCAACTACCCAATGGGCCAATCTCTTTGGTTATCTGGCCCTACAGGTTGTGGTAAAAGCAGCATTGTTGAGCAGGTTGCTAACCGTTTTAACTGGCCGTTGATGAAAGTTACAGCCTTCCCTGAAATGGATATCAGCTCTCAAATTGGCGGACTTAGAATCGTAACTGATCCTATGACCGGTGATACGCAGACGGTGTATGTTCATGGCCCTCTGGCTATGGCCTACAAATACGGCATGGTTTACTTACTGGACGAATACGATCAGCTTGAAAGCTCTTGTGCTAATGCTTTTAACACTGTTCTTGAAGGCGGTAATTTAATTATCCCTGAAACGAATGAAGTTATTAAAAAGCATGAAAACTTCAGATTTGTTGCCACTGCGAATTCAATCGGTCAGGGCGATAATACTGGAGTTTACGGTGGCGTTAAAATGCAAAACACGGCCAACTTAGACCGTTATATGTTTGTTAATGCAACCTACATGGCACCAGAAATCGAAGTTAATATCATTACTAAGTACATTCCTGATCAAACTATTGCGATGAAGTTTGTAGCTATAGCTAATCAGATTCGTAAGCAGTTTATTGGTAACGAATTGGATTTGGATTCGGTAAATGATAAAAGACTTTCCGTAACATGCTCCACCCGTTCACTTAAAGCATGGGTATCTCGTTTTGCAATAATGAAAAACGCGAGAATGCCTAATGCACTCATTACGTCGTTCGATTTCCATATCGGAAACCGAGCACCCGCTGATGAGAAAAAGGCTTTACATGCAATTGTTGAAAGCACTTTTGGTGAATTGGCTAAGTAATTCCTCCAGTAGTTAAAACCTAAAGAGCGCATTAGTGCGCTTTTTTTATTCATTTAAATATATAAATATATGAGGTCAAATATGACTAACGCAACTTCAAATGTAAACAAAGTTCTTGAGTCCCTTATTCTTGTTTCACTTTCTGAAATCCACGGTATCAGTGGGCGTAAGAAATTAAAACGTGAGGACTTTGGTGAGAACGTCGAGTTACCACCAGATGTAATCGTTTCGCTCGGTTCAAAAAAGGTTATTGATCCCAAACTTCTGAATCCCTTTACTCAGTACAAGACTAAGGCCCACGCGCTTTGCTCTGCTGTTGGAATTCGTTTTCTTGGAGGTTATGCTGTCCCTGCTGACCGTGTGAATGACCTAATCTCATCCCTGAACGATGTAAAGACAGAGTTTTACATTTATAAGAAAACGTTCCTTAAAGCTGATTTTGATAGCTGGATTGATCAGTGCGAAGAAAAATATCGTAAAATTCTTCGTGACGGAGCTAGTGTAGATGTTGAGTATATGGACAACCAAATTCAGTTTGGCTTCACTGCTATTCACATTACACCATATGGAAACTCAGTAATCCAAGAAGGTATTGCCGGACAGATTAAAAGCCTTACAGATGAAGTTTTTGAAGAAGTGTCGGGGTTAGTTGATGGGTTCTTGAAGAATTTGAACCAAACTGCTTTCACTCAGCATACTATCAACCCGCTTCGTCGCACCGCTGACAAACTCTCTTCTCTAGGTTTTATATCTGACAGAGTTAATAAGCTTGCAGTATATATCAGCGATGTTCTTGCTGATGTTCCTGTAACTGGCAAAGTAACCGGACGTAAATATTCTGATATCCTGTCTTTGTTAAATAACCTTCGTGATCCTCAACGAGCTAAATCCTTTGTAGATTTACTCAATGCCGATGCAGATCAAAATCAATCATCTTCCGGGAATGGTTTTATCGATCTTTCTCCTGCTGATGAAGTTATTTATCAATCTGTACAACCCACTCTCCTAAACGAGTTTGCTGAAGCACCCTCATCTTTGTCATCGTCAGCTATAAATGTTGATCCAGATGAAGGTCAAAATGGCAATAATGTTGTTGAGGACTTTTTAGCTGACAGTGTTTCAGTTCCAGAAGAACCGAAAACGCCGTCACTAGCGAAGCCCTTACCAGAATACACTGAGACACTGAATGATGATGAGTTACCAACAGATTTACCATCAGGTAATGAAGTTGTTAACGAACCTGTTTTCACTGAAAGCAAGCCTACTACCTCTGCAATTCCAATTATTGAGGAAGTAACTGCTTCACAGATAGTGCAATCAGACTCTGGAGAAGGTTTTGGAGAAGTTGAAGTTGTTGATGATCAAAACACGAAGGAATTTTCAAGTAACGACCGTTCGCTAATTAATAATGGCGATATGTTTGTTCTTGGGGATTCTAATGATGGGTTAATGCTTTTCTAAACATTCAAGGCCCATTATGGGCCTTTCACTTAAATATATAAATTTATCTTGTGAGGTTAAACTGATGGGTATTTATAACTCCCTTCCTGTTGTTGCGCGCGCTCTTGCTGATCAACTTAATGTTACTGTTACAGTTGGTGGCTCTGACGCGTACGCTTCATCGAGTGGTGGTAAGTCTATTATCAACATTCCTTACTATAAGGATGCTGAAAGTCTTTCTGATGCGATATTAGGTTTTACCATCCATGAAGCTGCTCACATTCGATTTACTGAGTTTGACTTACTTATGCCTGCCTTAAATAAGCTAAGTGATGAACGCTCAGTTATTAAGAATGAGTTTGGCGAACTGGTCGATTCTGGTCGATACAATAAAAAAGTACTTCATAGTCTCTGGAACATAGCTGAAGACCTACGTATTGAACGCGCTATAGTGCGTTCCTTTCCTGGCTCTTTGCGCTATCTACAAGCTGTCCGTAGTTTTGTTTTTGACGGCAATATAGAGCCTTGTGATGTACCTGCTACGATTTATCTCGATGCTATGTTGCTGTGTGGTCGCGAACGTTATCACGGCTTCAACACACATTCAGAGATTCGTCGTAACGAGTTTATTTCTGTTTTCGGTCAAGAATTACTGGAGAAATCTCTCGATACTTTGGGGCTGGCAGTCTTGGCAGATTCCACGCTCAACTGTCTCGATGTTGCCCGTCAGCTGTACGACCTTGCTATAGAAGCTTTTAACAATCAGACCAAAGATGATGAGCCGAATACTGAGGAAAGTAACTCTCAGGAAAATGGATCTCAATCTCAACAGGAACAGGAGCAATCTTGTGAAAATGATGAAGTTTCAGAATCAACTGAGTCTTATGACGATTCTGGTAGTTCTGAAAATCAACATATTTCTTCTGAAAATGACCCTGCTTCCAGTAGTGTCGGTAGCGGTGATAGTGGTAATGATTGTTTAGCTGATAAAGCAGATTCAACTCTGACTGATCCGTTTGGAGATGCTTGCGATGCCGATATTGATCGTGCAGCAAAAGACATTTCGGATAAGTTTAATGAATTGATGCAAGATAAGTTATCACCTTTCCAACGTGCGAAACCTGTAACTCCTTTTCCAGTATCTCCGGCAAAGACTTATGAAACCAGTAATGCCTCGGTAATTCGTGGCATAAATGCTTCTTCTGGCCTTCGTCAGTCTCTTAATGGCTTACTACAAGGTGCGCAGCATGTTCGCAGAACACATAAAGAGTCCGGTTTAAAGATTGATGGTAGACTTCTTTCTTCTGTCCTCGTGGGCAATAGTAAAGTTTTCAAGCATAAATCTAAAACAGTCGCTTTAAATTCTGCATTTACCATTCTCCTTGATTCCAGTGGATCTATGGAAGGCGATATTATTGAAGCTGAAGCTGCGGTTATTTCTTTGCTTTATGCATTGGATAATTTGAAAGGCGTATCAACTTCTGCATATCATTTTCCACACTCTGATGGCAACTCGGTTGGTAAATTAAAAGACCGTAAACAAACACTACGTCAAGCTATATCTGCAAACCATTTTGGTATCAGGGCTGGGGGTGGTACACCTCTTAGCTCTTCATTATGGCCTGCAATTATTGATCTTGTTGTAGAAAAAGCTGACCAACGCATATTAATTGTGGCTACTGATGGTAGACCATCTTCTGGAACTGAACAGGATGTTATAGACATGATTAATAGTGCTAAATCTGACGGTATGAAGGTTATAGGAATTGGTTTCGGTTCAGCAAACCAATCTCTTATGACCAGATTATTTGGTAATACAGGCGTATCAGTTGGAAACCTGGCAAATCTTCGCACAGCGCTTTTCGATGTAGCTCGTCGTGCATTGCTAAACCGTTAACCTTAACTTTAAATATATAAATTTATCAAAGGTACACTTATGAACCTTAAATCTAAGCGTGAAAATGAGAACCAGCTGTCTTTCCTGCATGTTCTTGATGCTGACGAAATGACTTACGTAGCAAAATACGAAGAGTCATATGATTTTCGTTTCAGTTCTAAAGTGGCTTACGAGATGATCCGTGACTCCATTTACCTGATGACGTTTAATCGCAGCAACCTCCAGCAAAGAATCGATGAGATTACATGGCTACTTTCTGATGTTAACCAGGAAGACATGTGCTCATTTACTAATTGCTGCCGGATGTGCGGGCTAGACCCTTATGAGGTACGTATTGGTGTAATGCACGAATGGAAAAGGGAACTCGATGAAAAAACACTTTTATTGAATTTTCCTAAACATCCTCGCTATAAAGGCATCAAGGATTTAATTGATGGCGAAAAAGCGGGTTTTGAAAAGTACAAGAAGGCATTTTACCATATATACCCTCAAGACGCTTCAAAGCGAAAAGCATCTTAATAAATATACGCTGACTTCGGTCAGCGTTTTTATTTGGAGTTCTCAATCATGCAAAATACTATCTATTATGATGAATCCACCGGGATTCCTCAATATGGTTTTACACTCGCTCAGTTAGATGACCTTATTGGTTATGTACATGAAAATCGTAAATCTGGGTTTGGTTTGCTCTCCGATCACATTCCACTTTTCGATTCAACTTTCATCATCAATATCTATCATCCGGCTGCTCCAGACACATATTCACTTTATCTCTATAAAGATGAACATGAATGCTGGTGGCCTTATGCAACTCTCGATTGCCTGTGCGACATCAAAACTTTACTGAAATCAATTTAAGGTGGAATTATCATGAAAAACTTATTTAAATGTTTCCAATCTCTGCTTAACAAAAAAGGTGTTAATTCTGTAGCAAATCAGGATACATTTTGTAATGATCCTATCGCTATTGAAGATCTGGGCCGACGAGTTGAGGATAAAGAGGCATTCTTTAATCTATATGTTCGTTGTACCTGTGAAAGTTGCTCCAGTTTTCCTATATATCTTGCGAAGATGATCAGAAGTTGCCGACTTCACATGCACTCGTTGCCAGTGAAGCGTCAAAAGTCATTCTTCCAGTTTTGCCTTGATCACAAAGTTGATATCTCTGATGAATCATTGGAGATTGCAAACTTAAATGAGAGGCAAGCATATAGAGAATTAGGACGTTACTTTAACGCCAAAATTTGATTATTTGCGAGGATTCAGTGTTATGGAAACTAAATATATTTCTTTTACGAGTAACTCTAAACACTATCTTGTCAAAGAATGCGAAATCACTGATAGGTGGCATTCACGTTTTGACAGTGGCGTTGAACATCTCATTCTTCGCAACGGAGTTCAATACCGCGCAACTAATCTAAAAGATGTCATTTTGGTAGATCTCTCTTCTTTACCTGAGACGCTTGCTGTTCCCATAAGCGAACCATTTGACTTTTAAATATAAAAGGGTCGTATGACCCTTTTAAATCTATGAGGTTTGATATGTGTGGATGTGCATTTATTGAATACAATAATCGTTCAGCAAAACTGAAGGGTATTGTTTCTCCTAATGATAAAGTTCTTATTCTTTATGCTTTAACGCATTGGGCCATAATTGCGTTTAACATCCGCAATAACGGAGAGTGCTTCACACGTATGTGTATAGATGACTGGGTTGAAGGAATTATATCTACAATCAAGCCATCGACTGCGCGTGATCTGGCGATAGCGGCTTTATTTCGTTGTCGTCCTGAAACTTTTTGAGCCTCAACTATTAAATATATAAATTATGCATCAAAGGTAACGTTATGAATAATATCGATGAAAATGCTATTTATGGTTTCGTTTCAGGAAACATGAGTCTTTGGTTTGAATCAACCGAGAAGGACTGTACAGACCTCAATCTTTTGCTTGCTGATATCAAAACCATATCGATCCTTCAAAGTAAAGGTTTTGGTTGCTCGAAAACAGCTTTTGGTATCTCATTAAACCAATCTAAAGCATTAATGCTTGGTAGCCGTTTTGCCTACTGTATTTCTTGTGGACGCTTTACTTCAGAAGTTCTTAACGCTGCTAAAAATGATTTTTTGGAAACAGGCAAGTCTATCTGTAATGAATGGTTTGAAAAATCCGTTTCGGAAGCTTTCCGCTTTGCTCGTACTGAACCGGAATTTATGGCCCTTCAACGCAGTTGGTAATTCTGTTTCTCCCTCCGCATCAGTCCCCTGATGCATAACTTCCCTCCTAGTGAGCTAAAATATGTCTACTAACAACCTTCGTTTCGCCTCCCTTGTGTTCATGTTTATCATTGCTTTAATTGTGATATTTCATGATTACTTTGGCGTAAAGATTAGCGAGGAACTTGCTTTCAGGTTTCTTATCTTTATCTCTCTTCCTTTTAGCCTTGTCAAATCAAGGAAAAAAAAGAAGAGCAAATGTAAGGATGTTAGCTAATTAATCCTAAAACCCCGTCATTTATGATGGGGTTTTTTCTTTTTAAGTTATATCCTCTTTTACCCCCTCTTTTGCGAAACTTTTCCCACAACCTTCTTAAGATATCTTTCCCCTCGTCACAGTTTTACCCCCGGTTTTGTCCCCTTTTATCCGTGCTTACACTATTGCTTTCATGGCAAAATATTTAATCTGTCCCCAGATACGAGGTTTCGCGGTGAATAGTTATTTTATTGAACCGTCATGTTCATTGCTCATGCCCGCACTTAAGCTGCCTCCGTTACTAACCGAAGGCCCAGCGAAAGAGGCAGTCAGACATGAACTCGAAAGAAAATACGGTACGCGTATGTCTCTTGATGCTGTCAGCAATGAGCTAGGGCTTGCTAAAAATGTAATCAAGCTTCGAATCGGTAACGCTAAGTTTCAGCACAATATAGTTTTTCGGCATCTATACGAAGCTCGCGTTTTCGCTGGAAAAAATACATCCTTCTGGACTCATAAGGTTGCTCAGATACTTATCGAGGGTAACACCAATGGCATATAGACATAACCTTAAAACTCTTTTGGTATCCCTCGCCTTGTACCTTTTTAGTACTGGTTTTGCCTGTGCTGATGAGACCCCTGAAGAAAATCAACAAAACGTTAAAACTAGCGGCGATGTTTATGCCGGAGGGAAGCAATTTCAGAAAGAAAAAGATCAAGGTTGGTTTTGGAAAAAAGACCCACCGCCCCCACCTGAAGAGACAGCTACTAAGCCAGCTGAAGAACCAGAGGTTCCTAAAGACGTCAAAGATGATAATAAAGTTAAGCCTTCTTTAAACGCATCAAATGCTACTCCTCCAAAGGAAGGGCCAAAACCTTTTACTGTTGTCTGGTTCCGCGAAAACATTCAAAAGCTACGCGATAAAGCTATTGATGAACCCACACCTGAAAATGTAAGGGCTTATTTGTTGGCACAACGAATTATGCTCGATAAAGCGAGTCGGTATAAGGATGTTGCACAGCTTATCTCGATCACAGACCCACTTATTGATGAGACCAGTCGTCGCGCAACTTCGTCTTTTGGTTCTTTATCTCAGTCCGTTACGGCAGATGAGAATGAGAGGGAAGTAGCTAAAGAAATTGGTAAAAAGGCTGGCCTTTTCTTTTTCTTCAAAGGTGAAGGCTGCACAATTTGCTCTAAACAAGCGTCCGTAATGCAGACTTTTAGCTATATGACTGGCATTCAAATTATCCCAATATCTATTGATGGTCACGATCTTCCGGGTAGTCCTTTCCCCAGAGTCAGAATCGATGATGGTCAGGCTAAGAAATTACATATTTTGAATGTACCGGCAATTGCCTTAGCTATTCCACCAGCTACCACCAGAATTGTCTCATATGGGCCTATTAGTGCGGAACAGTTAACAAAACGCACTGTACTCATAGCACATGATGCTGGGATTGTTTCTGATGAGCAGTACAAAAGTACCTTACCCTTCAATGATAACGGCTACATCGATCCTGACATTCTTAAAGACATGCCCGACGACTATTTGGAAAACTCAGGTGAGTTTATCAAATATATTCAGACAAAAACTGGATATGCTCCAACAGATAGCAATCAGCGAGCAAAACGTTAACCGGAGACGGCAACAATTATGAAAAAGTATAGATTTTCCAATAAAGCTGCAAAAAAGGTGAGAGTGTTTTTTGTAGCCGCCTCTGTTTTTTGTGGCGGGTACATCACTTTTATACCTGCCGTTCATGCAGATGACATAAATACCCAGCTGAATAATATGTTTGGCTCGATGTCTAATACCACCCTCCCTGGTGATTATCGAAGTGTAACCCGAGAGGGTTACACAGGGGGTGGGTTTACGCTTCGTAATAAGCTACGTTCCTTAACCCCGGTTAACATTCAAATGCCAAGTGCAGCTGGTGGCTGTGGGGGTATCGATTTGTTCGGGGGTTCTTTTTCTTTCATAAACGCCGATGAATTTGTTCAGATGCTCCGCAATATTGCAGCTAACGCTGCCGGTCTTGCTTTCCAGCTTGCTCTTAATGCTATGGATGCCGTCCTTGATAACGCTATTTCGAGAATGCAGGCTGTGATACAAGAAATGAATGACCTTACAGCTAATTCCTGCCAACTAGCCAAAGGTTTACTTGTTGACACAGCTTCCGCGTTCGGTTCTGAGGTTAAATCAGCTGTCTCTTCGCAGCTCTCTTCTGATGGTTTAACTGATCAATTCTCTGCTCATATGAGTGAAATGAATGGTAAAAAATCCTCTGTGCAGCAGAAAAGTGAGAGTGGGAAGCGTCAAGCCTGTAAGGACTATGGGAACCTCATGTGGTGTCTACTGAACAATGGTGCGTTTACTAATCAGTTTTTGGGTTCACAGCAGCAACAAAAGGAATTTGTCATGTCGATCACGGGCACTTATATCGTCCCAAAAGATATTTCAACTGACGATACTGGTGCTCTCATCGGAGGTATGCCGCATTTTCTCGCCCCTCTCGATACAACTGATGCGCTTGAAACTATTATTTCCGGTTCTGACGCGTATAAAAAGTATTCATGTTCGGACACCGAAAGTTGCCCCAATCCGGGCGTTGAGACTATCAAAATAACCGGACTCGCAACGCAAATCGTCAAGTTCTTCAACGATGATGGCTACCTCGACGCTATTGTTTCAGGTTCGGGATTATCTCAGTCACAGTTAACAAAGGCTCTTTTTCTTAACAAAAACGGTGCTGCTTCAACTGCTGCTACCTTAGCTCGACATGATCTGAACATGGCTAAGTCATATATTAACGAAATCGCGCCTGTACTTGCTTACTCGGCTGCGTATGGATATCTCAACGATATGCTAACTGCCGCTGCAACAAGTGCTAAATATGAAATCGATAACAATAATCCAGCGGCATCTTCTTTTAAGGAGACTGTGCAACTGATTGAGGAAGCCCGTAAAAGGCTGGCTAACTCTTATCTTGCTATGTCATCAAAATACGGTGGTGAAAGCAAAATCATCGATCTCAAACTCAAATATATGCAGGCATTGCCTAACAAACGTTATGAAGCTGATCAAACGCCTTTAAGCGTGCAATAAGAGGTTGATATGAGCGAATGGAATGTTTACACGGTTGGAAGCGTTGATTTTCTTTACAACGTTTTCAATGCTATAGCCATGTTGTTCAATCATGGTACTTACTCAGATACATTTCGTATTTCTGCCCTTTTAGGTGTGATCGGCATCGTTATTGCTTCTGCTATCTCTGGTGCTAAAACACTTTCATTTGGTCAAATGGCAGTGTGTGTCGTGATGTATATGCTGTTCTTTCAGGTCTCCGCTAGGGTTAACCTGGAAGATATGACCACTGGCGAGTACAGAGCGATCGACAATGTACCGTGGGGTCTCGCAGCTCCTGCTTCCGTCATCTCGACCGTTGGATATGCAGTTACTGAAAATATAGAGCAAGCCTTCTCTACCCCGTCAATGACTGAGTACGGTGCTCTTGATCCCCTTTTCTCACTTGCTGCTTACTATGACACCCTTAAAGAACCTATGCGTTGGTCACTTTCAGCCGCAGGCTCTTCAAACGCGGATATCGCTGGTTCAATTGACAGTTATGTACGTACCTGTGTTGCCAACGATATAGCGCGTGATGCGAATACCTATGCACATATCTGGCGTAGTAATTCTGGGGTTGATTCTGTAGCGTCTAATGATGCCTCTACTTATGTTGTTATCTACGATGGCAAAGGTTCAAATGGCCCACCAGTAAACCCTAGAAATGCATCTCAGTACACGTGCGCGGAGGCTTACACGAAACTCAAAGATCAAGCCAGCGGATCAGTTTCAACGCTAAATAACTCTTTTGCGCGAGTGCTTGGCCAGTACGGCAGATGCAATGACTGTACTGCCAGTCAGAAAGTTACTGAAATGATGAATTTCTACAACATATCTTCATCAAACATCCGTGATTTTCAGTTGCAAATGATGATGATGCCTAATCTCATCAATTTGCCTAAAGATGCCAATATGGACGCATTCAAGTCTAATGCTGCTATAGCGCGTGCTCAGACACAAACACAACAGGCGTTTCAGTGGGCTTCAGGTGGTTCATCGTTCTTGTATTGGATGTCTTCATTCATGCCTATCTTCCAGGGGGTAATTTATTCACTCGCCCCTTTCATGGCTTTTTTGCTGGGTTTAGGTGTTATGGGGCTGCGGCTGATCATGAAATATTTCCTGATCGTAGTCTGGACACAGACTTGGGTGCCGTTAGCTGCTGTAATAAACCTTTATGTATTAACAAAGATGCAGTCCACTACTGAAGCTATCTCCAACATGACGGCTTCGGCTTCCACGCTACCGTTTAACCAGATCTATGACATTATTATTGCAACCCAGAAAAACATTGCCCTTG
>Ga0157365_10000892_pt1 | contig 12544 bp, 12 predicted proteins | sample AttsexASBM3_FD_111478 | JGI IMG/M metagenome (GOLD analysis project Ga0157365, IMG submission 111478) | Fungus gardens microbial communities from leaf cutter ant in Ribeirão Preto, State of São Paulo, Brazil - Atta sexdens ASBM3 | ecosystem: Host-associated > Fungi > Mycelium > Unclassified ... | reverse complement strand
CACCACCAAGATCGGCTTCCCCATCCCCTGCAAGCGTCCGCCGTGGGGCTACATGGCCGGTATCGATCTGCGCACCAACAAGGTGATCTGGCAGCATCGTAACGGCACGCTGCGCGACAGCCTGTACAGCAGCGCTCTGCCCGTGCAGTTGCCCCCGCTCAAGATCGGCGTGCCAAGCCTTGGCGGTCCGCTCACGACGGCTGGCAACGTTGCCTTCCTGACGTCGACGCTGGATTTCTACATCCGCGCCTATAACGTCACGACGGGTGAAACCCTCTGGCAGGATCGCCTGCCTGCCGGTGGCCAGTCCACGCCGATGAGCTACTCCGCCAATGGCAAGCAGTACATCGTGACCTATGCCGGTGGTCATGGCTCCTTCGGAACCAAGATGGGCGATTACGTCATCGCCTATGCCCTGCCCAACTAGATCCGGCAGGAAACGACACGGAAAAACCCGCCTCGTGGCGGGTTTTTTTGTGTCTTGGGTGCGATGTCAAAGCGCTTGCCTTGGGCCAAATAATGTCAGAGTGTTGCTGAACACCCCAAAAGGATTTCACCCATGCTTCGTGGTTTTCTCGCCCTTACCGTGCTCCTTGGAACGGCTGCCGCCCCGGTGGCCTATGCCAAGCCCTGTCGTGATGCAACGACTGGCAAGTTCACCAAATGTGAAAAGCCCAAAGCGGAAAAATGCCGCGATGCCAAAGGGAAATTCATGAAATGCAAGGCTGATGCGCCAAAAGACGATGCAGCAAAATCGGCTTCCCCGGCAGCGCCTGCAGATGGTGCTCCGGGCAAGAACTGATCAGCCCCTGTCTTCGGCCCCCTGTTTACAGGATGACAAGAAAATAGCCCGGCAATGCCGGGCTATTTCCGTTTCAAAACCTTTATCGGCGGGGCAAATCTATTGCGGTTTCACCCGTTGGGGTCAGGCTCGCGCACGGGCCCTGATCGCCTGCGCCATGGCCTCGACCCCATTTCCGCGATTGGTCGAAAGCGCCTTCACCAGACCGAGATCATGCAGGAACCCAGGATCGGTCGCCTCGATCTCGGCCCTGTCCCGCCCAGAATAGACGCGTAGCAACAGCGCCACGAGCCCGTTCACGATGGCTGCGTCAGACGCTCCGGCAAAGAAAAGCCTGCCCTGTTCCTCATGCGCTTCAAGCCATACCTGGCTTTGGCAGCCAGGGACACGATGCGCATCGTTTTGCCATTCGACTGGAAAAGCCGGAAGAGTGCGGCCCATTTCGATGATGTATTCGTAGCGATCCATCCAGTCATCGAAGAGGGCAAGCTCTTCACGAATAGCCTCGATCGCGTCTGAAGCTGTATCGTCGACATTCTGCACCCAGGGCGCCATGATCACCGCCCCGCTCACAGGATGAACCTGCTCAGATCGCCCTTGCGTGCCAGTGGAGCGACACGCTCCTGCACGTCATGCGCCGTGACCGTCACGGTCTCTCCCCCACGATCCGAAGCCCGAAAGGAGATATCCTCGAGCAGACGCTCCATGACCGTCGCAAGACGCCGGGCGCCGATGTTTTCGACCCGCTCATTAATGTCGGCTGCGAGTTCCGCAAGCGCATCGACCGCCCCTTCCTCGAAAACGAGTGTCACGTTCTCGGTGCCGAGCAGGGAAACATATTGCTTGAGCAGAGAGTGCTCCGGCTCCAGCAGGATGCGCTTGAGATCGTCGCGCGTCAGACCCGCCAGCTCAACGCGTATCGGCAGGCGCCCCTGCAATTCCGGAAGCAGATCCGAGGGCTTCGCCAGATGAAACGCACCTGAGGCGATGAACAGGATATGGTCCGTCTTAACCGGGCCGTATTTGGTCGTGACTGTGGTACCCTCGATCAACGGCAGGAGGTCGCGCTGCACGCCCTCACGAGAGATATCGCCACCGCGCCCTCCCCCCTCACCGGAACGGGCACAGACCTTGTCAATTTCGTCCAGAAAGACGATGCCGTGGTCCTGCGCGTGACGTACGGCATCCTGTGTGAGGGCATCATTATCGACGAGACGATCGGCTTCTTCGCGAATCAGTAGCTGACGGGCCGTCGCAATACTCAGGCGGCGCTTCTGAGGGGACCGGTTCATGAGATTCTTCATCAGGTCGCCAAACGCTGCGGCATTCATGACAGTGCCACCCGCCATGTCGGGCATCTCACCTGCACCCGGCTCGCGCCCGACCTGAATCTCGATTTCCTTCTCCTCAAGCTCGCCATTGCGCAGCATCTGACGGAACTTGGTCTTGGTATCAGCAGACGCCGTTTCTCCCACCAGGGCATCGACGAGACGGGATTCTGCGGCGAGTTCGGCCTTCGCGTTCACGTCCTTGCGGCGCGCTTCGCGCAGCATGGTAAGCGAAACCTCAACCAGATCGCGTACGATGGATTCGACATCGCGCCCGACATATCCGACCTCGGTGAATTTGGTCGCCTCGACCTTCAGAAAAGGCGACTGGGCAAGACGGGCAAGACGGCGGGCGATCTCGGTCTTGCCGCAGCCAGTCGGACCGATCATCAGGATGTTTTTGGGAACGACCTCCTCGCGCAGGCCCTCCGGCAATTGCGCCCGGCGCCAGCGATTGCGCATGGCGATGGCAACGGCACGCTTTGCCTCGTTCTGTCCGATAATGAAGCGGTCGAGTTCCGAGACGATCTCTCGGGGCGAATAATTCGGAATATCCATTACGCGTCCTCCCCGCCGAGCAATTCAACCCTGACCGAATGATTGGTGTACACGCAGATATCGCCCGCGATCTTCATGGCTTTGCGCGCCACATCTTCGGCGCTCAGCCCCTCGATATCGATCAGCGCCCGGGCAGCGGAGAGGGCGTAGTTACCCCCTGAGCCAATCGCGATGATCCCATCCTCAGGCTCGAGCACGTCGCCATTCCCTGTCAATGTGAAGGAGCGATGGGCGTCGGCGACTGCCATCATGGCTTCAAGACGACGCAGATAGCGGTCCGTACGCCAGTCCTTGGCCAGATCGACACAGGCGCGCTCAAGTTGATCCGGATAGCGCTCCAGTTTCGCTTCGAGCCGTTCAAGCAGAGTGAACGCATCTGCCGTAGCTCCGGCGAAGCCGGCCAGGATAGCGCCCTTGGGGCCAATGCGGCGGACCTTGCGGGCATTACCCTTGATGACGGTCTGACCGAGCGTAACCTGACCGTCGCCTGCCATGGCCACCTGACCGTCGCGTCTTACACAGAGGATGGTGGTGCCATGCCAGCCAACCGGGTCATGGGGGGAGGAAGAAGAAATCTGCATGCCTCCACACATAAGGATTGGAGACGCCCAGACAAGCCCGCCCTAACGCCGCTTGCGCAGCGTTGCGCCTATGGCATCGCGCAGTTCCTGCGGCGTGAATGGCTTGCCGAGCACAAACGCATTTGCCGGCAGGTTTTGAGGGTCGGCATAACCGCTGACGTAAAGAACCGGCAATTCAGGATACTTGGCCGCCAGAATGAGCCCGCATTCGCGGCCGCCCATGCCGGGCATGAGCAGATCCAGCACCACCAGATCAAAGAATTCACCCGCCTCGAGATGGGCAATCACTTCAGCGCCATCTCCGACACTGACCACCTCGTGCCCGTCCTGCGACAGAAACTGATCGGTCACGAGTCGAACGCCAGGCTCATCATCGGCAAGAAGAATACGAAGCTTCCCGCTGACGATGGGCTCGGATCTGAGATCATGCGCCTCCTCCGGTGCGTCCTCCTGACAGATCGGCAGGATCATCGTCATGCGCGTTCCCTTGCCGGGCATACTATCGACGCGGATATCGCCACCGCTGCGCTGCAGGAAGCCGTATATGGTCGAGAGACCCAGCCCGGTACCGCTGCCCAAGCCCTTGGTCGTGAAAAAGGGTTCGAATATGCGCCGCACGACCTCGGGCGGCATGCCACAGCCCTGATCCTCAACGCTCAGCATGATATGATCCCCGCCGTCCGGCGTGACATCGCGAGTCAGGGAAATGGAGATCACGCCGCCTTCCTGCATGGCATCGCGCGCATTGATGCAGAGATTGAGAAGCGCCATCTCGAGCTGGCCGGAATCGCTCAGAACGGGGGGCACAACGAGATCACGGGGCACCGCAGAAAGATCAAGGTCGCATCGCCCGGTCTCGCCGCGCAGATCGCTCGCTCGACTCAGGCTCTGCACGATCAGGTCATGCATGCTCCAGATCATCTCGACCATGTCCACGGGGCGCAGCGCCATGGGCTTGGGACGCCCGAATTCCAGCAATCGACGTGTCAGGACTGTGCCGCGGCGCGCTGATTCCAGCGCGTTTTCGAAGAGCTTAGTGACCGTTGGGTTGGAGGCAGGTGTCATGTCCTGCAGCAGTTCCAGCGATCCGAGCATGGCGGTCAGCAGGTTGTTGAAGTCATGCGCGATGCCGCCGGCGAGAGTTCCAAGGGCATGCATCTTGTCATCCTGACGCAGGCGCTCTTCCATTGCCAGACGATCGGTCACGTCGCGATCGTAACTCATCTGCCACCGCTGCGGCATCGGGAACGGCACGCCGGATGCGTTGCGCGGCCAGGGAAGAGTCTGGCGAATGATCTCGTGCCAGCGCAGTCCCTCCTCGGTCAGCTCTGAAACGAGACGGGTCGCACTCCCCGACTGTTTCGTTTCCTCACGCATCGCGGCGATTTCCTCACGCAGCGCATCGCCATGCAGTGAGTCCTCCTCGATATCGCCCTTGGCATTGGGAGGAGCCTCGACTTCCATATTGTGTCGCAGAACCGTCCCATCAGCTTCTGTGAACACCACATCCATAGGCACCGATTCCAGCGCGCCATGCAGCAACACCCGCTCCACCATGAGCGCACGCTCGAGCCTGTGATGCGCGGCCACCTCACGCACCATCGCGCGCAGGGAGTCGGATTCCCAGGGTTTGTGAGCGTAGAACTGGATGCGCCCCTGGTTCAGGGCCGCCACAACCGCTGCCAGATCGGCATAGCCGGTCAGCAGGATACCGCGAGCATCAGAAAACTCACGCGCCTTGCTGAGCAGCACATCGCCCGTCATGTTGGGCATGCGCTGATCGGAAACAATCACCGCAATGTCGGGTGATTTCTTGAGAAAGCTCAGCGCCTCGAGCGGATCCGTGCTCGAAAGGATGTCGAACTCATCCTCAAGCAGATCGGTCAGCGCGACGAGGATTTCGGCCTCGTCATCAACCAGGAGGATTCTGCTGCGTCCGAAAGGGACACTCATCTCGGTGCGTTTCATGCGCTGCGTCCTATGGTGACCGGGCCTGTCGGCGTCAGGCGGACAGGGACAGACAGGGTGAAGCAGGCCCCCACGCCACGTCCCCCACTCAGATTGGCGTCGTCGATATCAATCGTGCCGCCATGGGCCTCAATGACGCCATAGGCGATCGCAAGGCCAAGACCTGTGCCCATCCCTACGGGCTTGGTCGTAAAGAAAGGCTCAAAGACGCGGGCCCTGAGCGCGGGCGGTACACCGGGCCCGTCATCGGCCACACTGATCACGTAGAAGGCCTCATTGCCGCTTTGCCGGAGGGTGGTTTCGATCACGATCTTGCCGCTCGGCGTACCCGGCTCGAACCCCTCCGTCTCGGCGCGGGATCGAATGGCGTCGGCTGCGTTGCTCACGATATTCATCACAACCTGATGCAGCAGGGCCGGCTGGCAGACCAGCATACGCGGAGCGTTCAGATGACGCTCCACCATGATCTCCCTGCCGAATTTATGGGCGAGCAGGGCCAGCGCGGTATCGATGGCCTCGACCACATCCGTGTCCTGAAAGGCGCTTTCATCCAGCCGGGAGAAGCGGCGCAAGCTCAGCACCAGATTTTGTATGCGTTGCAATCCAAGGCGCATTGCCCCGATGCGGTTCGAACATTTCTCGAGCAGGGCGAGCTGGGACGTCTGAAGCGGCCCTTCTGAGTCGATCAGCCGTTGCAGAGCGCGGGCGATGGTCTCCTCATGGGCCAGAGTGAAGGCCAACGGATTATTGATCTCGTGGGCAATGCCCGCCACGAGTTCGCCAAGCGAGGCCATTTTGGCCGTCTGAACAAGTTTGGCCTGTGTCTCGATCAGTCGCGCATTCGCATCGGCGAGTTCCGAGTTGGCATGTGCAAGCGCCTCGGCCATGGCCGCCTTGGCAGCGATGGCTCGTGCCTCACTCTGGGCAGTCTGGAGCGCCACCTCGCGCACCTGACGCTTGATTTCCTGCTGTCTGATCTCGTCCTGAGCGAGCTTGCGCCTGACCAGAACCCGTATGCGCAGGGCCAGCACGTCAGGGGCGATATCGCTGGGGACCAGATCATCCAGCCCGGCATCAAACAAATCGGCGGCCGAATGCCGCCGAAAGCGATTGGCGTCCACGATGCCAAGAATGCGAAAGGAGGTTCCGCCAGCCTCAAGCACATCCTGTCGGCGGGCGTCGAGACGACGGCAGAAATTGACCCCGTCCAGCATACGCGACGTGAGATCGAGCACGAGACAATCCGGTCCCTCCTCGCCTCCGAGCCATCCCCCATTCACCAGCTCGCTCGACGCCGTCACTGTTGTAACTGTATGGCCATCGCGCCAGAGCAATTCCCCCAGAGAGGCACCAGACGCATCGCGCTCCCAGCTCGCATTATCCGAGAGGGGCTCTTCGTCACTGTCATCGCTCCTCGGACTTGTGACGATCACAATGCGCGCGCGTCTGAAGCGCCCGGCTTCCTCAGCCTGGAGAAAATCAGAGCCCTCGCGCAGCAGCGCCCGGATGCGCAGCACAAGAAGATCGGGATGGGCCGATTTCGAGATATATGCGTCAGCGCCGCTCTCGAGCCCTTCGCGTTCCAGACCCGGCGCGACGTCTTCTGTCAGCATCAGGATCGGGATCGAGCGCGTATGCGCATTCATACGGAACTGACGGGCCATTTGCCCGCCATTCATCCCCGGCAGGTGATAATCCGACACGACCAGATCCGGCAGGCCGTCATCGAGACAGGAGAGCGCTTCCTCACCGCTCGCGACGCGACGCACGTCAAAGCCGGCCTCTTCCAAGAGCTGGACGAGTGCTTCGGCCTGGCTGTCCGATTCCTCAACCAGAAGTATCCGGGGGAGATGCATGTCCGGGATCGTCACGGAACTGGTCATTGGGGGGATAGATCCATCATGCGCGGCCTTCAGGTAGTCTTTCCATCACTAGCATGGTTGTCGCGATACGCCATTACCGCGCGAGACCTCTCATGGTTGCTCCCCTTTGCGCTGAAATACCCAGGTCAGGAATCCGCAGCGCGTCGGCGTGGTCTGCGCCACTCACACAGTACCGCACAGTGTTCGGGCATGGACTCAGACCAGTTTGTATTTCGCCGTCGGGACGGCATCGAGACCTGCGCCCCAGGAGGAACACCGAGCTGCGGTGAGGACGGCAATCATTGCATTTCCCGCCCCGCCCAGCTACCTCAACCAGAGACAACGTGGCCAGCGTCGACTGGACGCCTTTTCAACCTTGCCCGTTACGAAAAGCTGAAAGCGCCCCATGGAAGTTTCGCCCCGTCCGTCCCTGTCCCGCCTCGCCCAGACGAGCGACGATCGCGCGCCGCGCAAGGCATCGGGGTTCGGCATTGTCCGAACCGGGTTCTGGGCGATCTGCTATTTCGCCTTCTACTTCGCCCAACAGGTCGCCGAGGTCCTCGCGCCGCTTTGTCTCGTGATCGGCATTGGCTGGATGGCTCTGCCCCGCGCACTCGCCTCAATCACCACATCGAGCGCCTCCACGGACCCGCAGGCACAGGACGTGATGAACCATGTGGTCGGCAGCATTCCGGAGCATCTGGCCATCGGCAGCCATGTGATGACCCCTTCGGGTCTGATTTTCGACGGGTTCCTGCTGATGGCTGTCGCTGCCCTCGGCGCCACGGTTTCGGCAGTCGCCGCGCGCAATATGTAATTCCCCGGCCAGGGCGTTCATGATCCGGTTTCGCAACGTCACCTATCGGCATGAAAAAGGGAGAAAAGCCCAGGGGCGCCCGGTTCTGCAGGGAATCACTCTCGATATTCCTCAGGGCAGCTTCTTCTGGCTGACAGGCCCCTCAGGCGCCGGAAAATCGAGCCTCCTGCGCCTCATGCATGGAGAAGCCCTTCCCGAAGAGGGGGGCGTCGAAATTCTCGGTGTCGATATCAGGACGGCACGACGACGCCAGCTTGCTCAGCTACGGCAGCGTATTGGCTTCATCCCGCAGGATCTGCGCCTGCTTTCCGAGCTGGATGTGTTCGACAATATCGCACTTCCTCTCCGCCTGGCGGGAACGACGCAAGAAATCCTGCAAAGCGAGATCCCCTCGATTCTCGACTGGCTCGGGCTGGATGGGAAAGAGAGGAAATTCCCGGATCAGCTTTCGGGGGGCGAGCGTCAACGCGTGGCCATTGCGCGGGCACTGATCATGCGTCCGGCGTTGCTTTTGGCCGACGAGCCGACAAATGCCCTCGCGGAAGGACAGAGCTGGCAACTGGTCGAAGCCCTCGAGGCGTTGAGTCGCGCGGGCACCACCGTGATCGTCGCAACCCATAACGAGGCGCTCGTTCGGGCGATTCGTCATCCACAGATCATGCTGAAACAGGGGCGCCTGTGTGATCCTCCTGCCGAGAGGGGAGCAGCGCCATGAGCCGCGCGCTGCCAGACGGACTGCATCTGGGCAGGCAGGACCGCGGCCTCATCCCGATCATTGCGGCCGTCGCGGCCATTGCGACGCTGGCACTCGGAGGATGGGACGCGTCACGGAGCCTATCGCGCGAATGGGCCCATGGCGCCGCACGGCAGGTGACGATCGAAATTCCCGACTTCTCGGGAGACGGACGGGAGACGGCGGCCAGACTGGTATCGGTCCTGCAGAGCGATCCGGGAATCGCTGCCGTCGAGACGCTCTCCGAAGAGCGGATCCGTGAGCTCCTGCGCCCGTGGCTGGGACCGATGCAGGGTACTGTGTCAGACCTTCCTGTTGTGCTTGAGATCACACGTCGTGCAGAGGGCCCGGTAACGGATCTGCCGCGTATTCTCGACACGCTGGCGCCTTCCGCGGTCATTGAGGAAAACGGGCGATGGGGCGAGCGTCTCATGCTGCTGGGACGAAGCCTGCAGGCCTGTGCCTGGCTCGCCGTGATACTGGCTGGTTTTGCAACGGCCGGTGTGACCACACTCTCGGTACGCATGACCTTGACGGCCCGTCGGCGCACCATCGAAATCCTCCATGGTTTCGGCGCCAGGGATGGCCTCATCGCAAGGCGTATCGCCTGGCGCAGCTTCGGGCTCGGATTTGGGGGAGGAGCGGTTGGCATGGCGCTGGGGGGGATGACCCTCGCCATCGTGCATCGCCTGATCCTGCCCTTCCTGGACCATCAGCAGGGCAGTCTGGCGTTCTGGCCGGGCGATATGGACGGATGGCTGAAGCTTGCAACGAGTCTACCCCCTGCCCTGCTCCAGTCCCTGATCTGTGTGCCGCTGCTGGTAGCCTTGCTGAGTTTCCTCGTGGCCCAGGCGACGGTGCGGCTCTGGCTGCGGCGCCTGCCATGAAATTCTGGCTGGCCGTGCCGTTTCTTCTGCTCGTCCTGGCATTGACCTGGTGCGCCGGATTCGCGTGGTTCTGCGTCGATGCGCTTCATCCCGTGTCGCAACCGGTCCATTGCGACGGCATCGTCGCCCTCACCGGAGGGCGCGACCGGATCGAAGCCTCACTTGCCCTGCTCGACAAAGGGGTCGGGGGAAAATTGCTGATATCGGGCGTCGGTCCCCATGCCACGCTCGCGCAACTCACTGAGCATGCGCCGATCGCCCTCACTCCTGCGCTTGCGGCCCGCATCACGCTGGGCCGTCGCGCCGTCTCGACCATCGGCAATGGGTCGGAAACGGCTGATTGGGCTCGCCAGAACGCGATCCATTCTCTTCTTGTCGTCACCGCAGGCTATCACATCCGGCGCGCCATGCTGGAACTGCATCGTGCCGCGCCCGGTGTTGCGCTGCATCCTTACCCGATACGCTCGCCGGCGTTGCGACGCACGCCCGATCGGGCGACATTCAGGCTGCTTTTACACGAATATACGAAATGGATCGGTTCCAACCTTGGCCTGTCACGCGGTGTGAATCTTACCCCCCGCTCCTGACCCCGTCATAGAGCATCCCGAGATGCACGCGACGACGAAGGCTTGCGCTGCGTGACAGACCCACCGTCTCTTGCCACACCAGTGAGATCAGGCATGCGGATTGGAAGCGTGAGGCCCATCTTTCTCGTCGTGGAAGAATTCCATCGCGCCCTCGCTTGCTCTAGTGAACATGCGACATGGAGCCGGCCCTGGGGGAGTGCATGAACCGGATACGCGCCTTTCTCTTCATCACCTATTTCGTCATCCTGACGCTGATCATGGGTATCGGCGCGATGCCGATCCGCGTACTGCGCCGCCGTGATCTTGCCTTGCGTTACGCCCAGAGCTGGTCTGCCCTGACACTTCGGGGCCTCCGGTTCTTTTGCCGTATCCGTATTCGCGTTGTTGGCGCGGAGAACCTCCCTGAAGGCGCCTGCCTCATTGCATCGCAGCATCAGTCCTTTTTCGACGGGTTCATCTGGATGACGCTCGTGCCCGGCCCCGCTTATGTGATCAAACAGGAACTGACGCGCATCCCTTTCATTGGCCCAATGCTGCTTCTTTCCGGAATGGTGCCGGTTGAGCGAGAAGCGGGGGCGAAGGCTCTGCGCGGCCTGATGAAGGCAACCCAGGCGCATTTTGACGCCTCACGCCAGATCATCATCTTCCCTGAAGGCACCCGCACGCTTCCCGGGGCACGGGTGCCCCTCCAGCCCGGCGTTGTAGCACTTGCCAAACAGGCCGCCGCCCCCGTGATTCCGGTCGCGACGAATTCGGGCCTTCACTGGCCGCGCAGAGGCTGGTTGATGCAGCCGGGGGAGATAACTATCGCTATCGGAGAGGCCCTCCCCGCCAACGCCGGACGGCTATCCCTGATCGACTCGATCTACAAATCCTGGGATCGACTGAGCGCGCGCGAGGACCTGCCACACCCTGTGGATAACTCTGTGGACTCGAAATGCTGACCGGAGGATCCCCTGTGCAGAACCGGAGAGCTGACTGGGGAAAAGCTGTGCATCACCCAAGCGTTGGGACCAAAGCGCCCTTGCGCACGAGTCAAGAGACAATCATCGTAAAACCTAGGTTTTACGGAGCATTGTGCCCGAAATTCCACGCGGTGGGGGCATCTACCACAGGCCCGGACGCTTTCATAGCCCTTCGTCAGGGAGTCTTTTCTTCCCTCTCGAACGAAGCCAGTGCGCTCTGGGGATAATTTGTGCGGTTTCTCATCATGACTGTGAAATTGGAGCGCAGGGCAGACACCGAGATCAGTAATCATCACGGTTCGAGCCCATGAAAAACCGGCTCTTCTACGCCCTGCTGGGGATTACGCTGCTGTTACTTTCAGCGTTTGGCGTGGATTGCCTGCGCATGGCCCGCCTAGGCAGGTCTCTCGACCAGATGCGCCTCTCACTGGCAGCAGCAGGCTGGCATCTGGACTGGGACCAGCGGCGTCTTGCCCGTTCCCCCTGGGGGCAATCCCTCACCCTTTCTCAGCCACGCCTGATCGATGCCCGCGGTCGTGGCTGGGGCGGGAAGACCCTGGTACTCGGCGTGAGCTTTCTTCACCCAGCTTCCATCCGCCTGGAATTTGGTGGACCGCAGATCTTCAAACCGAGTGACACCATGACCGTGACGAGTAGCGCTCTTGAAGGATACTTCTTACCCGCCAGTCGTACATTGATCCTCGAAACACGGCAGATGTCCCTCGACATACCCCCTGTCTCGGGTATCGAGACTCTCACGCTTGGCCATGTCACATTGCAACTTACCCCTGATGTGACGAAGGATCCTCCTGCGAGGGGCAACAAAGATATAACGCGGTCCTCCCCGCTTCCTGGAGGCGCGGTGGAGTTGAGCGCCGAGTCGCTGTCGATCAAGCGCTCCGCCCAAGAGCGGAACGAAATCCTCACGCCAGATATCGGTCCGCTGCTGACCACCCTGCCCTCGGCCAGCAAGCTGCATCTCATCATCGTGGCGCTGCGTGACGAAGCGGGACGGAACGCCTCGAAAACGGCATATGGACGCTATTTAATCCAAGAGGCCTCATTCCAGCTCGGCGCGCTCTCCTGCATAGCCCGCGGCACCCTGTCTGGCGCAGGAGAAGGCACCCTCTGGGCGCACCTGTCGGGCTTGCAGGGCTTCGTTCGTTCCTGGATTGCCCTATTGCCCGAGTCCGTGCGGATTACGCGTGATTATGCGCCCCTTCTGAAGGCGCTGGATGAACAATCGGCAAGGATACCGGACCATCTCGACCTGCCCATACCAGTCGGCCGCGATGACATTTTATTGCAAAATCACATTTCCGCGATAATAACGGGGCATTCTCGATGAACCGGAGGGGAAGCTGACGCCTTATGGGCGGTGGCAGTTAACCATTCCCCTTCACGACTGGCCTTGATGGCCGCGGATCCCTGCAATGCCTGACATGAGTGCTCTCTT
>Ga0157365_10000889_pt1 | contig 12555 bp, 7 predicted proteins | sample AttsexASBM3_FD_111478 | JGI IMG/M metagenome (GOLD analysis project Ga0157365, IMG submission 111478) | Fungus gardens microbial communities from leaf cutter ant in Ribeirão Preto, State of São Paulo, Brazil - Atta sexdens ASBM3 | ecosystem: Host-associated > Fungi > Mycelium > Unclassified ... | reverse complement strand
CGGACCGCTAAGAGCAAGAAATTCACGCATTGCGGGTTCGATCGATTTGGTTATGGCCATTTCATGAATACGGATGTCCTGCAAAGCATCCGCAACAGCTTCAGAACCTGAAACGCCCGTGCGGCGTCCTACACCCAGCATGGCAGAAAGCGCATCATCATCATCGACGGCGAACTTGAGCGGATTGTTGCCGAAAGGCTGGATCATCGTCTGTTCAATGCGGAACTCGCTCTTGACCCTTGCACGCGCGATCATGGCCCGACGCAACCCAACAACAAGCGCCCGGAACGTCCGTCCCAGATCTTCAAAAAACGCTTCTGGCATTTCGCCGGGTACGCCCTCAATACCAGCACCTCGCATGATTGCTGCCATGGCGGCACTGTCTCGCGCACCCACATTTCCACGTGAAAGGTGACATGCCTGACGTCCCGCACCCTCATCAGAAGTATCACTGTTTTCCTGCATGGCTGGGATCACAGAAGCAACAGAGGAAGGCGGCTCAATCGGAAGGGCTATCGGCTCCTGGTGCGAGGAAGGGCTATTTTCCTGCTTTTTCTCTTGCTCAGAATCCTTTTGCCCTTCTGCAAGGGTGGAAAAAGGGTTGAGCGACAGTCCGAAAGAGGGTTCTGCCGCGAAGGCACGCTTCTCATTCCCGCCCTCCTGCCCCGCCAGAGTTTCGGGGCTATCCCAGTCTTCGGGAAGCAGGACTGATGTCGGACGCGGCGGAAGAAATGAATCGTGCAACCCGGAAGGTGCCCCCCCACCCCGAACGAGACCTGACGGATCTTCAGACGCTGTAGCTGCGGGAAGATCGAACTCACTTTCGTTCTCGCTAAGCGCAAAACTGAAAGGATGAATGATAGACAGCGTCTCAACCGAACTGCGACCATAGCGCTGCCGGTTACCTGAATCGAATACTGGACCGTTATCGAGAGTCAGACTCTCTCCCGCAAGACTGCTGAAAACGTCACGCCCCGTTGGAGAACTTGCCGCAGACGCTGAAAGCGACATATCATCGCCAGGTCTGGTCACATCAACCCTCGGAAAACTCCGGGTTGTATCATCAATGCCGGGAGCGTCCAGAACGACGTCAATCGTATAACTGCCACATCCAATAGACTCTCCGCCCTGGAGTTCCTGCGGTACGCCTGGAGGAAGGCTTTTGCCGCAAACAGTTGTACCGTTGCTGCTGAAGTCCGTAATGAACCACTGGCTACCATGCCGGGTCACTTCGCAATGACGTTTGGAAAGGAGACGCTGAGGATCAGGCAGAACCCAAGCGCAGTGGGCACTACGCCCGAGCGAAGCCTGCTCGCCACGGACGTGGAACGCCGATAATGTGACCCCCGGCGGCACGCGGCGCGGCACAAGCGTAAGTTCGGCCATACCCTGTTTCTCCCTCCAGTGACTGCAGCGGTCATCTCCCTCCGGATTACCACCGATTACATGTTTTTTCGTCATGACCATCGCACGGGTTATTCCTGTTCAACCCGCGAGACAAATAACCCGTGACGCGTCACGATGCGCCCTTTTCAAGGCTGTATCTGTACCACGCCCCCTTTGATGACGACTTCAGCTCCGCCCTCGACCGATACCTTTGTACCTTCAATGCTGATGCCCTCAGGTGTGAGAGTAATGCAAGACGTGCCACAGACAAGACGAATTGACTGGGCCGCTTTGATCGTTACGGTTTTTGAATCAGCTTCAACATGAATGTTCCCTTCGCGGCTGTTGAGCGTTTCGTTCCGCTCAATGACCGTCGCCCGATCACGCCCGATATCCACTCCCTGATCGCGCTCAACTTCGAGGGTGTAATCACGCTGGGCATGCATGAAGAGCATTTCCTGCCCTAATGCATCATCAAAGGACAATTCGTTAAAATCTGCCGTACCGCCGCGCATGGTTGAACGGCTGCGAAAACCCATTTTCGTCTTTTCAGCCGGAAGATCGAAAACCGGGCGGGCCTGTTCGTGATAAAAACATCCAAGCACAACAGGATTATCACAATCCCCACTCATGAAGGAAACGCCAACCTCGGTTCCGACGCGCGGTACGTGTTGCCAGCCCCATTTATTACCCGCCCATGGATGCAGCATACGGGCCCAAATCGCCATGCTGGCAGATGTATCCTGCCGATGATCGAAGAGTAGCCGAACCTTGATGCGACCGAGAGGATCGACGTAAATTTCCTCCCCGCCCTCCCCCAGTACGACCGCCGAATAAATGCCCGGCATCACCGGACGCCGAAGCGTCGCGGTGTCCCGCCATGGCAAAGAATTGGCAAAAGCCGTGAAAGTCACTTCATAGCGCGACGGTGCCGTTCCCCCGAGCCAGCTCTCATCGCGAGCCACATGTCTGGCGGAATGGACGACGAAATCACTCCCACCGGAGGCCGGGTTACGCTCCATTTTGAAACGAAAACCTGGACAGAACTGCGGATCGTAGCCTGTTCCGCTCGCCAGACCTGCCTGCGCAGCTGTCGCCTCCAGCGCATAACGCGCCCGGTCGCGCGCCACGTCATTTTCAGTCGTCATTGCAGGCCAGATGAAAGTATTTCGCTTACCTGCCCCAGGCCCCGCATCACTGGATGTGGCATGACCAGTCACAGGAGCAGAAGGCCGTGTCGGATCGTAATCCTGATGGCGAGCAGCACCTGTCGACACCATTTTAGCCGTCTGCCACGAACTGATGATATCGACATTATCACCCTGCGCTATCATGCGGTGCAGGGGGTCGGCCATGACACGAAAGCCCTGGTTAGCATTCGCAATAACGAGCGTATGCTGGCTTTTCTCGTGAACAAAATAATAAAAAAGCCCGCTTTCCTGCATAATGCGCTGACAGAAAGCAAGATCGGTCTCATTAAACTGTGTTGTGTATTCGCGCTGCTCAAGAGCGCCGACTACACGGAACTCCACAGGCTGAAGTCCATGCTCCGAAAAAATCTGCCTCAAAATTTCAATGGCCGTTTTCTTCTGAAAAATTCGGCAGTCGACTGCCTGTGACAGGAACCAAAGTGCTGGTACGACATCCAGGCAATATGCCCACCGGCTACGATTTTCGACCCCGCTGGACGAAACATGCCGCACCAGACCATTAAAGTATCGATCGGCGCCGTCCTTACGACGAACCGTGACGGTCACAGGCTGGTTCAGAAGTGAATCCAGGCTGATCTGCCTGTCTGTCGAAACGACATCGACAGCAATCTGAAACGGGGTACTAAGCTGCTCGGTCGCCCGCAGGCCGACCGCGTGCAGAGTGCCAGACTGAAAAGGCTTCGTATCATCCCCGACAGGGGACGTCAGAAGAAGGAGGTTCTGGAGTTCGCCTCCCATATTCTAAACCTTTTCTATCAGCGAAACGATTGCCTCTATTCCTAGCAAAAACAGCCCCCAACGCTGCAACAAAGAAGAAATCAGCTGCAGCGCATAGCCTAATGCAGAAGGTCAGGAAGTTTTTGCTTCCGTCAGGTCATAGATAAGCCGGTTCGGGCCCGTCTTGCTGCCACTCGAATCCTGGCCGTAGTCTTCGATGGTAATTTCAGTAAAATTCAGCGTCAGCGTTTCAACCGGACGATCTTTTCCGTGGCCGGAATTAACCAGGCTGGAGGTGATGGCATCCTTGAGAATAATCGAACGAAACAGCGTTTCACCACCATCATTAACGCGCGTGAAATCAACCTGTGCCTGTTTGGCTTGACCGACAAACGCGTAACTCGCAAGAGTGTGGCTTGAATCATCAATATATTTCGTCAGCGTCAGTTCACTAACATACGCCGAAGTGGATTCACGATTTTTTCCGATACCAACCGCGCTGCGGATCGTCCGGGACATACTCCACTGCGCATCAAGCAGTTCGACCCAGTTTTTATGGTTGGTTTCCGTGACGTCGCCCTGGGCATCGCCGTATTTGAGGTAAATACCCATCTTCGTTCAGACCCTCTTGCAAACAAGTTTTGACGGAAGCCAACCCGAGTGGCCGCCCCCCTACTTACGGAGGTTAAGCGCTGCCTGACGCCTCGTCTTTTGCTTTTAAGTTACGTCTGTAAAATGCTCGAAAATTTTTCACATTCTGATCATTCTTTTTCTGCTGGCAGGCATTCCAAAAGCCTGTTTGAAAAATTCGGTTTGATATGCCTCCAGCTGAAAATCTGAGTACCAGGGCAAAAAGGTCATATGACTGAAATTGCCCGAAAAATAAAACGCTATACGTATGCCTAGCAGATAAGAAATAGGAACAGACCGCGCCATTGGTTGCTTGCTATCAGGGATAGCTATGCTGACATGAGGTCGAGTTTCACGATGTAATCAGTACAGTGTGCTATCTGGTGTGTTCGGTCTATGATCGCCGGATGTTAGCAATCCATTTCAGGCAGTATAGCACGGTTTGTGGCTGGTTGCGGGAAGCAGCACGATGGCTCCTGTTTCAGACCGTCCACCGCTTTAAAATGATGCTCGCCACGCAACTGGACGGGCCGTAAACTCGCCCGACAGCCGGGATAATCGAATCATGCGGAAACAAAATCTTCCGGCCCGAACGCCATGTCACCACCGATACAGATGCCCGTCTTCCTACGGTCAACCAGACATCAGTGACACCTTCCGGCAGCCCACCAGTTCTGGTTCTAGGCGAAATGTCTTACTTATCGCCGGTGTCTTTGACCGTCTGCAACTAATGGACAAGAATCTTTGTCTGGACTATCCGTCACAAAGACAGAGCCAAAGGCTTTGAAGTATTACATGCTGGGGAGGCCGCGTGCGCCGGTTTCGTGCGGCGAAAGGATCCCCGTGATTTGACAAAGCAGCTCTAAGCGTCTTGGCCGCCGTTCATCGTCTGAAAATTTCGTTTGAGATTGCCCGTAATCTTTTTTGCACAAAAAATCAGTCCAAAGTGATCACTGATCGTAGCACCTGAAACATCTGACGGTATAAAGTGGGCTGAAAGCATCTCCGTAGTATTTGTATTATAGGCGATCTGATCAAAGGGCTGCGTCCGTGTAGAATTCGTCTTGCCACCTACAAAGCCTTCCGGCCTTGCGACAGTCGTCATACGGGACGGAGAAACATTTTCGTAACTGCCACCAAGAATGGGTCCGATCATACCGCGCCTGTTGGTATCGCCTACAAAAATATCGGGAATACAGTCCTTTATGATTGCGCTGTAAAAACCCCCGGCATTAGGTTCATTTGCCAGCTTGTTAGGGGTATGGACGAATGCAATGCAAAGCTCGTTAATCTTAACGACCACATAGCTCTGCCCCTTCGCAACAATCGTTGCTTTACTGCCAAAGTTCACGAGCCCACTGGGAGCGAACCCATCAACAACGCTAAACGCATTAGACGTTTTTCCATTTTGACTTGGGACAGAAGAGGCCTGGTAAAAATTGGGGTCAGCACGGTTGCCACTGAGATAACTGGTATAAGAAGGATCGTCGAGAACGACTTCACCAAGAACTGTCAGGTCCGCATCCCGGCCGAATTTTGTACGCGATGCTGACCGGAACATCGTCTCACGCTTTTCAAGATCGATATCGTCAGACGTGCGGTCATGTCTGTCCGCAGTACCCCGCAGGCTTCCGAGGTGATCTACGACGCGGCCGGCATGCTCATCCCATTTTCCTTTCGCCAGTGGGGCCATAGGTTTTCGTGGAAACTGCGCACTTTCCTTGCGAGACAAATGTGTTTCAGCATCGGGATATCCGTGCCGACGGACTGCTCGCTGATTCATATCCTGGTAGTCTGCCAGATTATGCTTGTGCTGTGTGTTGCTAAAACTGCTCGCATTGAGGTTTTGCGACCGGACTGACGGGTTTTTACCGGAACCCGTCGCCTCAAGGGAGTGATAGACAACAATGGTGGCCTTGTTCATATGACAGGTCCCTTGTCAGGGTAGTATCGGCCTTCTGCAATGCATGACACGGCAGGAAGCCGCTCTACTCTTTTGCTGACACGTCGAAAATGGATCTTATTACTGAACACCATTATGACAAAAAGCTCACGGCTTCTTCCTGGGCATCAAACAGGCCGACGAGATCGAAGCCATGAGGCCCGTATACGATGCGGGCGTCCGATCTGAACGCAGTCTTATCAGACCCTGCTTGCGAAACAGGGAGAAATTTACCTGCCAGCATAGGAAGAATTTCGGTTGCGATCGTCCGCTCGATGATGCGAGCGCCCGACGCACTGGATACGGAGCGCGCCTGGAGAGCCGTCAGCGCGCTTTCGTCGAAAGTGATCGACGCGCCATACACATTGGCCACGCGTTTGATGATCTTTTCGATTTGAAGCGATATGATCATTCGTCTGGTCTCGTCCGAAAGCGGAAGATACGGGACTGTCGTCACGCGACCAAGGAAAGCCGCCTTGAAATGCTTGAGCATCTCGTCATGCAGCGCCTTTGAGAGCCCGTTAACATCCGGCGCTGTCTCGGGATCCGCAAAAAGCGCATCGATCAGTTGAGTGCCTGCGTTCGTGGTCATAATAACAATGGTGTTGCGAAAATCGATATCGCGCCCCTCGCCGTCCTTCATTACCCCCTTGTCGAACACCTGAAAGAAAACATCCTGAACACCAGGATGAGCTTTTTCAAACTCATCAAGCAGAAGCACTGAATGAGGACGGCGTCGCACGGCTTCCGTCAGAATGCCGCCCTGCCCATATCCCACGTAGCCGGGGGGGCTTCCCATCAGCAGGCTAACCTTATGTTCCTCTTTGAACTCTGTCATGTTGATTGTCGTCAGGGATTGCGCCCCGCCGTAAAGCTGATCAGCCAGAGCCGCTGCCGTCTCGGTCTTTCCAACGCCCGATGTTCCAACCATCAGAAACACACCCACGGGCTTGCGCGGATCCGTCAGCCCGGCACGAGACACCCGGATGGCCTCGGACACAGCTCTGAGTGCATGGTCCTGCCCCACCACCCGTGATCGAAGGTCATTCTCCAGAGACACAAGCTTCTGGATCTCATCATTCCGCATTCTGCGGGCTGGAACTCCAGTCCAGTTTTCCACAATCTCCGCGATGACCTGCGCGTCTACCACGGTATGAATCAGTGGGTTTTCGCCCTGCAATTTCCGCAACTCCTCCCATACGGTCATTGCGGGAGTGCGGGCATCCCTCCCTGCATCGGAATCAACCTCTGCTTTGGCGCGTAGTTCTGAGAGTTTCCTTACAAGATCCGTTTCTACGCCAAGCCGCGCTTCATCCAGACCGAGCGCCTCAGCGCATGCTCCCTTCTCAGCGTTTAACGCGGTGAGACGGGCAGAATGAATTGCACCTGTCCGTTCCTCACGCTCAAGGAATGTGACTTCGCTCTCAATCGCAGCAATACGACGTCTACGATTTTCGATAATGGCAGGGACTGTACCCTGGCTCATTGCCACGCGTGCACAGGCCGTATCCAGCAGTGATACAGCCTTGTCTGGCAACTGGCGATCGGGGATATAACGCCTCGAAAGAAGAACTGCAGATTTTACAGCTTCGTCCAAGATACGGACACCATGATGCTGCTCCAGCATGGCCACAAGCCCGCGAAGCATATCAAGCGCAACCACATCGTCTGGTTCTTCAACCTTAATGGTCTGAAACCGCCGCGTGAGCGCTGCGTCCTTTTCAAAATAACGCTTGTATTCGGCCCATGTCGTTGCGGCGATAACACGCAGTTCGCCACGAGCAAGGGGCGGTTTGAGCAGATTGGCCGCGTCGCCCTGTCCTTCCTGACCGCCGGCGCCAATAAGCGTGTGAGCCTCATCAATAAACAGGATAACGGGCTTTGTCGCGTTACCGACCGCGTCAATCACTGAACGAAGACGGTTCTCGAACTCTCCCTTGACGCCAGCTCCCGCCTGGAGAAGCCCCAGGTCCAGCGTGTGGATGGTGGTTTCTCGTAACACCTCCGGTACATCGCCGGATGCGATCCGCAGCGCCAACCCTTCGACGACCGCTGTCTTGCCCACGCCGGCTTCCCCGGTCAGAATAGGGTTATTCTGACGCCGACGCGTAAGAACGTCGATCATCTGACGAATTTCCCGGTCGCGCCCAAGGATCGGGTCGATCCGCCCCGCTCTTGCCATAGCGACAAGATCGGTCGTGAAACGGTCCAGCGCAGCAGTTCCGGCTGCGGTTTGTCGCGGATTATCCTGAACTGCGCCGTGAGAGTGCGAAGTCCCTTCAGTACTCCCCTCTGTCAGCCGTGCAAAATCCCTGATCACAACGTCACCCGACAAGGTGCGCAATGAAGGACACATCGCGCGCAAGCGGGACACCAGTACCTCGTCCCCAAGAACCGCGCAGAGGACATGGCCGGTTCGCAGCACCTTGTCCTGAAGGTCGATTGAGGCGATCAACCATGCATCTTTAAGAAGGGCGACCAGTTCTGGCGCAAGAGCGGGACTACGACCATTTCCCGTCGAAAACCGGTCGAGTGCAGCATTCAGACCGACAGAGACGCCGCCCCGATCAATGTCCGCGCGCGCAAAAATGCGACTGACATCGGAGGTTTCCGTTCCGAGAACCTGCAACAGCCAATGTTCGATCTCAACGGTATAATGTGTCCGGGAAAGCGCCATTCCTGCCGCAGCCTCCAGAGCACGACACCCGATTTCATCAAGATATCCGATCAGTTTCTGAAGGTCTATTGCCGCACTCATGCCGCCTCCTTTGCTGTATGCCTGCGCCCCAACGACATACCCGATTCGCCTGAAAGAGCGGCCTGGCGTCAAACGCGAGCGTCATGCAATCTTCAGCAGGTTCTGGAATGGCGTCCATCGCATTGACGTTTCATTTGCAGCTTTTTTGTCGACAGGTTCGTCTTGTGAGTGGGGAGCGGCCTGCGCATAGTTCCGGTCGGATGAAATGTACCGAAGTCAGACAGAATTATGCGTGCATCCAATCATCTGAACGGAACCCTCTGGAGAAGGCAGCCCCGATCGCGATGTCATCGTCCACCGAAAGCACCCTCTTGAACAGCATCGTCGAACCGGTCGATGCCTCCATGTGCTGCGGCGCAGATCTGCGCGAGGATAAAGGGGTCAACGCGGTGTACTCCGCGATCCGTGACGCGCGGTCTGTAGCACGGACACAGGAACGGGCTGCGGATAACGACCCTGAACGCGGCATTGGTACACCTGCCGAGTGGCGAACAGTAGAAAGCCTTACGAGTCAGGCCCTTACTTCGCACACGCGTGACCTGGAGCTGGCAAGCTGGCTTACCGAAGCTCTCACCAGACGACACGGGTTAAGTGGCCTTGCTCTGGGCGCGCGCGTCATAGCGCGGCTGGTCGAAATATTCTGGGATCAGGGACTTTATCCGTCTCTGGAGACGGACGACCCGGAAGCCCGGACATTCGCAGTCTCGGGGCTGAGTGGGCAGGACCGGGACGGATCGCTGATCCAACCCATTCGCAAAACGGTCCTGTTTGAGATGGACGACGGACGGCCCATCGCCTTCTGGGAGTTCGAACGCGCCTCGGCACGCGCGGCATCCATTGCGCAAGGCGCACAGATCCCCCGCATCAATGATGACCTCCCCCTGCTTGATGACCTGGAAGCCGTCGCGCGCGGTTCAGGTCAAGGGCAGTTGGCATCGGTCCTGCGTGCCGCACAGCAGGCATGCCATGCATGGCGAGACATGGAAGCACGTTTTGACGAGGCCTGCCGTAAAAGTATCCCAGCTATCGAAACCCCCTCGACTTCCCGTGTCACCCAGCTTCTTGAGGATATTCGAGGAACTGCACAGCGTTACGTGCCTGAAACCACCCAATCGGAGCTGACCGCCAGTCCCGATACCGGGTTTGACGATGACAACAGGAATGACGATCCAGGAGATGTTAAACAGCCCAATAGTGTTCATCTTCCTGCAACACAGTCGACACGCGCTGAACTCCTTGATGCGGTGCTGGACATTGCAAAGCGCTTTCGCAGTCTCGAGCCGCATTCACCTATCAGCTACACGCTGGAAAATGCCGTCCGACGCGCGCGTCTCTCCCTGCCGGACCTTCTGAGCGAAGTCGTCGCAGATGAAGCCTCTCGCATTGAAATCCTGATCAGACTTGGAATTCAGGAACCTGACACCTGACAGACGGTTTGACTGAAAGAAACACGATGCCCAGACTGACCCTGCTGGCGCATAATCAAGATTGGAGCGAGTTATGAGTGCAAGCATCCACGAAAAACTGGCCAGAGTCCGTCGGCCACGCGTTCACATCACGTATGAAGTCGAGACAGAGGGAGCAGAAGTAGTCCGTGAGCTTCCGTTTGTCGTTGGCGTAGTAGGGGACTTTTCGGGCGATCCTACGACGCCATTGCGTCCCTTCTCCGAGCGACGCTTCATCCAGATCGATCGTGACAATTTTGATGAGGTCATGCGTCGCATGGCTCCAGGACTCAACCTCAAAGTTGCCAACACGCTTAAAGGCAACGACGAAACGATAGCAGTGGATCTTGCCTTCGGCAGCATTGAGGATTTCGAACCTCAGCGTGTCGTTGATCAGGTCCCCGCTCTGAAAGCCCTGCTTGAGACACGCAACCGCCTGCGCGACCTCATGAGTAAGGCTGATCGCTCCGAAGAACTCGAAGCCCTTCTTGAGCGTATCCTGAAGAGCAACGAAGAACTTTCGGCGCTTAATGCCGAACTCGCCTTGAAAAAGGAGGGTTGAAGCCATGTCAGAATCAGATCGTTCCGCCCAAGCTATCTCCACAACGCTTACGGAAGAAAACGGCACCAGCCTACTTTCGCAGGTTGTTGCTGCCACGCGCCAGACCGAGCCTGATCGTGCCGCTGAACTCGTGCGTACACTGGTTGAGGAGGCGGCCAAAGGCACTGTCTCTTTTGATCGCAACCTGACACGCACGATTGAACGTGCAGTTGAAGCGCTTGACGTAGCAATTTCCACCCAACTCAACGCCATCATCCATGATCCGAAGTTTCTGAAGCTCGAAGGAAGCTGGCGCGGGTTGCATTACCTGGTCATGAACAGCGAGACCAGCAGCAACCTCAAGATCCGGGTGGTAAACGCCACTAAGCGCGAACTTCACCGCGACCTTACCCGTGTCGTCGAGTTCGATCAGTCCCTGCTGTTCCGCAAGATTTACGAGAACGAATTCGGCACGCCCGGCGGTGAGCCGTATGGTGCGCTGATCGGTGATTACGAGTGGACCAACGCGCCCGAGGATATCGAAACCCTCCGCGAGATCAGCCATGTCTCGGCAGCGGCCTTCGCTCCCTTTATTTCTGCGGCCGGTGCAGGAATGTTCGGCTTCAAGGACTGGACCGAACTTTCACGCCCGAGAGACCTTGCCAAAGCCTTCGACACGGTCGAGTTCCTCAAATGGCGCGGCTTCCGTGACAGCGAGGACAGCCGTTTCGTCTCACTGACGCTACCACGAGTCTTAAGTCGCCTGCCCTATGGCGAAGGCGTGAAAGCCGTAGACGAATTCCGCTATGAAGAAGCCCCTCGCGCGGCAGACGGCAAGCCTCTTGCCCTGCCCCATGAGCAATATTGCTGGATGAACGCGGCCTACGTCATGGGTGCGCGCATGACCGACGCCTTTGCCCGCACCGGCTTCTGCACGATGATCAGAGGCAAGGAAGGTGGCGGCCGCATTGATGACCTGCCTCAGCATATTTTTCAGTCGGATGATGGAGATATGGACGCCAAATGCCCAACAGAGATCGGCATTACCGACCGTCGGGAAAATGAACTGTCCAATCTCGGCTTTCTGCCAATCTGTCATTATAAAAACGAAGATTACGCAGTCTTCTTCGGTGCACAGACGACACAGAAGCCCAAGGTCTATGATCGTCCCGAAGCTACCGCGAACGCTGCGATTTCAGCCCGACTGCCTTACATCATGGCAACGAGCCGCTTTGCTCACTACCTGAAAGTCATGGCGCGCGACAAAATCGGGTCCTTCATGGAAGTGGATGACTGCGAACGCTGGCTCAACGACTGGATCCGTCGCTACGTCAACGGCAATGATCTTGCTGGCCCAGAAAGCAAGGCACGCTATCCATTGCGGGAGGCCCGTGTTGAAGTGGCCGAAATCGCCGGGCGTCCCGGCGCATACAATGCTGTTGCTTATATGCGCCCCTGGCTCCAGCTCGAAGAACTGACAACGAGCATGCGCATGGTGGCCCGCATCCCCGAGCGTCTATGATCGAACGAGCGGCTTTATCGGACCGCACTTCATGCCTGTTTCCTCACTCTCAAAAGAGAATCTCGTCTACGGTGATAAGGAAGCAGGCACGTCAGACATGGGTGGAATGCCCAGGATCATGACACAGACGGCACTCCCCCTCAGCCGCTCCGACAATCTGCGTGATGAACTTTTTGCAGGTCGGCACATGGAGCCGGAATGGGACTTTGAGAAGTTTGAACACTTCCTGAGGGAGGATATCGGTTCTTTAGCCGCGTGGTTTGGAGATGATTTTGTCCTGGGCATCCTGACTGACTTTTCCGCCTCTCATCTTGAAAGGCGAGGACGGGAAAAGCTGCGAGCCCGTATAGATCGGGACATCGCAACACTCGATGCCATGATCGCACGCCAGATTGACGTCATT
>Ga0157365_10000887_pt1 | contig 12567 bp, 14 predicted proteins | sample AttsexASBM3_FD_111478 | JGI IMG/M metagenome (GOLD analysis project Ga0157365, IMG submission 111478) | Fungus gardens microbial communities from leaf cutter ant in Ribeirão Preto, State of São Paulo, Brazil - Atta sexdens ASBM3 | ecosystem: Host-associated > Fungi > Mycelium > Unclassified ... | reverse complement strand
TGCCCGCCATCATGCGACTGCGTGTAGCCGCATCAACGATATCAGGCGACAAAGTCCAGTTCCCGCTGAAGGAGTGGGAGGGTGATTTCCTCCGGAGGCAGCAACCAGGGAAGCATGTGATGGGCAACCGCTTTCACCACCGGGACCACGACAGAATTTCCGAACTGACGATACGCCTGGGTGTCGGAAACCGGAATGACGAACTCCCGCTCGCCGGGGGCATCGAACCCCATCAGGCGTGCGCACTCCCTCGGAGTAAGGCGACGCGGGTTTTTGCCCACCTGTTCGACAAGGATTTCGGAGCCATCCTTGTAATAACGGGCTGACAGTGTTCGGGCGACATCATCCGGACCGACGAGGCCAAAACCGAAGCCGTTGCCAGCGGCGCGGTGCTTATCGGCATAGTTTTTCAGGTAGGTCCACAGGTGGTCCGTCAGGGTATATTTGGGCGCGACGGAACCAATATTCCCGCATGTGTAAGGCACCTCCAGTTCTTCTGTTCCATTTTCCGGATGAAGAATGGTCCGCAGCCTGGGACCGGTCAGCGGGGACGGAAGAAGGAGGTCATCAAATGAGAAGTCATTTTCATCCCTGAATCCCACAATGAAGATGCGCTCACGCTGCTGGGGGACGAACGACTTTGAATTGATGACCTTCCAGTGGACATGGTACCCAAGGTCTTTCGTCAGGGTCTGATGAATAACCTCGAATGTCCGGCCCCTGTCGTGATTTACAAGGTTCTTGACGTTCTCAAGCAGAAACGCCTTGGGTCGATGATGACCGATGATGCGAGCAACATCAAAGAACAGCGTGCCCTGGGTCTGGTCCAGAAAACCGTGCGGACGATTGAGGGCGTTTTTCTTTGAGACACCGGCTATCGAGAACGGCTGACAGGGGAACCCCGCGAGCAGAAGGTCATGTGCGGGGATATCTTCGACAGGAACCTGCGTGATGTCGCCCGCGACCTCATGCCCGTCACAGTCATAGTTCGCGAGATAGGTAGCCTGGGAATATTTGTCGCGTTCGCTGGTAAAGACACATTCGCCCCACGGGTCAAAGGCGCGCCTCAGGCCACCGATGCCCGCGAACAGGTCAATGAACCTGAATGCCTTTCCGGGTCTGTCAGCGTCCTTCCCCTTTCGCGCGATGTCTTCAAGAAGGGCGACGGCAGCCTTTCGCGGTAGTGTTTCGCCCCGTTCCCAGCGATAGACCGTTGTGCGTGAAAAACCAGCGGCCCTGGCAAAGTCCTCCACACTAATACCGGCACGGGTGCGGAGGCGGGAAAACTCGGAGGGAACGAACGACATGCAAACCTCTGGGAACTTTTGTGCCATTATGGCTCATGTCGTCCCACAGGGGAAGAACAAAAAGAGAAAAATGTGACGCCCGCGTTACCCCCGCATACACACATCATTTCAACAGGCTCCCTTGGCTAGACCCTGAAGTCGCCTTCCGCCTGTTGAAATGATGCTCCGCTTCGCTACGGCCCTGGCGGGCTGGAATGCGGGGGTAACGCTATACCTGCACCAGTTCCGACCACCCGGCACCGCAGTCGCGCACGGTGATTCCCGGAATCTCGCCGCGAACAGCAGCAAGCATGCGATGAGTCAGGCCGAGGAGTCCCTGGCCCCGCTTCGTATCCGTGCCAGGGGGCGTCTGCAGGAACCTGCCTCCGGTCAGCAAAAAGATTTCAATCGGAGCCAGGGGCTCGGTCGGCTGGCCGTCAACGATACAGAAAGCACGCGGCTTTACGAGATAACTTGATGCGCCACACGCCGACCGTATCAGCGGCCTGTCAAGCAGGAGGCCGATGCCCTGCGACCCAATCTCAATCCAGATATTCTGCCCGTTCGGCTCCTGGCCGCATGGCAATTCGTAGCAGTCCGGGACCGGGATACTTGTAATTGCTGCGAGCGCCCCCTCTTCGACACGAAGAAGCCGGGGAGGTGTCGGAATCAGAGATGCCAACGGCGACGACATGACCGCATCGAAAATCATAGCGCATACTCCCTGCCGTCCACCAGAATCCCGCCGACATGCCCACCCGTTGGCATCATCGAGAGCATGCACGCCACAGCCAGAAGCCGCCCTTGCCACGGCCCGGACTCCGCCAGCGCCGCCTTGGTCGCCTTCACCGCAGGCCCCGGCATCATCGCTTCAAGCCCGGCATCCCCGAGCACGGACAGGAGCATGGTTGCAGGCGACAACAGGTCCAGGTCGCCGACTGTCAGGGACCGGCAGCAGGTCCGGCCCGCGTGCTGATACAGGTCGCAAGTGATTGGCCCTCGCCGTAGGACCGCATCTATGTTCGCCGGTCCACCGTCGAGCAGCGAGAGCATGAGGGCGGCAAGTTGAGGATTGTCCTTCATGGCGGCGGTTTCCCTTTGTTTTGTCAGGGAAAATTATACTGTCGCAGGTATGCAATTCGGATAAGAAATCGACATACCGCCCTCATGCCGGGATGATACCGTTATCACCCCGGTATGGCCCGCACTCACGGGATGGCGGCAGGCGGTTCCGAGGTTATCGACCCGCCAGCCTGACCCGACATCGCCCCACCGGCTTCCGGGGTTTTCGGCTGTTTCCCGCCTTTCCCGCCGACATGAGCAACGGAGTGCCCGGCAGCGCCGGAAGTCCTCGACACGACACCCCCAACGAACTGCGAAGGGTTTTGCGAGGCCGGGCTATCGAGATGCCATCCGACGAATTTTGCTGCCATTTCGGGCATCGTCGTGATGACGCGCGTGCTCAGTGTCGTCAATTTCCAAAACATCCAGCCCTCGATAATCAGCATCGTAACCGCCCCGATGATGCCGCCGCCGGTGTCAGCGGTGCCCGAGGATACGGCGATGGCGAATGTCCTGGAGATATATTCCGACCCGACGTTCAGAATAGACAACGAGAAAATAAGTCCGAAAATCGTCATCGGAATGCGAAGAAACAGGCTTAGAATCATCGCATAGCCTGACCTCTGTGGCTCATTCACGAACTCCGAGCCATCCATGCGGATATGTAAAAATGCCCAAATGGGGGCCACGACGAACGCTTCGCACACCGAAATAACGATTGCAAAAAAGGCCGTGCTGAACTCGATAAATGGGGCCATCGGGATGATATACGCATGCTCCACACCAACCCCGAGAAGCATCAACATGACGATGCCGAGCCATGACAGCGGCCCGGACGAGACCAGGGTCGCCACGGCTCCAAGACCGACGCCAGAGAACGCCGCGACACCGATGCCCGCGAAGATGATGCCGCCGACGATATTGAGCATAGCATTCCCGAACGCCGACAACTGTTGCAGCGGCGAGCCGTGCGCGCCTGACGCATCCAGGCCGACGAGGTATTTGTCGCCCAGCGAAAAAACCTTGTCGAACAGCCATTTCTGGACACCATGCAGTGACGTGGTGCTACCCTGGGTGGACCCCGCAAGAGCCGCGTTCCGCAGGTCGGCGGTGTCGTCCGTTGCATTCCAGTCGATGGTTTTCGACTGCAACACGTCCTCGCCTATCTCCATTATTTGCCGCGCACCTGACCATGAATCCTGGTCGATGTGGCCCGAGGTGTCTTGCGACTGCATCGGCGGAATCGTGTATTGCGGCACGTCGGATGCCAGAGAGAATGCAGCCGATTGAAGTCTTGAAATGCTCATGTAGAGCATGCCGGATGTCATCCAGCCGTATTTGTTCGTGTCATTCATCAGGGACAGGACGGGACTATTCGTGCCACCGCGAGCATCTACGAGTATTTGAGCCGCAGTCTGAAATCCCGTGTCGATATCTTTTTTGGCGGCGTCAACGCCAGCCGTGAATTCATCATACATCGTCTGACTACGTTGCGCGAAGGTGCCTCCGTCCGCCGGCGGATTAATCTGCTGCTGAATGTAGGGCGTGATAGCCCGCGAGAGGTCGCGGCGGGCATAGGCAATAGCCGTCAGCCTCGCTTTGTCGAAGGCGGTCACGGTTGCATCCCCGCCCGAGCCTACCGCGAACGTCCCCTGAATCCTCCCGCAGACGCCGTAATCCCAGGTCACGAGATGCCGGTTCGACTGCGCTGACGACTCGATAGAACCGCCCGTGAAGTAGCTTGCGGCGACATTATACACGTTGCCGAGTGATACCGAGATATTCTCGCCCGTGGTGCCACCCTCGACCGGCTGGGGCATCGCTTCCGGCACAGACGACGGCCAGCCAATCATGTGCCCCTGAGCCAGGATAGCCTGTCGGCACAACTCAGCTTGTGCGAAATCTTTCACCAGAGCACCAGTCGCCGGGAGGGGTGGCGCGCTGGTGAAATTCGGCGTCACCAGTCCGCGCAGGTAGTCTTCCCACACAAGATTTCCGAGACTTCCGCCATAAAGGGCGGCGTAGATGACAAGGACCTGGGCGATGCAAAATCCTTTTGCAGCCGGGGCGAGCATCCCGACGCCATAGCAGAGGCGAAGGGGAGCCCAGACCGTGTGCCACCGCTGGCCGAGAACCGTTCCTTCGTGCGCCGTGGCGACGGTCCCCGAGATGAAGTGCCACGTCATCATTCCCGTTCCGACCGCCATCATGACGGCCAGGAAAGCAGACATAGCATCTTGAAGACCGCTCGAAGATTGAGATGCGTTGCCGGACAGGGGGCCGACGCCAGGGAAGATGCTTTCCAGCGCCTGCCGCCACCAGTCTGACGAGCACGGCATTGCGAGTGTTTGCGATAGGGCGCTACCGGATGCCCCGCATGCCAGTTCTTCGGTTGAAACCGTGGTCGCGGCATGAGCGAGGACCGGCGCAAGACAGAGTGCGACGACGATAAGGGCGGGAATCTTTCTCATGGGTTTGCACTCCCCGAAGACGCTGGCAGGATATTTTCGGACGACAGATACGACCGGAACGAGGCGAGAGACCGGGAGCGAAGCTGGTAGTTTGCAAACCCGTTTCTCAGGGCCAGCAGGCCGCAGATGAAGCCGGAACAGACGCAGGTTTCGGCGCGCAGGTATCCGCCCGTAGCAAGCGACCCCAGCCCGGAGGCGAGCAGCGCAAGGGAAGCAAACCCGGCGAGGTAGAAACACCACCCGGTGACGCGGATACGGCGCTCTATCTCGACATCACTGACGCCGTATGTCGTGGCTGCAATTCTGAACCGCTCCGCCGGGTCTTTTGCGTCGGTCGGCAGGGTCTTTGCCGCGCCCGGAGAAGTCAGTTTTTGGTATCGCTCAATCGGCCCCATCGCCGTCCGCCTGATGTAGCCAATGAGTGCCGCGATATCGCCAGCCCCCGAAAGGAAACTGGCGGCTGTTTTGAGTTCTTTTCGCATCGTCGTCGCTCCTTCCGTCAGCCCACAATTTCCATCGGCGGCATGGCCGGTTCGGGTGTCCGTGTCGGTGCCCTGACGGCATCGGCGACACGCTTGCCGGAGAGCGTGAAAATGATGGCGTCTTGGTCACTTTCGCGAGTCACATATTCGCGCAGGAAATCCACCATGCGGGATGCCTCGGCGTCATGACCGTCCCGGTCGCAGTATTCGACCACGGCACGTCCGAGCGCACACAGTGCTTGGGCTTCAATATTGCGTTTTTCAGCACGCCGACGCTTGAGCATCGCGCGCTTTATTTTCTGAACCGCCAGCCGTTCTTTCTGGACGCGTTCTTGAGCCTTTTTTAATTCTATTTCGAGCGAAATTGCGTCCGACATTTTAACCCCCTGAAATGTTGCATTTTCAGGGTCAATGATACGGTAAGCCCATGAAAGAAATCAGCTTTTTCGATAGAAATCTTGTGCAACATGCGGGCGGGCATGTTATAAGGAGGTCTGCTATAGAGTGCCCGTCGGCACTCAGAAGCTCGTTTATACAGTCATAAATGACTGTCACTCGTTCGGAGGTTCACCATGCCAAATAATACGCCGTATCCGCGTCGCCTCCGCATCTTCCGTCGCGTGACACTCATTCCCCCGGCCATTGCAGCATTGGGAATGGCGGTCGGCGTGGCTCCGCTGGAAGATTTCGTGACGATGTGCAGCCTGCCACTCGGGGCATACGGCCTTTCAGCCCTGTTGCGCCCATACATGCCGCAGGCGTGAAGGCCGTGACCCATGAGCGCCATTTCAGCATCACAACAGCCGGAGATTGACGAACGCCGCGTCACGCTCAATTTCAAAATAGGGCGTGTCGGGGAAGTGCTGGACCATGCTGCATATTATCTATGCGGACGTATCACCGACCGCCTGACAAGTCAGATATTCGACCACACACGGAAGGCCAGCGAACACATCGGGCGCTTCACGCTATTTCCTGACCATATCGACCCGACCCCGGAGATGTCAGACCCGGCTATATTTTGGCGCAATGCCGAAGCTGCCGAGAGGCAGGCAAACGGGCAGGCTTCGAGGCGTATTCTCTTCGGCATCCCGCGTGGCCTTCCGCACGATAAATATCAGGAATACCTGACCTACTGCCTCGCCCCCCTCATTGACGACGGCATGGCCGCGCATATCGACCTGCACGACCCCGGCGCACGCGACGGCGGAGAGCAACCGCACGCGCACATAATGCTGACTATGCGCCGCCTCAACGGAGACGGCACTTTTGCCAGAAAAAAAGAACGTGCCTGGAACGCCATGTTCACGGCTGGCCGGGGCAAAATAATGCGCGCGCAGTTCGAAGCCAGGGGCAACCAGTGGCTTGCCGAGAACGGTTACAATATCCGTCTCAGAATCCGTTCGAACGAAGAACTCGACGGACCCGACGCCCTGCCTCCCGAGCCGACCATCAGCCGGGCAGATATCGAGCAGACAAAGAGGCATCCAGAAGCCCCATCCCCGGCGATTATTTCTCTCGATGAACACCGTGCCTTGCATAAACGCGCGCGAGAATCCCGGAAGGCCGTTGACGGGCTTTCTGCCGAGATTGTGCGCCTTGAGGCAATGATTGCAGCAGAAGACCGCCAGCGGCTCCACCACAGCGAAGGAGCGCACGACATGGCAGCGAAGAGGAATAAGTCAGGATGGCAGGCGGGGACCGGAGGCTATGAAGCCCTGTCGCCCGGCCACCAGAACGCGGCACGGATTGCATATAATAAGTGGCGCGAGAAGCACGGCGGCAGACCGGGAGACACAGTCTTTTCCCTGCCCGAATACGTCGATTTTGTTCAGGCCCGCCGCAGGGAGGATAAGGGCTGGCGGTTCGAGCGTCCCGACGCCGACGCGAACGCTATGCACCGTTCCGACCCACCGACCGAAATCATCGACACCGATGCGCCTGCACCAGAGGCACCCCGGCAGGCCGACCATGCCGAAGACGACATGCCGGAGGAAGACGGTTGGGACCGAGAGACCCGGTTCCGCGCCCGTCTCCTTGCAGGTCACTATAAAATCTCGGAGTCTAGCCTGACCCCCGAGCAGGTTGCAGCTATCAGCAACATTCGCCTCGACCGCAGGCGTGGTGTCGCAACGATTGAGTTGCATACCGGCGACGTGTTCGAAGATTATGGCGACCGTATCGTCAGCCCTCGCGACCCCAGCCCAGAGACCGCCGCCGAACTCGCCAGGGCGGCACAGTTTCACGGGTGGTCGCACGTCGCACTTACGGGCACCCCGGCCTATCGCGATGAAGTCGGCATTGCCCTGGCATTGCTCGAACCCCCGGTGTCACACGACTGGAAGCTGAGTCGGGAGGCACAGGAACGGCTGGAAACTGCGCTGGCGGCGCGTGTCGCTGCATTCGAGAACACGAACGCAATTCGTCCCGTCGAGGCCCCGGCGAACGAGATGCAGGCCGAGCCTGCCCCGGTTGCCGAGGTGGTCGAGCCGACATACGCCGTCATTTACGATGCCGATGCCATCGCACGCGGCCTGTCCCTCGAAGCTGCGAAGGCAAGGGCGGCAGCCGAGGGATTGACGGACGCCGATGTCATGGCCGATGCGCTTTACGATGCCGAGATAGCGCGTCGCGATGCGCAGCATGAGGCCGAAATGCGGGCCGAGGAACTGGAGCCGCCGCCGACCGTCCGGGTTGCTGCCGTGGTTCTGGGAACGGGCGAGGCGGTTTCTATCGAGTGGCTACAGGCAAACCGGGATGCCTTCGCAGGCATGTCAGATGTGGAAATCATGGCGCAATTCCCGTCGTTCATCGGCGAGCAGGTGAACCCCGCCGCATACCAGGACGACCCGTCCGGCGGTGAGGACCTCGACCACGCCACGCAGGAGGCGGAGGCAGTGTGGGACAGGCAGGTGGGAGAGGCGGTGGACGCATGGGAAGCTGCGACAGGCCGCGTGCTTGCCGACGTGCCGGACGTAGCGCCTCGACAGGTCTTTATTACGAACCCTCGCGACCCCTCCGGCGACTACGATGCAGCAGAGATGCGCGAGCGCCCGGAACTGTCGGCCATTCGGCATAAGATGGATAAAATGACGAATGAAGCGCTGGAAAAGAGGCTTTCCGAGCATTGGCCGCACTATCATCCTGATGTCGGCGCACCCGACGCTAGAAACCACGCCATCGCAGTATGGAAGGCCGCACGTGCAGCAAGGAAGGAAGCCAAAAATGCTTACGAAAATCAATCACGCCTTGACGTTCTCACTCCCGGCTCTGATGGTCCTGTCGGTAGTGCTCCCGGCGTCACTGCACCCGCAGGCGACGGCCCGCATGCTGCATCAGGAATGGCAGATGTTCGACAGGTCGGGGCTGCCGATGTTATTCATCCTGACCATCGGACTGGCGGCGCTGATGCACTTCGCCCGGCAGCGGATGGACAGCCTACCCAGATGACCAGGGCGGAACGCATTGCGCAGGCCCGTCGCGAGGTCGTGGCTCAGCAGGTCGCCGAGTTTAAGGAGCGTGAGCGCCGGGAAGCGATGGAGGACCGCCCGGACTTCGACGGCCCGGACTTCTAACCCAGCGCGTCCAACGAATCATAAATGTCGTCAAGGGAAGGCCGGTCGTCGTCACCGGCCTTTTCCATGTCCGCCACATCCACCACACCCGGCCCCGCTGGTTCTGGCGCTTCATCCTCTGGCACTTTCGCAGCCAACAGCGCGGCCCGAGACCGCAGAAGGTCGAATGCCGGTCCGACATGAATCCGCACTATCTTTCCGCTGTCCGTCACCACCGGGGCCAAGGCCGCAAACAGTGCCTCGTCAGGCCCGGCACCTTCCGCCTCAGCTATCACACCGGCCATCGCCCCCGCCCGCGCTCTGGCCGCCATGACATCCGGTCTGGCATCGAAACTCGCAGTTTTCCGCGATATTCTTCGGTTTCGGCTCTCGGCCCGTGCAAACTCGGAGCGTACAAATCTATCGCGTCCGATGTGCCGCCAGACCCGTAAATCGTGCTTAGCGGCTTGGACGGCAGCGGCCTTCCTCTTGCTGGTCGATGTCCACGCGAACCAGCCATCCGGCATAGCCTTCGCGGACTTCACGGCGGCTTTGAGTTCAGCCGTCCGGGCTTCCTGGGCGTAACTCACGGCCCCGAAATCAAACGGCACAGGTTCAGGACGACGGGCCAGAAGCGCCCGGTCGGCCCTCTCCATCTCCCGCAAATCCGTCATCAGACGACGCATCAGCCGACGCCAGAACATGGGGTCGGTCAGGTAGTTTAAGCGGACATTTTCGGGAACGGTCGAAGGTGAGGACATGGCGAAAACTCCCGGTTTTTTGGGGATTATCGCATGCAGCGTGGCAAGGAAGCCCGGATGTCTCTCCTCAAAATTCGGAGGGCGGGACTTCATCGCTAGGTTGCCCGAGGTAGTCGGTGAACTCGCGAGGGCGAAGGCGACGGGCGGCACTCTCTAGCCGTTCGGCGGCCTGTCGGTGCGCTGCCGCTTCATCTAGCAGGATGGCAGCAGTTCCGGACATCACGGTTGCGGACATGCCTCTGCGGCCCGTCACGACATCATTGATGGCGGAGCGGGTTACGCCGATGCGTCGCGCAAGTGCGGCTTGCGACATGCCTAGTGTTTTGAGTGCCCCGGACAGAATCTGCGCATCAGTTATCATCTGTTCGACCATATCTCGGCTGGACCCCTTCAGGAAGATGTGGCGGGGGTTGCCGACGAAAAAAGTATTGGCGTCCGCATTCCGTTGACAAAGAGGGTTGTAGGTGCCAAAACGGATTGTGTTAAGGTCGAATTGATGGGGGATAAGATGAGGAAAGCGGTTTTGTATGTTGGTCCTGAAGGTTTCATCCTACGGGACGAAAATTGTGGATATGTAAATTCGTTCAAAAGGTGCCTATATTCACAGATGGGTTCCGAGAGCATTATTTCAAAAATGTCTTCTGTTCTTGGTGTCCCGGAAGACTGGTTGCGCGTGGTCAGGGGGGAGGCGACAGAATACTGCGACGGAACTGATTATCTCGCAATCATCGCGCCGGGAGGAAGAGGCCGGGCGGCGACGAGAGAAGAGCGCCGGGCTTATACGGAAATCGGGATGAATTTTGAGCGGGGTGCCTTTCCAGCGTCAGCGGAGGCGGGACAATGAGCGACTATACCGCGCAGATACTCGTTTCCCGTCCCCGTCCCGTCGAAGTCATGGGCTATCAGCAGCACTTCAGGACGGCACCGGATGGCCCCCTGACCGAGGGACTGGAAGCCAGGGCCGAGCGGGGGTGGTCAGCCGATGAACTGGCGGGCTGGCTGACCAGGATGCTGGACGACCCGGAAATCATGGTTGCTGTAGAGATTGCGGCGGACTTCGAGGGATGGTGCGTGACGGCTACGGTCGGGCGGGTGTCGGTCGGGGCGGTGTGAGGGCATCACTCACCCAGGGCTCTGCCCCGGACCCCGCCCGATGGGGCTCGCGGCGCGTTTTGGGGCGCTCCGCGCAGCATGCCGGGGAGGTGGTGCGGGCCGGGGCTGTTAGCGGCCCAGCCACCAGAGCAGCAAGCCGACGACTACCGAGGCGACCAGCAAGAGCGCCATCGTCTCGAAAGCCAGTGCCACGCCCTTCCTCGGCCTTCCCCGTGGTCGCTTCACCGAAGGCGGGGCCATCTCAGGATTGTTTGCGATGACCTTCTTGTTGATGAAATCATCAAGGTCAGCGACCCGAAACCGCCTGTCCCGCTTACCGTATGAGAAGGATTTCGGACCAAGGCCGAGCCAGAGCAGATTTCGGAACCGGCCATAGCTGACGCCTAGATATTCAGCAGCCTGCTTACTATCCATCACAGCCGGGAGACGGCGGTTTTCCGGGCTTTCACTCATCGTCGCCATCACTCCCGGCGATGATTCCGGCCAGCTTTTCGGCTTCCTCTATCTGACGGCTGATTGTCTCCGGGACTGGCTGGTAATAGCGGTCCAGCGACTTCAAGTCCTTGTGTCCCGTCACCCGCTTGAGGTCCAGGGGATTCGGAAGGAGGCGGGCGAGGCGGCTGGTCGCCTCATGCCGCAGGTCGTGGAATGTCAGGTCTTGCAACCCGGCGCGCTTGGCACGACGCACGACCCGGATTCCGAATGCATTTCCGTTTCCGACATCGAACACAGCCGAGTCAGCTTTTGGAGGCTTGGGATACGTCAGCAGCTTCTCCCGCAGCAGACGGAGAGCCCCCGGCGTCAGGGGCCGGACTTCAAGGCCGCGCTCTTCCTGATAGTCGCGGGTCTTGGTCCTGCCATCGTCGCCCCCGAGGTGGACCGTCCGGCGCTCGAAATCCACGTCCTGCCAGCGCAGAAGGATGGCCTCACCCCGGCGAGTGCCCTGTTCAATGGCAAACCGCACGAGCCACACATCGTCCGGGTGCGTGTCGCTGGTCACGGCCTCAATCAGCCGGTCATATTCTCCGGGTTCCGGCCCATCTGCACCATTTGCACCATCCACAAGCCGTCGATTGCGCTTCCTGTCCGCGCCTTCGGGCCGCTTCACCACCCGGCCGGACGCATGGTTGATGATTGAGATATCCCATTCGCTGATGGCATGCTGAATCACGGCAGCCAGCAGATTCATGCGCTTGACCACGGTTCCGGGCGCATACCCAGCCGACACCATGCGGTCGCGGAAGCCCCGGACATCGGCGGGGCTGAACTTGGATAGCTTCACCCCCGGCAGGTCGGAATCCCGGAGGATGGCCGGGATATGCCCCGTCCTGTCAGCCTCACGGTCGGCCATGCATTCCGACGCATACCGGGTCACCAGGTCGGAAATCGTGGTGTTGTCGAGGGGGCGGGTATCCGTGAACTGGCCCAATTCGGCCTTGGCGGAGGTCTCTGTGAGCCATCGGCGGGCTAGGGCGGCAGTGCTGAACGTCTGTTGCACACGTCGTCCGTCCACGACCTTCCGGGTCATGTATTGCTTAGGCCCCCGGTAGGTCACGCCACGGGGCAGGGCCTTCCCGGACGCCGGGTCTATACGGGCACTCACGCCCGGCCTGCCATCAGGAATCGCGTTGTCTGCCATACGACCGAGGATATGACGTTCCTCGCGATGGTGCAAAAATGGTGCAAATAACAAGATTTTTCGGAGGGATTTTCCAAAAAAGTGAGGAAAATCAATGGCGTCCCATAGGGGATTCGAACCCCTGTTGCCGCCGTGAGAGGGCGGTGTCCTAGGCCTCTAGACGAATGGGACGAGGCGAGGGGGTGGATAAGCGATTGTT
>Ga0157365_10000886_pt1 | contig 12569 bp, 22 predicted proteins | sample AttsexASBM3_FD_111478 | JGI IMG/M metagenome (GOLD analysis project Ga0157365, IMG submission 111478) | Fungus gardens microbial communities from leaf cutter ant in Ribeirão Preto, State of São Paulo, Brazil - Atta sexdens ASBM3 | ecosystem: Host-associated > Fungi > Mycelium > Unclassified ... | reverse complement strand
GCGCTGATCTCGGTCATTTCCTCATAGCGGCCGCGACGACGCGCGGCATCGCTGCCATGCATGAGTCCGACATAATCGAGCACGATGAGGCCGAGCCCGCGCTTGCTGCGCTTCATCCGGCGTGCACGAGAGCGGAGCCCGGCCACGGTCAGGCCGGAACGGACATCGAGCTCGAGCGCCACGGTCTCGGCGGCCATCTCACCCGCATTAAGGGCCTGCCACTGCCACTCTTCGAGCGGCACGCGCATTCCCGTCTCGATATCCTCGGGGATATCGTAACGCCGCCCGGCGAAGACCGAGAGCGTGGAAAGCCCGGCATAGGCGGACCCGGCACGCGCGCCGATCTGACGCGCCGCCATCTCACCGGACCAGAACAACACGCGCTCACCGCTTGCGCCAACACGCATGGCCACACCCAGAGCAAAAGCGGTCTTGCCCATCGCAGGGCGGGCGCCGATCACATACAGCCCTTCGCCCAGCAGGCCGCCCGTCATCCGATCCATGGCAGGATAGCCCCATGAGAGCCCAGCCAGTGCCGAGCCTCGCAGCAAGTTCTCCTGCCCGCAGGCAATCGCCTCGCGGATCGCTTCGGAAATCGTGACGTTCGGCAGGCTTTCGCGCATGTTCTGTGCGATCTCGAGCAGCCCGGCTTCCATCTGCTCGACCAGATCCTCGCCCGTCTGGCCACCAGGGGTCAGGCAAAGCCGGGAAACATCGATACAATGATTACGCAGTTGGCGGCGCGTCCAGGCGTCGAAGATAGCGCGCCCATAATCACCGGCATTGAGAATGCCGACCGTCGCCATCATGATCTGGCCGAGATATTCTGCCACGTCACGGCCCATCAGCACTTCAGATGCGCCGATCTGGTTACGGATCAGGATCACGTTCGGATCCACCCCTGCGGCATGCATGCGCAGGGCCGCAGCGTAAATCACGCCATTAAGCGGCTCGTAGAAATGCTCGGAACGCAGATACTCCTCGACCATGGGCAGCGCACGGCGGCCGTTGGTTAGGATGGCGCCCAGAAGCGCGGCCTCTGCCTGCATGTTTTCCGGTTCATTGACCGAGGCCAGATGCCCGAGCGGTTGAACATCACCCATGACGCATCTCCATGATCTGTCGGCTCTGAGGGCGAGGCGCGGTCAAGCCCAGTTCCTTGAGCATGCCGCGCGTGCTGCGTTCGGAAATGCCGAGGCGCGTGGCAATGAGACGTGCCGGGAAGCCCCGGCGGTGATAGCCCTGCACGGCTGGTGCAAGGCGGGCGCGATCAAGCGCGGGACGAGCCATCAGCTATCCCTCCGGTGCTTTTCGCAAAGGCGGACAAAGGGAGAGTCAATGGTGAAGGGCGCGCCGCACCGGAGGCATTCGCGCTTCCAGCTGCCCGCAACGCGCGCAGTGCTCGCCGAAGGCCTGAGTACTGGTCGCACAAGAGCGTCAACTGTCTGCAGTTTAGCCTCGAACGAATGCTCGAGGATCTTGGCGACATGCCGGTCAGGCACATCGTCCCATTTGCGTATGGCGGAGACAGTGATCCCGATCAGATCCGCAATTTCCTGCAGGCGGCCTGAGTCTCGCAGGCTGCGAAGGATATCGTTCGCTTTTGTCTTGTCTCGCAACATGACAGTCGGTCTGTGCCGCGCAACGGCCTCTTTGAGCAGACCGCTTTCGCAGGCACGGAGAAAAGGCCGTACATGAACGACCGGCACTTGTTGCCAGCAGCGGATTGTCGCATCCGTGCGCTTGACCAGCTCCGCGATTGCGTCAATTGCGCCAGCATGCGCGCGCATGCTGAAGAACAGCGTATCAGCGTGGTGACGCTCTTCGGATGTGGCCAGGGCGGCGAGAGAGGCAGCCCGACAGACGGGGAGATTGGCGCCCCTCATGCTACACCCCGCAGCGCGCTCGGCGTTTCAGCCACGACAGCGCCTGTGACGCGCAGATTGTGGAGAGCGTGACCGACAACACGATGCAGGCACGAGAGCGCGGCGCGCATTTCGATAACCTCATGCTCTTCTACAATACCGTCCGCGAGGACCCGAAGAGTGGTTGCGATGGTCTCGTTGAAACTGTGCGATACCTTTTCAATATCGCTGGCGAGGTCGCCTTCGCCCACCTTTATGGGCGTCAGTATGTAGCCCTCGGCAAGCGCCATGGCTGCCAGAATGATCGGCTCCTGCGCGCAGCGATCCATTTCGATCGCGACATCGACCGGTACAACTGAAGGCGAATGACGGTTCTGATAGTCGGAAAGCTGGGAGCGACCGACGCGGACGAAACTTGCCGCCGCATCGACACCGCCCACGGCACGAATGACAGCCTGCGTGGCCGTCTTGATGGCGTGCGTGGTCATGGCAGGATCCTGCAAAGAGAGGGTGAGACGCGCGCATCGGAGCGCGGCGAAGAGGCCGGGGCGGGGCGCACGCTATGCGGCGGCGCCTCCGGCGCTGTTTCGGGGGTAAGAGCGGGCGCGAGTCCGCGCAGCACATCGGCCAGCACGTCACTGATGTGGCGCATCGTCGGGATGATCAGCGACCGGACGCGCTTCGGATGACGGGTGATCAGCGCGCCGTTAGCGTGGTCAGCATGGAGAGAGGAAACAAACAGATCACGGCTGCGGAAAGCGCATTGCGACGCTCCCCGCAGCAGGCCACCATGGGCGTTACGGTTCCCGCCGCAGCAACTACCCATGGAGGATTCGATGAAACGTAAGGGCCTGGACATTAAACGCAGCCCCGGCAGTGATTTCGTCTCAGTCATTATCGGACGGGAGCAGACAGATCTTTCCGCGACGGAAGTCACGGACGCAATCATGCGACTCATTGAATTTCGGACCGCAATGGACCCGAATCTTGCACCGGCGAACGACCAATACGGAATATGCGGGCCGCAGCTAACACATGACTCAGAAATGCAATGGCGATTTGTCCGATTGAAAGGCGTCGAGGCCCTTTTGGTGAAGCTTGGGCATCCAGGACTCGGGTGGGTTTCTCTCGCCTTGAATGAGTCTCAGCGACGACATTTCCTAGAGACTTATCTAGGGATTGAGGGGGCGGCTTCAGATCAGAAAAATTAATGCCCGTCCGCGAGAATGGAGCGCGGCCTCCCGCGCCTCCAGCCCCGGTAATCCAATCAGGTTCGAACCTAGTGCCAATATGCTCCACTGCACTTGCCGAACTGTTGCTTGGGATGTCACTCGGATAACCGTTATCACGCGCTCGCTTGCCTGGAACGAGCTCAAGGAATTTAGACTGCAGATCATAGAGGCAATGCAGAGCCTCACGCGCCGCCTCTATCTCCAATCGCAGATCCTTCGCGAGCGGAGAACCTGGGACAGCGCCATCTTCTTTGCCCCGCAGCATCGCTGTGTGCCGCGCAAGTGCCTTTATCCCAACGCGGCAAGCATGTTGGCTCAGCGCCGTACCTTCTGGAGGAGCGTTTTTCATGATGCAAGTTTCCTCGGGGAAGGGCGGATGCACTTGGCGCGGCTCGAACGCTTCAAGAAAGCTGGCTTTTCGTGAGAGAAACCCGGATCCGCGGGGGGATTGGTTGAGGATCCGCCGAATATGTCTGGGCGAACCACGTGGGCGCTGAGACCCGCCATACTGGCTACTGCGAGAGCATGACGATCAGGGACACGCACCCAGCCGCAGACTGTAGAGTGGTCGAGCCCGCGAGCTTGCGCGACCTTCTTCGGGCCCCCGGCGAGCTTGATTATTTCCTTGATCAGCATTCGCTTAGTGTGGGGCAATCCCACATCTTGCGTCAAGCGTTTTGTGGGACAGCCCCGCCCAAAGCTTTTTTGGCAGGGTATATGTTGGAATCATGAACGCAGCAAATTCCCTGAGTCTCAGAATAAGAACATTAAGAGAACAAAAGAACTTGACGCAGGCGGCGCTTGCGGCGGAGATAGGTATATCGCGTGCCCATCTGACGAAGATCGAGCGCGGCTCTGATGCGCCAGGAAGGGAGACGCTTGTGGCAATTGCAAACTACTTCAACGCATCGCTTGATTGGCTGACGACTGGCTATGGAGAGCTTACTCCATCGAAGGCCCTAAACGAGGACGAAGCGATATTGTTGGATGCTTACCGGCGCATTCCAAAGGACGAGGCAAAAGTTCTTCTTAAATTGATACTCGCAAGAACTGCCGGGGCTCGCGATGCGTAGATGTTTATTTAGTTATCTAATTATATTATCCCTATCGGGATGTGATTTGTGTGATGGCGTCTATAATGCTCGTGATCAATGCGTGACTCGGCAAAGCGCCGCGCAACTGCAGAGACAAATTCACGAAGAAATCGAGAAGTCACGCGCTGAACAGGATCAGCGGAAGTTGGATCTCGAGCGGAGAGAGAGCAAAGCGCGAGAAGAATATCAAACTGCTGTCAGAGAATTACATGTATTTCCTCTCGGAAAGAGTTCCGATGATTACTATCCGGAATTTGATGGTATCGTTGGGTGCACCTATCCAACAACTCCGAGAACGATTCAGTGGGGTTTGAGAAAAATAGGGGCTGAGGGCACCGCTAACTGGAAATACTCGAACAAGAAAGATACGGTTCTCGCCGGCATCTCAGATTTGCTGTGCGTTCCAGTCGCATCAAGCACAAGGTGGCGCGTTCTGTTTAGCATCGATACCGCGCACTATATGATCAACGTCGATTCTCTTACCGCAACCCGGCTCTGGTTTTTCTATGGGGAAATGAGAAACCAGTCTGGGCAAATTCCTCCAGTCGGACGAGTAGGTAGCGCCTACCCAGAAAATTAGGTGGGCCATACCCACAATTTTCTTGACTAGCGATGTGGGTTGGACCCACATTGCACCCATCGTTCACCCACGATGGAGCGCAAGCCGATGTCGGCATCGCCATTTCTTCGCAGTTCATCAGACCATCCGTTCCGCAGATTTGTTAAGTTCACGACTTGCGAAACTCCCGCACGCTCGATCTATCTGAACGTCGATCATATATTGAGCATGGATGAGAGCCAGGGCCGCACCAAGGTTGTGCATACCGCGACTGACCGTTGCGGTGATAATCTGGTCACTTATGCAGACGGCAGCCCTGAGAGCATCATTGTCCATGAGATTTTCACTGCTTTTATTGATGTCGATAACTTTCTCGACGAGCGTGAAGAATTTCTAAAGAAACATCTCCTCCTAATTCTAAAACAGAGACAAGCGCGCGACACGCGCAACGCCTTCGGAAGAGGATCGACGACTGACACCGATGCGGAGGCTGGCGCATGATGCGGAATGCATTCGTCCCACCGCGCCAGGCGCCAGGAGCGCTCGTGAGTCGCGACGCCATCAAGGCCATGCGGTCCATGGCTTCCTACATGGACGCCCTCGCCGAACAGGCTGGCTTTGCCCTGCGCCTCGATGCCGAACGCCTCTGGCAGAACGCCGCAGACGATAAGCGTCGCGAGGCCGACCAGCTGGAACGCGCCGCCAAAGGGCGCAGCGTCATTCCGGAGATACCGCAAACCAACCCCGTTCTGGCTATCCTCGCCCGCCATGGGCGCCTGGGGAGCGCGCGGGCATGATTCCCCCATTCGCGAGGAGGGGGCGCAAGTTACCCTTGCATGATGTCCATCCCCCGAGCATTCTCTATCAACCCAGTTTCCTTGGATCCTGCGATGCCCGACGCCCAGCATTCCGCCCCACAGGTGGAAGAACTCTCACTCATAGAAGTGGGGGAAATCGAGCTGGATGGACTGCGCCTTTGGTGCGCCCGCGAGGCCAGGCGCCTGGCGGAACTGTCACTCGACGCTCAGACGAAAACGCTCGATCGGGCGATGACGCGGGCAACATCGGTCATCGGTTGGTCGAGCGTGGCGGCTACCGGAGTTTCGTCTGCTATCGTCGCCCATACCCTTCCGATGACATATCTGGCCCCGGTAGGCCTGCTCGCCGGGTCCGCGATTGCGGCGCTGGTTGTTCTTCTCCCGGGCAAGTGGGTCATGCCGGGGGATCAGAGCGGGTATGTCATGGGGATGCCTTACAGCACAGAGTTGGAAATTACCGAAGCCTTGGCGCTCCGGACGGAAGCGGCGGAACGACAAAACGCCCCCAGGATCAAGCGCATTCACCGCGCACTTCGCGCGTCCTACGCCCTTCTCGCACTCGCAAGCCTTCTGAGTGCCGCGCTCACTTTTTGATCGGTGCGTCCTGGTTCGTTTGCCTAGGCTGCGGCGGAGGGGGTCTGGGTCGAGGGGGAGGCGCTGCGCGGGCCATTGAGCGAAGTCTCCTGTCATTCGGCAATGTGCAGCCAGACTACAATGCTCTCCAGGGCAAAGATACGTCCTTTGTGAGCCTTCCGCCCCGTTCAGCGAGGGCAGCAGCATGACCCAGCCATCAAACATGTGCACTTGCTCTATGGGCGAGTCATTGGCTGGCAAGGGCGAGCTCACTGAGCTTGGTCGCTCGTATGTCGACCGGATAACCGGGTTCCACGGCGTAGCCACGGCAAAAGCGATCTTCATTGAGGGACGCGCGCAGACACAGCTGACGCCCAGCGCTGGATTTACGCCAGGCACGCAGCCCGAACCGTCGGTGCCCCCTGAATGGTTCGAGGATGCCCGGTTAGCGCGCCTCCCGACGGGCAAAATTACAATTACCCGCGTCTAAATTGATCTGCCTTTAGGCAGAAGGATCGAAAATCATGATGCATACGCATGCTCACAAAGCCACAAATGTGCCATCCGCCGCCTTCCCTCGCGTGGATATGAGCCCGGAAAACACCGCCGCTGCAAACCGCGCGCGTCAGGCCGCCGACCCAAAATCGAATGTCGGCGGCATTGCCGTTGATCGTCTGCGCAGTGTTATCGAGCGCGTTGAACGCCTGGAGGAAGAGCGTGCGGCTCTCTCAGGTGACATCAAGGATATTTTCAGCGAGGCGAAAGCGGCTGGCTTCGATGTCGCAACGATCAAGACCATCATTAGGCAGCGTAAGAAAGAACCAAACGAGATTGAAGAGCAGGAGACACTGCTTGATGTCTATCGTCACGCGCTGGGAATGTGAGCCATGACAGCGCTCCTCAAGAACGCAGGCGCCGCAAAGCGCGACAAGCCTTATTCGATCCATGATGCGTGCGGCGTGCCCGTGCAGCGCTTCGCTTCCTATTGCGAAGCCGAAAAGGCGGCTACAGCGTGGTGCAAGGAAAAGATGGCGCGTGTCGACGTGCGACGTCGCCGCACGCATCTGGCTACTGCGCTGCCTCGCGCCGGACGCACACCACTTGTCGAGATGACTTGGGCGGGGAGTGCTTACGCATGAACGCTCGTGCTCATGCCCCTGCCGCCTGGACGGATCCACGGAGTGAAGCTCGTGAGCGCGAATTCCTGTCGGCGCAGCCGTCACTAAGCCTTACTACCCGTGTGGGAGCGGCCTCGTTCTCCCCAAGGGTCGAGCCATCCGCCATGGCCCTTTTGCCTGTGCGTTCGGATGAATGGATGGCGCTGACTCGGTCGATACCGCCTGAAGACGCTCAGATCTGGGTTCCTCTGACATGGCCGTGCCGTATTCTCGAGTTCATCAGCACCCCCAAACAATGGGCATGCCTGTGGCCCTGCGGCGCTATCGAGACCTTTGCCCCCGATGACAGGCGCAGACGGGTAGTGTTCATGCAGCCAAGCGAGGCTCTCGCCGTGCATCGGAAGCACCCGCTTATCGATATCTCGCTCAACATACAGACCCTGACGCTGCGGTTCCGTCGTCCAAACGAGACGCTTGGCACCATCAACGCCGAGATCGGGCTACGAAAGGCCTGCAGCCTATCTCTACACAAACCCGAAGTGAGGGGAGAGGCATGAACGACGGTGATTATCATGGCCTCATTGTTCTGGCCCTCGCAGCTCTTCTCGCCATTTGTTTCCTCGCGAGCGAAGCACGAGGCTACCTCCGGCGCCGTGATCTGCGGGCCCAGCTAAGGCTACTTGATCGCTTGCAAGGGACCGACACCGTGCGTCGGAACTCGATTGAGGATGGCACTTCATGACCTCGGCCGAGGCCTGGGATGCAGGCGATTACAAACTGGCCGACAAGCTGCGCCATGAGCAAGTCATACAGGACGCGATACGAGCCGAGATCGAAACGCAGACACGACAAGCGCAGGAGGCCGTGAAGGGCCGGAGCGCAGGGGAGAGATGGGGATGGAATGCCAGTCCTCTACAATGAATGGGACGAACCCACGGCAGCATGGCTGCGTGAACTCATCGATGGACTTCATCTGCCCTCCGGGTCAGTTGATACCCGGTCAATTGGAGATGTTCGGGCAGGCGATCTGCGAGACTTCGACCAGTGCCATTTCTTCGCCGGTATCGGCGGATGGCCGCTCGCCCTGCGCTGGGCAGGACTTGAGGGAACGCCCGGTATCTGGACCGGATCGCCGCCGTGCCAGCCCTTCTCCGTCGCTGGAAAAGGACTTGGCCAAGCTGATGAGCGGCACCTCGCGCCCGTCTGGCTCGACCTCATCCGCGAGTGCAAGCCTGGCCTCATCTTTGGCGAACAGGTTGCAGACGCGATTGGGAAAGGCTGGCTCGATGATCTATTCGATGCGCTGGAAGAATGCGGCTACGCCTGCGGGGCGGCAGTATTGCCAGCTTGTAGCGTCGGCGCGCCGCATATCCGCAAGCGACTGTTCTTCGGAGCGGTCAGGCTGGCCAACGCCGACGCAAACCGATTCAGAGCGCGGCGAGAAATACGACCCGTTCGCTCCGAACATGACGCTGAACATGGCGGTACAGCGTGCAGGCTGGCCTACCCCCACGAAGGGGAACGCGGACGGGTCTCAGATGGCGAAGGATGCGAGCCCAACGGGGCGCAGGCCAGACGGATCGAAGGCGACAGTATCGCTCAATCAGGTGGTGTCCTTCACGGGGTGGCCGACGCCCACAGCAGCCTCAGTGACCGGTCCGGGTCATGCCGGGCGACTGGGAGGACTGAACATCCAGAGCACCGCAATGTTGGCCGGCTGGCCCACTCCGACGACACGCGACCACAAGGATGGGCAGGAATGCCCGAACGTGCCGACGAACAGCCTGCTGGGTCGGGAAGTGTGGAAGGCGGACCAGCCAATCCGGCTCACGGCTTCTGGTCAGGTTCTGACTGGCTCGGATGCCGGGACGGCAAGTTCCGGCCAGTTGAACCCGGCACACAGCCGCTGGCTCATGGGCTATCCGCCCGAGTGGGACGCCTGCGCGGTTATGGCAATGCAATCGTGCCTCAGGTCTCGGCGCAATTCATCACGGAATTCCTCGGCGCAATCGCCGACATGCAAGACAAAGGGCTGACCCCATGACCCACGAACAGAAACCGGAGGCAGTCGTGGAAGAGTGCTGGGCAGTTATCGCACGAGGCCAAGAAGCCTACCGGAAAGAACGCGGCATGCGTCTAAACTTTCACGAAGTGCATCTGCTGTTCGGGATCGGGCCATTGTGCCAGGCCGATTACAGCGAGGAAACATGGACATGACCCACGAACAGAAGCCGGAGAGCGCGGAGTTTCGGACACGGGACGAACAAATCGTCATGATTATGTGCGAGGCGCGATATTCCGACATTATCCGCGAAAAGGGTCTCGAAGAGCTTTTCGACACGATCCTTGCTGAAGCCGAGGCCCGAGGCGCGGCAGAGCGAGACGCATACCAATCCCGTGTTGATGATTGGATGGCCGCTTGCTTTGGCGCAGAGATTTCGGCTGACCGTATGGAGCGCAACCATAGATTTCTGGAAGAAGCGATTGAGCTCGTCCAGTCCACTGGATGCACCCAGAGCGAGGCGCATCAGTTGGTTGATTACGTCTATGGCCGTCCCATCGGTGAACCTATCCAAGAGGTCGGCGGCGTGATGGTGACGCTTGCGGCTTTGTGTTCAGCTCACGGGATCACGCTCAAAGACGCATCCGAGACAGAACTTGCGCGGGTATGGACGAAGGTTGAGAAGATCCGGGCCAAGCAAGCCGCCAAACCCAAGCACTCACCACTTCCTGAGCATGTGACAGAGCAGCGCCGGAAGGATGCGGAGGGGGTGGAGGAATGGCGTCCAATGAACACTGCACCGAAGGACGGAACGCCTGTTTTGGTGAAAACGGTACTAACGCCAGAAACATTCGGGGATATCCGAAGTCACTGGAATGGCCGGTTTGTCGTCGTGCAGCACGAGGGAATGACGGCAAGCGGGTTTGATCTGCGTTGGCGTGTGGCTTGCCCTGTCGGGTTTGGCGGTATCCCTGATGAATGGTTTGAGGGCTGGCGTCCTGTTGACCGCCCCGCCAACGTCGCCGCGCTTGAGGCTCGGGTGAAGGAATTGGAGGGGGCTTTGAAAGAAGCCGCATACGCGCTCGAACGGGTGAAGGATGGGGAGCGTGGCGGATACAATGCCCGCAACGGCAAGTTTGTCTCTCTCCAGATGAGTGACGGTGAACGCGCTGATATCATCCACAGTGAGGTCACAGAGGATTGCGAGCGCGCTCTTGAAGCAGTGCGCGCAGCCATCCGCGAGGGAGGCGAGTGATGCGTACAGGATATGAAGCGTGGGTGACGCGAGATTACGGAGGCGATGGGAAATCGCTTTCGCTATCCAAGGCTCGCCTTGGGGAGTTCATGGCCGCCTTGATCAAGTTCGGCGGTGATATTCACGGCATATTTTCGATGCACCGGACCTATCCCAGAGCGTACGTTCAAGCGTCCATCTCCTTGCCTGTCGGAATGTCGGAGAAATTCATGGAAGAGACGGGCTTTGCGCTGCAACGTCCACCGACCTTCAACGTGGGGCTAGATAGGAGCCGAAAGGGAGGGCAACCCCATGACTGACCCCACCCCCTTCAACCGCCTCTTGGGCGAGCGGGTGCGGCGGCTTGTCGAGAAAGACGGGCGCTCCATGGAGGCTATCTCTCTCGCGGCCGGCATGGGCCCGCATACGGTCGGACGGATCGTGCGCGGCCATGCCGTGAAGGTCGATACGCTGTTCACGATCCTGCTCGAGGTGAAGGCCACGGGAGAGGATCTGGGCGCGGTCTATGCCGATTTTGTGCAGCATCGGAAGGAGAGGGCGGATGGGTGAGGGAATGCCAAGGCTACGCCCCTTGCTCGATGTGTTGGCCAGTGATCTGCGTGGCATCGTGGGTAGAACGAAACTGCTGCACCACCTGCGCGACGTTCCTCAGCACAACGGCTCGCCGACGCACCGCCGTATCGGGACGCGGATCATGTTCCGGCCCGAGGATATCAAAACTCTGATCGAAAGCCTGGAATGCCCCTCAAGATCGTCGCTCGAAAAGGGCGGCAAGACCTCTACATACGCGGAACCGTCCGAGGACAAAGCCTATACGAAAGCACTGGAACGACTGACCCGAAGCAGGCAGAGGCTTACCGGGCAAAGCGTGAGGCAGAACTCTGGGCCGAGAGCGTCTATGGCAAGCGCGCGGTCGTAACGTTTGCTGCGGCTGTCACGGCCTATCTTGAGGCTGAGCAGCGCAGCGAGACGACGCTGAACCATGTCGAGCGGCTACTGAAGCATTTCGGCAAGCGAAAGCTGACATCGATCGGGCAGGGAGATGCAGACGAGGCGTGCAAAGCCATCTTGCGCGATGGGGTCAATGCCTCGCCTGCTACCAAGACCCGTGGCGTTCTGACACCGCTGCGAGCCATTCTAGAGTTCGCCGCTGTTCGCGGTTGGTGCGACAAGCCCGCGTTCCAGATGCCGCGGATCCCTCAGACGAAGATGCTCTTTATCCGCCCAGACGAAGCGGTCGATCTGGTGAACGAGGCAGCGGCGCATGTCCGGCCGTTGCTGGTTTTTCTGGTCGGCACTGGCACCCGCATGTCCGAGGCGCTGGACCTCGAATGGTCCGATGTTGATTTGCCAGCCGCGCGAGCAGTCGTCTGGCAGAAGCAAGGCACTGAGCGGCATATCGACTTGCCGCCCGTTGTCGTGCTGGCCTTGGCTGGCCTCCCGCACCGGGCAGGGCGCGTGTTCCGCCCCGTGCGATCAGTGCGAGGGGCTCAGGGGATCGTGTTTGGAGATGCCTATTACGACACCGGGCGGAACGGCGGGGGCCAGATAAAGAACGCTTGGGCCTACGCTTGCAAGCGTGCGGGCCTACCTGGCCGAGAACGGGTCTGGACACCCAAGGGGGAGACAAAGGAGCGGAGGGTTTTCGTGCCGAGCCTCACCCCGCACTGCCTGCGCCACACATGGGCGACGTGGCACTATTGCGTGCACAGGGATCTTCTGAAGCTGAAAGAGGATGGCGGGTGGCAGACGATCACAATGGTCACGCGCTATGCCAAGAAGATGCCGGACCACCACAGGGACGCGGTGATTCGCTGGCTCAATACGACTGACTGGCCCGATATCGTATATTCGTGCCAGATCGGGGCCACTTGACGCGTTGCCTATAAAACAACTAGCAATAACAATTACTTACCAAGTTGTCACTTTACCTTCACACGGCAGGGGTCACAGGTTCAATCCCTGTCGCACCCACCATCCTCACCCGCAGAAATCAGCCGTTTTCCAGCGGCGGGTGGGTGCTCGTCGGATGTCGTTAGACTTGATACGCTTT
>Ga0157365_10000885_pt1 | contig 12575 bp, 8 predicted proteins | sample AttsexASBM3_FD_111478 | JGI IMG/M metagenome (GOLD analysis project Ga0157365, IMG submission 111478) | Fungus gardens microbial communities from leaf cutter ant in Ribeirão Preto, State of São Paulo, Brazil - Atta sexdens ASBM3 | ecosystem: Host-associated > Fungi > Mycelium > Unclassified ... | reverse complement strand
GTGTGGGCAATTACCCCATAGGCAAGTCCGATCGCGGGCGGCCCGGGTTCGAATGGCTGCGGCATTTCCGGGTGCATGTGCCTTTTGTCGCGACACTGGAAATCCACTTTCCCGACAACGCCCGCCTTGTCATCATGAATGCGGCGTCACCCGTATCGGCGCGGCAGACGCGGATGTTCGCGCCGATATGCCGGAATTTCGACAAGGACCTGCCGCTGCAGGATGTGTACGATTTCAACCTGAAGGTTTTTGAGGAAGACCGTGCGCTGGTAGAAGCGCAGAAGCCGGAAAACCTGCCACTGGACCCGACGCTGGAGGCGCATGTGATGGCGGACCGCAGTTCGATCGCCTATCGCCGCGCCCTGCGCACGATGGGGCTGAGCCAGTTCTTCACGGCCTGAAGGAAATTACGGTCCATGTCTTCCCTGTTTCCGGTCCATGTCGATGATGTCGCCCCCGAAGGGACGGAGTGCGTGCGCCTGCGTCTGGTGGTACGCCCCGGCGATGACGCGCTCCCGGCTTTTGAACCCGGCGCGCATGTGGATGTCATGACGCCGTCCGGCCTGATCCGCCAGTATTCACTGTGCGGGTCTGCTGATGACCCGTCCGCCTACCTGCTGTGTATCAGGCGCGAGGCGGATTCCCGCGGTGGGTCGCAATCGCTGTGCACGCAGGTGCGGCCAGGCATGGAACTGCAGATATCCACCCCGCGCAACGCCTTTTCCCTGCCGGTTGCACGGCGGTATGTGCTTGTGGGCGGGGGGATTGGCGTGACGCCACTTCTGTCCATGATGATGCGCCTGCAACGTGACAATGCCGACTGGCAGCTGCATTTTTACGCGCGGGACCCCGAGCGTGCGCCGTTTCGCGAGATGCTGGACGCCAGTCCGTACCGGGAGCATGTCCATTTCAGCCAGAGTCCGCGTAGCGGTGGGTATCCCGCCGTTCTGGACTCACCCGACCCGGACACGGCGATCATGCTGTGCGGACCGGACGGGTTCATGAACGCCGTTTTCGCCCATGCCGTTGCGGCAGGCTGGGGGACCGGGCAGATTCATACGGAATATTTCCGGCCCACGGATTCAACCCATGCCCTGTCTGATCGTCCGTTCGAGGTCGTGCTGGCGCGATCGGGACAGACGGTGCCCGTGCCTGCAGGGCAGAGCATTGCCTCGGCACTTCTCGCGGCGGGGGTGGATGTCGCCCTGTCGTGTGAGCAGGGCATGTGTGGCGCCTGTGTCGTGCCGCTTCTGGCGGGGGACGGGGACCACAGGGATATGGTCCTGACAGAGGAAGAACAGGGCGGCAGCATCGCCCTGTGCTGTTCACGCAGCCGCAGTCCGTCCCTGACGCTGGATATGTAGGGACTGCCTGAAAGTGACCTTCTGACAAGAAAAACAAGAAGTTGCGCGTGCCGCAATTTTAAATATCAAAGACGGCGCTTGCCGAAACCTGCTGGAAAAAGGCTTCGCCACAGACGTCTTGAGGGTTTGCAGGCCGTCTTGAAAATACAGGCTGTGCCGGACGTTTACGGAACGGGACAGGGGGAAAGTGGCCGCGCGGCGGTGACGGGATCGTTGTCTTGCCTGTACTGCATGGGAAACTGCATGATCGGGTTTCGACATGACAGGATATTTCCGTGCAGCCTGACCCTTCGCTGGATCCCGCTTCCACCTATACGCCCGCAACCCGCATTCTTGTATTTACCGGCCTGATCATGACCATGGTCATGGGGGCGCTTGACCAGAGCATTGTCTCGACCGCGCTGCCGACCATTGTGACCGACCTTGGCGGTCTGGCGCATATGTCGTGGGTGGTCACCGCCTTCATGCTGACCTCCACCATTGCAACGCCCATGTATGGCAAGCTGTCCGACATGTTTGGCAGAAGGCCGCTGCTGGCATTCAGCATCGGGGCCTTTCTGGGGGCGTCCCTGCTGTGTGGTCTGGCGCAGGGCATGTGGCAGCTTATCGTGTTTCGCGGGCTGCAGGGCATCGGGGCCGGTGGTCTCATGACATTATCGCAGACGGTGATCGGCGATATGGTCACGCCACAGCAGCGTGGCCGGTACCAGGGGCTGTTTACCGGGGCCTTTGCCGTCAGCAGCGTCGCCGGGCCCTTTCTGGGGGGCGTGCTGACCAGCGCCCTGTCATGGCGATGGGTTTTCCTTGTCAATCTGCCGATCGGGCTTCTGGCCCTTGGCCTGATCATGTTCGGCCTGCCTGCCGGACGGTCCGAAGCGGAACCCCGGATTGATTATCCGGGCGCCGCCCTGCTGGCTGTAGCGACGGCGGGCTTCCTGCTGCTGTTCAATTCGGTTGGCACGGCGCTGGCGTGGACGTCGCCGCTGACGGTCCTGCTGCTTGCGGGCAGTATTGCGTTTTTCGTGCTGTTCATCAGGCAGGAACGGCGCGCGCCAGAACCGCTGATCAGCCTGGGACTGCTGCGGATCGCCAGCTTTTCCGTCTGTGTCGCGGCGACGGGGATCATGTCCTTTGCGATGATGGGGTCGCTGGTTTTCCTGCCGCTGTATTACCAGCTTGTCCTTGGGCAGACGCCGGAGGTATCGGGATTGATGATGCTGCCGCAGGTCGGCACGATGATGGTCAGTTCGGTGGTGGGGGGATATGTCTCATCACGAACGCAGCGCTATACGCTGCTGCTGGCCATGGGGGTGGGGATCGAATTCTCGGCGCTGACCCTGATCGCGCTCTGCGCCCAGCATGGCGCGCCCGCGCTGTTCTTCCTGCTCAGCCTTGGCTGCCTTGGCGTGGGCATGGGAATCGGCATGCCCAATGCAACGGTCATCATCCAGAATTCCGTGCCGCCCGACATGCTGGGAATCGCCACGGCCATGATGGCCTTCATCCGTTCGCTTGGCGGTTCCCTTGGCGTTGCGCTGTCGGGCGGGGTCATGGCGCTGACATTGCAGGGGCGGCTGCACGCCCTGCCTGAAAAGATCGACGTGGCGGCGTTTCTGGAAAAGGGCATGGCCGCCGTGCAGGGACTGACGCCTGCCATGCATCTGCAGGTGCGTGAAGCCTACAAGGCGGCGATCAGCGCCAGCCTGAGTGTCAGCAGCAGTTTCATGCTGCTGGCGTTCCTCATGATCGTGGGCCTGATGACGCGCGGAAGGCGGGCCTGAACATGCCGCCAGCAGGGCAGGGGAGTGCAGTCCTCTCCCCCTTGCATGGCGAAAGCCCCTGATTTAATTCCATACGGATGGATTGAAACGGCAGAGGAAACGCATGGCGCGTCCCAGGACCATTGACCGCAAGAACGTGCTGGACTGCGTTGAACAGCTTGTCCAGCGTGAGGGCGCGAACGCCCTGACGCTGGATGCCGTGGCGCGCGAAGCGGGGATTACCAAGGGCGGCCTGCAGTACTGCTTCGGCAGCAAGGATGACCTGATCAGCGCGCTGATTGACCGCTGGCTGGATGCATTCGATGCGCGTGTCGCCCGGCATATCGGGCCGGATGCCAGCGTGGCAGACCGGGCCCGGGCCTATGTCCGGGCGGTCAGCCAGCTTGATGACACAACCCAGGCCAGAATAGCCGGCATGCTTGTCACCTTGCTTCAGTCGCCAAAATATTTACAGAAGATACGCGCCTGGTACGCAGGGTGGTTCAGCGGGTGCGATCCGGACTGTGCGGAGGCCCGTCAGGCACGCACCGCGCTGTTTGCTGCCGAAGGGGCATTTTTTCTAAGAAACCTGGGCTTTGTAGAAATGGATCAGGAATGGTGGCATACGGTTTTCGCTGATTTCCAGCGACTGCTTCTGCCAGACACCCAGACGGCCTGATCCAGACCAGCAATATCCTTCACATCCTCTATGATAGTTCACACAGGTATGGAAAACATGACAAGGGAAAGTCGTCCGTTAACAAAAACCACGGTGCCCGCCGGTGCCGCGACGCCCCAGACCGCTTCCGGCACCACTTTCCCCGCTGCTGGCACCCGGTCCGTGAAGAAAGGCGATACACCGGCCCCGGCTGTCGCCGCGTCGGGCCTGCGGGCGATGGACAACAGCCTGTCCCATACGATTTCCTCCGCGTGTGACTGGCTGATCGGGCAGCAGAAGCCCGACGGCCACTGGGTCGGGTCGGTTGCGTCCAATGCATCGATGGAGGCGGAATGGTGCCTTGCGCTGTGGTTCCTCGGGCTGGAAGATCACCCGCTGCGGCCCCGTCTGGGCAAGGCCCTGCTGGAAATGCAGCGCGAGGACGGGTCATGGGGCACGTATTATGGCGCCGGGAATGGCGACATCAATGCCACCGTGGAATCCTACGCGGCTCTGCGTTCGCTTGGCTATCCCGCCGATGACCCGGCGATCAGCCGGGCCGCTACATGGATCGCCAGCAAGGGCGGACTGAAAAACGTCCGTGTCTTCACGCGCTACTGGCTGGCCCTGATCGGGGAATGGCCGTGGGAAAAAACCCCCAACCTGCCGCCCGAAGTCATCTGGTTCCCCAATAAGTTCGTTTTCTCCATCTACAACTTCGCGCAGTGGGCGCGTGCGACGCTGGTGCCGCTGGCCATCCTGTCCGCGCGCAGGCCCAGCCGCCCGCTGCGCCCGCAGGACCGGCTGGATGTGCTGTTTCCCGGGGGGCGTGCGAATTTCGATTACGAACTGCCCGCCAAGGGGGGCAAGGACCCCTGGGGCACGTTCTTCCGCACGACGGACCGTGGCCTGCACTGGCTGCAGTCGAAATTCCTCAAGCGCAGCACCCTGCGCGAAGCTGCGATCCGGCACATGCTGGAATGGATCATCCGCCACCAGGATGCCGACGGTGGCTGGGGGGGCATCCAGCCACCATGGGTGTATGGCCTGATGGCGCTGCATGGCGAGGATTACCAGTTCCATCATCCCGTCATGGCCAAGGCGCTGTCCGCGCTGAATGATCCCGGCTGGCGGCACGACAGGGGCGATGCAAGCTGGATCCAGGCAACGAACAGCCCGGTGTGGGATACCATGCTGGCGATCATGGCCCTGCATGATGCCGATGGCGAAACACAGTTTACGCCGGAAATGGACAAGGCGCTGGGCTGGCTGCTGGACCGTCAGGTACGTGTGAAGGGCGACTGGTCCATCAAGCTGCCGGATGTGGAACCCGGTGGCTGGGCATTTGAATATGCCAATGACCGCTATCCCGACACGGATGACACGGCTGTTGCCCTGATTGCGCTGTCGTCGTGCCGTAACCGCGAGGAATGGAAGAAACGTGGCGTCGAGGACGCCATAAGCCGCGGGGTGAACTGGCTGATCGGCATGCAGAGCGAGTGCGGCGGCTGGGGCGCGTTCGACAAGGACAATAACCGCAGCATCCTGTCCAAGATTCCGTTCTGTGATTTTGGCGAGGCGCTTGATCCGCCATCCGTGGATGTGACGGCGCATGTCATCGAGGCTTTTGGCATTCTGGGCCTGCCGCGTCATATACCCACCGTCCAGCGCGCGCTGGCCTATATCCGCGCCGAACAGGAACCCGACGGGCCGTGGTTCGGCCGCTGGGGGGTCAATTACCTGTACGGTACGGGGGCGGTGCTGCCGGCGCTTGCGGCAATTGGCGAGGACATGACGCAGCCTTACATTACCAAGGCCTGCGACTGGCTGGTCGCCCATCAGCAGGAAAATGGCGGGTGGGGTGAAAGCTGCGCATCCTATATGGAACTGTCCGCGGTCGGGCGGGGGGCGACCACGCCATCGCAGACCGCATGGGCGCTAATGGGCCTGATCGCCGCCAATCGTCCGCAGGATTACGATGCCATCGCCCGCGGGTGCCGGTACCTGATCGACCTGCAGCAGGCGGACGGAAGCTGGCAGGAAAAGGAATTCACTGGCACCGGCTTCCCCGGTTACGGTGTTGGCCAGACCATCAGGCTGGATGATCCCGCGTTGTCAAAACGGCTGTTGCAGGGGGCGGAACTGTCACGTGCGTTCATGCTGCGTTATGACCTGTATCGCCAGTTCTTCCCGATCATGGCGCTGAGCCGTGCCGCACGCCTGATAAAAGCAAAAAAATAGGAAAGCGTTTATGGGAACGTCGCCTTTTTCCAAACAGGCGGCGTTCACTGGGCGGGGGCCTGAAACACCCTAAAAGGCAGCGGTGAAGCGCGCCCCATAGGTCGCGGGTGGGGTCAGGATATACATGCCGTCGGTCAGCGCGTAATCCACGACACGGTTGTTGAAGGCGTTGTTGGCAAAGACCACAAGCTGGTTTTTCTTCCACGTCGTGCCCAGTGTCAGGTCCAGCCGGTCAAGCGAATGCCACGGCATGTCGGTAATATCCAGCGCGCCACCTGCCTCATGGTGCCAGTTTACGCTGAACAGCAGGTTATGGGTGGGTGTGATGGGATACGCCATTTCGGAGCGTATGTTCGTCGTCCATGTCCGGGTGTCAGGCAGAAGCTGGTTGCCGACATAACTGCCATATGACAGGCCACCGGCCATGCGGGCATGCAGCCAGCCCATGCTGGCCGAAAGGGACCACCAGCCTGTCGGCAGGAACCGGGCCGACAGTTCCGCGCCGTACGTCCGCGCGCTGCCAACATTGGCAAGGTAGTAAAAACTGAATGCGGCGGGCGCGCGTGGATCGGCCTCATCCAGCAGAAGATGGTTCTGGGTCATGTAAAACAGGCTGGCATTCACGCCCAGACGCCCGCCCAGCCACCGGGTGCGGCCACCCAGTTCGTAATTGGTCGCCGTTTCTTCACCATAGGGGATCAGGGACGGGGTGGTGGTGGTCGTGCTGAACCCACCTGCACGGAAGCCATTGCTGTACAGCGCATAAAGATTGACGTTCTGGAATGGCCGGTAATTCAGTTCGGCGCTGGGGCTCCAGTTGCCATAGGTCGCGGTATCACGGAGCGACATGTCCGGGTACACATTGCTGAACAGGGCGGCAATGGCCTGCCCGCTGGGTGTCAGGGAATTATTGTACTGGCTATATGACAGTGTCTTGTGGTCGTGCGTATAGCGTGCCGTCGCCGTCAGGCTGAGCGTGGGGGTGAAATGGAAGGTGGAGGAAATGAAACCCGACCATGATTGCGTCCCGATGCCCGACCCGGGACCGGGGGCGTATTCGCTCATCTCCTGCGTGCCTGTATTGGGGAAACCACCACCGGGAATGGTGGAACATGTCGGGTCGCCCCGTAACGCGTCACAGGCGATATTTCCCCACATGCCCTGCAGAAGGCTTAGATCGATTTTTGTATTGTATATCTGCTGGAATGAAAAGTATTCGTGGAAGTATGAAGCCCCCGCCATAAAGGTCAGGCGACGGTCCTGTGGGGAAGACCATAGCAGTTCAGTGTAATAGTTGCGCGTGTTTTCGTGGCGGACGAACTGGTTCTGCAATGTCAGCGGATAGGACGATGCCGACAGGTCGGTGCGGTCCCCGTCTTCCACGGCATTGAGGTGATAGTCACGATAGGACGACAGCCACTGAAAGGTGCCCCAGCGGGATGTGTACGTCAGGTCCTGCGACAGGTAGAACTGATGGGTATGGGAACGGTCGGGGGTATCACGGTACACCACGCCCGGCGTCTCGGCCGTGCCGGTCTGGACCAGGTTGGCAACGCCATTGGGGGCATACCCCGCCAGAGAGGGGCCATGCAGGTCTGAATATTCCGCCATCCATGTCAGCGACAGGTGATCATTCGGGGTCCATTTTGCGCCCAGCCGCAGGCCCTGCTGGCGGGAGCGGTCTTCGTATTCGTGTAATGTGGCGTTGTACAGGGCGCCCCGGGGCTGGTCGATGTACCAGCCCGTCAGCCGGATCGCGAAATGATGGGACAGCGGCACATTGATCGCGCCCTGCAGTTCACCGCGCCCGTAATTGCCATAGGACCCCGTCAGGTACCCGCCGGTTTTCTGTTCGGGGGTTGCGTAGATCACATTGACCGCGCCCCCCACGGCGTCGCGTCCGTACAGTCCCGTCTGTGGTCCCGGATTGACCTCAACGCGCGCAACATCCACCTGTGGCCCCAGATTGGTGCGCAGGCCGCCATCGTAAATCCCGTTGCGGTACATGCCAAAATTGGGGTCGGCGTTGTTATCCACCTGACGGATGCCGCGGATGTTGATGTATGTATTGATATTCTGCGGATCTGTTGGCACCACCGCATTCGGCACCATGTTCATGATGCTTTTCATGTCCAGAATATCAAACGCATGAAGCGTCTGCCCGCTGATGACGGTTGCAGGGGCCGGGACATCAAACAGCCGCTGGGATGTGCGGCGCGCGGTTACTTCCATCTGTTCGGCCTGCGGCCTGTCGCGTGTTACCTGGGCGACGGGGTGTTTCCTGAACTTCTGATGGGCTTTGGGAGTTGCGGCCCTGGATGGCAACAATAATACGGAATGTAACGTAACGAAAGAAAGCATGCACGCAGGCCATAATCGACCGGTGGCCTGTCGTTCCCTGCGCAAGAAAAAGGGACGGTTATGGATCATTTCTTACGGGAATCCGCGTGTCGGTTCAGCGTCGGTTCAGGCAATGGCGGATCAACGTATGTGCGTGTCGCCCGATTGGGAAATAAAAAATGATCATGGCCGCGATTAACTGCGGAATGCTGCATATGACAGTATAGCACAACAGCAGCCCCGTCAGCGGAAGGCCGTGATTTGCCTGTCCCGCATGATAATGGACCCAGCCCAGAATGATGAAACCCGCGCCGCTGCCCATCGCCAGGGCCGTTTTCGTGATGAGTGTATTGAGCGCGTAAAGGGTGCTGGACTTGCTGGTTCCTGTTTTCCAGATGTCATAATCTATGACATCCGCCAGTATGGCGTATGGCATGAAATTGGCGGGGGCGGATAACGCGCCGTCCGCCGCCGTCAGCAGCATGATGAAGGGCAGGCTGTGCATGCCCGGCGCAGGCAGCAGGGCAAGTGGCCGTGTCAGTGCAGACAGGATCATGCTGATGGCCCACAGCACATGACGTTCCATCCGTCGCTCCGCTCCACCCCATAACGGGATGGCCGCGATGGTGGACAGGAAAAACACGATCATGATGAGCGGGAACATGCTGCCCACGCGCAGGTAGTCATTCAGGAAAAGAAACGTCGTGGAAAACCATATGCCCTGTCCCGTGCCCCACAGGGCGATGGCGAGGAAATACAGCGCAAGGGGACGGTTCTGTTTCAGGGACCGCGCCAGGTCACGCAGGGTCGGGGCAATGGTGCGCGCGGATGGCCTGTCGGGAACATGCCGCTTGATGCATATGACGGCGGGCAGCATCAGTGCTGCATACAGCCAGACAATGACGCGCAGCGTTCCCTGCGTGAAACCCGTCGTGCCATAAAACCGGAACAGGATGACAGGCATCAGCCAGAAGATCAGGCTGCCCGCAACGGTAAACAGGCCGATTGCCGCATTGATGCGCGTCCGCAAAGGCGGGGTCGACCCGAGTTCCGCGCTCCATGCGCTACGGGGAATTTCAAACAGGGAATAGCCAAGATACAGGACAAATGCCCAGACCCCATAATACAGGATGGTCGCATGTGGCGAAGGCTGGAACAGGAAAAACAGGGCAACGCAGCAGATGACGCCACTGGCGACCCCCCATGTCCCCCGTCCACTGAAGCGGGTGCGGGAATGGTCGGACAGAAAACCGATGGCAGGGTCCAGCAGGGCGTCAATGACCCGGCATAATGATGTGGCTGTCCCGATCTGCAGCAGGGTCACGGCCGTATGGCTGGCGTAAAAGGCCGGGATGAAAATATTCATCGGCAAAATGATGAAAGCGGCGGGGAGTGCAGGAAAGGCAAAGAGCCAGGTCTGCAGTCTGGTCAGTCCCGTTTGTGCAATCGTTTGCTTATGCCTGGAGGGGGCAGGGGAGGGAGCCGGAACCATGACAGAAAATTCTTTCCTTCTCTCCACGAATTCGCCCTTGATATGCAAAAAACAGCTTGCATGAAAGGCCTGAATGAAAATAGTCATGACTGGACGGTGAAGGGGATGAACGGCATGGGGCCGGAGGAATTGAAGGGCACATCTTGCCCTGTCCACCTGGTATGTGCAAGCGTATGCCAACGGGGAAGAGGACAAGTGACGGTGCCATGACGAGACAGTCCCGGCACATGCTTCATGGCCTTTATGTGAAGGCAGCAGGGAACGGCTTCGTCCCCATGGCGGACAGGCCTGCCAGGGATCAGGGCTTGGCCCCGAGCACCTTTGGCAGGTCCCCCCTTATGAAGGCATCAAGAATGCCATTGAGAAAGGTCGCGATGCTTTCGCGCGGATTGTCCGTTTTGGAAAACGGGCCTTCGACGGGGTTGGCAATGAACAGATTGGACAGGCCGCATAGCATGGCGTACATCCCGTATCCGATCTGCACCTTGCTTCCCAGCGTGGCCATGTCTCCGGGACCAAAATCATCACGGCTGGTGAAGACCCTGTAGCCATACATCAGCTCCATGAGGTCTTCGAACGCCGCACTCGCGGTCAGTCGGTAACGGGGGTAGGTATAGGCGTCGGGTATATAGCCGAACATCAACCGATAAAGCTGCGGGCGCAACCTTGCAAAGTCCACGAAATACAGGACCGTCCGCTTCAGCGCTTCGGTCCGGGTGGCCGATGTGCGGCTGATATGGGCGGCCTGTTCGCGGAAAACCTCGAAATAATCCGCGGCAATTTCCAGCAGCAGATCGTTCAGGCTTTCGTAATGATTATAGAAATTCGCAGGCGCAACCTTCACTTCCCGCGCCAGGCGACGTACTGACAGATCTTCCAGCCGTTCGGTGTCCAGTATCCTGACGGTTGCAATCCGCAGGTCCTCGGCAACGTTTCCTTTATGGTAGGCTCTTGAAATGGGACGTCATCCTTATGGGTATGGCGGGTATCAGGTGATGAAACATATGGTGAAAGATGGCGGGGGAACCATCCATCTGTTGGAAATGTGATTTCCGGTGATTATGCCCTTAAATAAAGGCGACAGAAAGATGGTTTCATATACACGGTCTGACGTAAAATTCCTTCAGCCCTGCCGCCCCCCATTGCATTATGGCGGAAATCCGTAACCTGCATTGTAAAGTCCAGAATTTCCCTGCACTCAAGGGGATAGGGGCATCTGCTCCTGCGCCGGGTCATCTGTTGGCCGCGTCAGGGCGTGGTGCAGTTCATTGTGAATGAAGGCATCTACTATGTCTTCGATCATCTGCTGCGGGCTCTGTCCCGGTTTATTGCCAAACGGCAGCTGGCCATCGGCCAGCATCATCGCCAGTCCATGCCCCATGGCGCACAGGCCATATCCGATACGGGCCCGTTTCCTGGTACCTTCAATATCATGAAGGTGGAGCATGTTCCGGCCGTATATGATCTCCAGCAGGGCGGCAAAAGCCTGCAATGCCGCGACGTGATATATCTGGTGTGAAATGGCGTTGGGCACGTAGCCGAACATGATGCGGAATGTCTGCGGATGACGCTGCGCGAAGCCTGTATATTCCACCAGCGACGCCTTCAGCGCATCCGTGCGTGTTGCGGCGTTGCGGTGGAAATAGCGGAGCTGCCGGGTGCATTCCCTGAATGCCTCGGCGGCGATCGTCAGCAGCAGGTCATTGATGCTGGAAAAATAATTGTAGAAATTTGCCGGCGTCACGCCGACTTCCCGCGTCAGGCGGCGCACGGACACGGATTCGACTGTTTCCCGGTCAAGCAGGTGCCGGGCCATGCGTATCAGGTCTTCTGCAACATGGCCCTTGTGATAAGGGGCATTTTTTGGTGCGGGGGCGGGGGCGTTCATCCGTTTCTTTCTTCCTTCCATGTCCCGCGCAGGGGAATGGAAATACCGTACTACCGTTACCGGGCGGACATGCACGGGCATTTCGCAGGCACAATGAACGATGTTCATATAAAAATGCGACAAAAACCGTCAAGCGAAACAGATGCACGCAGGCCATGATCCAGACGGGTGGAGAGCACGCGGTCATGCCTGATTCGGTGCAGTCAGGTTATGAAAATATAACGCTGATATTTAAAAAGAAATGTAATGGAGATATTGCGTCAGGCGCACCGGACGGTCAGGGATTATCCACTTTCCGGGTCATGGCTGGTTGTCCTGATCCATTTATAGGGGATGGAAAAACCTAGCCGGGATGATGGGTAATCCTTGACATCGGCTTAATGTAAAATTAACACCGTTCGCATTGCTCTGGCGCGACATCATGTTGAGGCAAGCGGTTGCAAATGAACATATGTCGATATTTTTCAGGATGTGGCCAGGGTGTCAGGCATTAATTCCTAAGGCTTGAACTAAACAGTGTTTATTTCCGGGGCGGTCCTTCGCTTTTCCGGAACATGTATGGGTACTCGTCCATCCGCCATGGCCACACGGCCGTGGAGGGGCATGGGGCGCGTATCCGTAGTGTAGGGTAGCGGCATAGCTGACGATGTACGGAACATGGTTCACGACGGGGAAGGTTTCTGACCTGCTGGCGCGCACGGGGCTTGATCGTGTGCCGGTCTGGGTGCCGGTGGTGCCGGGCGTTGTCATCATGGCGTTTGTCGGGTCGGTCGAGATCGATCCCGCGCTGCAGGGATGGATCTCGATCGGCACGGTCACGCTGCTGCTGGTG
>Ga0157365_10000884_pt1 | contig 12580 bp, 6 predicted proteins | sample AttsexASBM3_FD_111478 | JGI IMG/M metagenome (GOLD analysis project Ga0157365, IMG submission 111478) | Fungus gardens microbial communities from leaf cutter ant in Ribeirão Preto, State of São Paulo, Brazil - Atta sexdens ASBM3 | ecosystem: Host-associated > Fungi > Mycelium > Unclassified ... | reverse complement strand
TAACTGAAAGCGGCCGGGAATGAGTACCTATCCCTTACGGGAATCGAACCCGTGTCTTCGACATGAAAAGACGATGTCCTAACCACTGGACGAAAGGGACCAAAAAGCCATTCTTCATATACCTCAGCTCCGAGAATAGAAGTGGTTCGTTTTCTTTCTATACGAAATTCAAGATTTCGTTTGTGTTCATGTTGGCGATTTCTGATGTGAATTCGGCGGGTCGTCCTCCCTTCCTACGGGTTCCCCCACCGACCCAGTGACACACCAACCACGCCCCTTCCCTTTCTCCGATCATAAAGCCCCCTGATCCCTTTCTTTGCCTTTCATCCTCCCTGAACAGAATAAGTAAGGCCCCGTTTTTTTATAATTCAAAAAAGAAAGGGCGAAGCGCCCGTTTGAAGTGGCGAAGGCCTATGATATAGTAAGAAAGAAAGTACGTTAAGGTTACGAAGTAAGGTCAGCTGGTTAAGGAAAGCTCAGGTTATGAAATCGCTTAGCCGTTAATTAATTAATTAAATTAATTAATATTAATTAAGTAGTAGTGAGGCTCAGGTACGGAGCCTTCCACTGTGGACCGAGACTACGCAAAGGTAGAACACCATAGAAACTTCGCTTACTTTATCATAAACCTTGATTTCGCTACGCTCAATAAGAACCCGGAATAGCGGAAATCGGTTCGTGTTCCGCTTCCAAAGTCAGTCGTCTTTGCCCAAGTGTGAACTGCAGACGACTCTCCAGTGGTTCCATTCCTTCTTACTTTACTTCTGGGTCAACCCAACCCGAATGGGAAGAAGAGGGTCAGCCAAACAGCGGTCCACTTTGTACATTTGCTGAGGCAGACCAATCGGGCATTTTAGAAAAGGGAAGGGAACTTTTCGCCGAAGGTTCGGAGACGCTCGACTGGTAAGGAGAGGAGGCCTAGGAAGGAGGCGGGAAGCTACCGCTTCTAGAATGCAAGCTTATCCTTTACTTTTTTTAGAGCGTACCGCTATTGAATAAAAAAAGGTTTATAGATGAAGTAATCGGAGTGACAAATGATTACGGTTGCGGAAACCGGAGAAAGTCGGGAACCTTTTGAATCAAAGTAGCGACGAGCCGAGTACTTCGACTACAGGGGGGGGAAAGCTTCGTAGACAGCTTCGCGTCCTCGCCGCTTCTTTCTGGCGACTAGCTTCTCAAGTGGGTGGCTTGGTAAGCAAGCTACCTTCAGCATCGGTCAAATCCCTATCAATAATAGGCCGGAATGGTGGGGAATGAGGCCCTCCCTACTTCAATGGAAAGGGGGGAATCGCCGTTTCACAGCCGCTCCTCTACAACTACCTTTCGCCCAACATGATCACGAACGAAGACAGAGAATTGCGTAGATAGAAGGACGAAACCAACCAACCCACTTGTCCTGATCGGAACGATTGAAGAAAGAAAGAGAATGGTGGCCCCTTTCGCCCAGGGGGCATCGTCGGAGAACAATGTCGGGGACAGGGTGAGAACCTTCCGTTGGTTACGCCCTTTCAGTGTTGGTTCTTCCATATTTAGATATGGCCAGATAGAGATCTATATCTTTCTATCGATAGATAGAAAGATATATTGAGAAATGGATATTGATCTGGTTTCAAGATCTATGAACAAGATAGATCCCTAAATATCCATTTGAAAAAAGAGATGAATAGATAGGGCGGAGCCAGCTGAAGGAAGGGCGCTAACGCGCCCCTGCAATCTTTCTAAAGCAAGAAGCGAGAAACTTTACTTTGAGAAATTAACTCAGCAATCTTCCCTCCTCTCCCAGCAATCAAACTCAATAGCTAACGCGCAACGGCTTTCGCTAACGCTCAGTCCCTTGCTTGTTCGTCGGAAGCGCAACGGCTTTCGCTAACGCTCAGTCCGTTGCTTGTTCGTTCGAGTCCCCTGAAACATTAAGTCGTTCAGTCGAACAGCGTAACGAGTCTAAGGTTACAGAAGCGTTCGCCAACTTTGATAGGTATAGCATTGCAAGCAAATAGAGCAGAGAGCTTACCATTTTTTTTTCTATTAGAGTCGCGAGCTTGTTGTAGTCGGTCCTAAAGGGAGAACTTGCTGCTTACTTGCTATATCCCCGCGTTCTTGCACGGCTCGTTCTTCGAGCCCTGCTTCTCCCTTCCCCCTCTCCCCGTTCGTTCTACCGTCCAAAACAAGGCCGTATGGAGTATAGCCAAGTGGTAAGGCATCGGTTTTTGGTACCGGCATGCAAAGGTTCGAATCCTTTTACTCCAGATTATGAACACCCGATCGGATCTGTCAAGAACGAGCTGACGACTACAGGGGAAGCGGCTGATTGCAGTCCCTGAGCCCAGCCCGGGCGGGAGGAATGCATGGTTCCCTGGCGCTTCATGGGACGGGCGTTCGCTGTCCCCCTCCCTCTAGCACAATCTTACTCTTTCTTTGAACTCTAACCATTTTTTATCCCAGTCCTAGAAATATGACCAATAGGAAATCACATGAAAGTCTTGCTTGTCATAGAGATTGGCTTAGTGTTAAGTGTACCGTAGCAGGCAATGCTAATTGTCTCATACTCAATTCACATTGCCTCTTCTTTCTCTTAGGAGTGATGTAGAGGTCAAGTTGCAAGAATCCGCTTTTAGAGAATACGCTTCATTTTTTGTTATATCAATTCATTTCTTTTTCTCGATGCTTTGACTAGTCTGATAGCGGAGTTAAGTGGAGAAGTAAGTAGAGTAGCAAACCTGTTGTCAAGGAAGGTTGTTTGTTAGCGCTCACGGTAAAGAGGGACTGATTCTTAGGTGACAGCATTCCAGCGAGCCTCTCCTAGGCCAGCTTCTGATCTCATCAAGCAGTGCGATAGGGAAAGGGCTATAAAATAAGGTCAAGATCAAGTCTATTGAGCTCCGATTAGTTCACTCTAGCTTTAGGATCGGTGCAGCAAATCTGTAATTCTTCTTTCTAGGTTGTTCATGCCAGCACGGAGAATGCCCGTTTGGTGTTCAGTGAAAGAAAGCTACACAGGCCTAGTTGGAACAAAGTCAGGACCGTGGGCATTCCTCTACGATCGATAGACCGACCAATGAATAACATAGAAAAAGAAGATACATTTCAGTAGTCCACCTCCTCTTCTCTTAGAAAAGCGGGACTCCGTCTTAGGCAGACGAAGAAGGAAAGGCGATTCCATCCCGATCTCTGTTCCCGATTCCGTTTTAGTCATAGTATAAACCATAGATGAGAAAAGCAGCGAGCACTTCATACCAGCAATCAAACTCCATAGAAAAGGCGTAAGGTAACTCTCATAGTTTCATCTTCTGCGGATGCTTTAGCTGCTTCAGCTTTCTATTATTATTCTGCTTCAGCTGATCCTTCAGCGTCTGTTTCTGACTTCTTTGGGATTTTGAAATGAAATGAATTCATTTCCTCTTGGCTATTATTCCTTCCTGTCTCTCTTCTAGTGATCTAAGGAGGGATTTTTTTCATAGAGCTGGATTTACCTACTATGCCTTTCACCGGGTGAGAAAAAAGCGGTTACCCTTTGCCCGGTCTTCCTTATTATTGATAACGCACAGGGAAAGCATCATCCCTAGAAGCACATTCAACCATGAAACAGAGTGCGACTTGAGCAATCAAAGCTACCCCCTCTTCCACTGCTGACTACGAACAGTTGACAGCTAATGATTCTGCCCTAGCTTTACTAATATAATATTATATTAGGGCTTTATCAATAACCTATTTTAGAACTGAAAATACAACTCATTCTATCACTATTACGAATAATAGTTGAAAGAAGTCATGCTCTACCTATTCTACCAAGAAGAGATGCCAAATCGTCTTCCCGGATCACCTTTGATGGACATTCAAAAGGATCTGCTAGGCTGTCTTACATGTCCCCAAAAGCAAAACCTTTCCTTCCCCATGTGGCAGAAGTTTACACACAGGGGGGCCAACAACCTCGACCTCAGTATGAAAAGCATCTAGGAATCGACGGTGGTCAATCTTCCTTCTTCTTTGGCATCTCGACTGGGGAGCATGAAAAACAAGACTGGAAGAGGGCGAAGGTATCAACGTCCTTAGCCCGCATTGATCAATATCAATAAGAATAGCAGTCGTATAGGTATAGGTTAGCGCTTCCTTGCTTGCATCCGAAGTAGCGATTCCCTTCTTCGCTCAGGAAAGTAAGAAGGAAAGGCATAAAGCAAGTACTGCGAACCACCAGACAGAAAATCCAATCATGGCGCAAAGCACTAAAACAAAGCGTATGTCCCCCCCAGTACGAGTATATGATTGCGTCTTCCAAGCTAACGGACTTTACTCGTGAGGTATTTCGGTTAATATCTGCTAATCCCGGCTCGGATCTCTGCTCCTCGTCTTCCTTCATCTATTTTGAGGGGCAGTTTCCTTTTATTTGCCCCATAAGCTTCCCAGGGACAAAACGAGTAGATAGGCGTCCAGGGACAAAAGGAGTATGTGCCCCTTCCTCTGGTTCTAAGCCTTGCTCTAAGCATTTCTATAGGGGGCTCCCTCATTGGCAAACCGGAGGGCTGACCATTTCTAACAAATTAGCCCGGGTCCTAAAAACGACGGGTGACCTATTATTGGAAAAACGGGGATCCGCATTTCTATTATTTGCATGATTATTCGGGGTTTGATCTTCCTGGAACAACCTTACTTGAGGCGTTCTCGAGGTTAATTGGAAAAATAGCTCCAAGATGATGAACACGAAATCAAGTTTTTCGAGTAATTAAAATGTTAAATGAATGAAAAGCCTTATCCCGAAGAAAGCTATCCTCAGGGCAAGCAGTCTCTGCCCTAGATCTTAGAGCGCGCAGGGACAGGGAGCAACCCTGGCGCAGTTTACGTCACAGCAACTTTATTGCTGCTACTATACTAAGATATTTTTCATATATCAGAAGGCGTGTCGTAAATGATCACAATCACAGAACCTTCCGCCCGATATGTCAGGATGGAACACTTCCAATCCCAATCTTTCGGGAAGACCCCCCAGCTAACTTCACTCACTCGACTCTATCTAGCCATTCGTAGTTAACATTTAGTAAGAAAACCTTTAGCGTTGTCGTATACGACTTCCTTACTAAGCTTTCAGTATAGTAATCCTTCTTACCGCAAGTCTTTCTTTTCTTTCGACCCCGGGTTATTCGATTTAAGCTTAAAATAAGGTTGTAGCAGATGGAATTTTGAGTTCTCAAGAAGACATTGCCAATCACTTTAGCATTCTCTCTTAGCCTTAAATTGGAGAGTGCAGCAAGGTGCAGGAGGAAAGAGCTTGTAGGTTTAGTAATCCTTCCCTCTTTCCTTATAAATGACTAACGGAATAGTTGAGGATTCAATGATCCTATTAAAATAATGAAGTTGGTTAGTAAATTGAAAGTTTGTCTATTATGCAACATTGAGACTATAGTGCAGAAAACTACATTCCCTTATGTTTAAGAACCTCTTGCCTGGTATGTACTGTCATGTCCCTAACCAGGGAAAGGACTTAGAATCGTGATAAGGATTTATTTCGAATAGCTGGTAAATTCGCCCGGCCATCTCAGATATTTGAAAGTGATCAAGGTTATTGATATGCCACAGCGGCACCGTCTATTTGTTACATAGCACTGGCTTTCTCAACCCTTTCCCACCGGGAAAGAGCAAAGCAGCTGCGATTTGAGAATAATGTCCAAATAAAATGGATTTGGACTGATATACAAATTCCACTGGTATTCATTCTAACTAGACGCAACCTCTTATGGAGAGAAAAGATTCGTTGCATTCCGCGGCCCTAAAAAAGAAAGGAAAGAAGTGGTCGGGGGGTAGACTAGCCCGGTTAGAGGAGTAGGTTAGCAAACAGGAAGACAAACAGGCTAAGAAAGACTTAGAAGAGGGGATTCAATAGCAGCCAAAGAGGGTATTTTAGTTCTTGCTACGAGCCCATTTCTTTTGTACTCAGAGAAGAAGTGCTTTTTTTTCAAAGAACCGATTCTTTATACGGTAAATGAAATGGTTAAACCCCCTAGTAATATTATAGGGACGCGCCGTAGAAGCCAATTCGGTGAAAGAATGCAGGCAGCTTTAAGGGGATTCACAAGAGAACCTACCCTGGCCTCCTTCACCTTCGAAAGAAAGGCACGCTACCCTACCCACGGACCGACAGATAGGACGGCACCAGAAGCAACCTCTCTTTTCTTTATACGGCACGAAATAGCTATTGGATGGGAAAGCGGTATACGAAGGACTAGTACCCAAGCATCAGGAGATGTGAGAGCCCTCGCTTGAAGAAGCTTATTGTGTGTGAAAATCCAGTTGGGGAATCTTTGAATTGACTCCGCAGCTGAGCAAGCGCTCGAAACATAGCTTAGGGAATGCCTTGAGCGAGCCGAGTGCGTATCCCCTGAGTACGATGCCCTAGATCCAGCACCAACCGATCTATAAGCTTTGGCCGGGCCAACCATTGATCTATTCGAACGCCTTCCCGCTGTTTTTCCTTAAGAGATGCCGGCTTCTGGTGTGGTGGTTGGAACCTTGTGAAAGACCAAGCAAGAATCGCCCTTTTAGCCACTCGAGAATGGGGCTATAACTGAAAGACCAAAGGGGACTGGTGATACAACTGGAACCCCATGCCCTCGATCGGACCTTACTTAGTCTTAATCTCAACCAAAAGGAAATGGGCCTAGCTAAGGTTTCTGGAAGTCTCGGAATCCTAAGACAGAATCGGATGAGTTGAAAGCTTAAAGAGCTGTACAATATAATCGGGTGAGACAATGACCCTTCCTCAAGGCAAAGGAAATCAAACCAGCTAGCTGGGGGAATGGCCACTGACGGACTGACCGACTTGGAAGGAGGAAAGCGACATACTATAATACGAAATTTCCTACATAAGAGATTAAAACAACTTCATCAAGAAAAAGAAAATGCGCCAAAGATTTTATTTGCTCAAGGGTAGAAGTCAGTCTTTTTCCTTAGCGGTTTTTGGAAGGCTTAGCTTAAGCTTCCTTTCTTCCTTCAGAGAGGGGGGTATGCACCACTTGTGGATAACAGGAGCAACAGAAAGACTATGTACCAGAGCCCTAACCATCGGGACTGATACAGGACTAATGTTGACCCGACCTTTTTGATTAGAAACAGCTTAGCAAACTCTAGGCATCCACGATCCCCGGTCAGAGATCAGAGACCTTGATTTTGATATGGTCATCTGAAGCTCCTCCATGGCTTCCTCGTAAAGTTCTGCTACGTGCCTATCCCCGATGACAATGTCATCACCGAGAATAGCGTACTTCAGAAACCTTTGCTTTTTGGAGTAACACGAGCCTGGATGAACATGAATTTATTATAGAAAAGAAGAGCCGCATTGTAAGAAAATGGATAGCTGCAGTAGTAGCAGACGAACCTGTCAGTATTACAGCTAAATGAACATTGCGACCGTCTTAGCCTTACCTTAGCGCATGCCCCGATAGCGGAATCGATAGATGTTCCCATGGAGCGGTAACTAGGTCCAGTCCCCAAAAAGGGGGAGTCTGATGAGGAGTTGAAGCTGCTCTGCTAATGCCCTGGCCAAGAGACGACTTATATCTAATCCATCCTCATAGTAAGAAAAAGTCAGTGAAAGCTCTCTTCTAGGCGCTTCCACAGCAGACTCAATAGCTGCAGTTACGGATTCAATTGCGACAAGATCGTATTCGTCCTTTTCTGATTCACGTGCAAAACCTTTTTGTCCTATTCTAGGAACTGTCAGGTAAGAACCGATTCGCTTCCTAACAACCTAGTTATGTCCTCGGGTACCTTTACTCTAGTTTCAAAGGTTTGTAGCACTTGCTTACTGAGCTAGGGGGAGCTCCTGTCCCTTGCTATTGCGGTCACGTAAAGGTTAAGAGCGAGGGGATCAAAAACTTTGAAAAGCGAAAGGATGAAGACTGATCCTCGTTCATTTTTATCTAGATATATATAGGATAAGGCCATAAGCTACATGCTTATCTAACTCCTGTCTGTATAAAGAAGGCTTCTCTTGTGTGAGACAAGAAAGACGACCTCGAGACTGACAGGGCAACCTGTCTTCTTTCTTATTATTTGTATAATAAGAGCGAGATGCAGTAGTCTCCTTAGTTAGCGTCCGAGACTCAACTGTCAAAAGCTCAGAAAAAAAGGTTCCAAGACGGTGCGAAGACCTAGACCTAAGCCTAAGCCTTCAACTCCGCAAATATCGAAAGCCGAATTGAGTGGAATGAGGGAGCAAGATTCGGAGAGAGAGAAGGGAAGGAATGAATGGCCTATCAATCTTTTTGTATTCTTTTTCCCCGGTGGACAAAAGAAGAAAGTTTGTCTACTAGAATATGACTCGAGCATTGATGAATAGCTTATTCAACAATCTCAAGAGGCATTTTGCCCTTTTCTGATCTTATCCTCTTCTGGGCATGTCTTACTAGTACTGTTACTGTGGGCCAGATTCGCTTCTTTTTGAAAGACAGCCAAGACCTGTGGCATTCCCCCCCAAGGACTTAGTTCCCTAAATCGGGGAAAGACTGAGTGTCTCGAAGCGAAGTATGAACTTCCAATTCTGAGAGCAGAGCTAAAGGTCCCACTCCGGACTAGTTTTTAACTAGGAATCCTGGAAAAAGAGTCATCAGCCTAAAGAAGATTCTGCAGAGGTTTCCCGTAGACAAAGACTCCGCTTTAAGAATGACTGAACCCGCCGCAAGAATAGTTGAAAAAGAAATTCCTCTACTTGCTTTTCTTCCCCGCTGTCACTTCGCCGGAAAGAAGTTCCTTATAATTAGATTTAGATAAGGGATATGCTTTTTTTTAATTGCAATTGGATGCTTTCTCAACAGCAGATGATTAAAAGGCTTATTCACCATCAAGCGCGGATAGGGTAAGAGCTGCTATTTACTCAACAGCGGCTAGTCTTGCAGCGGCAACTGCTTGAGCTCCCACTCTCACTGCGGTTACGAAGACAGCAAAGGGATATTGAAAAGAGGGAGCACAAGAGCTCTGAGTCATCCAACAAGGCTTACTGGAAAAGACTAGAAGAGTAAGGTCATCAGTCCCAGAACGAACCTATGAGTGCAATGCAAACAGCACTGATTCACCAGAAAGACCGTGACGGTTCATGTCCAGCGAGTTGCTGAAAAGAAAAGAAAGGTGTAGTCGATGTCCTCTTTCAGAGTGAACCCCTTGGCGACAAGCCTAGCCTTGTCTCTTTCAATCTCCTGATGTAGCCATAAAATGTACAAAGGTAGTGTATGGAACTTATCAATCGGGACATTCAGCTGGTACTTATTGTACAGCTTCGAGGACTGTGGGCTCAAGCAACTTTCTAAGGCGAAGGAAGAGAAGAGATGTTGCGCACAAACTCTTATGGTAGAAAGTGAAAAAAACCCTTTCCTTCGATTCTTAAATCGTATGCATGGCTGAACCTAAGAAGATAGCAATTACAACCAAGAAAGGTTTTGTACTTTCACTAACCCGAAGGTCTAGTAAAGTTCTTTGGTACCAAGCTATTAACAAGCGAAAGGCCTTCAGAACTAGATTTTATCGGTTGTATCTTCTTTCTTTTAGTTAAAAAGGAGCTGCTCATTCATGTTAGTGTAGATGCCAGACAAAAGAGATCGGAACGTTAAAGATCTTTTTCCCTTAAGGCTATCTAATAGGTTTTTCTTCGTGCTTGGATTCCTTCTCACGAGTCCAAAATGGAAGACTCGGGAGTGAAGTACATTCTCCCCTTTAGCTTGAGGGGACCGAGCTTCACTTTATGTGAAGAAAGAGAAGTGTGCCCTTGCCGACCGATCGGTAGGTTTTTTCACCTTAGCTTGTATTGGTGGTGCAGGTTAAATATAAATAGCCCTCTCACCATACACTAGGGATTGGATTATTTCCTTCCTTCGTGACCTCTATTTTTCTTTCTATAAGAAAGCTCCCCCGTCGAAAAGATTTGAAGAAGGTTGAGCAGTTCTTGGGATGGACTCTCCTCCGAAATTGGCTTAGTCAAATACCTACACGGGTATGTTACTGTTGCACTTTCCATGGATGTCGAGATTGTTGACTTCTTCCAGGCACCTTTTGTAAAGGATGAATGGCGGGCTATTTGACGATGAGCCTCCTCAGTCTCCAGAGATGAGACGGTGGGGCCTTTTCAACAGCTGCTGACGCCATAGGCTTCTTGCCTTTGTCAGAGCTTTGGGCGAAGGTGGCGGGAAGATTTTTAGAGTTTTCACTTTCGCTTCGCCCCTTCCTCTTTCTTTTTAGGTCTTTGGGGACAAGGATCAGCAAATATGTTTGGACACCTTCTTCGAGACCCAGTATGCTGGAAATTCGCCTGCGTAGGATGTTTTTTCCTTATATCAACAATTTGCTTTTCTCCCTGAGACCAGAAGGTGAAGGCGTCAAGTGGATCGAAGAGGCCTTGAGCGGAATGCGAACTTGCTTCCGTGATTAGCATGAGATCGTCAGTCAAGGTGAGTAAGCGGGTTGGTTGGTTTGCTTCCCAAGGCTGCATTGGTTTTATGGCTCCTCGATTGCACTGTTCTTCGAGAAGCCTTGGCTTGTGTACAGGTTGGAGGAAGAATAACAGCAGCAGAGCAAAAGAAGACCTAACCTCGGTCGGAGATAGCAGCTCATGAACTGCCCTGCTCGAAGGGTCGTAGCCCGAACTGACCTAGCTGCAGAGGAGAAGTTTGACTTCTGAGACCCGCTCCTTAGTCCTCCATAGAGGGTGTCATGGGTGACTCGTCTCCTCATGTTATCACATTCAGAAGTTCTTCCATCCATCCTTTCCCCAGGTCCTGAGCTTGTGCTCCATCCCTACTCCGCCTGGATCAACTGTGCTTGAACTGGAAATGAAATATCTGCTTTCTTTTACCAGCTTTAAATCAAAGCATCCCTAATAGGGGCGGGCTAGCGCGTGCATTCGTTTTTCAGCTGGGCCCGAGAGAATGAGGTTCAAGACCTGTCTAAAGCGAACCGGCAGTGTGGTAAGCGCAGAGCGAGCACATGGCAGATACAAACAAACAAGACCGGGGCAAGCAAATCCAGCCTAATGGAGCACAGATACAATTGACATTGCCTCCTCTTGCGAAGATTGGGTTAAGTTCAGCCATTCCTAGGCTTTCCCGTATCCTTTGGAGTCGGTTAAAGACGGAAAGAAAGAGAAGTCTCCAGTAAGGTTTTGGTTAAAGCTTAAGACGGGCACACCCGGCGAAAGGATACGTAGGTTTTTCTTCCTTCTTCTAAATGGGATCCTCCTCACCGGAAAGTTCCCCTTTTGGGCTGGAACTGTAAGTAGCCTTAAGGCTACTTACAACAGTATAAGTCAGAACAATCAGACTCACCTACATCCGGATGTAGCAGCTAGGAATCACGCAACTGAGAAAGAAGCATGACCAGTTGAGCTCAAAGAACAAGAAAGGGAAGCACGCTTTGGAACAATCACAAAAGGGGATTCCCCGGGTATTTATAAGGACGGGCCGCATACCAACCATTCCTTTTTGGAATGGAAAGAAGAAAGGATGGTCGTAGATCACTGATGTTGAATTCACGAAAAAAATCATATGAAAGAATCATCAGATTATGGGTTCCCGGAGTAGACGGTTTTGAATGGAGAATGAATGAAATAGAAGAGTCTGGCGGAATCCCTATGATAGAGAAAGTGCGGAGCCTCCCACTTGTCGGGGTTACCGGGCTGGCTAACCTAATTATGAATTTCTATCAATGTCGGGATAGACAGAGGTCTAGGATAGTACGCTATCGGAGTGAGACCGGGGTACAGTAACGAAGTTAGACCGAAATGAACGACTCAATTCCTCTAGAAGAAAGGAGAGAGAAAGAACAACCAATTCTATGAAACAAGATTTTATTTACTAGGTTCGGTTGCTACTAGTCCGGGTTACCTCAGAGATAGAGCCTTTAGGGGAGAAAAACAACCTAGTTAGTGCACTAACTCAAACCTAGTTCTTGCACGAAATGTCCTGCTAACATAGGAGCACTCCTACTAAGAGAGCAAACTTCTTTTTTTGGGGTCAAAGGGCTATTCTATTACAAAAGATGTTATGGACTCGGATATGATGCTGCTCCTTCTAATGAGAGTACCTTGGGGATATATGAATTAGTGGACAGATACAAGAACTAGCCTTTTTCTTACACAAGCATTTTTGTACTCAGAGATCGGTAGGTATGGAGGTCTTTCCCAACCTCTTTAGTTAGACAATCAGTTATATACGATTCAACGGACATTCAACAAGATAACCCCGAAACGAGGCAACCCCGTTCACTCCGACAAGAAAGGTGTCAAGTCTGAAAGCCAAGCCCTATTTCTTTCTTTCTTACTCGATGGGGAAGGAACGATCAGATAAAGAAAGATTATGTCACCTACGGCCTTATAGAGACAGGGGAAGTGACTGTAGGTTCAATAAGAAAGATTGATTTATCATAGGTAGGAATGAAAGAAGAGGTAGGTATGAAATCACTCGAGCAATTGAATAGAAGACTCTAACCAGCAAGAAAACAAACTCAATAGCTAATGCGCCCGTAATCAAACCCTTGCTTCTTTCTTTACTACTTACTAATTGGGTCACATCACTGTCCGTTGGGGAATAGAAGACTTGGTAATCAGTCC
>Ga0157365_10000883_pt1 | contig 12589 bp, 12 predicted proteins | sample AttsexASBM3_FD_111478 | JGI IMG/M metagenome (GOLD analysis project Ga0157365, IMG submission 111478) | Fungus gardens microbial communities from leaf cutter ant in Ribeirão Preto, State of São Paulo, Brazil - Atta sexdens ASBM3 | ecosystem: Host-associated > Fungi > Mycelium > Unclassified ... | reverse complement strand
TGATACATTAAGTCGTTTTCTAAATATTAGAAAACAGTGGCCAGAAAGCAATTTGAAAGACATCAATCAATATACAGGATTATCAGGTATTGCTGAAAAGATTCGTCCTTTTGAAATTACGAAAGGAATGAATGAACTTAAGAGAGAAGAAAAGGCGAGAATATACGAAGAAACGATAGTCTTATATGATAAGAATGATTATTTAGTTGTTATTCCTAAAACACAAGAGGCTTCATGTTTCTGGGGAAGGAATACTGAATGGTGTACGGCATCTACACAAAGTGCAAATTATTTTAATGTTTATAATTTACACTCTCCATTGATTATAGCGATTACACCTGATAATAGGAAGTATCAGTTTCACAAAGATTCTGATCCTATGGATGAAAATGATACACCTTTAAAAAATATCACTGATCCTGTATTAGGTATGCTTGCTTTACAAACAGGAAAAATAGAATTTGTTAACAAAATAGATTATACAGATCCATTATATGCTAAACTAGCGATTCAATCATATGCTTCAGCATTAACTTCTATACGCCAGATACCCTCTGATATAGAGAACTATTTAGAGATTTGTAAAATTGCGATTCAAAAAAATGTAAATACTTTGGAATACATTCCAAAAGAAACAGAAGGTTATTTTGAATTATGTAAGTTAGCTGTTCAACAAGATGGTAGATCAATTTGGCATATATCATCAGATACTGAAGGATATCTTGAATTGTGTAAATTGGCTGTTCAACAAGATGGTAGATCAATTTGGCATATATCATCAGATACTGAAGGGTATCCTGAATTATGTGAACTTGCTATTCAGCAAAATGGTTCATCATTGGAATTTATATCTAAAACTATGTTAAATTATCAAGAGTTTTGTTTTATGGCAGTTAAAAATTCTCCTCTTTCTATATATACAATCCCAAGGAATAACCCTGAGTATTATGAATTATGGAAAACGACCATTGAGTGTCATAAGGGTTTTAATTATAATCTTTTTGAAGACATTCCTCATGATTATGAACATTTTATAGAATTAGCAAAGCTGATGATTAAGCAAAATCCAGCTATAGTAAATACTCTTTATCCATATGAGAACTCATTTAAAGATTTACTATATTATGCAGTAGAATGCGATACAACTGGTCATCTTATAGAACTTATTCCTCTAAAGGATAGAACATCAGAGATGTATAAGCAGACAGTTCGATATAATGGTTTAGTTTTGGAATTTATAGATTCTAATGATCCTGATTATTCTAATTTATGTTGGCAAGCTGTTCATGATGATGGTCTTTCACTCAAATTTGTTGATAAAAATAAAGTTGAAAATTATGATGAACTCTGTAAGATTGCAGTGAATGAAAATCCTAAAGCTATTCAGTATGTTTCTTTTAGAAATGAGAATGATCCTGGCAGAAAGAATTTCTACTTAAAACTTTGTCAGTTAGCGATTGAAAAAAATCCTAGAGCTATTTTAAATATTCCTGCATATTCTGTAGACGGAAAAGACATATATTCTCCACAATATCAGCAACTCTTAAAGAGTGCGATAGAGAAAGATGGACAGATTATACAAAAGATAAGTAGAGAAAATCCTGAATATTATGCTTTATTTAAAATAGCTGTTCGCAATAATGGGGAAGTTCTTTCACATTATCCGATTTCTTTTGTTGATGAAAAATTAAAGCAGGAATACCTGGATTGTTGTAAAGTAGCAATTGAAAGTGACCCTCACAATATTATGTATGTTTATAAAAAATTACCCGAATATAAAGATTTTGTACGTATGGCATTGGAAGCGGATGTTCAAGTCATTGAACATATTCCTGATTGCTTTGTAGAGAATTATGATGTTCTTAAACAAAGATCAGATGTCATTAAAAAAGAAAAGAAACATTTAGAGTATAAAGCCCCTGATTGGTTTATAGAAAAAGAACATGAATCCATTGGACCACTTTTAGATTCATTGAAATTTTTAAATCATCTGTCTTATCAAAAAACTGTTGACATTTAATGAGAGATAGCCTATACAATAATAAAGGGATGTCCCCCATTAAATGGGAGTGAAAATAATGCCTGTTAAAAAAACCAAAATCTTAAAATGGAATAAAGACCTTGTTATTCATGATTTATTCGGAGTAGCAGGATCGAAAGTAATCCTTGGATGCACCGATTATAAGTTTGGTAAACGTTATATTGATAACTATTCTTATTTCACGATTGAATTAAAAAATGATCTCATAGACTTTTATAGATGTGTCCGCTTTCATAAAAATGGTTATGCACACTATAATAAGATTGAAGGGAAACGTCGTGCCTTAGAGATTATCAACGCCAATAAGACATTCTACTTAGATTGTATGAAGAGTCAATCTCAAGAGGAGTTGGACCTTATTATTGAGCAGACAAAACTCTACTGGCGTTTAGAAAAGAACTATAAGGAAATGGATATTCTTCAAAAGAAAAAAGCAGAATATGAAGAAGATTACAGGAAACAGAAAGAAAAATATGAATACGACCTAGCTAACATTAATCTTCCATTAAAGTGGATAGACAAAATTGTTGGTCAGCGTGTTGTAGGAAGTGAACGTAGATTGGTTTCTAAATGTATAGGAAGAAGTGAACCTACTTATCGTAGATTACCAGATAGAGAACCACGCAGTAGCTTTGAAAGCCCAGATTATGAAATTATCTCTGGTGGTGGTCCAATCTATGCAGATAGCTATGAGTACTTTAATGTATATGAAAATATTACAGAGAAGCAACCCATATTAAGAGAACCTAAAGAACCAAAAATGGGATATGGGTTTAAAGACCTCATAGATAAAATTGTTAAATTACAAATAGACATTAATATAGGAGAAGGGAGAAAGAAATTTATCTTAGAGAACCCTGAGCGTTATATTTAAATATTCATGTATAATACAGTGAATAAGGAGAATATAAATTATTTTTTGAACCAAACTACCAGAAATGGGAGGCACAGAGTACACTTGTATCCTACCATTATTAAAATCAGATATTTCTGGAGAGATTTGTAAAATCTCTCCAACAAAAGTTTTAAATGAGTTAAAAGTAAACAAATAACCATCTTTATAAGGAAGAAAATTATGATAAAAAAAACTATATTACCTATATTGCCAACACCTTTTGCTCTTCACAGTGTTTTAAAAGATATCTTTCTACAAACTGGATATAATGCAAGAAATACTGGAACCACTCAAAATGTTTTCACACATAAATCTATTGGTTCACAAAACTCAGAATATATTTTGAACTATAATATTTCTAATATAGTAGAGAATATTCATAATCTTCAGTTGGATATTCTCGTGGAATTAAGGCCAGAGGCTATTGGCGAAGGTGAAGTAGATGACTGTAAGCCATTTAAAGGCATCTTTGGTTCTATTATTACATTAACTCCCAGTCTATCTCATCCAACACCAGATGCCGATGCTCAATATGAGATTGTAGAGAATAACATAAGAAAACAGTTAACAGAAACTTTCGGTGGTTTTATTGTAGGAGAAGAGCCATCATATATTACAAGACAGAATGATATACTTTTTAATAAATATATCAATTTGACAAAAAATGAATTAGCACATTCTTTAACAGATAACTTTCAAAGTAGATTCCAGTTTGTTTTTAGAAATTCTGATAAAACAATTAAGTCAATTATAAAAGATGCACATGATATGGTTGACAAAAATAATCTGCTTTGTAGGAATAGTATAGTTCAATTTTTAGGTTCCCTAAAAAGAAAAGAAGTTAACATAACCCCTTTTCATATTGATTTTAATGATATTGTCGAAACAGATTTTATTGATGCTAATACTTTATATCATAATCTACAAAATATTCTACCAGATGGGTCTAATAGACTAAATGATTTTCCTGATACAATTAAGGAATATTCAGTAAAAGATATTTCTATCTTATTGTCTGCTGTTAATTATATAAATAGTAGTAACTTAAAATATCATTACTCAAACGAAGATATAAAGCTTATTGAGACTCTTCAATCTGACTTTGATAAATATATTACGAATAAATATGATTTGCCATTAATAGAAATAGAACAAAATGATAAGAGCTTTTTGATTAGTATTTATCGTGATGTTCTTAAAAAGCCCATGCCAGAATCAATATTTGATATTTTACAAAACCCCTGTTCCGCTGATAATTTGCATAAAGTTGACAACTTTTTACATCAGTCAAGGCGAGTGGTAAAAGGATATTTAAGCGAATCAGATAAAGAGAGATTTAATAAGATTAAATCTTTTATATCAGATGCTTTAATTCCATTGGATAGTTATAGAGAGAAAATTATTAAACAAGCTATGGAATACAAACCACAGTCTTTAAAAAATGAGTTCTGATATATAACAGGAGGATGCTTTCATGCATCTCTCTGTTATATAATATTTATGAATATAAAGGTAAAGTCTTATGGAACAAAGTAAAACATTAAAAATCTTGAGTATCATTCTTTCTAATAATGAAGACCAAAAAGTTCAAGGATATTACAAAGGGAACATGGTATATAATAATGAATTAAAAGCACTTCTATTCGAGGTGGAAGATGATGTATATGATAACTATAAAATTATATTTCATCCTTCTGGAGGACAGACTCCTTCTGATATCGTCAGTGAGTTTAACTCCCCTTTTTCAGAACCATATAATTTTAAGTTACATTACTCTGTTGATGGATATGCAGAAAATATAGAAGACTACACAGATTATATATTAGAAATAGGACAGTCATTGGTGCATCCTAAATCAGTGTTTGATTGTGATCTTTCAGATTTTAATTATTTTGTATCTTTTTTAAATAGTTCTAAATCTTCTGAATTCTTAAACCAGGTCAGACAAGCTGTTCTTTCAATAGAAATTGGAGACAATAACGAATATTTAGATTATTTGAAAGAGAATGGAGTAAATATAGAAAAATTCTTTGAAGGAAAAGCTACAAAGCAAGATATAGAATATAATCAATCAATTTTGCAAAAATTTCATAAAGAGCTATTCGATAGTCCTGATAATGTTTTGCCAAAATTGAAGATTATAAGAGATAATATTATGGCTTACCTGGCTTTCTCAAATATTTCTTCATTGAAATCTAGTTTAGATAAGCTTCCTATACAAAATATTCAAGAAATTAAAGAATATATCACTGGAAATCCAGAGTTAATCAAAAGTATAAATAATAGTTTTTTAAACAACAAAAGTGATTTTGGCTTAAAGAGATAGAACACGAATATTATTTTTATTGACAATAATTGGCATCTTTGATAAGGTAGATTAGAAAGGATTTTTCTTATGATGACACAATCTCTTATCAAGGATGCAACCAAGAGTTATTTCTCTCCTTTAACAGATATATTTTATGCTTATAAGGAAGAAATGGAGAAAACTCAAGATGGTTTCTCCCTGAGAAAAACAGTTCAGTTATTTTTCCTTCCTTATATTGTCCTCTTCAAGAATATTAAAAGGCGACTATAATTCTATCCCATTTATATGATATCTCTTATTCCCTAGATAAGATAAAATTTCAGAATAAGAGACCATCACAAGATAATTATTTTTGATAATCTTTTTATAATCCTTAAAACTTATTTCATATTGAGTATTGGGAATGGATTCAAATGAAATTTTAACGGGAATAGTTTCATCTATTTCTTCCATACCTTGAGACATCAGATAATACTCCTTTATCATATTATCAATACGTTCGATTGATACCTGATCTATATAGAGTTTTTCTTCCTTATTTATAACTGATTTATTAATAATTCCTAACATAATGAAATTAATCCTTATCCTTCTAATAAAACATGGTGATATAACTTATCTTCTTGAATCGTGATTAAGACGTATTTATCCTGGGTTGATAGATGAGTTATTTTTCCTGTACATTTTAAAGGGAAAGAGACTGTTTTATCTATGGTGTTTTTTAATGGATTTATATAATCTAAAATAAGTTCATGATCTTTAACTGAAAATAAAACAAACTCATCTCCTAAGATAAGTCCCTTTGTCCCATCAGGATACAATTGACCTATGACATTATCCTCTTTTTCTTCAAATGCTTTCTGCTGTCTTTCCTTAGACATAGGGGATATCTCATCAATATTCAATGACTTGGATGACAAAGAGTTAAATGAATTATTGTATACAACCTCATAATCATTATCTCCAATTTTAATAATTCCAGTTGTTAGATGAGTATCATAATTTTTATCAGCTATTTTATCTTCGTCATTGCTTTTGACAACTTCTCCTGTTGTTAAGTGAAGTCGTATTCCGTGTTGGGTAATAACATGGTCATTTTGTATATCATAAAAAGCATCGGCTTCTTCTGGTTTAAGAAAACTCATTATTTTCTTTTTTAATGTATCCCCAGAATAAGACCATAATTTGCTATTACTTAATGCATCTCTAGCATAAATTCCCTTTGTGCCTGAGTATGCTCTGCTGGTCGATATCCACTGAGAGCTATAGATAACTCCATCATGATAATCACAAAAACATTCATCATAATGGGGATGTATTGCTATTCTCTTACCATCCAATAAATCGAAAACCCAAAAACCTGAAATAACGAGTTTTCGTTGTGAATCAACTTTGACATCACAACGTTCAGAATAGACACCTAATTCTTTATTCGCTTTTGATTCCCATATTTTTTTCATAAGAATTCTCCATTATTATTATTGTATCACAGATTAAGATAGACTTGTTTAATAACGAATGCATTAAACAAGTCTTATCTATTAGAAAGAGCTAAAGCCCTTATCTACCAATTGGTTGTGGATACTTAAAAGGTCATCGGAGTCTATATCAGAATAATAACGATCTTCATCCCATTCAAAGCTTTCTTCTTTCTGGAACCCTAAATCTGTAATAATCTTTCCTAGAGCATTTAATGTATCCAATTTTTGAATAGAGGGTTTGTCTAAAGAGATATAAGGAGCAAAAGCTTCCAGAGGGTTTTCCTGACTTAATAGGTCAATAAGATATTCCAATGATAAAAGTTCTACTTCATCAGTCAATGTATCATTATATAAACTAATAAATTCAATAATCTTATCTCCCTTAGATGAAAAGTATTCACAATCAACACGGGTATTATTAATTGAAATATTGCCATGTAATGGTATTCTGTTATAATCAGGATTGAATATAATGGCTTCTCCACCAATAAAAGTATTATCGTGATAAAGTTTTTCTTTACTTACTAAAATGCTTTGGATGGTTATTTCAGAAGGATTGTTATCATTATTATATAAGGTTGAGGATAAAGGTGTTCTATGACACCAATCAATAATTGCATTACTGATTTTCTGTTGATCTCCTGAGTCCAAATCAATCAGAACAGGTTTACCATAGGCGTTGTTCGAAATAGGTACAAATGCGGAAAAATAAGAGTCATTATAACGCTTATGAAGATAAGTTCCATTAATGAATAATCCTGCATACATAGTTATTCTCCTTTCCTAATGATAATAACTATGTAATAAGGTGCTGTCAATATAAGAATGATGGATATTTTATACACTTAAAAGTTAAGAAGATATTATATATATTCTTCTTCTTTATAAACTTCAGGTTCAATGAAAAAAATTTGATCCTTATAGGTTGATTCTTTGCCTTTTATCATAAAGTCTTCTTTATTGAGTGTTTCATAAATATCAGATGGAACAGCTAATAATCTTTTAAAGGATATTGATTGATCCAAACCTTTGATTGCAAAATATATTTTTCCTTTACGTTTCTCAATATATTTGTTCTTTTGTTTAACTGTTAATACTTTACTCTCTAAATTTTCTAATTTCAGCGAAGCAAAATACTTTTGATATTTTTTATGTTTATTTATTACATAAACTATAACTATGATGCCAAATAGTATCCCTGCCATTAAAATAATTGACATTAATTTAAAATTCGAGTCTTTCATATAGTCTATTGTTTGATGATATTCAAAATATCTATGCTCAGCAAAGAGTTCCTGTAGATGATTTGCCTTCCAATATAGCCTACTAAGAGCACATCCAAAAGAGAAGAGCATACCAATGAATAGAATAAGATAAAAATGGGAAAAGTATATCCTATATTTTATATTTTTTAATGTTAAATCTAAGTTATTAATTATTGTATATTTCATAAAAAGCTCCATTGTTTTTTTTATAATATCATAAATTTTTTATAATATCATAAAAATTTATGATATTACCATCCAAGATAAATGTTAGGTTCCGTACCCAGTATTCTGCTAGACGCAATTAGAGGAGTATTAAATTTATGGTCATCCTGATATGTCGCAATTAATGCAGTCTTGGATTGTCTTAATTTTTGTAATATTTCTGGTTTTAATGGTTCGTATAAGTCATCAATATAAACCACATCATATTGAGAAATTTGTGTTTCATTAATAATTGGCATATCATATAAAAAAGAATATTGATTTCTATTCTGATACTTTTCATGATATTTTAATAAAGCAACTTTCTTATTATTTTTTACAAGTTTTCTGATAACATAAACCTCAGCAAAAAGAGATTTTCCTCTACCAGGGACAGCACCAATACTCATAATACCTCTAGGGTGCTTTATCCATTGATTAATAGCATCTTTTTCGACATCAGAAACATTAAAAACACATTCATTATTGTACACTTTTAATGCATACTCAGAAAGATGAACACCATCATTATCAAAGTAAGCAAGAAGCCTATGAAAGAAACATCTGGATGTTGTTATATAATCCATATGCCTTTGGGGTAACTGGTCTATATACTTTAGATAATTAATAGTCTTCTTATTGAATGATAAGAACATATCTGGAACAGGATATTGTTGATTATTCAAAATTCTTATTAATGATGATTTACCAAAGATTTCAATAAAAAGATTTAAACCTTCTGTTTTAATTTCATTTAGAGCAATGATAGGTTGCTTCTCATTTTCTGAAAAAGTTATTAATTCATTCCATGTTCTATATCCCATAAGTCTGGCATATTCCTGTTTAATCATAGATAAACTATAATTTTGAAAAACAGGACGTGTTAACTCTAAAATTGATTTAATAACCTTGACTGAACGAATAGCTTCATTTTTATTAATAATATAACGCATAAGTATAATCCTTGAATGGTTGACTAAAGTATGCTCCAAATATCTAGATTTCAGGATATAATATGATTATCTCTGTCATTCTATGTTTAATACGATGCTATAAGCTTTTCTGTGAAAACACAAGAGCATGAAAGGAGTCGCTCCCCTTATAAGAGAGAGTATAGCATAGAATATAATAGAATTTAATCAAAAAGAATTATATATTAAATTTAATGCAGCTTTATCTTTACCTTTCGCTTCAATTTCTATATCTGTCCAAGATAAATGCTCTTTAATATAATCAGAAAATTTTATACTCCAGATATCATAACTATGTTTGCGTAACTTAACTCGATTAGAATTAAGGATACTCTTGGAATAAGAAGGCATATCATTTTCTAATATTATTTCTTCTTTTGGGCTTATTGAAACATGAGATAATGGTTGTCTATTCTCCCATGATTTTTTTGCCATAGCGACATAATCACTCTGAGGTAAAATATATTCACCAAGAGAATGAATCCAATGATGATGGAAATCTATCACAACAGGAATAAGATGATATATTCCAGAGTTCATAATATCCTGTAATCCACAAGAAAATTCGTCATTTTCTATTGTTATGGATTTTCTTACAAATTCAGATAAATATTGAAGATTATTTTTAAATCGTATGAGTCCCGGATCAATATTATTATTCCCATGAATGTTTATTGAGAAATTAGGATCAGATATATTCATAAGACCTGCAAGCATCCCATGATATTCCAAATCATTCAATGAATTCTGTATATTTAATTTTTTTTCAGAACATAATGAAGTCATTTGTCCAGGATGAAATCCTAAGCGAATATTGTTGTTTAACGCAAATGGTCCAATCCATGAAATATCTGGTAATTCTGCAATTATTTCTTCATAAAGAGGAGTTATGAGTTCATGAGTATATAATGGTAAAATATCAGAACTCATACGGAAACATCTGATAGGCTCAGGATATTTCAAAATCTCATGAATCTGCATTCCTAGAACTGAAAAATTATGGACTGCTATCTCTCGTAATTTTGTAAGTCTATCCTCCAGAGACATCTTACTAAGAGAAGTATAAGTTGTTGTTCTCATTTTTAAAGTTGGTTTATCTATAAATTGACAGCAAAAACCTATTTTATTCATTTTATATCCCCCCTTTAATCATTATAATACGTTTATATTTAGTCATTATATATCATATCCAAAGACAACATTCAAATTATGTTTTATATAATTCAGAACAAAAATAAAGGCTGATTAGATATACTTTACAATGATATAAGAAAGGACTACTATATGCTTGATATCAAAAAATGGCTTTTAGAAATAGAAAATAGATATCTAAAAGAAAAAACAAAAATAACAATAGAACCCACAAAAGTCAAAGAAACTTTTGAGACACTTGATAAAAAATTAAAAAATGCAGTGAATAATTTTTCTAAAAACATTAATAATAATATTTCTTTAACTCATGATGAATCTATATTATGGAGAGAGCTGACATTAAATACAAGAAACTATCATCAATATTGCATGTCTATTTCTAATAATGAATATTTTTGTCATAGAATATTACAGCAAAAAAAGAAAGAATATTCATTGGATGCACAAATATTTATTTGTAAACCAGATTATGTTGAAAAAATGATTATAAATAAGGTGTTATTTAAACTTTTCTTTAAGTTTTCTTTTTTCGCTTGTATTGCTTGTATGATACAAATCCTTTACGGAATTATTACATCTCCATCATTTGATAGTATTTTATTTGTATTACCATATTTAAATTTTATTTCGGAACAACCGAATCTTGTAATATATCCATTAAAAGTTGATGCCTATCTTTATGTATCTCTGTTTATTCCTACTATGATTATATTGGCAGTCAGTCTTAAATTATTAGGTAAGGCGAAATCTGTTATTTCGAATAAATCGTTTCATAAAAAGGCTTTCTCAATATATAAATGGAATAACAATCAGTTTATACAGAATTTTAAAAATTATACATGGGAAGATGAATCTGATGGAAATACAAAAAGCAAACACATCTATAAGAATCTTCTGGATTTTATTCACTTATGCTTAATGAATCCAAAAGAAAGGTATGGTTTAAAATCTGACTATATCGATAATATGTGGCATGAAATAATTTCAGACACTCTAAACTATCAATTGCTCTGTATTTCATTGAATAAAGATAAGAATACGGCAATACTTCATCATATTCCTGGAACGCCAGATTCAGAAAATATAGATGAAGAAAACTATATTAAATTTTTAAAAGATTATTGTAAAACATATCAGATACTCCCAGATAGAGAAATTTGGCCATATTCAGATGAAGTAGCAACAATTTTGGCAGATGAAGCAATCTCTTCTAATAAGCAAATCAAAAGCTCTGATTTAGAGAATGATTTAATCTATGCCTATATCCCTATGACAGCTTTTATGGGTGAATATGCCATAGCTAATAATTTAAATAGGACAAGCATACATAGTAGTGGAACTAATTGTAGTGGTGTTGTGACTGTCAATGGCTTTAGTGGAAGCGGTTGTAGCGGAGGAAGTGGTTGTGGCTCCAGTTGTGGAGGAGGATGTGGAGGAGGTTGCGGTAGTAGCTGTTAATCTTACGAATGGAGCAATTTACGTAAATTGCTCCATATATTCATTTAACATATTATGACCAGAATGTTCTAAATCTTCTGTTAAAATATCCAAATATACAAGAGGATCAATTTTAGACCAATGAATATCAAATCCAGAACTCATAGCAATCGCATGTACAATCGTTAATATAGTTCTACCATTACCATCTAAGAATGGATGTCCATAACACAAATAAGAGATAATATCTCCAATATGCATTTTAATAGATTTAGGTTCTTTAAGATATTTATCAAATCCCAAATATTTATTAAAGCCTAAATTAATAATATCCTTTATGTGGCCTGGATATGCAAAAGTAATTCGTCCTTTTGAAATTATCAAATCAGGAAATAAATCATCATGGAACTCTCCAGCCCATGGATATAAATCACTAAATAATATCCTATGAACATGAGAAACCGTCTTCCATGTATAATGTTTAACAGACTTTAAATAATTTAAAGCATCCTGAAAATTAACTAAAAAATGATAATGTTCTAGTTCTTTTATGCTTGCCATAGAATGAATTTTAAATCTATTATTTAGATAACCAGACTCATGATATGTCAGGAATGGATCAAAAACCTTTCTGACTGAAAAATCATCTGGTCGCTTTTCTTTAATATATTGAACATACATTTCCAGAGCAACATCTTTAGTTATTAAACCTTTTTGATATAGCAGGAAAAGGTTGTTTTCTGTTATATCATTGTGAATGGTATCTCCAGCTAACCTTGTTATATTTTTAGCAATAACTTCTATAGGACTTTCTTTATACACTACAGAGTGAACT
>Ga0157365_10000882_pt1 | contig 12613 bp, 13 predicted proteins | sample AttsexASBM3_FD_111478 | JGI IMG/M metagenome (GOLD analysis project Ga0157365, IMG submission 111478) | Fungus gardens microbial communities from leaf cutter ant in Ribeirão Preto, State of São Paulo, Brazil - Atta sexdens ASBM3 | ecosystem: Host-associated > Fungi > Mycelium > Unclassified ... | reverse complement strand
GCCGGCCTGCGCCGCCTGCAACGCCCCGGTGGAGGTCTGGCTGGCCGACACAAGCTGTGTCATGGCGCTGCTATCAGAGGGAATGTTGCCCACCACCCGCGCCTGGAGCTTCAGGGCATCCTCGAACCCGCCGACGGAATTCTGCCAGCGTGTCTGCGCCTGTGAAAACAGAGCACTGTCGGACATACCGGACGACACGGACGCGTACGCCTGCTGGTATTGCTGCTCGACCGACTGGACGCTGTAGGCGATGTTCTGCGCCTGTGCGAGGAGTGCCGTTGTCTGGGAAATCGTTGATTGCAGCGTCGACAATGTCGAAAGCGGCAGGCTCGCCAGATTGCGCCCCTGATTGACCAGCATCTGCGCCTGGTTGGCCAGCGATGTGATCTGGTTGTCGATCTGCTGGAGCGTCCGGGCCGCGATCAGCACGTTCTCGACGTGGTTCGCGCCGTCATAAACCGCCCATTGCGCGTGGGCAGGTGGAGAAGATGAAACCGTAAAAGCAATGACCACGACGGCAGGAATCAAACGATATCTCACGGCACGCCCCCTTCCCGCAGAAGGTCGGCAGCCCACATGACGCCACGCGCTTCAAACCACGCAGGGAGAAAACCGTCCCGACCATGTTCCGCCAGCACGTTATCGATCAGCCTGTGATCGTCCTTGGCGGAGGCGGCGCACAGGGCGAGTGCGACAGGCCCGAGGCCCAGTTCGAACAGACGGTTGCCGCGCTGGGTCTGGCAGTAATATTCCCGCTTCGACGCAGCACGGGCGATGATCGCGATCTGCCGGTCATTCAGACCGAAATTACGATAGAGCGCCATGCTCTGTGGCTCGATCGCCCGCTCATTGGGCAGGAAGATCCGCGTCGGGCAGCTTTCCACCACAGCCGGGGCGATCGGCGAATTGGCAATATCCGACAGGGACTGGGTCGCGAAGATGACGCTGGCGTTCTTCTTGCGCAGCGTTTTCAGCCATTCCCGCAACTGGCCGGCGAAGTCTCCGTCGTCCAGAACGAGCCATCCCTCGTCGATAACCAGCAGGGTCGGACGACCGTCCAGACGACCCTCGATGCGGTGGAAGAGGTAGGACAGCACGGAAGAGGCTGCCCCGGAACCGATCAGCCCTTCGGTCTCGAACACCACGGTGTCGGCGTCGCCCAAATGTTCGGCGTCTGCATCGAGCAGGCGGCCATAGGGACCGCCAAGACAGTATGGCGCCAGAGCCTGCTTCAGCGCGTTGGACTGAAGCAATGCGACCAGTCCCGACAGAGTGCGTTCCTGTTGGGGCGAGGACGCGAGGGAATTCAGGGCCGACCAGAGATGGGCTTTGACGTCCGGCGTTAGACTTACCCCCTCGCCGACAAGGATCTTCCCCAGCCACTCGCTGGCCCATTTTCGCTCGTCGGGGTCATCAATCCGCGCCAGCGGCTGGAGTAATACGGCACTACTCTGTTCTCCGGCAGCAGCATCGTCGGTCAGCCCGCCGCCAAGATCGTGCCAGTCCCCGCCCATCGCGAGCGTTGCCGCCCGCATTGAGCCGCCGAAATCGAAGGCAAAAACCTGCGATCCCGCGTAGCGGCGGAACTGGAGCGCCATCAGCGCCAACAGCACCGACTTCCCCGCACCGGTCGGCCCGGCGATCAGCGTGTGACCGACATCGCCGATGTGAAGGCTAAACCGGAATGGCGTGGCGCCCGCCGTCCTGCCGTAGAACAGCGGCGGTGCCCTGAAATGCCCGTCCTGCTCAGGTCCGGCCCACACGGCGGAAAGCGGGATCATGTGCGCGAGGTTCAGGGTCGAAACCGGAGGCTGACGGACATTGGCATAAACATGGCCCGGCAGGCTCCCGAGCCATGCCTCCACGGCATTGAGGCTTTCCGCCATGCAGGTAAAATCACGACCCTGGATGATCTTTTCCACGAGACGCAGTTTTTCCGCCGCGATGCTGGCGCTACCATCCCAGACCGTAATGGTCGCAGTGATATACGCCTGCCCGACATCATCGGCGCCCAGCGACTGAAGCGCGAGATCGGCATCGACTGCCTTGTTGGCGGCGTCATTATCCACCAGAACGGACGCCTCGTTGGTCATGACCTCGCGGACAATGGCCGCAATACTCTTGCGTTTTGCAAACCACTGGCGCCTGATTTTCGTCAGCACCTTGGTGGCGTCCGTCTTATCGAGCAGGATAGCGCGGGTGGACCACCGATACGGCATGGCCAGCCGGTTCAGGTCGTCCAGGATTCCGGGAAAGGTGCGGCTGGGGAAACCCGTGATGGTCAGGGTTTTCAGGAAGGCGTCACCGAGTTTCGGCTCCAGACCGCCCGCCAGAGGCTGATCGACCAGCAGAGCGTCGAGATGCATGGGAATTTCCGGCACCCGGACGCGCTGATTGCGGGTGGAAATCGTAGAATGGAGGTAGGTGAGCGTTTCACCGTCATCCAGCCATGCCGCTTCAGGCATGAAGCCATCCAGCAGGGCCAGCATCCGGTCGGAGCGTTCCACGAACGCATGGAGCATACCATGCGGGTCCGGCCCCTCGCGCTCCCTGCCCTCATAGAGAAAGCGTTCAGCACGCCCTGAAGATTCCGCAGGCGGCAACCAGACCAGGGTCAGGAAATACCAACTCTCGAAATGCGCCCCCTCGTCCTCGAACTGCTCCCGGCGTTCCAGATCGACCATCTGGCTGGCGGCGTCAGGGAAATCGCTGTCGGGATAAAGTGTCGCCGGGACGCGCTGCGCTTCCACGAACCCCGCCCAGCCGGAGCCAAGGCGACGGAGCGCATTATTCAGGCGTCCCGTGACACCAACCAGTTCCGCTGGTGTCGCACTGTCCAGATCGGGACCGCGTATCTGTGCTGTGCGCTGGAAGGAACCGTCCTTGTTCAGCACGACACCTTTTTCGATCAGCGCCGCCCAGGGCAGGAAATCGGACAGGAGGGAATTCCGATTGCGGTATTCACCAAGGGACATCATCGCCCTGCCCTCCCTATGCCCGCAGCCAGGCGGGGTAGCGGAGATGCCGCCGACCTACCTCGACAAACAGCGGATCGCGCTTCGCACCCCAGACCGCGAGGCTGTGCCCCACGATCCAGAACAGCGCGCCGACCAGCCAGAGGCGCAGACCCAGCGAGATGGCGGCACCCAGCGTGCCGTTGGCGATCGCCAGCGTCCGTGGCGCCCCACCCAGCAGGATCGGATCAGTCAGGGAGCGATGCACCGGGACATGAAAACCCGGCACCACGTCATCGTCATATCCGGCACCCATCAGATCAGTGCCCCGCCCGAGAATGAAAAGAACGACAGGAAGAAGCTGGACGCGGCAAAAGCGATGGAAAGACCGAAGACGATCTGGATCAGGCGACGGAAACCACCCGAGGTTTCGCCAAAGGCCAGGGTCAGGCCGGTCACGGTGATGATGATCACCGACACGATGCGCGCCACCGGTCCCTGCACGGATTCCAGGATCTGGTTAAGCGGTTCCTCCCACGGCATGTCGGAACCCGAAGCCAGAGCCGAGGAACACCATGCGATGGACAGCAGCAGCATGGTGGAGAGTGCAGGCGCGTGCCGACGCACGCGGAACAGCATGAGGTTCATTGGAAATCTCCATCGGTATCAATTGAATGAATGCGATAGGCGCCAGTAACGGGATCGAGCCCGTCCACCGTGGCTAGTTCGGACAGGCGGCGCTGCGTGCCTCGGCCGGACAGGACAGCGATCACGTTGATCGTCTCGGCGATCAGGGCACGAGGCACGGTGACGACGATTTCCTGGATCAGTTGCTCCATGCGGTGCAGGGCGCCGATGGCAGTACCGGCATGCAGCGTGCCAATCCCACCCGGATGACCCGTGCCCCACGCCTTGAGCAGGTCCAGCGCCTCGGGGCCGCGCACTTCACCTATCGGGATACGGTCGGGCCGCAGGCGTAGCGCGGACCGCACCAGTTCGGACAGCGTGGCGATGCCATCGCGCGTGCAGAGCGATACAAGGTTGGGTGCCGCGCATTGCAGCTCGCGCGTATCCTCGATCAGCACGACCCGATCGTCGGTCTTTGCCACCTCGGCCAGCAGGGCATTGACCAGCGTGGTCTTGCCGGTCGAGGTGCCACCCGCGACCAGAATGTTCTCCCGCTCCGCAACAGCGCGGCGCAGGAAATCTGCCTGACTCGCAGTCATGATCCCGGCAGCAACATAATCATCAAGGGTGAACACGGCGACAGCGGGTTTACGGATCGCGAAACTCGGGGCCGTCACCACGGGTGGCAACAGCCCCTCGAACCGTTCCCCGGTCGGGAGTTCGGCCGAGACGCGCGGGGCCGTATCATGCACCTCCGCTCCGACATGGTGCGCCACAAGGCGGACGATGCGCTCCGCATCGGCGGGGGTGATGGTTTCGCCCGTGACGGACAGCCCTTCGGACAGGCGATCGATCCACAACCGCCCGTCCGGGTTAAGCATCACCTCCACCACAGCGGGATCTGCAAGGTGCCCCGCGATCGCCGGCCCCATCGCCGTGCGCAGCATCGAGATGCCGCGTGCCTGACTTTCCGAATTATGATGCGAAACCGCCATCTGATCCCCGCTCGAACGGGACCGGAACAGACGGTCCCCACACGGGGACGATTAAAAGAGGGCCATTTCGGCTCGATTCAACAACTATTGCGTACCATGCGGCCATCGCGTGAAAATGGCGGTAATCGGCGGGATTGACGAATCCTTTTGGCAGCCCCACGCAATCTGACGATTACTGGAGGTCTTCACCACCATTGCGCCGCGTGTCGATGTCCCGCGACAGTTCCCTGAGAAACCGATCTCCGGTCGCCAGTTTCCGCCCGAGCGATTGCAGGAAACCCTCGAACCGCTCAACACCTTTTGCCCTGGCCGATGCCTGGGCACTGTCAGGCAGTGGCGGAGTAACGGTCAGCCAGAAACGGATGAACAGTGCCAGCGTCTCGCCCATAATGGCGAGGTCTTCGTCCATCCCGGCGATCTGGCGGTCGATCCTGTCCATGCGGCGGGCGAACACTGCCTCCAGCCGCTCCGAGGCATCGGCTGAGAGAAAGGACGCGACGGCGGCTTCGATCACGGCCGATTTCGAGATGTTGCGCCGTAACGCCAGCGCGTCGACCTGTTTCAGAAGCTCCGGCTCGAAATACACATTCATGCGGGTTTTGCTCAACATGGGCATCCTCACAGATCAAGGCCATCGGCCGGGTCCATCGTCGCCTGCCGCGCAACGAAACGGGCTTGCTGGCGTATGGCGCGCGCCCTGGCCGCATCGACATCCGGCTCGTCGTCGAGCACATCGAACTCCTGCATACCCGGACGCTCGGGCGGCGCGACGTCCTCATGCTCTGGCAATTCCGGTTCGCGGCGAATACCGGAATTGGCGGGATCACCATCAGCGCCCGTGTTCCCACCCGGTGCTAATCCTCCTGATGGAACTTCCACCTCCAGCGCCGACCAGTCATCGGACGGGAGCACGGACGAGCGTTTCGTCCCAGTAGCCGGAGGCGACAGGACACGCTCCATGAACCGCGCATCCTCGTAATAGCGCGCCTTTTTCGCGCGGACGGGAGCGACACCCGCGACCAGCAGCAGTTCATCGGTCGGTGGAAGCTGCATTACCTCTCCGGGCGTGAGCAGCGGCCGTGCCGTCTCCTGTCGCGAGACCATGAGATGGCCGAGCCAAGGTGACAGTCGGTGGCCAGCATAATTGGTGGAATCACGCATTTCGGTCGCGGTGCCGAGCGCATCCGACACACGCCGGGCGGTCCGCTCGTCGTTGGTGGCGAAGGCAACACGGACATGACAGTTGTCGAGAATGCTGTTGTTCGCGCCGTAGGCTTTTTCGATCTGGTTGAGGCTCTGCGCGATCAGGAAGGATTTAATCCCGTAACCCGCCATAAAGGCCAGCGCGCTCTCGAAGAAATCCAGCCGACCGAGGGCGGGAAACTCATCGAGCATCAGCAGCAACCGGTGCCGATGGGCAGAGACGTGCAGATCCTCCGTCAGCCGCCGGCCGATCTGATTGAGGATCAGGCGAATCAGCGGCTTGGTGCGGACGATATCGGACGGCGGCACGACGAGGTAGAGACTGGCGGGCTGGCGGCCGGACACCAGATCCGCGATGCGCCAGTCGCATCGTGCCGTTACCTTTGCCACTACTGGGTCGCGATAGAGGCCCAGGAACGACATGGCGGTGGACAATACACCTGACCGCTCGTTGTCGCTCTTGTTCAGCAGTTCGCGCGCCGACGAGGCAATGACGGGATGCACGCCCGCCTTGCCGAGATGCGGCGTGGACATCATCGCACGCAGCGTCGCCTCCACCGGCCGCTTGGGATCGGAGAGGAAATTGGCGACACCGGCCAGCGTCTTGTCTGATTCGGCATAGAGAACGTGCAGGATCGCACCCACCAGCAGAGAGTGCGAGGTCTTCTCCCAATGGTTGCGTCGATCCAGCGCGCCTTCGGGATCGACCAGGATATCGGCGATGTTCTGGACGTCGCGTACCTCCCTGTCACCGCGCCGGACCTCCAACAGCGGATTGTAGGGGGAAGACGCCGTATCAGTCGGGTCAAACAGCAGCACGCGCCCGTGCCGGGCACGAAATCCAGCGGTCAGCCCCCAGTTCTCGCCCTTGATGTCATGGACGATGGCCGAGCCCGGCCAGGTCAGCAGCGTTGGCACGACGAGGCCGACGCCTTTGCCGGAGCGGGTCGGCGCAAAGCACAGGACATGCTCGGGACCGTTATGCCTCAGATAGTCCTGCCCCCACCGGCCCAGCACCACGCCATCGGGATCGAGCAGCCCGGCTTCCTTCACCTCGACAGCATCCGCCCATCTGGCCGAGCCATACGTGGCGACATTCCGGGCCTCCCGCGCCCGGAGGATGGACAGGGCGATGGCAACGACGCTGCCGATGAGGCCACCTGACGAGGCGATATATCCGCCCGTCACGAAGATCGACGGGGCGTAGGCATCGTAGAAATACCACCACCAGAAGAAGGCCGGGGGATCGTAGAACGGCCAGCCTGCCACCATGAACCAGGGAGCGCCAAGCTGGGGTTGAAAGCCGAGACGCCAGGCCGTCCATTCCGTGGCACTCCAGATGGCGACGAAGACGATCAGCAGGACGAGGGTGACCTGCCCCCACAGGACACGGCTTCCGGACATCGGGGCTCCAATCGGTTTGGGGATTGAAACCGATCAGAGAAGGGGCGACCCAGCGACAGGCAATATATAATGAGTCGCGATCGTACCGCCGGATACCATAGCGTAGAAAAAGGACGGTCAGTGCCGGGTTGCGCGGGCGTCGATCACGGCCTGTTCGAGAATCTTCCGATAACCGATTTTCGTCATCCACTGCGCACGGGCAAGATGACTTTCCCAGCAGATGCGCGTGCGTTCTCCGTCCGCCGGATCGCGATGCAGCACGATCCGCGCCACCTCCGCCCAGTCGGCCCGGTCCGCCTCGGCATCGAGCAGGCGGAGATAGGTGATGAAATGAACTTCGTCATAGGTCGTGATCTCCGGCACGGTCGGCGCCAGGTCATCGACATCGGGGTCCAGTTCGGGTCTTGCTGTCATCCGACAGCCCTCCAGCAGGATTGCAGTCAACCATATCCTAAAATGGGATAATCCCAAATCGGGATTATCGGAACGACTCCCCTACCCGTCGGAGAGCTGTTCCGCGTGAAGAAATCCCTGCGCACACCCCGGCAGCTTTTGCTGCAAGCGCTTCTTACAGAAGCGCGCAAGACCGGGGGGATGACGCAGTCGGAACTGGCCGCCGCACTCGGGAAGCCACAATCCTTCGTCGCCAAATATGAGAATGGCGAGCGACGAATCGATGTCATCGAATTCGCTGACATAACGGCCGCCCTCGGCGTTTCCAGCGCGGATCTTCTCGCCCGTCTGGCGGCCAGCGAGGAAAATTCCCCTCCAGAGGGTGAGAATACCACGGGCCTGGACGAATAGGAACGATCATTCCTGGAATGATCGTTCCGACGCAGGTCTCGATGCTGGCATGGACCTCAAGGAGGTCATGGCGGTCAACCTGCGTCGGATGCGTCATGACAGGGACATGACGCAAGAGGAACTGGCCGATCGCGCGGGTCTGAGCACCCGCTATGTCGGGGCGATCGAACGCGCGGACGTATCGGCAAGCGTTACTATCCTGGGAAAGATTGCAGAAGCACTGGACGTGGAACCGGGCGCGTTATTGAAAGCTGTCCCGGCCAGCCCGCGCTGACCGGCTGAGGGAAAAAGACGTCCTCACTTCTTCCACGCGGTGCTGTCCTTCACGACGACGGCGAACATATCCGCCAGTTCGGCCAGGGCGACGCGACGCACGGTTTCGGCCGCGATCGTTCCACCCAGCGGATCAGCGACATCGCGCGCGGCAATGGCGTCTGCCACAAGGGTCACGCGCAGGCCGTATTCCTCCGCCGCTGCGCGGGCGGTGGTGGATACACAGACACCGACCGTATCACCAGCGATGATGACCTCGTTCCGACCTGTCTCCTCAATCCGGTCCGCAAGCCCGGTGCCGATAAACGCATTCGCATGGGTCTTGAACAGAACCGTCTCCCCTTCGTGAGGCGTCACCTGCGGCAGGAAATCACGATACGGTCCATCGCTGGCGAAGGCGGCAGCGCCTGGTCCTGCGTCATGGGCGATATGGATGACCGGCACGCCATTGCGACGCGCAAGGGCAAGAAGCCGCCCGGCCTCATCCGCCGCCGCATCGACATTGGCGAGCGGTACCCGCCCGTCGCGATATTCACGCTGGATATCGATCAGGATCAGCACCGACCGGTCGAGGGGTGACGGGCTGTCGTCGAGACCGTAGATCTGACGGAAGGTTTCAAGAGTCATTGGGATTTTCCTCCTGGTAACAGGCTGTTTTGCAAACCAGCGCTTCATAAAGGTGCGCCGCCCGTTTCGTGATGTCCCGGTATTTTGACTGGAAACGATGATGGCATGGTTTGACGCCGCGCAGTCAAATCATCCAGGCGACTCATATGCGTGGCGAGATCCAGAAAATTACGTAATGCGGGGCTGCGGTTCTGTGGCGACCAGACTGCGCTGAACCGGGCGTGTTCCTTCTCGTCGTCGATCGGACGAAAGACAACGCCGGGAAATGGCATATGGCTGCCCGCCTCATGGGTCAGCGTGATCCCCTCTCCTGCCGCGACCATGTGCATCAACGTGTCCCGTCCGACATCACGCCGATGGAGACGCGGCGATCGGCCATGTTCGGCCACGCGCCGGACGATATGCTCGAAGACCTGCGGCCCGGCGCCACCCTGCCGAACGAGAAAGGTCTCCGTGACGATATCTGCCCAGGCGAAGGATTCCACAGCCGCAAGCGGATGCGCAGCCGGAAGAGCTATCACCAATGCTTCGCTCCAGAGGTGTCGGCTATGGCAATCCGGCACATCGACGACATTGACGATGAAGGCCACGTCGAGCTTGCCGTCGCGGATCATGGCGAGAGTATGTGACGACGGTCCTTCGATGATGCTTTGCTCGATTGCCGGGTGGTCTGCGCGATAGCGTCGACGCAGATCGGCGAGAAATCCCGTCGCGATCGAACCGTTCAGCCCAATCGCAAGGCGGCCAACTATACCATTGGCAACCGCGCCCGCCGTCCTGACCGCGTGATCGATCTGTTCGATACCTGCTGAAACTTCGGTGACGAAGCGGCGTCCGGCCTCGGTCAGCCGGACGCCGCGATGACGTCGCTCGAACAGGACAATGCCCAATGTCTCTTCCAGCGCCTTGATTCGGGTACTGACGCTCGATTGGGTGACCCCGAGCGCGCTTGCCGCATGCCGGAAGTTCAGATGTTCGGCAACTGAAAGAAGCTGAATGAGCGTCACAAGCGGTATCCTACCACTTGCTAGACCCATCATTTCGGAAACATGCCGTATCCGCCGCATATAATTACATACTTTTATACATGGGAATAATATGGAAAACAGGTCTACCTTTTACTCGATGGTTTCTTACAATTTACGGCACAAGAATAACGCTACCGGTTGTCCGGCCACTTTCGAGGTCACTCTGCGCACGAGCGGCGTCACGCAACGGATATTCCGCACCGACGGGATTGATTAAACCTGTCTGTAAGGCAGCAAACAAATCAGCACAGCCGCGCCGATATAATTCTGGGTCGTTTGCATATGCAATCGAACTAGGGCGCGCTAACGCTATTGAGCGAGCAAAGCCCAGCTCTTCTACGCGGACTGGCGGGATCGGGCCGGCGGGCTGACCAAGGCTTGCTGCGATTCCAAACGGACGGACGACACTCAAGGTTTGAGCCAACATGGAGCCGCCGATACCATCAATTGCCAGATGTACGCCCTTTCCTTCCGCAATGGTGCGAGTTCGTTCGCTCCAATCGCTCTGGCCATGTAGCAGCACTTCGTCAGCACCAGCATCTTTTGCACGCTCTATTTTGCCCTCGGAGCCAACTGTTCCAATCACGTTCGCGCCAAGACGTTTTGCCCAACGTGTAACCAATTGACCCAACCCGCCTGCCGCTGCGTGTACCAAAATCCAATCATTAGGCTGGACAGCATGGACCTTATGCAAAAGCATATGGGCAGTAAGACCACGTAACATGGTGCTTCCAGCTACTCGTTCGGAAATTCCGTCCGGCAGTTTTACCAAACGGCTCTCTGGCAATATGCGAACCTCCGTGTAGGCTCCCATAGGCACACCATGATAAGCGACCCGGTCGCCGGGATGCAGAGATGTTACGTCCGCTCCGACAGATTCGACTGTACCTGCCCCCTCAAACCCTAAAATCGCCGGATAAGAATTGATCGGATAAAGACCGTTCCGATGATAAATATCGACGAAGTTCACACCAATAACAGACTGTCGGATACGCACTTGATTATTGGAAGGTTCTGGAACCTCCACCTCAATCTCTTGCAAAACATCAGGTCCACCGGGATGTTTCATGGCCATCGCTATTGACATAATCAATCTCCTTTTCAGAGAACAAAGCCACATTTCGATCAGTGAGAAAACTCCTTAACTTTTCACCATACTTGTGCAAAAATTCACCTATGGTCGATTGGCAAGATCTTCACTTCTTTTCTGTTCTCGCTCATGCTGGCTCTCTGTCGGCCGCCGCACGTGAACTGGGCGTCGATCACGTAACGGTCGGAAGGCGCGTCTCATCACTTGAAAAGGCTCTGTCCCTTCGACTGATCGAACGCCTACCGCGAAGCACGGCTCTGACACGGGAAGGAAAAGCGATTGCCGCCCTAACAGAGCAAATCGCAGGCCAGATTCAGACCCTCGAACGAAAAGCGAAGGGATATTCTGCTTCTGCAGTTGAAACAGTGCGTGTCAGCGCGTCACCCGCTGTCGCCGCACGTCTTATTGCGCCGCATGTCGTGAGCTTCCATCGGGAGCACCCTGGTATCACGCTCGTTTTGTCTGGAGCTTCCCACAATGTTGCACTGGATCGTGGTGAAGCCGAGATTGCGATCCGCTTATCACGGCCTCAAGACCCTAACCTGCTCATTCGACGCATCGGGGTAATGCGGTTCGCGCTATATGCGACACCAGAATTTGCGACAAAGCCATCTACCGACTGGACATTCATCGGATATGATCCAGCATTAGAGCATATTACACAGCAAGTTTGGTTAAAGACACTGTTGGCAGGGCGCCCTATTGTATTTCAAGCTAGCGACTTGTTCGGGCAGCAAGAGGCTGCCCGAGCTGGCCTAGGAGCCGTGGTTTTACCCCACTTCATGGGAGACAATGATACGGCACTTGTGCGCCTTGCAACCAATCTGGCACCACCAACCCGCGACATCTGGCTTGTGACCTATCCCGATTTGAAACGCTCTGCGGCAATTCGGGCTTCAATGGACTTTTTAACACAAACGATTAGCCGCCAATGTCCGACCGCTACGTCATCAAGCTAATCCCAATCCCCTAGCCCGTCCCAACTGCCACGACACCGATCCTCCCTGCACTATGCCTGTCACCTCCCGACCGAGGTGACGCTCGATCACCGGACGCCACGGGACTAGCGTGAACTCATGGGACTTCTCGACGATGGCGAATTTCCCGCTGGATAGCTGGGCAGTGCCGGTGAACGTGCCACTGACCGTCTCGCCGTCAGAAACCGCCCGAAACGGTACGGATTTCGTCGTCGCCAGCTCTGCCCCGACACGGGCGACCTCCCGCTCCTGAAGCGTGGCGAGCAGGTTGCGCCGGTAGCTGACGCGCCCGTCCGGCTGGCGGACCGCATCACCCTGCCCGATCAACATCTCCCGCCGCTGCTCCATCGCCTCGCGTACCTGTTCCCCGAAGCCGGCGGGCACCAGATCGGACACGGCACTTCCGACGAGCCTCCGGTCGAGCCAGATCGCACCATCCGCACCGATCTGCCTGTCCAGGTCGAAAGTCGACAGGACACGAATATTGGCCCTGCCGCCCCTCTCCGCATCGTGGGCAGCAGCACGGGTGGCGAAATCCTCGGGAATACGCCACTGATCGGCGTCGACCCGCTCGACGATACCAGCCCGGCGCAGAGCCTCCAGCCGCCGAACATGGGAGGCGACGAAACCG
>Ga0157365_10000881_pt1 | contig 12621 bp, 26 predicted proteins | sample AttsexASBM3_FD_111478 | JGI IMG/M metagenome (GOLD analysis project Ga0157365, IMG submission 111478) | Fungus gardens microbial communities from leaf cutter ant in Ribeirão Preto, State of São Paulo, Brazil - Atta sexdens ASBM3 | ecosystem: Host-associated > Fungi > Mycelium > Unclassified ... | reverse complement strand
GGACGACAACAACAACAACAGAAACCCTTGTTTTTATTTACTCAAAAAGAGGGACCAACCGGGGTGCGAACTTCCCCCGGAAGGGGAGCCCTCCAGGAAGGACCCATGAAATTTCGGCACATTTCGAGGTTTCCGCTTAGTGGCGCCACTAACGGAGTGGTGCCACTAAAGAGCGCGGCGGCAGAGGAGGCACGGCTACATGAGACCCTCCATCGCAGCACGGCAGACGGTTCGCCACAGTGCGCGCGCTCAGCCAACGCGCATGAAAAAGGGGCGGCAACCCACAAGGTCGCACGCCCCCACATCATGGCGCTCAAAAGACTGCAAAAACGGAAGTTTTGGAAGGAGAAAATGACGCGCGCCGAAGTTTTTTTCCAATGACGGCGCAGGCCTGCCCATGCCGTGCCTTCGCCGTGTGATGACTGACACCTATCGCCTTTCCGATCTTCTCCCAACTCCACTTGTGATTTTGCGAAATGGGATGAACGATCAGACGCATGTTGACGATCCGGCGCAGCGGCACGTCGTCACCATCCAGCAGGCTGAGCCACCCCATCACCTGGTCGAACCGCGTGACCGCATCGGCTGACGGCCGGGATGGCCGGACAATCGCCTCGCAATCCCATCCGAGATCCTCGAGATCCCGCACGATGTCGGGCCAGCCCGATCGTGCGCCAGCGGGATACAGCCCGTGAACAGGCAAGGCCGAGAGCGTGACCGCAGCTTCCTCGAGCCAGTCGCGCACCTGTTCCGGCACATCGTGCGTCAGGTCGATCGTTGTCGGCCGCCTCATGCTGCACGCGCCTGCGGCAGGAAATCCTCCAGCTTCGGCATGACGCTCGACCGATCGCCCCGCGACACGCGCTCCATGTGTTCCGACATGGCCTGCTCGAACCGGCGACCCGCCGCTTTTTCCTCGGCCGTCTCGGGTTTTGCCGGTACGTCACGGTCGGCGATTGCGGTCTGGACCGCTTTGCCGAAGTAGCCGAGATGCGACGCCGACTGGCTGCGCGCATTCAGTCGCTCCGCAACGCGGGAGATCGTCCCGATCACGAGCCGCTCGGTCTGCTCCGCAGTGAGACCGGCACGCAGCGCATCGGCGCACCATTGCCGCACGATGCCGTAGTTCGCCATCGACCGGGACGGATCAAAGCCCGCAGCGTCAAGAGCCTTCGGACCGATGACCCGATACGCCTGATCGATGTCTGTCGCGCACGGTTCAGCTTGAGCTTTAGAGTTATGCTCTAAGCTAAGCTTAGGCGCAGACGAATGCTGCTGGGTTTCGGTCAGGTTTTCGCTCGGCGCGGCAGCGCCACCCGGGACAGGCATCATGGCAAACCTCTGGCGTGGGTCGTTGGACGGCGTGACAGACGGATTTTTGCGCGGGCGACCGCCCTTTTTCCCGTTTTCCTGCGATGCGGCCGCACGCCTCGACAGCGCAAGCGGCCCGGCGAGACCGACGGCACCGGTCTCGGCGTCGTAGGTTATCAGTCGGGTTTTCGCGCAGGTTTCGAGATAGGTTTCGAGTTGGGTTTCGCTCAGGTGAAACCTGAAACGAGCCAGTGACTGCAGCGACGGCGCGCCATCGACGCCGCACTGCAGCACGCCGCCCGTGCCGAACTCGACGATGGCCGCGACGAGGCGCACCCAGAACGCCGCGACTTCCGCGCCGATCTCGAACAGGCGCACGTCGGTCGCCATCATCTCCAGCACACGGCGCGCTGCGGATGTATTCTTTGCCATCGTCAGAAAACCCTCAGACGCAGGCCGCCCTTGGCCCGCTCTACAATTCCAAGTTCATTGAGGCGCACGGCCGCCTCTTCGAATTCATGCCGGTCGGCCCCAAGCATGCGCGCGACTTTTTCTTCGGCGACCGGCAGTCCACGCGGCACGCGGATCTCCGGCATGACGTCGGCCAGGTCGGCGATCCCGAGCCACGCCGCGCGCGCCGCGAGCGGCAGCGCTAGCCATCGGCGATCGGACATGATGGCGCGCGCGTGCGCTCCTGGACGCTCTCGACGGGGTTTCATCATCACCATTCTCCGCGCGCCGCGCTGCGAAGCGCGTCAGCGGCGTCGTGCCACATGACGGAACAGCCATCGTGCCGCCACCAGCCGGACCAGCGCGTTGCCAGCTTTTCCACCTCGGCCGCGCTCAACCCGCCCGGCTCTTTGGCCGCAGGTTCCGACGTGACCTCGCGCATGTGGACGGCGATGCGCAGGATATCTTTGGCCTTCGCCATTACTCGCGCGTCTCGCTCGCTCACATATGGTCCTTCAAGGAACCCCGAGCGACTGACATTCACCCAGCACTCCAGCGGCTTTTCGACCGGCGCGGAGGTGCAGTAGATGTCATAGCGGGGATTGCCGAGGTACTTACCGTGTTCATCCGTGGCAAACCGGAGACCGGTGTCGGGTAGTCGCCACCCTCTAGCGTCGGGGTAATGGGTAAGAGGCTCCACCTTCCGCTCATCGCGCGTCTCGAAGCCGTGCGGCCATGCGGGGTCGTAGGGTTTGCGTGTGTCGGTCATGCCCGAGCCTCCGCCATAACCCACGCCGCGCTGCGCGTGTCTTCGCCTTCATCGCGAAACCATGTGCTCTGGTTGTCGAATTGCAGACGGACGGCCCCTTCGGGACCATGACGGTTCTTGTTGACAAGCAGCGTACCGCGACCCTCTGCCTCGCGCGCACGCGCCTCGAGCTCGGTCATGCGATTGGCATAGTCCTCGTTCGACTCTTTCTCGCGCTTAATGAGCGAGCCGCCCGCCAGCTGTTTCTTGAGATAGTAGTGCTCGCGATGCAGCATCATGATCACGTCGGCATCCTGCTCGAGCGCGCCCGAATCACGCAGATCCGATAAAACCGGCCGCTTGTCCTCGCGCTTCTCCGACTCACGGTTCAGCTGGGCGAGCGCCACGAGCGGGACGTTTAGCTCTTTCGCGAGGCCCTTCAGCTCGTTGCTGATTTCGGTCACCTCCGCATAGAGACCTCGCTTGCGCGCATCAGCGGATCCGCGCATGAGGCCGACATAGTCGACGACGATCAGCTTGAGGCCACCAGGGCGGCGCGCCAGACGACGCGCGCGCGACCGCAGCTTCGCGACGGAAATCGCCGGGCGATGATCGATCTCGATCGGCAGCCGCCAGGCCGCACGCTCGGCGAGCTCGAGCTCGCGCCACTGCCAGTCGTCCAGAGGCGGATACAGTCCGTTTTCGTCGACCTCTTCCGGGCGGTCATATCGACGGCCCGAGAAGACCGACAGCGTCGGCAAGCCTGCATAGGCTGCGCCGGCACGCGCGCCGAGCTGCGCCGGTGTCATCTCGCCGGACCAGAAGTAGGTCGGCAGCCCCTGTGCCGCGACGCGCGCAGCAATCCCGAGGCCCATGGCCGTCTTGCCCATGGCCGGACGCGCGGCAAGCACATAGAAGCATCCGGGCTGCAGCCCGAGCGTCATGCGGTCAAGCCCTGCGTAGCCGGATGAAATGCCAGCGAGACCACGACCCCGCGCGACCGCGTCGCGCGCGTTCCCGATCGCCGTGCTCAGGGCATCGCCGAACGACACGTTCGGATCGTCGCCCTCGACGCCACGTGACAGCGCGAGCAGTTTTTCCTCGACCAGTTCCATGACATCGACGGCACTGCGCTCGCCCGGGCGGCAGCACAGCTCACTGACGTCATCGCAGACGTTCATCAGCGCGCGCCGCAGCCACGCGTCGCGAATGACGCGCGCATAGTCGCCGGCATTGACGATGCCGACCATGGATTTCATCAGATTCGCCAGAACGTCCGCTGCCGGGCGGTCGCCAAGCGTCGGGTCCTGCGCGAACTCGCGCAACAGCGTGACCGGGTCGGCGATCTGCCCGGCCTGGGCGATGCGCCGGGCCGCGCGATAGATTTTCCCATATTCAGGCACATAGAAGTGCTCGGGCTCGAGGAACTCCTCGACCAGCGGCAGAACACGCGGCGAGTTCGTCAGGAACGCGCCGAGGAAAGCCTGCTCGGCATCGAGATTCTTGGGCCAGTCGCGCGTCAGGCCGGTCAGTCTGGGAAGCCGCTCGGAGGCCTGCGGCGCTTCGATCGTCATGTCGCATCCTTTTTGACAATGCGGCGATATCGCGTGACTTTCTCCAGCCCGATCTTTTCGAGGATCGCGCGGTTGTATTTGCGATGGCCGTTGATGGCGTTCGACAGGGTCTGCAGGACGAGGCCATGCAGCCGCGCGAACGCGGCCTGCCCTCCAGCCGCATTCACCTGACTATTCAGTTCTGCATACATCTGCGCCCAGTCGAGCAGATGCTCTCGGGAGGCGCAGCACGCGCAGGTGCAGGGGCCCGGACGCTTCGACATCACGCAGCCTCACGCACGGGATGCGACGATGACCGCGCCATGCGCGCGATCGCACCGTGCACGGACCGCTCGGACACGCCGAGCTGCCGCGCAATCGACCGGATCGTGGCACCGCGACGGCGGAGCTGGTCGATCATGGGATCGAGCCGTTCCCACGGCAGGGCAGGGCGCGCCATCAGGCTTGCCGCCGATGACGGTCGCACAGCCGCTGAAACCGGCCGTCCGCCGCGAACGGCTCATCGCAGCACAGACAGCGCCGCAGGACCTGTCCCGCGCGCAGACGCGCCGCGATGCGCGTTTCTTCCCGGGACGGCTTGCGCGCCGCTGACACCGCCGGGACCGGCTGCGGCTTCACCAACGGCCCGCGCGCGAGCGCTGCCTCGAGCCGGTCGAAGGCCGCGTTCGGCGCGCGGCACTGCGCCGCAGGTCCGACAAGACATTCGCGCGTCGCAAACGGATCGATGCCGCTGACGATCTGCCCACCAGCTGGCAACGGCGCAAGCGATCCGCCAGCGCTTTTCCGCTGCGGCACCTGCGCTGCACGAGCCCGCACCGCCTCGGCGCGCTCGACCTTCTGCGCACGATAGGCCGCGAGCGCTTGCTCTTTGGCGATCTTCTTTTGCGCCGCCTTCGTGCCAGCAGCCTCCGCCCGGCAGGCCTTGGCCTCCTGGCGGGCTTTCTGGCGGGCAGCCTCGCCGGCCTCGATCTCGGACAGTATCGCAGGACCGAACTCGATCACCTTCCCGACGTGATTGGCTGGGACCGCCTTCCATTCGGACACACTGCTCCGGCACATGCCAAGTTTCTGCGCCAGCAGTTTGATTCCGCGCACCGCACGAATGGAGCGGAGCAGCGCGTCCGCCCGCACACGGTCGTCACGCGTCACGTTGAACGTCACGTCTTCCCGGTCCGTGCGCCGGACGGGGCGCGGCTGGGCGCTCGGAAGCGCGGCATTGGCGGCAAGCTTTGCCAGAAGCCCCGGTCCGACCTCGAGAATCGCCGAGATACGGCCGTCGGGCACGCCCTTCCAGTAATCGAAGGACCTGGGCGACATCGCCATTGCGCGGGAAAGCGCTGCGCGCCATCCGGACAGCTTGCGGATCTCCGTGAAGAGCCTCACGGCCTCTGCCCGGTCGGCAGGCGAACAATCCTCGGTCAGGCGCAGAACACGCGCGGCGTGCGTCAGAACGCCTCGAACCCGCGCTGCCGGAACCGTGTCCCACAGCTGCACGGCAGCACGCGTCAATCGCAGACGGGCAGCCAGCGCGCTGCGGCCGCCATTCTGTGCGCAGATGGCCTTGAAAATGGCGTTGGCACGCGCCTGTTCGTCGTCGGTCACCGGCGCCGCGCGCAACGCCGCAAGGGCAGTCGCTTCGGAGAGAACAGCGGGCCCGATCCGGAGGAGCTCAGGCACCCGCACGGACGGAACCTGCCGCCATTTCTGGACACTGTAGGTCGTCATGGCCATACGCCGCGCCAGGCAGGCCGGACCGTCCGCGATGCTCCGGATCTTCGTGAGCATTTCCTGCGCAGCGGCTCGATCGTCGGGCGACACTTTGAACCGGGCGTCCTCGATGCACGGCACACCGCTCCGGAGTTCGGCCAGTACGCGCGGGCCGACCGTCAGCATTGTTTGAACCCGGGCAGGCGGTATAGGCGTCCACTGTCGGACCGTGCAGTTGGTCACGCCGACGACCTGCGCCAGGTAGCCGATGCCTCCTCGCTCCCGCCGAATGGCGCGCAGCAGATCCTCGGCCGCCGCACGGTCCTCGCTTGAAACGGACAGATCGATGTCGCGCATCCGCTGCGCGAACGAGAGCGTCATCGGCTCCGTGCTGGACGCGTCGCCCATCACCACCTCCCTGATTTATCGATTTTGTCGATACGGGCGCGCAGCGCGTCAGAGCGGCGCAGCAGGCGGCGATGCCGCCGCTTGAGCGCTTGCGTTTCGCGCGCGATCCATCCGCGCAGCCACCAGATCTGCAGGTCGGGCCAGTAATGCGCGAGAACACCGCCCCAGACGCACATCGCCGTGCCCGCCAGAATCACGTCGTGCCACAAAACCACGTCAAATCCTGTCCGGCAGGGACTGGATCGGCGCGAGGGCTGCGATCTCGCGCTCCAAGCGCGCGTGATCCTCGCGGAGCGCCGCGATGCGACGCGCCTTCACGGTCTCCCACTCGAACGCGGTGACCGTGCGCAACTCGCCATGCCAGCACGCGCGGACACGGCGGTCGGTCATCATGAAAAGGCGCGCGACCTCGCGAAACGCTGCCTTGAGGCCACGCCCGCGCCGGGCCATGACCTCCGCGCGCACCCATTCCTGAAACTGCTCGTTCATCGCGCTTTCAGACATGGCGGAACGGCCCTCGGCCTGCGCCACCTGACACAACGCGTCCGCGCGCGCGGGTGAAACGCCCGCGCGCGTGGGTAAAACGTCCAACATCTTGCACGTCCTTTCCGCCATGGTTCCGATTGTCGAGACCGGAACTATTCAGCGGGGAGGGAGCAAGAAATTGAGCCAGAACGACCGGAACGATTTCAGAAATGGAACGCATGCCGGTCATCAGCACACAGCCTTTACGGCCGGAAGATTGCTCTTCCGGCCGCACTGCACCACCATGGAGTCACCACAACCAACCACGGAGGATTCGATGGGCGCAGACGAAATCCCGCCACCGATTGAGGGCATGCTGCACCAACTTGCAGACGGCCTCGCGCGAGAGAAAGTCGCCGCACTGGCAAATATGCTTGCGGCGCAGCAATCGGCACTTTTCATCTTGTTGCGCCTCTCACTTGAGACCGGCGCAGTACAACGCGAAAGAGCGCTCGAAGAATTCCATCGAACCAAGTCCGAAACAGGTCCGGAAATGACCGAGACCCACGCCTTGCTTGACCAGTTTTTGCGAATTCTTCGGCCACCCTCGCTGCAATAAGGGTGCGCAGATATGCATCGAAGGCGCGACCTGCATCCTCCGCCGCTTTTTTCTGCTCCGGACGCGGAGGAGCACCCAGCAAATCACGCAGTTCGGATTGCATGTCGGCCAGCCAATCGCCATCGACACGTGTCGCGCGAGCATCCCCGTTCATGCCGCGCACTCCTCGACCATCAGCCCACTTTCGGTTTTGCTGTAGCCATAAATTAGGGGCGACCGATGCGATACTTTGTTGCGATCATCTTCTTTGGATGGCTCGGCTTTAAAGCCGGTCGCTACTTTGGTATTTCTGCAGACCGGCTGATTCAGTTCGAAGTGTATTATGTCGCCGGTCTGGTTGCTTTGTTTGTATGCGTCGGCTTCCTCGGACTTTTCGCCGACGCGCTTCTGGCGATCGGCAGCATTTTGGCCATCCTGTTGGCGCCGTTCGCATGGATATTCAGAAGAATGCGCTCGGGCCCCGCCGTTCGACGTTCCGGCGCCAGCGCCAACTTCACAGATGAATGGGTTGCCGACGCTGGCAACGCTCAGAACGACGACGGCGCCGAATTCGCTCTCGCTGATCTCTGCGACGCTTATGAGAGCCCGGTGCGCGTGGAGCAGGCCCGTGTATTCATCCAATATCGAGACGAAATCGGAACTGCATCCGAGCGCGTCATTGACATCATAGGCTTCGTTCCGAACGACGAGGCGACCTACCGTCCGATTCAACGAATAGCCGCATGGTGTGAGCTGCGTCGTGCTTACCGAACCTTTCGGGTCGACCGGATAGGAGCTGCCGCGGATCCGGATACGGGGGAAGTCATCGAAGATGTCGATGATTGGATTCGACAGCGCGCAGTGCGAAGTCAGAGAAGGTCCCGGACCATTCCGCATGTGATCCCGGATGAGCGCCGGTGACATCATGCAGCCTCTCCGCAGCGGCTATTCGAGCGAGCATAGTCTGCGAACAGGTCTGGCCGCAGAAGATGGCGGGGAATCCCTGTCGCCGACTCAGCGGCTACCAGATGCTCAGCGGGCACCTCCACCCACTGTGCGACCGCACCGCGCGTTATCCCGATCGCTTTGGCAATTTTGGCCGAAGCACCTCGGGTGTGGCGAACGAGATTCATGCCCAAAGTGGAAGTCATGAACCCCGCTTAGCACTACTGAGCGAAGCGGGGCAAGCGGTTTGCTCAGTGTCAGTGAGCGAACAAAACGGCAGAATGCGCACATGACGCCGGGCGATATCATTAGATCAGCACGCAAGAGAGCGGGTTTGACCCAGCGTGGCCTGGCGGAGGCGATAGGCGTGAGCCGGGGAGCGGTAGGCCAATGGGAGACAGACGAGACACTTCCGACGCAAGAGAATTGGTCATCGATCCGCGCTATTCTCCATATCTCTGACGAAGTGCTCCCAAGCGGGACCTCCCCATACAGCGGTCAGATCGTCGAAGACCCGGACGAACTCGCTCTTCTTCGCTTTTGGCGATCGCTTGACGATGCCAAGAGGCGTGCCGTTGTTGACCTTCTCCATATTGGTCGTAGCGCCTAACTGAAGACGATCTTGGGACACTTTCACGCTGAGACGACCCCCTCCTCGTTCTTGTTACGTTCTATTAGCAGAGAGTGCGCTGTGGATTCACGTCAAAAATACTGAACATCGTGCTCAGGCATATTGCTCAGCATCGCTAACTTTTTAGCTTGACCGCTTAGCAACGCTGAGCAAAGAAAGCTTCATCGCCACCAGCGATGGAGCCAACGATGCCCGTCTTTTTCCCACCTGTGCCCAGCCTGATGCCCCCGCAGGGGCCGGTTCCGGCGCTCGAGGCTTTTCCGATTGCCGTCCGCGACAAGGTTCGCGAGATGCGCGCCGATGCGCGCAAGATGCAGGGATGGGCCTACGGCCACCTGCGCGAGAACCGCCGGGATATGGCCGATAGCTGGCATCGCGCCGCGGTGCGGAAGGCCGAGCAAGCCAACGCGCTCCTGCTGAATTCCGATCCACACATTCCCGAGCTGCCACGGCCTCCGTGCCCCCAGCTGGAAATCCTGCGCCGGCACGGGCGCGTCGGGAGCCCGGCGCGATGAGCGATATTGTCTGGGGTTACGTCCCCACGGCCTATCTCGACGAGCAGACACCATGGCCGAGGCCCTCGCCCGACGACTGGCTGCTTAGGAGCGCCGATGGCGCCGTCCACTTGGCCGGCGCGTGGTCAACGGGCCCCGATGATGTCGCAGGCGGCACATCGCTCGAGCCCGGCGACGAGATTGACTTCGATCGGCGTACGACCGTCGATGTCGATACTCTGGTCGTGAATGCTGATGGCACATGGTTTCTGACAGGACCGGAGCCAAACTGCCCCGATGGCGCGACATTCAGCATTTTCGAATCCAAGGGCGCCGACTACAGCGAAACAAGCGTCACGGATCTGGCAGCGGCGATCTCGGAAACCGAGGAGTTGCCCTACACATGCGGCATAACGTTTGCCGCCTGGGAAAACGCTTCGCGCACCTTCGTTTTTAACGGAACCACCTTCGTCGAACGGGTGTCGTCGTGAGCGCCCGGGCCGCCATGCCGGCTCTGCGCGGCACCCATCATTTCGAGGAACGGCTCTGGGAGCGCTACCGTATCCGCCTGCAGGGCAGCGAATACGAGCAGATGCTCGACGTTATTCAGTGCTGCGACGCGACGTTCATTCGTAATGATTTTCGTCGCGCGACAGAGATCTGGGAGCTCTGGCACGAACGCGCCGAGCGTTTCGTACAGGTCGTCTATTGTCCCGAGTTTCATCAGATCGTCACCGCTCTTCATCCGGCCAGCTGGCAGCGGATCGAAGGATGCTGGATCCAGCCCTGGAAGCTTGACCGGATGAGCGGCAAGGGGATGCGGCGATGACAAATTCGCACGAAAAGCCCTTCACCATTCGGGACGGGCATAACCGGCGCGTACAATCGTTCGTCGATTTCGATAGCGCGGAAGCGGCAGCGATCAGCTGGTGCCGTGAGAAGGGCACACCGGTCCCGGTCTATCAGCGCAGCACGCATGTCGCGACGGTGTCGCGCTGCGCCTCTGGCCGCTGCGTGGTCGACCTGACGATGCAGGGGAGTCTGGTCGCATGATCGCCCGCGTGCGCCAGGACAGCCTGTCGCTCCGGTGGGCGCCGAAGCCGTCGCCGGCGCCTGTGGAGATCCACAGGGCAGAGGAGCCGCTTGACCCGAAGCTGCTCGAGCTCCTCCCGCCAACGCCACCGGCTTGGCAGCCGTTCATAAAGGCAGTCCGCCCGGAGGAGATATCGATCGCGGTCTGGAAGGACGGCACCCCTTGGGCGCGCGAGCTCGCGCGCTTCGGATCGAACTCCGTGGTGCTGACACGCACGGGTGAAATCTACCGCCGAAGGACGGGCGCGATGCACCAGCGCACGCTGATCATGACCCGAGAGCAGACGAGCGCGCTGCGACTGTCTGCGCCTCTGGCTCTCGCATTCGATGGCGCTGCCATCACGCTTTTTCGATTTCTGCGCTCCGACGATCCAGCTGCTCTGGGATCCAGTGCCGAGCGCCTGTTGAACTCAGAAGAGGTCTAGGCATGAACTATCTGATCATCATTATGGCGACAGCGGCTGTGACCCTGCTCGCTGACCAGGCGCTCAGCATGATCGCCCAGCGCCTCATCAAGCGTCGCCGTGCCGGCCGCGCGTGGAACGGCGTCCCTTTTCTGGAGGTGGCGCAATGACTCCCGAGGAAATCTGGCACGAGGAAGACCTCAAAGCCCAGGCACAGGAAGCGGCCCTGCGTGAATTGCTGAAAAAGATGGAGGCCGAAGATGCCTGATTGCGGCGAGCCTTTTACCGGCACTGATCTGAGCAACCTGGACAATGCAAGGTGCCGTCGGATTGCGGGTGCATTCTTCGTCTTCTGGGCGAGCGTTGTGGTCGTGACTTGCTGTTTGGGGGCCTGATGATGACCTGCAATGCAACAAGGAGGCCGTGTGGCACTTGCGCCGGCGTCGGTCGGGTCGAATTCGCGATCGGGCTGGACGTCTGCCCGGCCTGCATGGGCAGCCGGTCTCAGGCCGAGTCCGCACTGGGTGATCCCGTCTTTTCGCACCTGCTATTGCGCGACCGCCTGCCGGACGTTGCTGCGATCCTCGAAGTTCAAGAGCTAGAGCGCGTCACGGACGTAGGGCGCACTAGTAAAGCGCGTGAGCATTCGGGACCGTCGTAAATGGCTTTGCAGCAGCATACGAGGGTGCAGGACTCCCGCGCAGAATTTTCGGAAGCTATGGTTTCTGGGAATGACCACCAGGCGCAATGCTGGGGCTAAGTTCTTCACCGTCGAAATCGAGCGCCTAGACCTGCAGGCTGAACAGGATGATGCGAAATGAACATTCCCACAAAGAAACTACGTGCTGACGCGATTCTGCCAACCAAGGCGCATGCGACTGATGCGGCGTTCGACCTATATCTGCCGAAGGACCACGCGGACGTGTTACTTGGCGCCGGGCATCGTCACACATTCCGCGTGGGGCTCGCATTCGCCATTCCCGCTGGATGGATGATGAAGATCGAAGGCAGGTCCGGTCTGGCGTCCAAGGGCATCCAGATCCTCGGCGGTATCTTGGACAGCAGCTACCGCGGCGAGATTGGCGTGATCATCCGCAACAGCAGCGATGAGCCGCGAGAGTTCCGTGGCGGCGAGCGCATTGCCCAAGCGCTCATCCTGCCGGTGCCGGAGTGCGTCATGGTCGAGGTGGACAAGCTGGACGAGACCGTTCGGGGCGTTGGCGGGTTTGGGAGCAGCGGGAAGTAAGATGGCAAACGATGAACATGACACGCTCGCAGTGACGAAGCGTGGTGCGCACTACCGGCCACGAGCGGTGCGGACGCGTGACGAAGTCCTTGCCGACCTCTCGCTGGTCGCATCGGTCTGGCATTACGTGCCAGATCAGAGCCCGGATCTTTCCATTCTGCGCGAGATGGTCCGCGAGGGCATCGTGGTAACGCAGCCCGGCGTCGCATGGCAGGACGCGGTTTGCTTCCAGCGTGTGAGGGAGGCGAAGGATAACCATGTCCGAGACGCTTGAGCGTTGGCTCGACCGGAGTGCGCTTGCCCGCCGGCTGTGCACGAGCACGAACATGCTCCCGCGCCTGGTCGATCAGGGGAAGCTGCCGCGACCGTCGCTTCACCTTGGGCCGCGCTCACCCCGATGGGATATCCACGCCGTCGATGCTGCCATGATGGAGGCAAGCGGACTATCGGTCTCCGAGACAACGAACATGATGGTGCAGCGAGCCTGTGAAGACATCGAGCGGGACGCCGCCAGACGTAAAAATCGTCCGAAAGCGGCTCGCTGACGG
>Ga0157365_10000878_pt1 | contig 12674 bp, 9 predicted proteins | sample AttsexASBM3_FD_111478 | JGI IMG/M metagenome (GOLD analysis project Ga0157365, IMG submission 111478) | Fungus gardens microbial communities from leaf cutter ant in Ribeirão Preto, State of São Paulo, Brazil - Atta sexdens ASBM3 | ecosystem: Host-associated > Fungi > Mycelium > Unclassified ... | reverse complement strand
TCTTTGCCGTCACACTCAGCCTGTGTCTGAGAGGCATTCTGCCTGCTCAGGCACAGGCGGTGGTGACGCAGGTTTTGGGGGCTCATTCCATCGCTATCGGGCAGCCTGATGGCATGCAATCGATCTCCACGCACCCTTCTGCCATCCACGCAGCGTGTCATGCAGGACGGGTCTCGTCCATGCATGACCATCCTGCGGAAATGCCTGCCCATAACGGCCGCTGCACGGATCACAGTCACGGTTCCGAATGCCCGCTCTGTCCGCCTGCAATAGCCTGCGCGATCGGATACATCCTTCCTGATCTGGCGTTTTTCAGCGCCTCGTCGGTCTCGACGTCGGCCCGATATGAATGGCGGGTGCATACTGTACAGTCAGGCTTGGACCTTATCCCCGATGACAGGCCTCCTCGCCCCCTCCTGACAGTCTGATCCGCGCATCCGTTCGGGAATGCCACCCGGATGAATGCTTTGCTTCGTCTGCTCAGGACCTTGTCTCATGTCCATTGCCTTTCGTACCGATCCTGCCTGCCGCAGGACGGCTGATCGTGCGCTCACGCGTCGTCATTTCGTGACCGGGCTTTCCGGCCTCGCCCTGACCCCCTTGGTTTCACATGCTCGTGCCGATGCGGCTCCTGTTGATGCATCGGCAATACCGGAGCGTGCATCCTCCTATTACCGCCTCGATATCGACACGAAACGCTGGAAGGTTGGAACGCGAAGCGCTCACGGTTTTACAGTGAACGGGTCCGTCCCTGCCCCCACGCTACGCTGGCGTGAAGGCGACGATATGACGCTCGATATTATCAATCACCTCGATGCGCCCACATCCATCCATTGGCATGGCATACGACTGCCTGCCTCGATGGACGGCGTACCGGGGCTGAGCTTTGGCGGCATTCCTGCGAAAGGGCGTTTCACCTATCGCTTTCCTCTCAAGCAGTCCGGGACATACTGGTATCACAGCCATTCGGGCATGCAGGAAGCACAGGGGCTATTCGGCGCACTCGTTATCGATCCCGCCAAGCCGCAGCCCCGTCGATACGAACGCGACTATGTCATCGTGCTTTCCGACTGGAGCGATGTTGCCCCGCACGACATCATCAGCAACCTCAAGCAGCAGGACGACTACTACAACTTCCGGCAACGCAGTGTGGCCTCTTTATTCCGTGAAGCCCGCCAGCAGGGCCTGAACGAGGCCGTAAGCAGCCGTCTCATGTGGTCGCGCATGCGCATGTCGGCGACAGATATCTCCGATGTCAGTGGCGTGATCTACAGCTATCTCATCAACGGTCGGGCGCCGGATCAGAACTGGACAGGCTTGTTCTCTCCGGGTGAGCGTATCCGGCTGCGGGTGATCAATGCCTCTGCAATGACGCTTTTCGACTTTCGCATACCGGGACTCGATTTCGATATCATCGCGGCAGATGGATCCGATGTTCAGCCCGTGCGTGTGGAGGAGTTCCGCATCGGACCGGCGGAGACCTACGATCTGATCGTAACCCCGACCGAAAGCCGCGCCTGGACGATTTTCGTCCAGCCTGAAGACCGGACCGGTTTTGCGCGCGGCACGCTTGCACCGGCACCCGGTATGCAGGCCCCCATCCCGGCTATGGACCCGCGTCCCGTCCGAACGATGGTCGATATGGGCATGAGCGGCATGAGCGGCATGAGCGGCATGAGCGGCATGAGCGGCATGAGCGGCATGAGCGGCGTGGCACATGAGAGCGCGGATGGGTCAACCATGCCGTCCATGCCATCACGCCCGCAAGCGCTGCAGGTCGAGGATCCCGGCCCACCACCGCGCAATGTCGAAAACCAGAACGTGGCGATGCATCCGATCGACCGTCTTGCAGAGCCGGGCGACGGTCTGGATCACAACGGGCGCCGTGTCCTCGCCTATTCCATGCTGCGGGCATTGCGCCCTGCCCCGGATCTGCGTCCGCCAGGCAGGGAGATCGTTCTTCACCTCACGGGAAACATGCAGCGTTATATTTGGGGGTTCGATGCGAAGAAATTTTCGGAAGCGCCACCGATCCGCCTCAGGCTGAACGAGCGCGTCCGTATTACCCTGATCAATGACACGATGATGGAACATCCGATTCATCTGCACGGGTTCTGGAGCGAACTGGAAAACGGCCAGGGCGATCTACGGCCGAACAAACATACACTTATTTCGCAACCCGGCTCGAAGCTGAGTTACCTCGTGACGGTCGATACGCCGGGAATGTGGGCGCTGCATTGCCACCTGATTTACCACATGCATCTCGGCATGTTCCGCACGGTGGTCGTATCATGAGCGTAAGACACGTGAAGACCGTATTGTTCATGAAGTCTGCGGGGGTGGCTGCGCTCGCAGGTGCGCTGGGCTGCGCGACACCCGGCCATGCCCAGACCGTCATGCACGGCACTACGGCAATGGACGGCATGGATATGAGCGATATGAACGGCACAACGGAGCACAGCACGGCAGCGACGCCACCCATGAGCAGCGCGACCGCCGCCGCCTCCATGCCAAGCTACATCGATGGCGTCATGCCTGTCATGGATCAGGGTATATGGGTCCATGGTCTGCTCGATGAGTTCGAGGGGCGGCTCGCCGGCAGGAATTCGAGCTTGCGATGGGACGGCCAGGCCTGGGTCGGCGGCGACTATAACAGGCTCTGGTTACGCTCCGAGGGAACGGTTACCAGAGGGCGAATGGGCGACGGCGATCAGGAGCTCCTCTACAGCCGATCGGTCTCGACCTATTTCGATGTGCAGGGTGGCGTACGTGTCGATCTGGATAGCGGTCCGACACGCAGCTGGGGAGCATTCGGCATACAGGGGCTAGCCCTTTACCAGTTCGAGCTTCAGGCTACGGGCTATGTCAGCGACCGTGGTCAGTTTGCAGGCCGTTTCGAAGGGTCATACGACATACTCCTGACCAATCGTCTCATCTTGCAGCCTCAGGTGGAGCTCAATCTCTATTCAAAAGCTGACAAGGCCAGAGGAAACGGAGCAGGCCTTTCAGATATCGATACAGGCCTGCGCCTGCGCTACGAGATGTGGCGCAAGTTCGCACCCTATATTGCCCTCACCTATGACGGCTACCTCCAGCAGGCCCGACGCTTTGCACATCAGAGAGACGATAGCGCAGGGTCACTGCGGCTGACGATCGGCATACGAAGCTGGTTCTGACCGAATCGCTTTTGCAAAGCGATGCAAGGAATCGGTTCACGCTGCCGAATGGACTACGGCGCCACGAAATATGGCTTCATCATCCGCTTTTTGGTGCTTGGATCCTGCGATCCGGTGCCAAACCCCTGACACGGCAGGCGTATAGTTGATATGTAAACGATAAATTCACGTTTCAGTCTCAAAATGTGAGTGTTGCCGCAAGGGCACACCTACCGAACCCACATCGTGAGCGCGCTGGAAGACATGCCAATTCGCTTGTCACGGTTTGAAATGTCGATAGGGAGTGCCTGTCAACTAGGGTGGTTCATCCCTATCGAAACGGAGAGATTGCGCGATCATGCCTGTCAAGAATGCCGGAAAGCGTGGGGCGCTCTGGGCGGCCGGAACCATTCTGGGGAGCTGCCTTCTCGCCTCGCCCGTCATGGCGCAAAGTCAGAGCCAGCAGGCGAGCCCGAGCGACCAGACAGCCGCCACTCTGGATCCGACGGTCAAGGAAATGGCAACGCAGAACCACGCCGGGAAAGGCGCAGACAACCCGCCAAGCCTCTTCGGCAGCCCGTACGATCGCAGCCAGCCTACTCTTGGTACGGTTCGGCATCCCTTTGTTCCCGTACCAGGAAACGAAGCCCTGTTTCCCGCCAGTTTCTCCGACTGGCTCAAGCAGCCCACAATGACGGGTGACTGGGGTGGCCTGCGTACGCGCCTGCAGAACATGGGTATCGTTCCGCAGGGGCACTATCTTCAGGACAGTGCAGGCAACCCGACAGGCGGTCGCGCGCAGACAGTCCGCTACGCCCATGAAGTCGCGCTGGGCGTGGATATCAATTTCGCGCAGCTGACCGGCCATAATTACGGCATGTTCCATATGCTCCTCACCGAGCGCGCGGGTCTTGGCATCGGTCAGCAGCTTCCTGCATTGAACAGCCCGCAGCAGATTTTCGGTTCGGGTGAGACAATACGCTTTACGCGCCTGTCGTGGGAAATGCAGTGGAACCGCTACGTCGATACTGAAATCGGCTGGATCAACACGGAAAACGATTTTGCCCAGTCCACCATGCACTGGGGCATGAATCTCTACTGTCAGTTCGAAACGAACGCGATCTGCGGCATGCCGCAGGGTATCGCCAGCAACTCGGGCTACGGATATTATCCGACCGCTCATCCTGGTGCCTTCGTCAAACTGTACCCCTTCGGCGATGAGCGCATGCTGGTCTCGACCGGTATCTATAACGTCGATCCCACGATTTCGAACACCGGCTATGCCTGGAAAATGTGGCTTCACGGTTCGACCGGTGCCTACATACCCGTGCAGCTGGGGTGGCATTTCGGTGGAACCGACAGCAAGGGACGCCTGCCGACCAATATCAAGGTCGGCGGTTACTGGGATACGTCAGAAGTCAAGAACGTCTATGCCCAGCTCGGCGGGTTCGAACTTCCGACGAGCGTGCTTGGCAATCTGCCCATCGAAAAGGTTCGTGGCCGTTTCGGTGGCTGGTTCATGGCCGATCAGATGCTGCAGCGCGACAGAAGCGACCCGTCACGTTCGACCGTGGCATTCATGTCATTCACATGGGGCGACCCGCGTACGGCTATCGCGCCTTACTATATCACCTGGGGTGTGGTGCGTAAGGGCACGTTCTGGAACCGCCCGAACGATACCATCAGCATCGGTGGCAAGTTCAACTTCGTGAACCCGAAGCTCGGTGCCTATGTCGGCGCTCTTCAGGCGACGCAGACGCAGGATACCGGCCTGCTCAAGCCGAGCGGCGAACATTCGGGAGAAATCAACTATGGCTGGCGTCCGTCCCCATGGCTGACCATACGCCCGGGCCTGCAGTACATCTGGCATCCCGGCGGTACGAACCGCTACAAGAACGCCCTTCTTATCGATCTGGAAACCGGCGTCAGTTTCTGAACGCCCGTCATCGCAGCGATACCAAACGCCCCTCTCAGGAGGGGCGTTTGCCGTTTCCGGGGCAGGAATTTACCCCAGCACTCTACCGTCATCAGAGGGTTTATCGACCGGAAAACCCTCGTGAGGCCGGGGCCGGGCTTTCATAAAACTATCATCTTATAACTGTATCTTCCTGTGTCGGGCACCGATAGAACGAGCCGTCATCACGATCTATCGAGGTCAAACAATGCAGCTTTCCCGGATTTTTGGCGCTCTCTCCCTCTCCTTGGCTCTGAGCTGCGGCGTTTCGCATGCAGCAACGATCACAGGGGCCGGGTCGAGCTTCGCCGCGCCGATTTATGGCGCCTGGGGTGAAACCGCCCAGAAGGCAATCGGTACCTCGGTGAACTACCAGAGCGTCGGTTCGGGTGCCGGTCAGAACCAGGCTATCGCCCGCACTGTCGATTTCGGCGCTTCGGACAAGCCTATGGACGCTGCCAAACTCGACAGCAACAAGCTCTATCAGTTCCCGACCGTCATGGGCGGTATCGTATTGATCGTGAATGTTCCTGGCATTGAGCCGGGCATGCTCAAGCTCGATGGCCCCACCATTGCGGGCCTTTATGACGGAACGATTTCCAGCTGGAACGACCCGCGTATTGCCGCGCTCAACCCCGGACTGAAGCTGCCCGATACCGACGTCGCACCAATCCATCGTGCCGATGCATCCGGCACAAGCTTTGTCTTCACGTCCTATCTCGCCAAGCTCTCGCCGAGCTGGAAGCAGAAATTCGGTGCAGGCACTTCCATAGCCTGGGCCGGAGGCGCCGGCGCGCGTGGAAATGACGGCGTTGCTTCCGGCGTCAAGGAATCCGAAGGCGGTATCGGCTATGTCGAATATGCCTATGCCAGCCGCAACCATCTCAACATGGCGCAGCTTCGCGATCATGACGGTGCCTTCATCAAGCCCGATGCCGCCTCTTTCGCCGCTTCTGCAGCCCATGCAGACTGGGCTCATGCAGACCGATATGCCGTCGACCTGCTCGATATCGCCGGAGCCAATGCCTGGCCGATCATGAGTGCCACGTTCGTGCTCGTACCGACAGATCCGAAGGACGGCGCGCAGGGCAAGGCTGTGAAGGATTTCTTCGGCTATGCACTCAAGAACGGTAATCCGGAAGCCGTGAAGCTCGACTACGTGCCCCTGCCGCAATCGGTCAAGGACGCGGTCATGAACGGTTGGCCCAAGAACTGAACGCACCCACCTGACCCGGACCGTCTTGCACAGTCCGGATCGACAGGCGCGATGAGACGGCTCAAGCCGACTTCATCGCGCCTTTTTTGTCCTCGACACTCACTGGACCGGGATGCGGTCGCGTCCGACCCGGTCATACGGCGTTCTCGCCGAATGTCGCGAATAGGGGATCCCCAAACCGAATGCGCATCGTATCAGCGCGCCAGACGCCGCTATCTGGCCGCGTCTGTTATCTGCACGACACGGCACGCCTCTGGGAGTCCGCACGTCGAAAACTCACATCGTCAGTCCCGTTATCGTTCTATTACTGTTCTTTAACAAAAAATATCATGTCACACGAAATTGTGATATTTTTTAAATTCGTCCCGTAATCGCGTGCCGGAAACCGGTTTTGGCAGGCCTGGAGGGTCCGAATTACGTGCGCAATCTCCATCAATACGCCGCCATACGAGGGTACTCGAGGCGTTTTTGTACTGTACCTCGACCATAAAAAGATAACGAAGGATAGTTATTTGTAAACAATACGTTGTCAGGCGCATTTGATGCAGATCAAACGACGTTATGTACCAATAAATCCCGTCTGTTCCAGTATTGACCTCGCTTCCTTCAGGCATAATCTTCGGGGTGTCGCGTGGATCCTGTCAGTTAAGAAGAGCCATAGATGTCCGACTGACAGGATTCACCGGCCTCAAGAATAAGGAGAAGTCATATGACGAGATGGTGGGGTCAGATACACGCACATCAGGAAATGACCGACATTCAGTCAGTTGGTATCAGTCTGGCGGTTACGTTCGGGATCATTTGCGTTGCAGCGCTGACAATTCGCACGCTCCGAAAAAGAAAGCTGCGTCTTGCAAGCACGCAGACGCTTCCCTTCGCCTGACCGTGGTCAAGGCATGCTGATGAGAGCATGCAGGCGAAGCACATAGGCGCCCAGCCCTGCGCATAGCAGGGCGATGGCCGCCGGAGGCAATGCCTCTATGGTTCCATGCGTCAGCAGGAGGCCTCCCAGCAGTCCTCCACAGGACACGGCAAGATTCCAGACCGTTGTCGCCATAGCCTGCGCCGTGTCCATATACGATCCGGCTACATGGGTCATTACGCTCTGCGTAAGGGCCGCGAAACCACCGGTCGTGATACCCCAGAATATAATTGCCGCACATACAGGGAGCGGGTGGCCAAGACTACAAGTCATGATGAGGGCGGCAAGTATAAAGAGCAGGATACTTGTGAGGGTAAGCCGGGCCAGATAGCGGTCGATCAGAATACCGGTAACGACAAGCCCGGCAACCGAACCGCCCCCAAAGATCAGAAGCAGCGCGTCGACGTGCTCAGCCATACCCGACGGTCCAAGCAATGGCTCGATATAAACATAGAGCAGGCTATGTGCGGCGACGATCGTAAAGATCAGGGCGAGATTGGCAGCTACGCCCGGTCGGCGTAGCGCGCCAACTACACTGAAATGGCTTCCTTCGGCACTCCCCGGCGCATCGGGCAGGTATTTGAGACACCACAGGACGAGCAGCGCTGAAAAGCCGGCAAGCCCGGCAAAGGCGCCGCGCCATCCTATGAGTTGCCCAAGCATTGCTGAAAGCGGCGCGCCGAGCACAAGAGCCAGGGTAACCCCCGATCCTGCAAGAGCTATGGCCCTTCCTCGCTGTGCGACTGGGGCAAGACGCGTGGCATAGCCCGCGAACATGGCCCATATGAGCCCCCCGCAACATCCGGCCAGAAACCGCATGACAAGAGCAAGGGCCAGATTATCGATACAGGCATTGGCCCCGTTCACCACGACAAAACCCGTCAGACCGGCAAGCAGCAGCGGCTTGCGTCTTACCGCATGCGTAAATGCGGCCGATGGAAGAGCCGCCGAGAGCGCCCCCAATGCGAAGGCCGTGATGAACTGCCCGCCTGCCGCCTGGGTTACATTCAGCCCGTCCGAAATGGCAGAGAGCAGACCGGCGGGCATGATTTCCGTGAGCAGGGTCACGAAGGCCGCAAGTGCCAGGAGTATCATGGCATGAAGCGGCAAACGGGGCTCCGGTGCTGTGATCGTATCCTGCACAGTCATGGTCATCTCTCCCTCGAGGCGTCCAGAGAGACGACCGGGCTCGCTTTACGTTGAAGCGAGCGCCGTAGCTTAAAATGCCAGACGCGCCAAGTCTGCCTTCACACATGGCTGGCCCGCGCTCACGCGATATCGGGATCGAATGGGCCATGATTATCGCGCCGGATCAGAGACGGACTTTCAATACTCAGAATGCGGCAGTCAGACTGAGATTAAAGGACCGCCCGAGCCCCGCGAGCGGGGATAGGATATTGGTTTGCCTGTAATCGCCCAGCGATAAACCGCCAAGCGGCAGATAATATTTCTGGTTGAGCACGTTCTCGATGCTTGCATCGATCGTGAGCTTGCGCCAGCGATAGCTGCCACCGAGCCCCAGAAGCGCATAGCCGGGCGTTCGCGGTTCGTTGCGCAGCCAGTCGACAGTCGACTTCTTCTTGACGAGTGTGACATCCACCCTGCCTGTCCAGTTCTGCCACGCCTCGCGCAGGCCGATCGTGCCATTGACCGGCATCTGATGATACAGACCCGAATGCGTAACCATATCCTGTCCACGGACCCAGTTGAAACTGGTCACCAGCCGCCCCTGTCCGAAGCGAGCATCATCCCATAGCCGATAGCGCGCATTGCCGTTCAGGCCGTAGCTCTGGGCATTATGATTGGCAAATTGCAGTTTTGACAGGCCGTTGCTGAACGAAGCCAGACGCACAACATTGATATAGCCTTCTGTGTAGGTATAGAAGGGCTGCAATCTTACCTCCCACCCCTCGCCTTTCGGATCGTGCCATGTGAGCGTCATGCTGGCCGTATTGGCAATTTCGGGGCGCAGGTTAAGATTGCCAACATAGCCGTTGCCATCGCCGAACCAGCCGATCATGCGCGTCGCCATCGTGCCCATGCCCCAGGCGTAGCGCTCGTAAAGATTGGGCGACCGTGTCTTGCGTGCGTAACCGCCCTCAAGCATCAGATCGTCGCGTATATGCCACCGCCCCGTGGCGGTGACGTCGAAATTCGTATCCGTCCGTCCGCGCGACGCCGCGTTGAATTTCCTGGCCGCCATGATATCGGCCATTTGCATCATGCCGGTCCAGGAATACGGTGCGACCTTGCCGGTATTCATCATCACCAGATCGCTGCGCAAACCGAGCTGAGTGGAGAAACGCGATGTCCATTGCGCATTCCACTCGATATAATGGCCCAACCGGTCCCGGTGCCCGTTATTGATATTATGGAATGTCCCGGGCCCCATCATCATGCTGCCCATCAGGGGCGGCCACCAGTCATTCAGGCCATTATGGTCGAAGCTGCTCCCTATCTTCAGATTGTGACGTGTCGAGAGCGGCAAGGTCAGATCGATGGCATAGCCCGCCGTACGCGCATCGGTGTTCATCGGCATACCGGTCGTGGCACTATGGCCACCCTTGTCGCTCATCATGTTCATCACATGATCCACACGTTGCCAGAACCCGCGAACGTCCAGCATCGCCCAGCCGTAATCGCCATGATATTTGCCGTTGACGAAGGTCGAGCGGTTGTTGGTCATATCCATGTACTGGTTCGGAAATCCCTCATAGGGAATATCCTGCTGACCGAAAGTCAGCGCCAGAAGATGATTGTCTTTCTTCAGTCCGGCAGTCACGGCATGATTGAACGAAAGATAACTGGTCGAGCGTACCTGCTTGCCATCGCCACCGGTATGATAGTTGCTGGCGTGACTGTAAGAGCCGGTATAGCGGAGGCTGAACAGGTCATTGGCCACCGTCACTGTTCCGGAGGCACCGGACCCGCCCCCGTTACTACGATAATCGCCACGCACGTGGCCGGTCACCAGAACTTTGCCCGACTGGGCGAAAAGCGGGTCCTTCCGATCAACCTTTACTGTCCCCCCCGTGCTGTCACCACCAAGGCTGACAGGGGTGACACCTGCGATAGCCTCGGCGGAGGACACGCTATCGGGGTCGATATAGGACATGGCGGGATTCATGTGATTGGGGCAGGCAGAAGCAACCCGCATCCCATCGACGATCGTCGCAACACGATCATCCGCCATCCCGTTCAGGACAGGCAGGGATGATACGCCACCGGCAGAATACTGCGTGTAGCCCAGCGCACCTTTGAGCAGCGACGCCGTATCCGGCGAATGGATTGCCGTGCGCCGTATACCCTGGACCTGCAGGTACTCCATGGGGGCATCGCTTTCCACAGAAGATGCAGGCGCTCCAGTCCGGTTGTCAGTGACGGCAGCCGGTGGCTGATCTGCCTGAGCAGAAGAGGATGTCTTGGCGGCGGTTGGTGTCCTTGTCGGAACAGGAATGATCGGCGATGACGCGGAGGTGGCGTCGGCCCAGGCCGCATTGACGTTTGTAGCGACCAACAGAGCGAGCAGAGAAGTGCAGCCGAGCGCGATAGCCGCGCGGCGGTGCAACCTGCCTTCGATAGGCAGTGTCATGTTCGAAATCCCGGAAAGCGGAAAGATACGACCCATGCCGCCAGTTCCTCCAGGGAACGACCAGACACATGGGAGGCGAAATCAGACCGGGACTGGTGGAGGCCCCTGGGAAGGCGGGAGTACCCAGCGCAAACCGGGCGGCGCTCTGCCTTGCGGTAGAACGACAATCTCACTGAGCCGGATCGACCTGTAAAACGCCGTGAAGCCAGTCACGCCCAGAATGAAGATCGCGAGCTGAAGCAACGGACACAGCGCGCAGGCATCGTCGTGATGGTGATGCGCTTTGGAGGCATGTTGTTGCCCCTGCCCCGTTGGAACCCCGTCATGGTCGCACTGACTCATGTCGTCGGGCATGATCATGCCCATCGCCCCCATGGCAGGGACCGTCATGACGGGGGCAATATCGACCCCGATGAGCCGTTCTATCTCGGCTCGGGGTGTTTCATCCGGTCGGGCTAGACTTTGCAGCCCCAGAGAGGCCACAAAGCCCGAGAGAACAATCATGGCCATGACGAAACGCAGGAACGATTTTCCTGTCGTTACGACCCGGTCATGTTGTTCAGCCGTAAAAATGGCTCGGCCCCTGTATCATCCGGGGTGTTCACTCCACCCGGTTCTTGGCGCAACGGGATACAGCGCCCAAACACGAGCGTCCAGCACAATAAAACCGGACCTGAATACTCCCGGATTCCGCAAAGACGCGCATAACGGACCCTCTGCTATCCGTTTCGCTCTCGCAATACTGCCTGCACAACAAACGGAACCAGGGACGGACGCCGCACTCACAGCGCGAACAAGGGCTCACCGATGAACGTACCGTCCATTTTCCCGGGGCAGGCGAAAAGGCCACCCCCTATATGCGTGGTGTACTGGTTCATCATGTCGAATTTCGCCATTTTCTCGAAGATCCGGACAAAGCCTGTACGTGGATCCTGCTGCCAGCTCAGGAACAACAGGCCTGCATCCATCTCCATACCCTGACGCCATGGGGGCCAGCGTTCGGCGGTGTAGCTCAATCCGTTATCGTAGGAATAGGCACGACGCAGGATCTGGGCCCCTCCGTTTTCTTCAGGGGCGGCAAGACGCGCATGGGAGTTCTGGACGGTAACCGGATTACCGTCACGGTCTTTTTGCGTGAGCGTAAGGGGCTCGAATTCATCATGGCCGCCGATGGGGCACCACTGTGCTTTTGTCGCCCCATCGTCTCTTCCTGAAAACTTACGGGGGTACGATCCCAGTGTTCGAGCGCAATACGGATAATACGCGCGACGAGATAACTGCCGCTTTGCATCCATGGCTTATCGTCAGGCGCGGCCCAGATAAAACGATCGGCGCTGTTGGGGTCCTGTCCATCGGGATTGATCGTCCCATCCTTGAAGCCCATCAGGTTTCGCGGTGTCTTACCCTTGCCGAAATTTGGCAGGAAGCCCGCCTGCGCCCAGCGCGGCGCGGCAACGTCATAGGCCAGACGGGTGAGAATACGCGAGGCATGGAGCGTGGTCTGAGGATCGTCTGCGCAACATTGCACGCACAGATCGCCACCGGTGCGGGCGGGTACGAGCTGATCTCCCGTAAAACGCGGCAGATCGGCCAGCGCGGCCGGCCGGTGGACAGCCAGTCCGAAACGGTCTTTTCCATCCTTGATAAACAGACCCGGCCCGAACCCTATCGTTACGGTGAGATTTCTGCTGCCAAGTCCATCTGTCTCGTCTGAATCGACAAGGCCGGGCATGTCCTTGCCCGCCATGAGCCTGTCTGCCGCGACCGTCCAGGCGCGAAGCATCGCGACCAGAACCTCGCGTTTCTGCGTGGTCACGTCGAACGTGATGAAATAG
>Ga0157365_10000877_pt1 | contig 12697 bp, 15 predicted proteins | sample AttsexASBM3_FD_111478 | JGI IMG/M metagenome (GOLD analysis project Ga0157365, IMG submission 111478) | Fungus gardens microbial communities from leaf cutter ant in Ribeirão Preto, State of São Paulo, Brazil - Atta sexdens ASBM3 | ecosystem: Host-associated > Fungi > Mycelium > Unclassified ... | reverse complement strand
CGTATACAGTCCCATTGGCTTTTGGCGAGTTTTCGACAAGGAAAGCACCAACTTCACGCATGAAACCAACAGCGATTTCGATTGAGTCATCAGTCGGTCGTTCCAGTAACAAAACAAGAATTTCAAGAGCAATGATTTCGTGGGCAACGGCCTGGTTCACAAGGTGGGCAAGGAAAGTAGTTGCCGAGTGACACACTATCTGGACCATCGAGTCAAGGTACCGTAGACTGTAGAAAAAGACGTATTTAGCTCACCTTGTCATTGCGTTTGAAAGCACGTCTAAATTGGCTGATCAAACGCGTGAGGATCAATTCACCGACTTGAGGAAGTTTTGTGTTGATGATAGCGACGAGAGCAGCAAACACAGGCGTGAAAGGTAAACTCGCTGCCTGGGCCTTCATCATGCTTCGCGCAAACAGTCCACGGCCTCGAATCAAATTCTCCGAAAAAAGTTCAGGGACAATTTGTTTGATATTTGCAATATTGACTCGATTGACGATACCCGTGATGGACTTGCGCAACGCATCCCATGTAATCCTCTGGTATTCTGGACTATTTTTGTCTTGCGAGGCAGCAGCCTGCATTGCACGTAAACGAGCAGGGGGTACATAAACACCCCCAGATCTCAGACTCGTGAGTTTAGCAAACTCAGCCTGGGCATCGAATTCCTTCTCTTTCTCCTTCATCTTTCCACCTTCAATTTTCTGGAGTTCCTTGGCAGCCATCTGGGCAGTCAGTTGACGTTCACGCTCTGCTTTTCGGATGGGATCAACATCGTTGACGATAACACGCGGCAAGTCTCTCCTGCGGGGTGGTGAAGACGGGGAACGAGACCGCCGACGATTTGGTGGTGGAACGTTGTCTACGGCCACAGAGGTAGAACGAGACCTGAACATTTGTGAGTATTTCAATGAATGTATATAGAATACAGTATTATACCTCTTCCTTTTGTAAGCTGAGCCATTGTCGCGAGGAGGATTAAGAACAGTCGCAGACATGGTGAACGTCGTTGAACAGCACTTTGTATTTTGCCTTGTTTGTGTTCTATGCCGGTTAGCCGGCACTGTGGTAATTATAGCTCCGTCTCCCTCGACAAAAATGTCAGCGATCAATAAATCGCACAACAGCATGAATAATTTGGTCGCCATCCAAAAGAAATCACATGTTGGTCTTCCACAGGCTATTTCGGAGGAATTCTGCCCCGTTCCTTCACAGATCCCGCAGCGTTGCGTCAAATACCAGGCTTTGTAAAATGGCACAGAAACTCGAAGATCTGCCCTCCATCTCAAAGGTGAGGACACAACCGTCGCACAGTCCACCCAGATAATCTGGTTACTAGATCAGTGATAATGTAGTGCGGGTCCTTGGCCAGGTCAGTCATCTACTTGCTTACATCCGCCTCACAGGGCTCATAGACCACCCAGAACCCAGGCAAAGCCACCTTGCAAGGTCCACTTCTCATTACATATATCTCAAACCCCTTTCTAATATCCCTCACAGGAACCAATACCTATATCGTCGGTGCCAAACCGCCCTATATCCTCCTCGACACAGCAGAGGGAAAGCCTGAATATCTCTCCGTCCTTTCCTCTGCCCTCGACACTCTCCCCGCAGCATCTCCCACCCTCCCAGACATCTCCGACATCATCATCTCTCACTGGCATCTAGACCACATAGGCGGTCTCCCAACCGTCCTCTCCCTCCTCCTCTCCCGCTGGCAAGCCCGTAATCCAACCCTTCCATCAACCTCCTACCCAGCACCACGACTGCACAAATTCCCCATCCCTCCAAACACCACCGGACCCGCAGCGTCGAAATACAATCACCTACCTCACACCATCCAATCTCTATCCTCAGAAACATTCACACCTACACCAGACGGAAAAAACGCATTCCACGATCTGCACCATAACCAACTCTTTCACTCATCCTCGTCTCCCACAATCCGCGTACTCCACACTCCAGGACACACCATCGATTCCATCGCCTTGCATATCGTCGATGACTATGCTCTCTACACAGCGGATACCATCTTGGGACAAGGCTCCTCCATTTTCGACGATCTCAGACTTTACCTTTCAAGTCTCAACAGCATGCTTCAATACGGCCAGGACGATGTAACAAGTTACCGGTCTTTATATCCCGGTCATGGCCCCGTCGTCAAAAACGGGCGAGAGTTCATCTCAACTTACATCAAACACCGGCTTGAACGTGAAGAACAGATTCTGGAGGTCCTGCATAGAGAACCGGCAGAAGGGAACAGTTGGTCGACTCGGGCTATCGTCAAAGACATCTACGCATCGTATCCTGAGGACCTCTTGTTGTTTGCTGCTCGAAGCATTCATCTCCATCTTACAAAACTTGAGGAGGACCACTGCATAGATAGAGTAGGAGGAGAAGGTGTGGATACTGCTTGGAAACTGGTTACCAATACTTTAAGCCCATCACTGTAGGCTAGTTATGTGCACTTGTCTATGAATAGAAAGGAGATATTATGATTATGAACATTAAACAACATTATACGAATAGCAAAAATGTGAACATGACAAGAGACAGGCGGGTACAAGACATGCATAGGGACGGTATCATGAGCATCACACATAGACGACAGAATAACCAAGTTACAGCTCGTCATCACTATCCTTCCGCGCCATACGCTTCTTCTTCTCCTTACGATTGTCCCTTGACGTTAGTTTCTTCGCCTTCTTGACTTCAATCTTGTTACCCATGGCGTCAAATTGGTCCTCATCCTCTCCATCCTTCTTGTCAATGCGAGGGCCAGATCCTTGACCCTCGACCCAGTTGTGTCCGGATGCCTCGAGATGGCCATCGCGCATAGCCCACACCTCAGAACAAACTGACTCGGAGAACTCACGGTTATGGGTGACGACAAGGACACCACCTCCGAACTTTTGAAGAGCCTTGATGAGCGCAGCAAGCGACTCACGATCAAGATAGTTGGTAGGTTCATCTAGGATGATGATATGTGGACGACGCCAGAAGGCAGCTCCCATCACGATCTTGACCTTTTGTCCGCCTGAAAGACCCCTCATGGGACTGTGGGAGACGATTTCTGGCTCGAGGCCTACGTCCCGGAAGTGGGCCTCGATCTCACGACGTACAAGAGGTCGTTGAAGGCCATTTTCCTGAGCAGCACGACTATCAACTTCGAGGACTTTCTACAGCCGCTATCAACATATGTACATGGAAAGAATCTCAGATGAACACACCTTCTCGAAACCACGCTTGATGAGCTCTTCACGAGATATATATACGCTCTCAGAAGAACTAAGGTTCTCGAATGAGACCAGATATTCATAAGACTGTTTGAATTTCTTTCGGGAAAGGATCTCTTTAATGCGCCGCTTCTGACCATCAACAATGTAAATCGCTCCATCCTCCATTTTCTTCTTTTCTTCCTCAGAGATAACATGAGAAGCTTTGTCCAAATCCTCAAGATCCTCGCCCGTCTGGTAACGCCAGAGCATGTACTCGAGGGCGGTCATATCGAGGTGATTATCGATATGGTGAAAGGCATGCTGAGCAACATAACCGATAACCACATTTGGATGCCTCCAAACCTCGCCGCTGTTCGCCTCCAGGTAACCAAGGATAAGCTTGACAAGAGTAGATTTGCCAGAACCGTTGGGACCGAGAATCGCAACACGAGAAGAGAGGGAAATTTGAAGGGTGACATCATCGAGTTGCGCATGACTTGAGCCAGGATATTGGAAACCGACATGGCGCCTGGCATTTCAAATCAGTACTTGGGCAAAACATGATAAATTCAATGGTACTCACATCTTAATCAAGCTCTTTTCCTTAGTCTTGACACCTTCAAGCAAAGGAGGTTCAGGAAACTTGAACTCATAATCCTCAGTAGGCTCAAGGGTGTAATAAGACTTGGCCTCGGGAACGATCTTCACGAAATTTTCGATATTACCACGATAAGTATCGAGCTTCAAATCATGGAGGTGAAGGACATTGGTGATAGTGTTGTTGAGGAAACCAGTGTCGTGAGAGACAATGACTACAGATTGTTATTAGCGGTGAAAAACACCAAGATGAGAAAGTGGACAAACTTGACGTGCAGCCAGTGAGACTAGTGAGCCAATTCTCCAACCAAGCAATGTTGATAACATCCAAATGGTTAGTCGGTTCGTCGAGGAGGAGAATATCGGCTTTGAAGAGCATGGCACGAACAAGAGCCACCCTCATCTTCATACCACCAGACAGATTACCAACGGGTTGATTCTGACGGGTTTCATCAAAGCCAGCAGCAGTGAGGGCCTCTTTGATCTCAGATTCAGTAGCTTCAATACGTTTATCCTCCACAATGAAACGGAAAACAGAAGTTTCCGCCTCACTACTGTCCAGGTCGTGCGCGACAGAGAAGGTACGGACCTCGTCAGGAGAAGGGAAACCTTCAACTTGGCCATTGGCAATGGCCCCCATGAGCGTAGACTTGCCAGTACCATTCTTACCACAGAAACCATAGATTTTTCCACGGAAAAGACGGAGACGGGCATTCTTGATCAAAACCCGGGCACCGTAAGCAAGGGAAAATTGGCAGTCGCAAAGAACATCCCCTTCTTCCTCTTCTGAGGGAACCTCACTATCATCTTGGCATTCAGCAGTGCACATGACAACCCACTCGTGGCAAACGGCGACACTATCAGGAGATGCTGCAATGGCAGTAAGGAAAGGGGCGAGGGTCTCCCACGTAGGAACGTCAAAACACTTGGCATTGGTAAGATTGGCAGCCAAGGTAGAGATATACTGGGCGACTATGTTGGAGTTTTCGACTGAACCACCAAGTTTCTTATAGACGGTGGAGAGAGAGGCGGAGGTCTGAGTGGTATCAACATGCTTGAGAGGAGGAAGGTTGGAACCGTCACCCTCGGGCACCTGACCAATCCGACGAAGGGTCTTGATAGACCTGCCAACAACGGCACGTGCCTCAGGGTCACCAATAGCGGCCTCAGCCTTGATGAGGGCAGGTAGAAGCGAGACAACCAATGGGCGAACAGTATCAGCATTACCAACAAGCTTTGACATACTGTCGATGATACTACAAATATAGGTTAGATCTCAGATCGAGGAAAAGAAGCAGAATAAATGCATACACAGCGACACTTCGTTTGATGGCAGTGAGCTTCTCATTCAGGCCACGCGAAAGAAGCGGCTCCACGAGGGCAAGTGTAGTCAAGTCAACATCTGCAACGAATGTAGTGGCCGCAAGGAGACGGATGGTCTTCGGAACCTCCTCAGTCGGGTTGATATGAGCTTTGATAAGAGCAGGAATTAAGTCTTCAATATCCTTGTTGGAAACCAACGCAGCAGCTTTTGTCAATGAATCCCGAGCAGCCTTCTTCACTTCTGTCTTGGTATCCCAGACAGTCACAGAAAGAACTGGTATGATTTCATACATGGCAAGGGCAACCGGAGTAGGAGCGCTGACAATGAACTGGTTGAAGATGGTCAGCCCACCGATCTTGGCCTGCCATTTTCCAGCGGTCTTTATGAATTGAAGAAGGACAGGAAGAAGAATGGGCGTAGCCCAAACATTCATAGAAACCACATACTCCCGGACAGCCTCAATGGCGGCCGTCCTGGCGGCAGGGGCCTTGTCAGCGAAATTTTCAAGAAGACCATCATAGATACCCGATGGGACAAAGATAGGTTCCAGTGCTTTAATAACACCGGCTTTGACGAGGGCACGGATAGAATCTGCACCACCTTCCCGAGCAGCGGGATTCTTTTTGTCGGAAAGGGCCTTGACGACGGCCTCTCCGAACTTGACGGAGGTGAGACCATCCGTACCGTGTTCTTGAGCGATTACAGCCAGGGAAGAAGCAGTCGAGGAGCGAACATTGGCATCGCTCACGAAAAGATTATTGATGTCAAAAGAATCACCGTTGGTGGTGGTGACCTTGAGTGATACGGGAGCAGGAGCAACGGCGGCGGAAGCGGTGGCGGCTGGCATTTCTATATAACTTGGAACAAATCGCCGTCAGTCGATAGTCATAATGGACACACAGAATACCCACATTCTAATGGTAGAAGTTTTGGGGAATGTCTATGTCGTTAAGGTAGACAATAAAAGGTACTAAGTACACTCTATGTTTTTTCTAGACAAGATATCTAGAATACATTAGCGTGCTGAACAAAATGTTGTAGGGGCGATGGCAAGTCTCACCTCTAATAGTGAAGAGAAAGAAAAGAGAATGAGTGGGGAGGGTAAGGAAACGACAATATTTTGCCTAGGCTTATAACAGGCTGATAGCGGAGTTTGAAAAAATTGCAGGCGTGGATGATTCGGCGCGATTAATATACCGGAGATAATAAATGGCTGTGTGGCACTACTTTTCGACACCATCAGGTAATTGAAATGATGTTATCATTCGTTGGAGGACTGATAGAGACAAGCACATCATTATCATCATTGGATAGCACACAGCAAATCTATGGGTAACCTCAAACCTCCTGGCCCTCCAAGTATGCAAACGTAAGCGGAACAAACGCCTAGGGTAAAGACGTCAGAATCACGAGAAAACTCGAACGTGCGCTCCAACTTACATATCCTCCACCTTCAAAGTGTTTGCTATTACCCTCTACCCAATGAAGACGAAGAGCGTGGAGGAAAGCAGAAAGACCCTATAATAACACCGCATTTACTCCCTGACCATCTCAATAGGAGACGAGACGAACCTCCATGATGCAGAGAATGAAAACTGTCAAAACAAACCAGAAAACTCCCATCACGATCAGGCCGAGCCAACCAAATAAGGTAGTTGGGCCCAGCCAATCCTCCAATGTCATAGTCCACAACACCTCTGATAGTTGTGCATGTGCAAGTGATAATGCCCAAAGACGAAGATACGAGGCCGTATGCGAGATACAACCAAGACAAAATTCAATGGTGTGGATAATTTGATGGATGACGACCTCGCTAAAATCATGATGTTCCTGAAGGCTTGTCAGGCTTAGCTCAAAGTCATGGTGTGGTGCACTTACCTCTCCTTCATCTGCATCCTCTATGATAGCCTGACCATCACCTTCCTCTTCTCCTTCCAGGACACCATCAGCATGGTTTCGTGAAGTATCGGCGTCATTCCTGAGGCTAGAATATCCTTGCCCCTGTATTTTCCTCATGTCTTTCCACATCAGGTAAGGCTTAGCTAGTAATAGCCAGGGAACACAGATAGCAGCCAGTAGCAGGAGAATGACTTGAACTATACTTTGCCCACGGTAAAGTTGGGTCTCGGGAGCAACGTTGCCAGGTGATAAAAACATGGAGATAAGCATATTGAGAAGCGAAGGCGGCTGGGTCGAAGCAGTCGACCAATCAATGGACCACTTATAGAGGATACAAACCACTAGATAACCGAAGATGGACTGCAGGAACAACATGGAAGGGACGAAATTTGTCCAGATATCGAGGCTGCGCTTAAACTTGCGGTGATTTGGGACTTGAAGACACAGTGCAAACGTCATCTGAAGAAGAGAGGTTGAGTCGAAAATCAGATGCAGCGAAATAATGTCCTACATGTATGACACCTAATACGACAGACATCTTCATCTTATAAGAATTGGCGAATACGAGTCCATTGTTCGCGTCGTGCCATGCTGGGTCCAAGCCAAAAAGATACGTGTGGCCGTTGTCAACACCCACTCCGGTACCTCCAGTAAAGGTCCAACCCGATTGCCAGATGGGTAGAGATTTGGAGAAAATATCGTTGTATATGAGACCAGTGTACACGGAGAAGATGCCCATGAGAAGGATAATATAACGCCCACTGAACAGGTTGTCAGTTAATCAAGACAGGCCAGTGGGACATGAAACCAACTAGAAGAATTGACCCATAATCTATGGATATAGAAGGTTTGGTAAGTTTCTAAGATAGGAACTTGATGAAGCGTACCTCGCCGAGGTCGGCTTTAGCGAGGCGCCTCTCGTTAACTATCCAGTAGATCGCTGCGCTTAATATGATCAAACCATGACCGATGTCACCAAACATGACTGCGAAAAGGAAAGGGAAAGTGACAACTGCAAACAGTCCAGGGTTAACTTCTTGATACTTGGCAACACCATAACTATCCATAATGGTTTGAAAAGCTTCTGTAAACTTGTTAGTTCTCATGAACGTAGGTGGAGTTTTGTGAGTCCTGAGTTCATGAAGAATCGGGGGAACGCTAGTTCCTGACTCCTCCTTTAGGATTGATGGTCAGATAACATTTCACAAGGGCATGAAGAGTAACACTAACAGTAGCATGTCGGAGGGCCAGCTGGATTCTTGTAATATCACGCGTTGGCACCCATCCTTCCGCAATGAGGGTCTTCCTTCTTACATCGTAGTTGAAAAGATTGAGAGTTTCATAGATGAGCTTCTCTTTCTTCACGACGTCCTGCCAGGTGCGGAGGCTCTCCCCAATTTTGACCAATTCCCCGCGCCTAGTCAGGCCAGTGTTGAAAAGAATCATTTGGAGATCCTCGATACGAGCAGTGACTTCGCGAAGCGCATCTGCACGTTTATCCGCGTTAGCATCAATCGGATACAGGGTAGCGCCCATGGATTCAGCAATCTTGCGAATCTTGGAAAGAAGGATGTCTCCATGTGCAAAAATGATGAAGATGTTCTTCCAAGTCTCGACTCCACTTGCTGGGTCAACGAAAGGTTCAGTGATGTCGGTCTGATTCATGTAAAGGTTGCCACGCAAGACACGCCAAAGAACTCGTTCGAAGGTAGCAATACGAGTACGATCAATAGTTCCTGCGACAAACCTAAGTTGCGAGTGATTAGAGAGAGCAACCACAGGAATTGAATACCAACTCAAGATCAAATTGGGCGTCACCTGGAGCATATTGACTTTCTTGGTCATCATGCTGTAGCAAGGGTGCAGCACTGTCGTCGAATGAAGGTCGAATGTCAGGGGATTGACCTTGAGCCTAGCCTACTGATAAGTACGGCCCACGGTAATGATGTAACACTCACTCTGTCAAAAAACACCGCGGTCTCCCTTAAGACGTGCCGAGCCTCAGTCAATTGCCTTAGACTTTCGGTCAACGTGTTGTAATTCTCGTTCATGCGAGTAAGCTTCGTCTCGTGTTCAATAAGTGCAGTACCCAAGTCGTCCATGGTTTGTGCAGCACGGGGACCAACAGTAATGCAGGGGACCGAGTCGTAGAGGGGACGAATAGAAATAGCATCTTTCTCCTTCTCTATCTGGCCAGAAAAAAAGCGGACACGCCGTGCCATTTCATCGATGCGGCGGATTTCGCCAACGAAGGAGCGCTGAAAAGGATTGACATTTGGATTCAACTGAAGACTGAGCTGAGCTTTGAGAGTGGAGACTAAGGACAGTACACCTACATCTTTGAACTGTACGTTGCCAAGTTCACCTAACTCGGCGACGGTATCGTGCGCAACTTCTGTAGGAACAAAAAGCTGCACCAAGCTCATCTGCTCCGATCCTTCATAATTTGAGTCAGGCATTAGAATAACGTCCACAGAAAGGCAACACTCACGGAACAGACTAGGATAATCGTCTGACATTAGTTGTGTATGGAAGTAGCAAGGAAGCTAATTGTCCGCTCACCGTGAATGGCTTCCGAAAATAACAAGAGCAAGCAGATCCTAGTTACCACTCACAGACTCCCGTTAGTCTATGGCAAGTAATCTACCTCTCCTACTCCCACAGAGGTTCGATTTTCAACCTCGGAATGCGCCTCAATTAGAATGGAAACCTAGCCGCTATCTGTGTGATCCTCAGCCACCCCCTCTGGATGAGTCCAAGCTCCAAGAAGAGACTCTGGCTAATGCTAGGCTTATGATCGACGGAAAACTCATAAAGAAAACACGTCCTCGCCGGACTGTTGATTACAACGGAGGAATGGGAAGATGGGCCCTTGTTTGTGCTCTTCACATGCAGCTTTGCACCACTGAAATTAACATCTGAATCAATAGCTCAAGCGGCTTCGGCCAAATCCAAATTACGCTCCTTCCCTGCGACCAGCAATACCCTATGTCATTGATGTGCGCATTCATTAGAAACAGTGTAAGAGGAACTCACAAACACATCTTGCAGCTGCTACCACCGAAAGCTTATCCAGACAATTGCTCGACGTCATTGTGCACCAAATTCATTCATACTTCAACGAATAAAATCCGATACCCCGTCAATGTCGTCTCGGTCAGTCCAATCTGCCTTCATATCAACAAGTTGAACCTGAACATATCTGTAGTGGACGCCTGAAGGCCGTCGTGTCCTCACAGGCTCGACGAGTGGTGAATTCACTCTCTGGAATGGCCTTACTTTCAATTTCGAAACCATCCTCCAAGCACACGATACTGCAATATGTGCCATGACATTCAATCATTCTGGCTCCTATCTCGCGTCTGCGGACAAAAGCGGTATCATAAAATACTTTGAGCCCAATATGAACAACTTGACTGCGTGGCAGGGTTCAAATTCTCGTGAAGCCATCCGGGATATAAGCTTCAGTCCAGACGACCAGAGATTTGCAACCGCGAGTGATGACTCGAGTATTCGTATCTGGTCATTCGCCGAAAGTCGTGTGGAAAGTGTCCTCACAGGTGCGTTATCCTTTCAAAACTCTGCTTTCTCTTATCGAAGTAAGCATTTCAGGTCATGGTTGGGACGTGAAATGCGCACAATGGCATCCCACAAAAGGTTTGATTGTTTCCGGATCAAAGGACAACCTCATCAAGTTCTGGGATCCCAGAACAGGGACTTGTCTCTCAACACTGTCAGTCACTTCCCATGTCACCAACTTCTGATGTCGACCTAATCGTTTGTACCAGACATCCTCACAAAAATACGATCCAAGCTCTCTCATGGTCCCCAAATGGCAGCCTTGTGGCCAGTGCATCGCGAGATCAAAGCGTCCGTGTTTTTGACATCCGCGCAATGAAAGAATTTCGCGTTCTGAAGGGACATAAAAAAGAAGTCTGCTGTACGTTACTTGAACCTACCTTTTTGTCTCCCCTCCTCTCATAATCTGCAAACTATCTATTCAGCTGTTGCATGGCATCCAGTCCATCCAATTCTTGTCTCAGGAGGTTCTGAAGGTTCTATCCTCCATTGGGACCTTTCCACCCCTACACCACCGACATCCCTTGATACTACCTCACCTTCTACTCTTCCATCTTCTTCTCTCACTTCTCTCGCCATTGCCGCATCCTCACCCCGAGCAAACCTTGCACAAGCACATGATTCCAATGTCTGGTCTCTCGCTTACCATCCCCTTGGTCACCTCCTTGTCACAGCCTCGAATGATCATTCAACACGTTTTTGGTCTCGTGAACGACCAGGAGAAGCTCTATCAGTAGAAAAGCCATCCGACGTAATAGATCTGAGTGGCCAAGATGATGATGATGATGTGTTTGTCCCAGGATTCGGTGCTGCTTCGTCTTCAGCCCAATCGAGCTTCATCGCTGGCGGGGGAGGTGCAAGTTCGTATGGTGGTGCAAGTCGCGGAAACTACGGTCGAAGTTGGGGAGGAAGAGATGAAGATGATAACCAGTACCGTCAACCCTCCGACCCAGGGGTAGGGACAGAGAACGACTACAATAATCTTGGAGGTGGTAAGAATTACGATGGAGGTGGAGATGATATCATTCCCGGATTTGGTGCTGCCTCGGAACAGCTCGGTCGTTCTGTCCCCTCGCAACCACAAAATTATCGTGAGCAAGACATGTATGGAGGCGGAAACATGCAAGATGAATTTGGTCGAGACATACCGGTGAATGGCCGAGACGGGAGGGACAGAGATTCAAGAGACAGTAGAGATAGGGACGGAGATTGGAGTCGAGGCATTGGAATTAGTACATACGGTCGTTCTGGGCGATGGGGTTCGCGACGCGGTAGGTACTGATGAAGATGTACATCTCTCTCAAATGCGAATGTGGTCGGATCCTGCAAGTCTCAGAAATAAAGTGAGCGAGAATGGGAGGATGTAGACATTGAGCACAAATGCAGAATGGCTGTAATGCGTGCAAGCTTTCCTACATCATGGAGAAGCAGAAAGAATTAGCTCGACTTGTTGATAGCCACCAGATAGGAGAAAGTGTATCGTACACTGAGCTTGCGCCAAAAATCAGTACTTTCGTGCAGTACCCAATTTCGGCTGTGGTCTGATCAGAAAGTCATCAAGAAACCCAGATATCTTCATCCGACCATTCCGAGCCTCAATGATTTGACTTCATATAGAAAAGGAGCTGCTCTCAGTTTCTGCAACGTTCCTCGGGCAGATAACGATATTTGCAGATGAGCTGGAAACCAAAGAGGCCTATAAAAATTGAATGTGAGGGACCTTAGTTTTGAGACCAACCAGATTATCAATTGAGTGACCAAGCAGTGGCAATGTCACAGAAATATAGAGACCTGAAGAGATTGACGCAGGTAGATTTTCCAAGGCAGTAAAAGAAAAAAAACTGGTCGCCGGATAATGATTCAGAAGTCATCACAAGGTCATATATTAAGACCTATTATCATACTATACAATACATGAAAGAGACAGAGAAATAATAATATCTGAGATCAGAGTCGAAGAGGAGCCTAATGATACATCATTATAATTACTAGAGCAAAAGAGTGGGTAACGACTGCAACGAGACTAGCAAGTCTCGAAAGGGCACTGTGGTAGATCTCTGGTGGACTCAAACATGAACTT
>Ga0157365_10000875_pt1 | contig 12721 bp, 16 predicted proteins | sample AttsexASBM3_FD_111478 | JGI IMG/M metagenome (GOLD analysis project Ga0157365, IMG submission 111478) | Fungus gardens microbial communities from leaf cutter ant in Ribeirão Preto, State of São Paulo, Brazil - Atta sexdens ASBM3 | ecosystem: Host-associated > Fungi > Mycelium > Unclassified ... | reverse complement strand
GGCTTTGAAAAAGCTAGGATGGTGTTGTTGTGAGTTTGCTATTTCTTGCTCTGGACAACTTTCTTTAGTCTAAAATTTCTGAATGAGAGTGTTGTGCACAGGTTCAGTAGACTGAGTATGTCAAGTGTCAGTTCCATTTGTAAACAGTGGATGGGGAACCCATGATAAATGGCCCTGATTTCTGAGTTTCATTGGATATTTAGAGAGCAGGATGTGTTTTTCCTGATAAATTTGTGAGCAGCTAATATGGCAATCAGGTTGACAATGTCTGATCTACACCGCCCTTACCACCTGGAGGAAAATCAGGACAAAAAAAGCAAATGACATTCAGCAAAAAGTCCACCTGGGAGTGAATTGGTCAAGGATATCCTGAAGAGGGCAAGGCAGAAGACTTGATGGGCAGAAATCTAATCTGGCTCTCTTCTCACCATCATGGACACTGTCCAGTTCTTCGGTAATTTCATCTTCTAATGTCCCATCCTCACCCTTACTCTCATAAGCCCTGCAGATCGTGAACGAGCAGCGGAAGGCGTATGGCTTGCGCTACAATGACTATGCAAGATACAGGTACACGTCTCTACGATTGTCTCGTGTGTTGAGCTCATCCTTGCGCAGAAAACACTGTACTAATCGCACCCACCGACTTCGTTCTACTCTTAAAATGACTCATGGAAAGGCCCGGGAATTCAAGGAACTGCCACCTATCACCTCAGAAATCATAAAGGAGGGACAGTGAGCATGAGTCATACATCTGTTCGATTTTACTTATCTACTAACCAAATAATAGTCTTGAATTGCTTCTCTTCGAGACCGAACGTGCTTGGTCGCACTCTCAAGATCTGCTGAGTCAGTCGTTATTGTCGGTCAACAAAGGAAATGCGAAGACTCTTCGTCATTCCGCCACTGGTCGCTTCCGTCGTGCCGTACATTGGTCCACTAAGCTTTTATCCCACTGCCGATTGCTTTACGAAAACTCTCGCATATCTTCAGGCTCTCTCCTTCAAGTGGTCATCTATACTGTTATCATCAACGGTCGATTCTTTCGCTACAGAGAAGAATTTGAGGACGCTGTCCTTCAACTCAGTGTTGCCCGCTCTCTATTGGATGACCTGGCTGCTTCTGCCAAAACTAGCAGGGATCAAGCTCTCGCCATCCTATTTTCGGATGAGATAGGTCCTGAAATCCGTTACTGTGCACATGAACTTGGCCGGTCCAAAGCATACGATGTTGATGGTATCGTCGCTGAACTGGCTCCTAAGTTTCGTAGTGTGATCGTCGAAGACTGCGATGCTATTGTACACAAGCTCGAATCGGAGGCATGTGCCTACATGAAGGATGGTCAGCGGCAGAAACTTCGAGATTTGCTCTGGGAGGACCAGCCAGTTCCTGTCAGGAACCCTGAGCTTGTTGATGTTCTCCTAAAGGTGCAAGAGGCTGAAGACAGACTTAATCAGAACGCAAGTGATTCTCCCACCGCTGGTCACAAAACCACTCGAGGGAAACATTCGAAGAAGGGAGTAGCAATTTATGATGCCATCCTATCTGCTTTGAGTGATGCAGAGGACGTCTCTAGGAAGTTGGCGGAGGCACAGCAAGTCAGTCAATGTCCTTCCTCCAGTTGCTATTGTATGCTCATATACCGTTAGTTGAGCGGTGGATCTTCCTCTGTTGGAGGTCGTGATATTCATTTCGTACATGCCTATATTGTTTATCGGCTCCTCTCTCACCGCATCCAGCGTGATCTGCTCCTCACATCAGTACTTCTCGCACCTCAAAATAATTTCAAAGACATGCCCAAATACGCGACAAAAGTAGTACAAGTCGACGATCGCCTGTATCCTGCCGTTGTCAAACTTCTTGAAACTGTCGTTCAAAGTTTGGATCATATGCACACTCTCAGCATTGTCGATGAAAGTCCAGACCTGGCTTCGGCTGTTGAAGCCAGACTGACCTTTACAAGAGCTCGCAGGTACCTAATATTACCTTCTTGAGCCTAGTATATCCTGATATCTGTCTGATACAGGTGTCTTTTTCTTGCCTACTGCTACACTCCCCTCAAAAAATACGCTGAGGCCCTAATACTTCTTCAACGTGCCTCAATCCATCTTCGTGAAACTTCTACCATGCTCTCTCTTCTCTCTTCTGCACCTTCACAGGACAACCCAGCATGTTCAGCTGACTTTTTCTTCCCCCTCCCTCACTCTTCCATCAGATCCCTTGAAGATCAAGTCATGCATGCTTCCCTTCGGTACAAACTGGATTGGTTCTCGTACAATGGCGGCTCAATTACTCGGGATCCAAAAGACCATGAAAAGCCCACATTTTTTAATATCGCGCTGAATTATGTGCCGTTCAATATGGACCAGTTACTGAAGAGAGCTGGGAAAGAGATGCCCTGTGTTGATGAGCAGGCTGCTGCTGCTTCTGCAGTCCAAGCGCAGGTTTCTGCAAAGACCTCTGTCTCTCCGACTGCCGCTATCAAGGCGGAGAGCGGTAAAGAGCCTAAGAAACAGCATGTATCGAAGGTGAATGATGATGGGGTACCACCGGCAGCTGTTGGATCCCAGGCCCCAATCCGTAGTGGAATCAGCAATCTTTTGGGTGCCTGGTGGGGAAGGAGCTGAATTTGACGGTGCAGAGCTGCATTTCGAAACAATCAATTTAATATGAGGGAAGCGCATCCCTATTTCCCCTTGATGATAATTCTTGCAATTTCTTGTGCCAGATATTCACGGATCTAAAGGCTTCCATGTAGAAAAATCCCCAGAGAGAGCAAGGCATTGGATGGCTCATCTTCAGAATGACTTCCTGGATAGGCAGCGTCACCCCGCGTCAGCACTTTTGATGTCTGTCGATGGTGACAAGCCAATAAGTTCAGCCGGAGCTCATCCGACAAGCCTATGATAAGTATGATCAAAAGGATTCATGAGATTTTCCTCGAGTGTTTCCCGAAAAAACGGTAACTAAAGAACGAGGCATATCCCAAATATAGTGTCTGAGCGATGAAAGAAGATATTGAAGACAACAAAGGGAAGTGAGACAGGCATTCCTGGTTATCAAGTCAAAGATCCTGGGATGAAGCCAGGGATCCATGATCCGATCTAGGGCATTCTGTGAGGATATGTGGTCTGGTCTCTTACAGTATGAAGAGCAACAATTTCTAGGAAAATAGGTTTCATCATTTCGACCGCCCGTACCCTCAACATATCACATGAAGTCAGAGCACACGATGGTGTCTCCATTCTAAACTAAACTTGTGACCTATGTCGCGTGGTCTCACACCAGGTCCTGTCACCAAATGGATATAGCCTCTGGATTTACTTAAATAGAAGCCTACGGGCGTGTGCCAAGCCTTACGGTTTCCCCTGACCCCGCAACATGATTGACCAGGAAAAAGGCGATGGCACTGATACTAGCGACAGACAGTCTCGGTTGTATGAGCGCCCCGATGGTCTGAGAGGACTCTATGCAAACCCCGTCACCCAGGCGCGTAGTCTTCCATTCGTTTTTCCTTCAAACACTTACAGTTTCATCAAGGTGACATTACTTGGTTTTGTTTGTTTCATGTGCCCGGGTACGGTCACGACATTCCATGATGATTGATGAAAATTATCAACCGTCACGTTAGGTCTCTTCAATGCCCTGAACGGCCTAGGTGCAGGTGGACAAGTTGACTCGGCTACCAGTGCTAATGCGAATGCCGCCCTCTATTCTACATTCGCATTCTTCGCATTCTTTGCTGGGCGAGTTCCAGGTCTCGTCATTGCCGATCAAGCCAAATCATTCGATTTTTTTCACTAGATCTATCAATAACGTCCTTGGCTCTCGGCTGACTCTTTTGCTTGGAAGCTTTGGTTATGCTTTGTATATTGGTTCTTACCTGTATGCATCACGACTTCTTTCGTACTTGGTATCGTCGCTGATGTCCGTTAGTGCTATGAATATCCACCCCAATGCTGGTGGTTTCGTGATCGCTGCGGGAGCTATCCTTGGAATCTGTGCCGGCTTGCTTTGGACTGCTCAAGGTTCTCTCATGTTGGCCTACCCAACAGAGAACCAGAAAGGTCGCTTCATCAGTATTTTCTGGTCAATCTTCAATTTAGGTGCAGTTGTCGGTGCGTCTGTGGCCGTGGGCACTAATTTCAACTCTACGGTATGTACTACTTATGCTGGTGTGTCATGTTTCCCATGTAGTCACCATTATAGGCCAACTCAGGTGAGATTTACATCTTCAAAGGGCAGAGAAAGCATTTCCTGATCTCACCCCATAAGTTGGCAATGGAACTTATGTAATGAACTTCTTCTTGACTTACAGGGCTGAGCTGACATCGTCGCAGATTGGATTCCTGGTCTTGACAATTATTGGGGTTTTTATTCCCTTGATTATGGTCGACCCCTCAAAAATGATTCGGACAGACGGAACCAAAATCTCCCCACCTCGTCATCCGTCTTGGAAGACGGAGTTTATTGGACTTGTGGTCACTCTCAAAACGGATCCTCTGATTATAATGCTCTTCCCTATGTTTTTAGCGTCTAATTGGTTCTACACTTGGCGTACGTATATTCATCGCATATGTATCATGAATTTCATACCCGTTTCAGAGTTTAATGATTACAATGGTGCTATCTTCAATATTCGGGCCCGTTCTCTTAATAGTTTCCTTTACTGGATCTCCCAGATTGTGGGATCCTTATCCATCGGATACATCCTCGATATGAAGAGCGTCCGCAGGAGGGTGCGTGCATTCACCGGCTGGACTATCTTGTTTATTTTGGTTTGGATTGTCCACATCTGGGCATATTTTTATCAAAGGTCAGTGTTTTTTAACCAACCAATTTGGTAGCTCACCTTACCGCAGGCGATACACTCGTGAAACATTAGCACAAGATCAACATAGGATAGATATATACGAACGGCAGTATGTTGGGCGGGTGTTTCTCTATATCTCGTGTGGTATTCTCGATGCAGTTTGGCAGACTACCTCATACTGGATCATGGGCGCCATGTCAAATGACCCCGCAAAGCTTGCATACTACAGCGGTTTTTGTGAGTCGAGCTATGCATATTACTGAGTCACTTGAGCTTATTATTCCCAGACAAGTCTTTTCAATCGGCTGGAGCTGCAGGCATGTGGCGGGCAGATGCCGTAAAACTCCCGTTAGTCCACTTTTTCTGATCCTTTGGAATCGAGCTGAAGGATATCAGATTCCTCAACATCTTCTTGTCTACTTGGGCTCTGCTTGTCGTTGGACTTCTGTTCGCACTTCCCATGATTTTCTGGCGTGTCAAAGACCATACCGAAAGCGAGGATGAATTACCGTATATCCTTAATCCATTCTTAACCCATTCTGAGTCTGATCTAGCTTTTTGTGTAGTGCGGTCGACACACCAGTTTTGCGGAAAGAATGAATATATAATTCAGCGAACCATGTTTCTTTTCACACTTTTTTTGGAGACGTTCTTATGTAACAGTCAATTTCAATATTCCATGGTTCACAAAGACGACAACGATGGCACGTATAATTATACCCACCTTCATGTCATGCTCTACTGTAAACCATAGTCATACTTTTGAATACTTGTGTGTAGCTGTCCGGAACTAACCTTCACACTACAAAGTATATTGACAAATAGCTAAGTTTTTTATGTACTATCGTGAAAATGTGATAGGCAAAAGATTCACCGAGACTTACTAATGACTTACTGATAAGGGTTCAGATAGAGGCATAGAATGTAAGCATGGATGTTACACTTGACTTTTGTTTGCGTAAGGGATGATCTCAATAGTAAATCACAGTATCAGAAGCTCATTACCATGAACATGTCAGACCCCACAAGTCAGTCCAACTACAACATAGTCACTTCTGATCACGTCGAATTCAAATGGTGGTTGGATTTTGATCGACGCATAGTCCAAGGGGTTGCAACTCACCGTCTAATTATTAAAGAAGATAACGCCAATGAAGTCATGTTTGTATTGATTTTTTGACATCCAGTCCTTGGATTCCTCTCAGATCTGTATCGTTCAGATTCGACACGAACGATTTGTTGATAAAAAATATCCTTGTCGATGGAAAGAAAATGCAGGTCCGTCCCTTGGAAATCCTACAGTAAGTAAACGTGACCCGGGCACTTCAGTTCGTCCTGGAACCAAAGCACGAAGTTATGGGGTCCGCTTTACATATTTCTCTACCTTCGGGATTGACTAGCGGGTCTAAGGTTCAAGTTGAAGTGGAATATCAGACGTCGTCTGATAGTATTGCGCTTCAATGGCTTGACAAAGAGTATGTATGATGATCGGCTTCAACTGGGAAGCATTGATTGAGCCTCAGATCCAGACAGACCCAGGGCAAGAACTTTCCCTATCTCTTCAGTCAGTGTCAGCCAATCTACGCAAGGGCTCTCGCCCCATTGCAAGGCAAGTCCAGTACTTATTAAGTTCGATTTCACCAACCTCAACATTGCATTTCTTTCAGATACACCATCCGTGAAAATTGTGCGGGTTACATATTTTAGGGTAGAGCCTATCTGATCTGACGATATATCAGACTTATACGGCGAGTGTGACCTCCACGTTCCCTGTGCTTCTGTCCGCAATCCGTGTTTCACCTCCTGTAAATGGTCCCCCTCACGTCGGCAAAGTCATTGGCAAAGATGCAGTGACATATTTTTACAACCAGGTACGAGTCAGGAAAGGTCCGAGCCCATCTTTTGTATTGATTATTAGTCCAGCCTGTCTCCATCCCCTCATACCTAATTGCCATTGCTGCTGGTAACATACACTTTCGTTCTTTCTCCCCATTTCCTGGGAGGAAATGGACAAGCGGCATTTGGACTGAACCTGAATTACTTGAAGCTGCATACTGGGAGTTCAGTGAAGATACAACCAAGTTCCTGGACAAAGAAGAAAGTATAGTGTCGTCATACCAGTTCGGTATATATGATCTGCTCGTTTTGCCTCCTTCCTTTCCATATGGCGGCATGGTCAGTGATGCTCAATTAGATATAATTAGTGGAATCATCAGTGACGTTGACCTCTTAGGAAAACGCATGTTTGTCATTCCTTACCCCCAGTGAGCTTGTTCCTTCTCATCTACCTAAATTTCTGATGGCTCCTGGGTTTTTCTAGCCCTGTTGACCGGCGATCGTACCTTGGTCGATGTTGTGGTTCACGAGCTCACTCATTCCTGGTTTGGAAATAGCATTACGTTCGTCCATTTACATAGGGATTACCTGGGGATCGATTTCAATCCATGTTCTTCACAGTCATGCGAATGCATCTCATTTCTGGCTCAATGAGGGGTGGACAACATATATGGAGCGTGTCCTCCAACAATTCTTACATTCTCCTGCACATCGCGACTTCTCCTATTTAATTGGAAATAAAGCTCTAAGTGAAGCTTTCAAAGAGTATGAAGATCGACCGAAATATCGGAGACTAATCATCAATTTTGACAAAGGCGAAAATCCTGACGACGCATATAGCAGCGTTCCTTATGAAAAGGGAGCCAATTTCCTCTTGTATATCGGTAAAATGGGCCTGTATCTAGAAACTACTCGTGACTGACAAGTTCTTTAGAGAAAATTTTAGGAGGGTTAGATGTATTTTTACCTTATGTCAGGGACTATGTCTCCACGTTTAGTGGTAGAAGCATCCGGACTGAGGATTGGAAGAAGCATCTTTACGGCTACTTTGAAAGCGAACCTGAAAAACTCAAAGCTCTTGACAGTATCGACTGGGATGTATGTCGCACAAGAACAATATCATTGGACCTACTTATTTCTCAATCTGATTGGTAGGCCTGGTTATTCGGCGAGGAAGCTAAATTGCCAGTTACATTGGAATTCGATACAACCCTTGCCACCCGTGCTTATGCTCTTGCCAAGCGTTGGGACGAAGCTCGACTGATCTTGGACCCATCTCAACTGGATTTCGAGGAGGACGATCTTCGTGAATTTAATGGCAACCAAATCAGTAGGTGAAAGTCAGCTTATTCCGTGATAACAAGTATTCTAACCCTCTCGCAGTCGTGTTCCTTGAGAAACTCCAATCCTATCTTCCATTACCTTCCGATCTGATCTTCCATCTAGCAACATTATACCGAGTTTCAACGACCTCCAATGCGGAGATTCGACTTCGCTTTTATGGTCTCGCTCTCAAAGATCCATCTTCTGCGGCTGCAAAAAAATTTGCTCTTCATGCAGTAAACTGGGTCATTGGCGAAGATGAAACGGGGGTAATCAAAGGCCGCATGAAATTTTGCCGGCCAGTTTTCCGTGATGTATTCAAGATCGACCAAGATCTTGCAGTGCACAAGTTTCTGGACGCGAAGATGTCGTTCCATCCAATCGCCAGAAGGCTGATTGAGAAAGTATGACATTCAATCATCCATGAAACATGACTCTCAAACTGTGGCTTAAATCTAGGACCTCGATTTAGTCAAGTAGGAGAAAAAAGACAAGAAGGAATTTATATGTCGAGCGTATTTAGCAAAAATCAAGAAGAATCTTATTTAAAGGAGCCCCAGATATCACCGAAAGCGTCATCCTTCTGTGCTGCATATCCAGTATTGGACGTTGTTGTCAGTGTACCACCCCACACATTACTGGTATTGAGAAGATTGTTATTCTGCTGAGTTATATTGTTTGTGGATGTATTCCAAACATTGGGCTGTGCTGGAATGGTAGGGGCGGGCGCAGACCGTCCAGAATTAACACCCCAGACACTGGCGCCAGTGCTACCCATCATGCTCGTTACCTGTGCAGGGTGCTGTCTTTCAGAAGGTACATTCCAGGAAGACGGACCAGGATTATGAGCCGGGACAGTGTTGGAAAATAAGGAGAGGATATCTTGCTTAACATCTTTTTTAGGCTGCTCAGGTGCAACATTGGAAGGAATTACGGGAGGAGGGGCATGAAAGTCAAGAGAGAAGAGATCATCCTGAAGATTAGGGGCAGGATCTGAAGGGTGCTGGACGACAGGACGGCTAGGGGTCCGCGCGGGGGTAGGTTTTGAGAAATTTGTAGAAAGGAGTTGATGTGCTTGAGGCTGCTGCGTTGTGAACCTCAAGGCACGAGGCGAAGGTTCGCTACTCCTCGAAGGGAAGCTCTTCCTTGCTAATGCTACGGCAGGTTGTTCCTGTGGTGGAAGCAGAGGTGGTGCATCTGCGGATAAACCGCCCTCTAGGACACTTGGATCAGGTGGAGGAGGTCCCTCTTTCGCCCATCGTCGAGATTCGTATTTGGAGCGAATGAAGGATTCTATTTTACTAGACGAATGACAGTTTAGAAAATTCGAGCTGAGCCGTGGTTGATTCACTTACTGCTCAGGCGGAATGTGACCTGATTTTAGATGTGCCTCCCAGTAGAGATTAGCCCGTTTATTACCCCATAGTTGGATAGACTGCCTCGAGAAATCAGGATGACATTGAATGCAACGAATCGAGCGCACCTCCATCTGCTCAGGAGTCCATATATCCAGGTCTACCGACTTGACCCTACTGATATGCGTGCCCATCCCACGGTGAATGCCGGAGCACCGGATGCACAAAAACACACCACTAGCAAAAAGGCATCAGAAAGGAGTTACAGTGAATAGTCGGGCCAAGCGCACATATTCCATGAAGCCCATCGAGGATCTGAGGACCAGGATCACATTATAAGGAATCAATCCTCAACATTGTACGCACCATTTCGCTTGCAGTCTGCGCAGATTTTATTCTCGGGTCGCTTTACAAGCTCCCTTAGTGTGCGTGTATTTTTTTCAGCCGTAGCTTTGTCCAGTCTCGACATAGTTGGAACAAGATTCAGTCGCAGCAACACCCAGTACTATTACGTTCACGTGGTCTGATGAGAAAGCGTCTGTATTTATATGCCGCAACAAGCAAACATAAAGAATGAAGAATGCATCTCAAAGTTCACATTATTATAGTCCATCTACGTAGACTTGACGTGATACTTGGTAAGTGCAATCATGACAGGCACAACCCAAAACGCATGCGCAACCCAGATCACTAAAACAACATAAATCAGCATCTCGTCTGCTACGGCGAAGAGCAGAGCATTTACTCGTAAACGCATTTCCAACATCAGCAACAAGATTCAATCCTTGGTTCTGTGCCTGAACGCTCGAATTGAAATCCTGAACAGCCTTGCCAAACCACATGCGAAGGATAAGAAACGCAGTCAACCCTAGTCACAGCGCCAAACAAATCAGGTTTCCTAGGTCCTGTCCGAAATAGATCACAAGATCATACCTATCATGAATCCCATAAACCCAATTCCCGCAGACACATTCTGCAAAAGTGGCGTCTCGAGTGCATTCCCTGCTTTTCCTGGGATCTTATGCCTGAACAGGAGAACCGTGAAAGTGATCAAAAACGCCACGTCCAGAGCGAGCGCGACTGAGATGAACACGGGCGTTGATGGATTAGGAGCGGACAACAAATTTGCGGGAGCGTTTTTCGGAAGCGAAGAGAGGTCTATTGATCATTCATGGACAAACCACTAGCATCGATTCATCGTCATTCGAAAACGCATTGCCGACTCACCAAATTGCGGCGAGACACTTGGAAATGTACAATCCACCGGAGCATCATTGTTGGGTCTCGCACACGAACCTAAGATCACCATCCAAAATTCAGCCTCCCGAAAATAACAAAGTCTCAAGATTCACTTACCAAGTGACCCCAAAAACACACTAGGCCCATCCACACTCTGCGTCGATCCAGGTTTCGAGAGTTCTGTGGACGGGAACACCGTGACCAATGCCACTCGATCATGCAGCAATAAAGTCGGGGCAAGAAATGCAAGCAATGACAGAACCGTTGCTGTTAGAGCTAGTACAGGCGCGAGATAGAGTGCAATGGCTTTTGAAATCCCGTTCATCATCCTTCAAACAATGTTGCTGAAATATCAATGGACGAAGGCGAGCTTCAGTGAGATGACAAGATCGAGAGAGAAACCCCCAAGTGAATAGCCTGTCTAGCGGCTTTCTAATGGACACAAACCCAAGGAAAGGAAGATATCAAGAGAGTGACAGAATCAAAGAAAAAAGGTAGCAGGACCAGTCCTTGCAGAAGAGACGAGACACTCATCATAGGGCAGACTTTATACTCCGAAAAGTAACTCAAAAAATCACCCAATTGTCCTCGATGGAATTGGAAGAATAGAAAATCAGTACAAAGACAGGTTCAGGTTCTCGTAATTACCGACATGGTTACATAATTGTGGCATTGTCCTCGAACAATTACTTTGGAATGCAACAAGCTTTAAAAAATCTCCCACCCACTCACTCATCTGCCCATCAGTTCACCCGTTGCTACGCACCCCAGCCTGATCCCTCCCGTCAACAAATTCCAGACCTGAGAATAATTATACTTGTAATATATCTAGTCCCGGGCAAACCCCTGTCACCATGACATGACCTATATATATATATGTACCACACAACAACACCAAAACAGGGGGAAAAAAAAGAAGAAAAAGAAGCTTTGAGAATGTCGGGCGGTTGGATGAATTGTTTTTGGACCACAAGTCAGTCTTCAGACAAAGGAACGAGTGTATGTAAGTATTGTCCGTCCAATCATTGGGCATCTCGAGAAAAACGATATCAAAATTCATTGGAAGAGAGGAATCACAAACCATAGCGCACATCACAAAAAAAAATGCGTGCCAAATCATGTTCCTCGCACCAACACGGGTATATCTTGTATATTGTCAAATGGGATTCCAAAACAGGGGAGAGAGGGAGAGAGAGAGAGAATATCTTGAGAGAGCGTTAGATCAACCAGGAAGGGATGGGCAACTTTTAGAAGGGGATATGGATGCTCGTGAATAATAGGAAATGATCATTGATCGTCATTCATTTATCAGACAAAAAATTGGGTGCTGCAACGACCATTCGACATCAACAAAAAGAGACCACATGAGACGGACGATACTCACTGAATCCGACTAGCAGCATGCACCTCCATCTCCTCCATTTTATACGAATTTAATTCCTCCTTAATCCTTTGAGCCAAAGCCGGCGTAAGTCGACTCCATGTCGCGGGCTCACTCCTTCGATCGTAAACCGCTGCAGGAAAAGTATCATACACGGACAAATTCGTAGCAAATGCCAACTTTTTTGTAGGTGCAGTAGCAGACCGATGTGTTAGTGTAGGCACAGAAGACGAAATCATCGATAACGCAGGCGCAGAGGAATTAAGAGCTGGATGCTGAAATAACGATGGCATCCTGTCAAAGGAAGAAGGAAGAGGGGTATCGATGATAGTAGGCGGAGATGTGCTGAATTTCAACGGGGGAATCATAGGTGCTGTGGAATTGCTGTGGCCTGATGAATGTGAGTTATGCCGATGAAGTCCATCAATGTGGTCAGGATCTGGTGAAGGAATTCGAGCTAGAGGTCCGAGTTCGGGGGTTTGTCCAGGATGAGAGTTGTATGAATTTGAACGGGTGCGAGCTAGTATAGTTTGATCACTGAGGTACTGTGACTGGTCATAGGAACCAGCATCTAATGTAGATGGTTAGGAGAGAGAGGAGAAAAGAGAGCCCGCTCTACGGAAACACACACTTTTAAGGATTCCTTTCATGGGTCGTTTCGTCCGCTCAACGCTTCGCCGGATATCTGTTGCCCACGGCTCTGCTTCCTCCGAAATTCTCGCCTTGCTCATGTCCATCCGAATGGTTGCATCTTCATCCCCTGGTATATCCCAATCC
>Ga0157365_10000874_pt1 | contig 12735 bp, 8 predicted proteins | sample AttsexASBM3_FD_111478 | JGI IMG/M metagenome (GOLD analysis project Ga0157365, IMG submission 111478) | Fungus gardens microbial communities from leaf cutter ant in Ribeirão Preto, State of São Paulo, Brazil - Atta sexdens ASBM3 | ecosystem: Host-associated > Fungi > Mycelium > Unclassified ... | reverse complement strand
GATCACATCGACTTCCACAAGCCATTCCGGCCGCGCGAGCGCCACAACAACCAGCCCGGTAAACACCGGAAACACGCCCCGGAAATGCCGGCCAAGCACCCGATAGACCGCCTCGCGGTGACGAATGTCGGTCAGATACACCGTGACCTTGCAGATATGGCGCAGTTCTGCCCCGCATTCCTTCAGAAGAAGGGCGATGTTCTCGGCAACCTTCTCGGTCTGGCCCACCGGGTCGCCCACCGCGACGTTCTCGCGCGTGTCCAGATCCTGCGGCACCTGTCCACGCAGATACACCGTGTCGCCCGCAACCACGGCCTGGCACAAATCATTGTCCAGGTTCTGCTCGGGGTAAGTCTCTTTCGTGTTGAACGGACGAATCCGCTGATGGGTCGGCATGTGGCTTTCTTTCTTCAGTCACGTGCGGCCTGTTCGGCCAGGAGCATCACCGTCGGCAAAAGCGCACGACCGTGAAATTACGAAACCGGGGCGTCGGGGAACGGCGCATTCATCCCGGGGATATAGCTGTTGGAAATCTGTTCCCGGCAGTGTTCCTCGAAGCTTTCAAGCAGCCGGGACTTGCGGACATTGCCGAACGTTGCCGTGCCAATCACCATCGGCCGGTGATCGCCAGACAACGGCACCTGCACCACGCCCCGCCCGTCCAGTGCATGGCCCGAGCGCGGCCGCACATTGGCCAGGGTGTAGCCATAGTCGTTGGCAACCATCGTGCGCACGACTTCCTGATGCGTGCAGCGGGTATACACCCGTGGCTCCAGACCTTCATTCAGGAACAGCGCATAGAAATATTCGCGGCTAAGCGGCAGATCGAGCAGGATCAGCGGCTCCTGCGCCAGTTCCCGCAACGACACCGAGGACCGCGCCGCAAACGGGCTGTTCTCGCCCACCAGAACATAAGGCGGCAGGCTGGCCAGGGGGTGGAACGTGATGTCTTCGGGAATTTCAAGGTCATAGGTCACGGCGATGTCGATCTGCGCACGGCGCAGACGGTCCAGAAGCCATTCGTGATTGGCTTCGAACTGCCGGATTTCGGTCATTGGATATCGCTGCGTGAAGCCATGCGCCAGTTCGGGCATGATCATCGGCGCCAGTGTGATCATCGAGCCCACTGAAAGCTGCCCGCGCACCTGGTCGGTGGCCTCCGACGCCGCGGCATACAGGCTTTCGGCCATCTGGATGACACGACGGGATTCCACCAGCAGCTTGCGCCCCGCATGCGTCAGCGACAGCCCCTGCGCATGGTGGCGCACGAAAAGCTGCACGCCCAGTTCCTGCTCCAGATGGCTGATGGCCGTAGAGATGGAGGGTTGCGAGATCGCCATCCTCTCGGATGCATGCCGGATTGAGCCCGCTTCGCCCGCGGCGATGAAATATTCAAGCTGACGCAATGTGTAACGCATGCTTCCTCTTCCCTGGTCGCAGCCATATCCCGAATGCAACATTTTATCGGAGGCAAACATGGAAAGACAGTCCGGCAGCAATGACGGGAATGCGGCACGCGCCCGCCCGCAGTGAATGGATCACGTGCGGGCGGAACGGGATGGCATCAACGACGGGCGACGATGTGTTCGGCAATCATCGAGGCATCGTGCCAGACACCCCAGATGAAGGGCGACGCACGCCGCGTCAGCCCCGGCAGGCCCACGAAATAGAGGCCCGGCACGGCCCCCACGCCGCATTCATGGCGCGGCGACCCATCGGGGTGGAGCACGTCCATCTGCATCCAGCCGAAATCCGTCTGATACCCCGTCGCCCAGATGACGGTGGATATGCCGGCCTGTTTCAGATCGAGGCTCAGGATCGGGTCCGTGACACAGGCTGGATCGGGCAATATCGTGCGCGCGTCGGGCTCTGGCGGCAGATCAAGGCCCTCACGCTCGACATAGGCATCGGCCAGATCCAGCATCGAGAGATAGTTCGCATCCCCGCGCGCAATGTTGGCCGCAAGATCGGGCGCGACCTGCAACACACCATCGGCATAGGTTGTGGTCCGCCCCAGCAGCTTCATGCCACGGCTGGCCAGTTCACGAAAATCGACGGTGTGACCACCATGCGCCCCACTGACGGAGATCGTCACGTGATCGGCTTCGGGCGACGCCGCCTTGGCGTCCCACATGCCCAGAACGCCCAGCCACCACACGAAATCCCGCCCGCGATAGCGCCGGGGCGGACGGTCGTGCGGCCCGATCGCCAGATAGGTGCCGCGCCCGGCGCGCAACAGTTCATCGGCAATCTGTGCACCCGACGACCCCGCCCCGATGACCAGCACCGCCCCCGCATCCAGTTGCGCCGGGTTGCGATACCGGTTCGAGTGCATCTGGCGCACACCTGCATCCTGCGCAATGACAGGCGGGATAACAGGGGTCTGGAACGCGCCGGTCGCCACGACCACGTTGCGGCACGTGATCGTCCCCTCCGACGTCCGGGCCTCGAACCCGGCACCATCGGCACGGCGCACAAGGGCTGTCACATCGACGCCGCACCGCACCGGGGCGGCAACCATCGCGGCATATGCCTCGAAATAGGCGACAAGGTCTTCACGTGAGGCAAAGCCGTCGGGATCGACATTCGGGAAGGTCATGCCGGGAAAGCGGTCATGCCACGCCGGACCGTTGGCCGCGAACGAATCCCACCGCTCCGACCGCCATTTCTCCGCAATTCTGGCGCGTTCGACCACAAGATGCGAAACACCGCACCGACCGAGATGTTCGCTCATTGCGAGTCCGGCCTGTCCTGCACCGATGACGAGTGTATCGACGTCTTCACCTGGCATAAATACCGCTCTTTTCGTCAAGGTCCGGTCTTCGGACACCAGAAAGAATATCGGTCAAATGATCTATTGTGTGAACGAATTTTTTGAAACAACGATATGGTTCATCGATGCTTAGATTTTTCGTATCCGTACCGCTTTCACCCCCCGGCAACATCGCCGCGCCGCTGATATCCACTGCCTTTGTCCGCCCGCAAGGCGGCGCCTCAGATATTTTAAGGCGATGATTTGGAAAAACGTCGTTGTGGCGCCGATATGAAATTCTATGATCAGACCCGTATCGAAATGAGATGAACCCGCCTTCTCCGTGGAACGATCTAACCTGCGACATCGGTTCGCAGGGACCATCCTTCATTCGGACTGTTTCAGACTTGTTTTGAACTGTTCTGATCTATCAGTGTTTTAACGGCCCGTTTTTCCAAAGGCCGTCCGGGGGTGAGGATTATTGTCATGAGGACTCGTGCTGTCTGTCTTGCCGGCGTGTCACTGTTGTGTGTTGCGGCAAGCGCGCACGCCGATCCGGCGGCCATAACCCCGCGCGCCACCACGCAGCACCCTGCGGTCGGGGCCGCCGCAACCCGCCAGACACCCCGCCCCGGCGCCCGGGCGCGTGCGGCACAACCGGCGGCCCGCGCCGAAGAACTGTCCATCAGTTCCGCCCGCCACATCACGGTTGCAGCCACCAGCGTCGTGACACGCCAGCAGATGGATCAGGCCGTTGCCGGCACAAGCCCGTTCAAGATCCTGGCTGAGACACCGGGGGTGAATTTCACGTCGGACGACGCGCTGGGGCTCGATACCTGGAGTGTCGCGCTCTATGTGCGCGGGTTCACCAAATCACAGCTTGGCGTGACACTGGACGGTGTGCCGCTGGGCGATCAGGGATATCAGAAATATAACGGCCTGGATATCAACGCCGCTGTGTCGCAGGACAACATCGCGAACATGACCGTCTCTCAGGGCGGTGGCGCAGTGGATGTTCCGTCAACCACCAATCTTGGTGGCGCAATCCAGTTCCAGTCCCGAGACCCCAGCAAAAAGGCCGGCGGGGAAATCTCGCAGATGTTCGGCAGCTTCGGCGCATTCCGCACGTTTGTCCGACTGGACAGCGGCGAGCTGAATCACACCGGCACTCGGTTTTATGCGTCCTACATGCGGACTGATACGAACAAGTGGAAAGGTGCCGGCACCCAATTCCAACAGCAGGTCAATTTCAAACTCTATCAACCCATTCGGGAAAAAAGCCATATTTCCGCGATCTTCGACTGGTCGGACATGGCCATGTGGGGCTATGCGGACCTGTCATTCAACGCATTGCACACGCTTGGGCAACGTGCGGACGTTTACTATCCCGACTATACACGCGCCTATCTTGCTGCTGCGGGTCAATTTTCCGGTGGGGTGCAGAATCTGAATGCGCCGCTGGATGCTTTTTACTATGACGGCGGCAGCACCGAGGAAAACTTCCTGGGGGCCATCAATGTTGACCTGAACCTTACGGACAACCTGGACTGGAAAACCGTCCTGTACGGCCATTCAGACTCCATGAACTCCAGTTACACCGACCCTTACGATCCTTCGCCCAATGGCAGCCTGCTTTCTGAACAATTGTATCAGCCCTGGATGCAGAGATTCGGATTCACGTCCGGCCTTTCATACAACATTGCCCACAACAATATCGATGCCGGCGTCTGGTACGAAAATAATTCCTACAAGAACGGGTATTATCTGTATCAGGAACCCGTCCTCGGGCAGGGATCTCCCCTCAAGGCCGTCGGGCCTTACAACGTATATGGGCCGGCCTTCGATATTCCATGGCTGAGCGGATATCACACCAATACGTTCCAGTTTCACCTGCAAGATACCTATTACATCCTGCCCACCCTGTCGTTGAGCGCCGGCTTCAGATCCTTCCTGCAGACCACGGGCGGGGGCGCCACCTATAACAACGAAGCTGACACCGGCGTCAGCCAATTGCCCAGCGGCAGCCTGACAACAGCCGGCGCCTTCCTGCCGCATGTCGCAATCGACTGGCACTTTGCACGCCAGCACGAAGTTTATTTCGACATGGCCGAGAATATGCGCGGCTATAACTATGGCGGTTATCAAAGCGGAAGCCTGCCCAGCGCGTGGCAGGCCCACACCCAGGCAGACTTCGAAACATTGCGCCGTCAACTCAAGCCCGAGACGTCCTGGGATTATACGCTGGGATACCGGTTCACATCGAAATATATCAGCGCAATGGCCGATCTCTATCGCGTCAACTACTATAACCGTATGCAGGCGATCACGACCGGCACGCTGGTGTCGCCGCATTCGACAGTCACGAATGTCGGCCGCGTCAACCTCAACGGTCTGGACGCGCAGGTCGTTCTCACACCCATCAGAAACCTGTCCATTTCCAACACACTCAGCTACGCGCACTCGGTTTACGGGGACAACCTGACATCGCTGGGCACCGTCTATCAACTCAAGGGCAAGCACACGGTGGCATATCCGTCGTGGATGTATAAGGCGCAGGCATCATACACCTACCACAACGCGACGGTGCATATGGATGCCAGCTATATTGGCAAGCGATATTTCAGCTACACAAACGATATGTCAGTCCCAAGCTACTGGCTTGTCGGCCTTGGCACGCGCTATCAATTCCAGAATATATGGCACATGAAGTCTGTCACTTTTGATTTCAATATCTACAACCTTCTCAATCATCCATATATTGCCACGATCGGAGAAAGCGGCTTTCCGCTTTCCGGTGACCGGCAGTCGATACTGGCGGGCGAACCACGCGGCTATTTCGGCTCCGTCAAGGTGGATTTCTGATCCGCCTTACCCGCAACGGCACGGCCCTGCGCGGGACGGCAGAGAGTGTCTCTGCCGTCCCGCGCTGCATTTCCGGCGCGTAACAAATGGCCGCCCGCGCTAACATCGTGCAGGGTGTGGCACCATTGCCCACCGACACGCACCAGGTATCCCGCCCATGCCCCCTGTCACCGACATCCTGCGCACCCTGATCGGATTTCGCAGTATCTGCGGCACCCCCAATGCAGACATCATTGCGTGGATCGAGGGTTTTCTGCACGACACCGGCTGCCGGGTCACGGTGGTGCCCGGCGACCGGCCGGATGCGCAGGGCCTTTACGCCTCCGTCGGTCCGGACGCTCCCGGTGGTATCGTGCTGTCCGCCCATTGTGACGTGGTGCCCGTGGCGGGCCAGAACTGGACGACCGATCCCTTCACCCTGACCCGGCAGGGCGACAGGCTCTATGGACGCGGGACCAGCGACATGAAGGGCTTTCTGGCCTGCATGCTGCGCGCGGCCGAAATCGCCGCCACCACCGAACTGCGCCGCCCCCTGCATCTTGCCGTCTCATACGACGAGGAACTGGGCTGTCTGGGCGTGCGCTCGCTGCTGCGTGCACTGAAAAGCCGCGGGCTGGACGCCGCCGGCGCCGTGATCGGCGAACCGACCGGCATGCGCGTGGCATTGGCGCACAAGGGCAAGATCGCGTTCAAAATCGTCTGCTCCGGCCTTGCCGCCCATTCCGCCAACCCCCTCAAGGGGCACAATGCCATTGCCCTTGGCGCGCACATGGTCGGCCTCCTTGGCACCTTGCAGCAGCACATCACCCGTACCGAACGGCACGATCCGCGCTTCGAGGTTCCCTTCTCCACCGTGCAGGCCGGGCTGATCCGCGGCGGCACAGCCCTGAACATCGTCCCCGACCATTGCGAGATCGATGCAGAAATGCGCCTGATCCCCGGTCAGGACGGCACGCGCTATCTGGCATGGCTGAACGACGCGGCCCAGACGGCCACCAAGGCCATCGGCGGCGGTGATATCCGCATCGACGTGACCAACGCCTATCCCGGTCTGGATGCCGACACCGGCTCTGCCATAGCAGACCTTGCCTTCAACCTGACCGGCCGGAACGACCCCACGGTGGTAGATTTCGGCACCGAAGCCGGGCTGTTCACCGAACAGCTCGGGCTGCCCGCTGTGGTCTGCGGCCCCGGGTCAATTGCGCGGGCGCACAAACCCGATGAATATATCACGATCGATGAGCTGCACGACGGCGAACGCTTCGTCGCCCGCATCGTCGATCAACTTGCCCGATAACACCCGATACAACGGAGCCCCGGCCATGACATTCTCCATCATCGCACGCTGCGCAGAGACAGGGCAGTTTGGCATCGCGATTTCATCGTCATCGCCCGCCGTCGCCAGCCGCTGCGCATTTGCACGTGCGGGTGCCGGTGTCGTCGCATCGCAGAATATCACCGACCCGCGGTTGGGGCCGGCCGGGCTGGACCTGCTGCAATCGGGGGCCACGGCCGCGCAATGCGTCGATATTCTGGTCCGCCGCAGTCCGCATGCCGCCTTCCGGCAACTTGTTGTGCTGGACGGCGCAGGTAATGCGGCCCTGTGGTCGGGCGAACACACCCTTGGCTGTCACGCAACCGCCAAAGCCGCGAACGTGGCGGCAGCCGGCAACCTGCTGGCCCATGACGGCATTCCTGCCGCCATGGTCGCGGCCTTTGCGGCACAGGACAGCAGCACGACACTCGGCGACCGGCTGGTCCGCAGCCTTGCCGCTGGCCACGCCGCCGGGGGGGAAGCCGGGCCTGTGCGTTCGGCAGGTATGCTGGTTGTGGACCGTGAATCATGGCCACTGGTCGATCTGCGGGTTGATTGGGACGACACCCCGATCGAACGCCTGTCCGCTCTGTGGGATGTGTGGAAACCGCAGATGCACGATTATGTCACCCGCTGCCTCAACCCCGGCACGGCCCCGTCCTATGGCGTTCCGGGGGATGAATGACAACGCACGCAACGGAAAACGGCTTATCCCCGGCTGAAATGCAAGAGTACGGCGTGCGCCCGGAACGATAGATGGACCTGCGCCTATAAATGACCGGCTCGTTACCGCGCTCGAACAAACCGTTGCAGAAGCAGCCATACCACCAAGAGCCAACCAGCGGGTTGTGCGGTCATATGATAGAACGCTCGACAAGCAGCGCAACCGCGTCGAGCGGTTCATCAACAAACTTAAACAGTTTCGTCACCTTCGTGCGGTAAATCGCCACGACAACCGGACAGGAGGACAGAAACAGGTTAGCCGCCCTGCCTCCGCTTTTCCGCCGAGCATCAGATGATCCCCCCCCTCCCGACAGAATAGTGTCAGCCAGCACGTTTGATCGTGCAGCCGCCATCAACGGTCAGGGTCTGACCCGTCATATAAGACGAATGGCGGCTGGCGAGAAACAGCACGGTCGCAGCCACCTCAGCCGGCAATCCCAGCCTGTCCATGGGTATGCTGGCACGCCTTTGCGCCATGGCCGCTTCATCCTGCGCCACTTTATTCATTTCCGTGTCGCAATGCCCGGGAGCCACGGCGTTGACGCGGATTCCCAATGGCGCAAGCGCGACCGCACAGGCGGCCGTCAGACCGCGCACGCTGCTCTTCGTCGCAGCATAGGGCACATAGCGCCCACTGAACGTGGCCCCCTCGATGGAGGCGATGTTGACGATCTGCCCCCCATCATGATCGCGCATCCATTCCGCCACTGCCTGCGTCAGGAAAAACGTCGATCGCACATTCACCGCATGGTGTTCGTCCCAGATGGCGGGCGTGACATCGAACAGGTCGGGGCACGCCTCGATACCGGCATTATTGACCAGAATATCAAAGCGCCCCGTCAAGCGCACGCACTCTTGCACAAAGGAGCGGAACATTCCGGTATCACGCACATCCAGCGCCAACGGCAGAAAATTCCCGCCATCTTTCGAAAGTTCTTCCGTTGCCGCGCGTGAATTTGCGATATCCGCAACGATGACTGTCGCCCCGGCCGCCCCGAATTGTCTGGCTATTTCCCTTCCAATTCCTCTTGCCGCACCTGTGACGATCACTGTTTTGCCAGCGAACTCCATCTCTTTCCTCTCCCGTTGAATCATCATCGCCAAATTCGGGCGCGATCATATCGTTTCGATTAAAAGATTATGGATATGCATGTATCCACACCGGTGCATAACGCATCAAGCGTTCTGCATAAGGGCCTCTTCACGCATGAGGTGATTTCACCTCATCATGATCGGCTCTAGAACAATCCCTGATAAACGCCACCATCCGAGACAATGTTCTGCCCGGTCAGGAATCCCATCTGGCGTGAACAGAGAAAGGCAATCAGATCCCCGATCTCGGACGCGCTGGCAAACCTGCCGGCGGGACAGCCGCTCAATCGGTCCGCCACCATGTCCTCATACGTCACACCTGCCCGTTCGGCGCGGGCATGCAGATTTGTCTGAAGCGCCTCAGTATCGATCAGGCCTGGTGCCACGGTATTGATCGTCACGTTATCGGCGGCCACCTCGCGGACGATAGACCCAATCGCGGCCGATAGAGCGACGCGAGCTGCATGTGTATGCGCGAAGGAAACCTGCGGAAATTTTATAAAACTGACTGATATATTTACAATTCGTCCGAATTTTCTTTGACTCATTCCTGGCACGTACCTCTTCATGAGGTCAAATGATGACAGGAAATGCGCATTCAACCAGTACTGCCAGTCATCCTCGCTCAAGGTACGAAAATCGGCCGGGGTCTGACGGATACCTGGATTGGCGACGAGGATCGATGCATCAGGACATGCCTCGAACACGGCCCTGCGCGCCCCGGCATCACAGATATCCCCTGCCACATACTGCACATCGACACCGCACGCTTCCATAATATCCTGCGCGGTCTGCCGCAGCGCGTCCGCATTGCGTGCGAACAGGGTCAATGCCACGCCTTCCCGTGCCAGGGCGAACGCAGCCGCTCGGCCCAACCCCTTGCTTCCGCCACAAACGACGCCCCGCACGCCGTCTATTCCAAAATCCATGCTATCGATCCCACGAAAGAAAATGACAATCCAGCAGCCACAACAAAGTGATTCCCGCTTGTGATGCCTTCACTTGCGGTCAGACATCACGCTCCAGCCGGTTTATTTCTTCGGCTGTTTCACGGCTCAGGACGTTCATATCTAAACCAAACCGGCTGCGGAACATGCTGTTTATGTAAGCCGTGTGACGTGATCGGGTATTTCCGCCCGATCACGATCTTCTCTAGAGGGAAAGGCGCATGCGACCGTAATAATATCCACCCGTGATCGGCACCTGTGCGGCCGTGTAGTCATAGATCTGTCCACCGGCATAGTTCAGGTCGTCAGGCAGGCGTCGGGGACGAATATTGAAAATATTGTTGGCCCCAATCGCCAGATGCAGATAACGCGTGGCGTCATAACCGATTTCGATATCCGTCAACCAGCGCGGCTTGTTCTTGAACTGCCCGAAACAACTATTCGAAAACTGCTTGGAAATTCCATCGGGGCATGTGCCCGTCGCCCAGTCCTGATATTGGAGCATGTCACTCGTCTCTCCATACCGTGTCTGACGAAGATTGAGATCCCAGTTTCCGATTTTCCAGAACGCATTGAGAATGATCTTGCTGCGCGGGTAGTCCGTCGTGATATTGGCGATATTCGCCGCCGTCAGGTATTCACTACCGCCGGTGCCAGTTCCGTTATGATGAAGACGCGTGCGATTGAGGTCCAGTGCTCCGGAAAGATTCAACGTTCCATATTGATGCAGGCGGAATGTGTAATCGACCTTGATATCCAGCCCCTGCGTCCGCGTGCTCGCGCCATTGGCCAGATAAGACGCACTGACGGCAGACGACGTCACGCCATTGCCTTCAGGAATACTGAAGCCATACAAATTGACGGCTTCTACCGCGAGGTCTCCATTCGCCGTTCCGCCCTGAACGATGCGATCGCGCATGTTGATCTGATACACATCCGTTTCAACATGCAGTCTGGGGATTGGTTCCGCCACAAACCCGCCACTGACATTGGTGGAGCGCTCCGGCTTCAGCGGTGAAGCGCCCAGCAGGCGTGCGGCACTCGAATTGACCGCCAGCAGGCCGCTGCCGCCTGCCGGGCTGCTGGTGAATGAGCTATAATGCTGCTCTGCCAAAGTCGGGGCCCGGAAACCATTGCTGATGGTTCCGCGCAGCGCAAATTGCGGAATAACCTGATACCGTGTGGAAATTCGGCCATTTTCCGTATTTCCCACATCAGTGTAATGTTCAAACCGTCCGGCAAGATCCACGGACCATTTCCTGGTCAGATGGAAGTCTCCATCCAGGTAGCCCGCCCATATGTCACGGCTCCAGCTCCCCGCATTCTGTGGTGCGATGCCGCCAAACCCCTGCGCGCCGCCCAACTGATAAGATGCCGGCTGTCCTTGCCAGATCTGATACGTTTCCAGACGGTGTTCCGCCCCCATGGCGAATGTCACCGGCACCACGTGGGCAATATTGAATCTGCGGCGCATATCAAAATTGTTGGTCCACTGCGCCATGCGGAAACCTTCGGAATGCACCGTCGTCGGCGACGAACCGCACCCTTCCAGAGATGCATATGAACTCTCAGGATCGACCGACGCAGGAACACAGGTCGCACTCAACATGCCGGTGTTGACGGTATCCTTCACACCGATGGACATCTGGTCCGCGCCATACACGGTGCTCAGATCCCAATCGAAGCCAAAAAGATTTCCACCCTTGAGGCCAAGCATCGCACTGTAATCATTCTCCTCATTCGTCATCAACGGGCTGAAGCCGCTGGGAAAGAGGGATGGCGCGACACTTGGAAGGCGATAATTCTGATATGCCTCCGAATGTCGATGCGCATAGGTGATCAGACCGTAGAATTGGATTCCGTCTGTTATATTTTTACCGAAATCAATACTAAGGTTTTCGCGCGTCTCTTCGGGCGTACTCGTGAAATGGTTGGAATTCAAAGGAACCTTCAGGGTTCCGGTATAATTGCCGGCGGTATAGGCACCCGCAGGTGCGTAGTCCAGCAATCTGTGGTCGGTCGTTCTGGGAAGCATGTGATCGGTGTGGTACATCTGACCGCTCAGATGAATATAACCATCCGACCCGAGCGACAAACCGCCATCAGCACCAAATTGATACTGCCATCCGTCACCATTATAGGCATTGGCGCCAGTCTGCGCATCCACATTCAGGCCGTGAGACGTCTTTTTGGTAATGATGTTCACGACGCCGGCAATCGCATCGGAGCCATACATGGCGGCCGCGCCATCTTCCAATATTTCGATATGATCGATGGCACCGGCGGGAATCATATTGAGATCAACCGGAGTAGACCCAAAATTCGGTCCCGCATCACCCGAAATGCCGGCCGTGGAATGACGACGCTTTCCATCGACCAGCACCAGAACCTCGTTAGAGCTCAACCCACGCATCCGGATGGACGACGTCAGGCCCGAAACACTCGTTCCCATCGCACTGACATTGATCGACGGATAAACACGCGTCAGCGCGTCACCCAGATTGAGCGTGCCGGACCGCCGCAAACTAGTCCCCGAAACCAGCGTGACCGGACTGTTGCTGTCCCGCGCCTTGTGGTTCACTTCGTGCGTGCCGGTGACGACCACCTGTTCCATGCTCTGGGCGGCCGCATCTGCATCGTTGCGGCTCCGGGATGCTACCGGCTTTCGCACTGCCGGTTTCTGAGATCCAGGTTTACGGATCTCATCCTGTGATGTGCCTGCAAATGCCTGCGACATCGAAAAATATGAGACGCCGCAGATCAGCAGCAGCAACCGGGACGCTCCGCGCGTTCTCATCTTACCCATACTCCGTTATACGTTTGGGACCACACTCACCTCGCCATGAAAGACCCGACTGCGTTTCTAGTCCGTAACGTTCTTTACACAAGGTCGATAATTTATTTCGAATTCATATCATAATGACCTAAGAGCCCTTTTGGAAATTGGGGGTATGGGGCTTTGCATTGGGTCTGAAAGGTGATTCACCCTTGGGATGTGGACACCTCAAGCCCGAGCACGCATGGCCGCTTTATCCCGCAAGACG
>Ga0157365_10000873_pt1 | contig 12742 bp, 15 predicted proteins | sample AttsexASBM3_FD_111478 | JGI IMG/M metagenome (GOLD analysis project Ga0157365, IMG submission 111478) | Fungus gardens microbial communities from leaf cutter ant in Ribeirão Preto, State of São Paulo, Brazil - Atta sexdens ASBM3 | ecosystem: Host-associated > Fungi > Mycelium > Unclassified ... | reverse complement strand
TCAGGCATCAAAAAAAGAATCAGGCTTTCCGGGCGCCGATCGATACGGGAGGGAAAGGATAAGCTGCACCTTCCTGGTTGACCCAATCCATAAAATCGGCGCGAGCGCCCGGGAAGCCAAGCAGCATCCAGCCCTGCATGTGAAGATTGCCACCATAAGCAGGATCGGCAAAAACGCCTTCGAGCGTATTGGTACGCAGCTGTTCGAAAAACAGACGCGCATTGAAGGCGGGAAAATTAACTGCACCGCCCTCGAAGGCGGTCAGCAGCTCTACTTGTATCTCAGGCGTAAGATCGGCGAAGGCTTTGCCGCGCTCGGTACGGGCATAATGATCGGCTGCCTTGATCCCCTGACGGTAGAGATCACAGGGTGCCAGTGGAAGCTGATAGCCCAGATTTACCGGGCCTTCCTGAAACGGGCCGGACATATACCAGAGCTCTCCCCGGCCATAGGGGGTCTGCATCTGTCCGTCTATGAAATAGGCAACGCCCAGTGCGCTGGCGCCGGGGCCGAGTGCATCATGGGGATAGATGCATTCGCAGGCCGCATCCAGAAATCGGAATTCTTCCGGAGAGAAGAAAGCGGGTTTGCGGTCTGGCGTGGGTGAGGCAACGGCCGGGAAAGGAAATTCCTGTCCGGCCAGAAGAAAGAAAGCCGTTGTTCCGGCGGCATTGCGGACGAAACGTCTGCGTGAAGGCGATGGCGCGCTCAACCTGTTCTCCTGACGGAACAACGGAATGGATGTCCCATCATATGGGTCGATGATCGTTCTTCGCGATTGCCGGTGGAAATGCAAGCGGCATTCTGTTGGTTACCGGTGTTTACCGCCCACACCGAGGCAGGCGGTTTGACCATGACTGCTCAGGAATGACCGGCAGGCAGGGTGAGAACCCCGGGTTGAGGCGATTTGACTGCTGGAGCGGCTGGGGCACTGGTGTCATCGCCAAGCGGGAATATGGCGTCTGGCTCCTGCGGCTTTGCATTGCTGATTGCTGACGTATCGCCAGCAGGTGCGGTGGTGGCTGCTGCCGATGCAACCGGGGCATTAGCGGTCGAGATCGACGACGCCGCAGGCGTGTCAGCAACTGCGCTGCTGACCGGGGCAGCGACAGGTGCGCCGGGCCCGATATTCTGCTGCTGGATCGCGCCGGCCAGCGGTGCGCCACTGGCATCGACCAGCCAGTCACGCAGCGATTTCTTGATCTGGAATTCCAGCTCGACATTCATGTCCTGCATCATCTGGCTTGTCAGATCGTACAGTACGGCGCGCGATTCCGGATCCTTGTCGCCCGGGTTGAGGCTGCGTGTGATATGAGCGAGCGCGTAGCCTGCACGACCGCCCGCCGGGGCTGAGACATCGATATGCGCTTCGAGTTCGCCCAGCAGGGTACCGCCCGGAGCATGCAGAATGCTTGCCTTGGTGATCGTGAACGTTCCGTTCCCTTCCGATCCGCTGGCAATCAGGCGGTCGCGGGCCATCTGTTCGAGCGCCTGCTGGGGCGTGGTGGGGGCTTTGCCGGAGATATCGCCCGGCACGCTACCCGGCGGCGCAGAATCGACGATCTCGAGATGCGCGACATTGAGATGCATCTTGCTGAGATAGCTGTAATCCAGCGGGGCAAAGCTTTGCGGCTCGCTGCCTCCACAGGCGGTCAGGACGGGCGCAACGCAGCCCAGAACCAGACAGACTGAACCGAAACGAAGAAAAGACCGGACTCGTGACATGACCTGCTCCTGACAATGCGGCGGATGTTATTTCTTTTTCACGAGAGAGCGAAGACGACCGAGCAGGCCGCTTGACGGTTTGTGATCGTTTTTATGACTCGGTGCAGGATCGTCGCCTGGATGATGCTGGTGCAGGAACGCCCATGATTCGGAAATCATATCTGCCGAGGAGGCAGAGGGTGCAGAAGACAGAGCGGGTTTATCCTCAACCGTATCGATGGTGAGGGACGATGCCTGACCCAACCCGTAATCGCGCGCCTCGAAAGCCTGTGCAGCTTCGATCGCCCCGACATGATCCGGATTGCTGAGATACCAGCCCAATATGAGAGAGGGTAACATGCCTGCCATTCCATCATCGCTGATAAGGATATTGGCCTTGGGGCAATAAAAGCCCGGCTGCTGGTCGAGCTGTTTTTCCCACCAGGACAGGTAGAAACAGCAATCATGCTCTGTATCGTAAAAACGATGGATCAGCTGGTGATCGACGACGAAAGAAATCTGGGACCGCAAGGGTGCGTCGGAGAAAGGCGAAAGCACAACCAGGCTTTCCGGCCCGACACGCGTGCCGAGCAGGCGGCGTATCCTGCGCGATGACAGGACGGCATCGTCGATGCGCGCGACTTCCTTGTTCTGTTCGAGCAATGCGGTCTGCAGCTGACGCAGATCGCCCATCATGCGTACCGACCAGGCAGCCGCAAGCTGCGTCGCCAGAAAAAGCGGGATGGGGCGGGCGTCGGGAAGAGGTTCCGGAGAGGCGCTGAGCGCGTGACGTGCCAGCGTGTCGAACCATGGAGAAACCGTGGTCAGGATATCCGCTGGCTGCAGGCGTTGCACAACCTCGATATGAGAGCCGCAATAAGAGCGGCTTTCATCGAAATACCAGACGGCCTGACGGCCGCTCATGGCATCTTGCAATGTCAGACAGATGATGTCGTCAGCCAGATACACGACATCTTTCGCTACCCACTGGTCGTAAAGCGAGGTAATTTTCTCGCCGTCCATGGTTGCCGTATCGAGAAAGGCTTCGGCAGGGTTCATCGCGCAATCTCGGCACGGTCGAAACTGAACCCGACATTGCAGAACTCGCAGTTCATGGTGATCTGGCCGTCTTCAGCCATGTGATCGAGATCGTCATCGGGGAATGTCGCGAGGACACTGGCAAGTCTGGCGCGGCTGCACCGGCAGCCGAGACTGACCGGGCGGGGGCGGTCTATCAGGACATCCTGCGTGCCGAAAAGACGTTCGATCAGGGTCGTGGCACTCAGGGTGGAATCGAAGAGTTCTGCGCTGGTCAGCGTATTGCCAAGAATACAGGCCGTTTCCCAGCTATCCTCGTCGATAGCCCCGTCAGTGCCGGTGCTGGCACCTTCAGCATCTTTCCGGGCGATACCGCCCTCTTCGGCGATTTTTTCCAGCAGGAGGGCGCCCGCCTGCCAGCCATCGGCTGTCTTCTCGCAATAGAGACGCATCCAGCACTGATGCTGTTCGCTGGTATTGAAATAATGCATGGCCATATCGGCCAGATTTTCGCCTTCAAGCGCCACGATGCCCTGATGGCGTTCCGTATGGGCACCCTGATCGATGGTGAAGGCAAAATAGCCGTCACCCAGCAGGGCCTTTGCCGGGGCCTGCTCGAGTTCCCCGGATGCGCGCAGGTAAAAGCGTAGCTCACCGCTATCGGTGCAATCGGCCACCAGCATCGATATCGGGCCATCGCCCTTGATCTGGAGGGAAAAGGATCCCTTGAATTTCAGACCAGCGCTCAGCCCGGCAACAAGCGACAGGGCTTCTCCGGCCAGTTGACGACCGCAATCGGGAATATCATGGCGCATGAGCATGATATCGGCCAGTTTGCCCAGACGAACGAGACGCCCGCGCACCGGGCGATTGGCCAGATGGAAGGGCGTTATTCCGTGGGATACGACCAGGTCGGGCACGGTTTCGGGGCGCTGTGTATCCAGAAAGGCAGGTGTCTCGATCATCGTCGTTTCGTCGGTTGCTTCTTGGCTGCGGGTCAGACCCGGCTCCCTCAGGGGCGGGCAGGTTTACCGAAATCCCGCCAGTTCGTGCCTCCCAGAACCCACAGAAGCAGGCCCTTCTGGGCATGAAGACGGTTTTCGGCCTCATCGAATACGACCGAAGCGGAGCTTTCGAAGACGTCCTCGGTCACTTCCTCTCCGATATGGGCAGGGAGGCAGTGCATGAACAGGGCATTGGGGGCTGCTTTCTGCATCAGGGCCGTGTTGACCTGATACGGACGCAGCGTTTCAAGGCGTGCTGCCGATTCAGAATCCGACATGCTTGTCCATGTGTCGGTGACGACGCAGGATGCATCGCGCACAGCCTCAACAGGGTCATGCACAAGGCGTATCCTGCCGCCCTCCGATGCGGCCCAGTCGAGAACTTCCTGTCTGGGTTTCATCGATTCAGGTGTGGCAAGAGTGAGTGAGAAGCCAAAACGCACGGCCCCCTCGATCAGCGAGACGGCCACGTTGTTGCCGTCGCCGATCCAGGCCCAGTGAGAGCCCGCAACAGGGCCGCGATGCTCTTCATAGGTCATGATATCGGCCAGGATCTGCACCGGATGCGAATCAGGCGTCAGACCGTTCACCACCGGGATGGAACTCCAGCGGACCAGCTCGTCCACCATGGCCGTCTCACCGGTTCTGACCACCAGCACATCCAGAAAGCGTGACAGCACGCGTGCAGTATCGGCCAGGCTCTCGCCACGACCGATCTGCATGTCGGTCGGTGAGAGAACGGATACGTCACCACCGAGCTGGCGCATGCCAACCTCGAATGAGAGACGCGTGCGCGTCGAGGGCTTGGAAAGCATCAGACCCATGCTGCGCCCGGCAAGGGGATGATCGGGGTGCATGGGGACGCGCCGGTTATCCTGCATCGCCTTGACCGCCCGCCCGACATCGATGATATCGCGCAGCGTTGCGGAATCGAGATCGCGCAGATCCAGAAAATGACGGATTGCCGAAGAGGCGGAGTGATCGGTGCCGTTGCTCATGCCTGGCTCTCCAGTGTCTTGTTCTTTGTTTCCATTTCAGCTTCCAGAGCGCGTGCTGCACGCGACAGCATGGCACAGGCTTCGCGGCATTCCTCGGCTGTGACGATCAGGGGAGGCAGAAGACGCAGCACGTTCTCGCCTGCCGTGACGGTCAGCAGGCCTTCTTCCATCACGCGTGCCTGCACCAAGGCGACAGGAAGGCGGCATTTCAGCCCCCACATCAGGCCCTTGCCGCGCGCCAGTTCGAAAACGGTCGGGTGTGTCTGCACCAGCGCATTGAGGGCTTCGCCAAGAGCCTCGCCTGTGCGGGCCACACGATCGAGAAAACCGTCGGCCAGAATGACGTCGAGCACGGCATTGCCCGCAGCACAGGCCAGAGGGTTGCCACCGAATGTCGTGCCATGCGAGCCAGCGCCCATGGAAGAGGCAACCTCTTCATTGGCGAGAATGGCCCCCATGGGGAAACCACCAGCAATGCCCTTGGCTACGGAGATGACATCGGGTGTTACGCCATAGGCTTCGTGAGCGAACAGATTGCCCGTGCGCCCCATACCGGTCTGGACCTCGTCGAGAGCCAGAATCAGGCCGAATTCGTCGCAAACCTGACGCAGCCCGGTCATGAATTGCGGATCGGCCTGCTTGATGCCCGTCTCACCCTGGATCGGTTCGAGCATGATGCCTGCAGTCTGCGGGGTGATGGCAGCACGCAGGGCATTCATGTTGTTGAAAGGAACATGGTCGAAGCCGTCGACAGGTGTGCCGAACCCTTCGAGATAGGCCGGATTGCCCGTTGCTGCGATCATGGCCAGCGTCCGGCCATGAAAGGCGCCATCGCAGCAGATGATGCGTGTGCGCTCGGGATGACCGCGACCCGACTGGGTCTTGCGGATCATCTTGACCATGCCTTCATTGGCTTCCGCGCCCGAGTTGCAGAAGAAAACGCTATCGGCAAAAGAATGCGCAACCAGCCTGTCCGCCAACGTCTCGGCCTGCGGAATCCGGTAGAGATTGGACACATGCATGACGCGTGCGGCCTGATCGGCAATGGCCTTGACCAGACCGGGATGACCATGGCCGAGAGACGAAACGGCTATACCCGCCCCGAAATCGAGAAATCGTCGCCCGTCAGCCGTATACAAGCAAGCGCCCTGACCGTGCTCGAAAGCAAGGTCGACTCGTTTGAATGTTGGCATCAGAGCGGAAATCATGGCGATCAGAGAGCCCGGTTCGAAAAGATTGGAAAAATGCAACAGCAAGAGCCCCGCACCTGAAAGACAGGGCAGGGCACACGCAGCTGCATTCATATGATGGGGTTAATCCGCCCCTTTCGTCAAATTCACTCTGGAATACGCCTGTAGAACAGATCGCGTGCCAGCCAGCATCCGACGCGTATTCCCGCCACGTTCCCGGTTTCGTCGCGCTGGAACCAGAGTGTCCAGTAACCGGGCGGCGAATGATCGAGCGCGCGCAGGCAGGGGATCAGCCAGACATCGTCGCCGAAAGGCAGGAGGCGCTCCATGCGTCCTTTGCCCAGCATGCCGGAAAAGCCGCCATAGAGTACATCGCCTGCATCGGTCAGGGTCAGGATACTCTCCAGTTCATCGCATTCATAATGTCCGGCGAACCCTGTTTTCGCCTGGCCTGCGTTATTCTGGCCCAGGTTGTTCTGGCCCGTGTTCCTCTGGCCCGTGTTCCTCTGGCCTTCGGGCAGGGGCGTCAGGAGAACTTCCCGGTTTTCCTGCGGTCGGGACATGATGAGCCCTTCGTCATGAAGGGACAGGCGTGTCCCGTCCCGGCCGGCATGATTCTGGGTCCAGTCGTCGAGCGTCTCGGGCGGATAGGCGTAGCGCAGCGAGAGGCGCTTGCCCGATGGTGTGGGAGCAATGGAAGCCGAAAGCCCTGCCCCGCGATCCAGAAAATGTCCGAGCATTGCCTGATTGCCCTGCGTCGCATCGGAGGGCGGGCGGGACAGGCCGAGTGCAGCCGCGGCCAGCTCTGCGGCAGCCGAATGGGCCTCGGACATGTGATTGAACAGAACGACAACCGAGAGGCGCTCTTTTGCCAGATGCAGGCGATGGCTCCGCCAGCCGCGCAGAGCTCCGCCATGGCCGGTCATTTCATGACCGAACAGCCTGCCTCTTTGCAGACCGAACCCGTAACGTGCCGGCGCGCCATTGCGGAAGGAGACGGGGGCGGAGAGGCGGTTATAAAAGCCCTCAGGATCGTCGCGCTGGGCATCGATGGCTTTTTCCCAGGCGATCATGTCGTCGAGGCTGGCGCCAAGCCCGGCATCGCCGGTCCAGATGATATTATTGACTGCGGGGCGATAGCCGCTCTGCTCATTGCCCTCATAGCCCTGCGTGCCATCGGGCATGGATTGCGTGTTGGCTGCCAGAAAGGCGCTTTCCATGCCATGGGGCATGAAGATCTGTTTTTGCAGCAACTCGGCAAAGCTGCGACCCGAACAGGCTTCCAGCGCTTCCGAGATCAGATAGAAATTCTGATTGACGTAGGAATAGGCTGTGCCGGGACTGAACTGCAGGCTTCGTGTGCCGGCAATCACGCGTCTGGCTTCCGCGGCGCCGAAAGCCGATTCAGTGGGGGCGCCGTGCAGCATGGCTACTGCCCAGTAGTCGCGCAGGCCGGACTGGTTGTGCGCCAGATCGAAAATGCCGGGCGGTGGCTCCTGCAGTGCAGGCAGCGAGGCCGCAACGAAGGCATCGAGCGCGTGCCTGCCTGCCCATTTGTCGCGCAGGGCATTATCGAGCAGGGCGCAGGTGAACTGCTTGGTGATCGAACACATGCGAAACTGGGTGCGCGGGGTAAAAGCCAGACGCGCTTCGGCATTGGCATATCCCCAGCTGTGCCGGGCAATGACCTCGCCTTTGCGGATTACCGCAACGGCCCCGCCCGGCCCGGGATAGGAAAGAGGGAGGGTCGCCAGCAGGCGGTCGAGCGAGGCGCGGGTCATGCAAATCTCCGGCAGGTTTTTACCATGGTGCTGCCACGAAGTTATGGCACATTGGCGTCATGTCAGCGATTCCGGATCACACTCCTCCGCCGACAGCGGAAAACCTGCGCGAGGCGGCCCTGCGTCATCTCGCGCGCTTTGCTGCGACCGAACAGGGGCTGGCTCAGGTACTGGACCGTGCCGTGATGCGCTGGGCACGTCGTTGCGCCGCCAATGGGGGTGAAACTGACCAGATCGAGCTTCACCGTGCCCGGAGCAGGGTCATGATCGACACGATCGTTGGCGATATGCGGCGTATCGGGGCGCTGGACGATGCCGCTTTTGCCCGGTCGCGCTCTCTCAGCCTAACCCGGTCCGGTCGCTCGCGCCGCGCCGTAGCCGCCAGCCTGGCTCAGAAAGGCATCGGGGCGGAGGTTCTCGGCAACGCGCTGGAAGAAAGTCTCGGTCATCGCAGTGAGGATGCGGCGCGTGAGCGTGAGCTGGGAGCCGCGCTCGTCCTTGCACGCAAAAGGCGACTGGGTCCTTTCATGCGGGGGGACGCGACAGAAGCGAACGACGGTCCAGAGGAAGAAGAAAGCCGCCTGCACCGGCACCAGCGGGCATTGGCTGCTTTTGCGCGTGCCGGGTTCGGCCGTGACGTGGCCGAGCGGGCGTTGGCGATGGATCTCGAAGAAGCGGAGGATCGCGTCATGGCGCTGAAATCTTCATGAAGAGGATCATGCTGGGTTTCGGGTTGTGTCTGGGGCTTGCAGCATGCGGGGGTGGCCCGAGGGAATACAGCCGCGCAAGCTTCAACGGCCCGCTGCAATGCGCTCCTTATGCCCGTGCGAAAACAGGGGTCGCACTATATGGCGCGGCATCCTCCTGGTGGCGCGGGGCATCGGGCAAGTACCGGCGCACGCAGACGCCCGCACAAGGCGAAATTCTTGTGTTCCGCTCGACCGGGCGTTTGCCTTCGGGGCATGTATCGATCGTGCGCAGCACCGTGTCATCGCGCAAGATTCTGGTCGAACATGCAAACTGGGAGCCGGGCCGTATCGATCGCTCCGTTCCGATCATCGATGTGTCCAGAAACAACGACTGGTCACTCGTGCGTGTATACTGGGCACCGATAAGGAATATGGGTGCACGCGCCTATCCGACCTATGGCTTTATCGTGCCTCGCGATCTGGACGATATTGCGCGCTTGCAAGTGTCGCCCGATCACGCCATGTGAGAAGCAAGAGACAAGACGACAGGATGAGTCCGTCGAGCGAGGAGAGAGATTATGGGTAGCATGAGTCCCCTGCACTGGCTGATAGTGCTTGCCGTTGTGCTCATCCTGTTTGGCGGTGGCAGCAAGATCAGCGGTCTGATGGGCGATTTCGCGAAGGGTATCAAATCCTTCAAGAAGAACATGGCCGAAGACGAGTCCATGGACCCCCACGCAGGCCAGCAGCCTAACGGTCAGATCGCACCGCCGCCTCACGGTGCTGCGCCCGGTGCGCCCCAGGGCAATTTCCAGTCTCCCCAGTACACGCCCCCCGTCTCCGGCGGGAATGTGAACAACGTCAATCACTGAGTTTCAATCATGCAGGTTTCGGACCGACACTGGTCGGATGCGGTGCAGGACGTCGTCCAGGCGGGGCGCAGGATGGACCAGCGCGGCTGGGTGCCCGCAACAGCGGGCAATCTCAGCCGACGTCTTGCCGACGGTCGCATTGCCATTACGCGCTCGGGTGGGCACAAGGGCTTTCTGACCGAACAGGACGTGATCGAAATCGACCCCCAGGGTCGTCCGCTCGATGCCTCCCAGAAATCGAGCGCCGAGACACTGCTGCATACACAGCTTTACGCATTCGATCCGGCAATCGGCGCTGTGCTGCATGGGCATTCGGTCGCGGCGACCGTTCTCTCCATGATGGATCCCGCTCCGGCGATTACCCTTGCGGGATACGAGTTGCTCAAGGTGTTCGAGGGGCAATCGACCCATGAAACGAGCATCGATGTGCCCGTTTTCGACAACGATCAGGATATCGCCCGGCTGGCAGGCGTGATTGCCCCGTCGCTCGGAGGCATGCCCGCGGGATATGTCATCCGGGGTCATGGTGTCTATGTATGGGGGCGGGATATGGCCATGGCGCTTGCCCGTCTCGAGGGTCTGGAGTTCCTGCTGGCCTGCGAACTGGAAAGACGGAAATCATGAGCCGACTGACGATCTATCGTGACGATGCTCCCGGAACCATTCTGCTCGATACGCAGGACGGGCGCGAAATTGCCGAGACCCTTCGGCCGCTGAATGTCCGCTTCGAGCGCTGGCAATCGCCCGTCACGCCCGCCAAGGATGCACCGACGGAGGATATCCTCGAAGCCTATCGTCCCTATCTTGACGGGCTGATGGGCGAGACGGGAGCCGGAAGCGCTGACGTGGTGCGGTTTGACCGCAATACGCCGCAGATCGCGGCCATGCGCGAGAAATATCTGTCCGAGCATACGCATAGCGAAGACGAAGTGCGGTTTTTCGTCCACGGTCAGGGTGCATTCGTCCTGCATGTGGGAGACCGCGTCTATTCGGTGCTCTGTGTTCAGGGCGATCTGATTTCCGTGCCTGCCGGAACGCCTCACTGGTTCGATGCAGGGCTCGATCCCGATGTCGTCGCGCTTCGCGTCTTTACGGATACGACCGGCTGGGTCGCCGATTATACGGGCGACGAGATTGCGCGCCGGTTTCCTGTGACCATTCCGGATATTGCTGCATGAGTGCCATTCGTCTGATCCTGCTCGATATCGAAGGGACAACCCTGCCGATCTCTTTCGTCAAGGACGTGCTCTTTCCCTATTCCGACAAGGTCATGCCGTCGCTTCTGCAAGAGCAGGCGGAAAACCCGCTGGTGAAAGTGGCTCTTGCCGATATCGAGGCGGCCAATCCCGGTTGCGATCCGGTGGCGCAGCTTCACGACTGGACGGTACGTGACGAAAAGGTTGCCCCTCTCAAATCCCTTCAGGGTCTTGCCTGGAAAAGCGGTTTCGAGAGCGGCGATCTCAAGGCGCGTCTGTACCCCGATGTACCGCCCGCGCTCAAAGCCTGGCACGCTGCCGGGCTGCGTCTTGCCGTCTATTCTTCCGGCTCCGCCAGCGCGCAGCGCCTGCTTTATGGCTATTCCGATGCGGGCGATCTGACAGACCTGTTCGAGGCATTCTACGACCTCGATGTGGGCGGCAAGAAAATTGCCGAGAGCTATCGGCAGATCGCCTTACGGGCGGGCGTTGCACCGGAGCAGATCCTGTTTCTCTCCGACATCGGCGCAGAACTCGATGCCGCTGCCGAAGCAGGGCTCAGAACCTGCCAGCTCGTTCGTGCAGAAGACGGTACGAAGCCGCACCCCGGCGTCCATCAGGCCGCAGACCTGCGCAGTGTCAGCCAGCAGTTCGAGCTGCCTGTTTCATGACCCTGCACGAGGACTGGACGGCAATCCCGCCAGAGGCGCGCGGAGCTGCCGTGGCCCTCGGCAATTTCGATGGCGTGCATCTGGGCCATGTCCATCTTCTCAGATCGCTCCATGCGGCGCGCCCCGATCTGACGCTCGGGGCCTTGACCTTCGAGCCGCACCCACGTGAGTTCTTTCGTCCTCAGGACCCTCCCTTGCGTCTGATGCTGCCGGAGATCCGTACGCGCATTCTGCATGAGCAGGGTGCGCGGCACGTCTTCCAGCTTCGCTTCGATGCCGATTTCAGCCATCTGACACCGGATCAGTTTGTCGAGACCGTGCTTCATGCGGGGCTCGGCGTGCGCCATGTGGCTTGTGGGCCCGATTTCGCTTTCGGTCACAGGCGGAGCGGCAATATCGCCTATCTCGGGCAGAAGCTCGAAAGCCTCGGCATTGGTCTTACCGTGGTGCCGTCATTGACGGATATAGGGGGGCCTTACTCTTCGTCGCGCATCCGTCGCCTTCTTCAGGAAGGATATCCCGAACGCGCTGCCGAGGAACTCGGTCGGCCCTGGTTCATCACCGGTGAGGTCGCCCATGGCGACAAACGCGGGCGTCTTCTCGGTTTTCCGACAGCCAATATTCCGCTCGGGCGTCATGTCGAACCGGCGCGTGGCGTCTATGCAGTGAGTGTGCGCCATCCCGATGGCCGGGTCACACCGGGTGTTGCCAATATCGGACGCCGCCCCACGATCGACGACGGGCAGGAAAGCCGCCTGGAAGTGCATCTCTTCGACGTGAACGAAGACCTTTATGGCCAGACGCTCGAAGTCAGCCTGCACAAGCTGCTGCGCGAAGAGAAACGTTTTGCCGGGCTCGATGAGCTCAGGGCGCAGATTGCGGACGATGCGCAAGCTGCCCGCGCCGCTCTTGCCTCCCTTACTTTTCTCCCGCCTCCTGCGACCCGTATCCCCTGAGTGCCCGGCTTCCCGCTTCTGTGTCATCCGATCCGCTCGATGGACTGTTGCGCGGTATAAATCATGTCACGCTCTGCACGAGCGATCTGACCCGGTCACTAGGGTTTTATTGCGGTCTTCTGGGATGTCGCCTCAGGGCGCGCTGGGGGAAGGGGGCCTATCTGGAGGCCGGATCACTCTGGCTTTGTCTGGAACTCAGCAAAAACGCGCCGATCCAGCCCCGCGATGACGATACCCATCTGGCTTTCTCGCTCGATGAAAAAGGCTTCGCGCTTCTGACTGCAAAGCTCGAAGGCCATGTGAAGCTGTGGAAGGCAAACAGAAGCGAAGGCGCATCGCTCTATTGTCTCGATCCTGACGGCCATAAGCTGGAATTGCATGTGGGGTCGCTCGAAACACGACTTGCGCATTGGCGCGTTGCACCACCGGCCGGTCTGGCGGATCTCGAAATCACCTGAACCGGGCCAGAGCCGTAAGGGCCAGACATGCAACTGTCCCTTTTGTGATGATTTTTGTGTTTTATATCACATCACTTCGCGTTATAGATTACCCAACGTTAATCGAACGAAGGGGGATGCTATGTTTGGCGCGATGCAGATGTATCAGATGCAGGCGATGGAACAGCACATCGCCCAGAAGGATT
>Ga0157365_10000871_pt1 | contig 12758 bp, 24 predicted proteins | sample AttsexASBM3_FD_111478 | JGI IMG/M metagenome (GOLD analysis project Ga0157365, IMG submission 111478) | Fungus gardens microbial communities from leaf cutter ant in Ribeirão Preto, State of São Paulo, Brazil - Atta sexdens ASBM3 | ecosystem: Host-associated > Fungi > Mycelium > Unclassified ... | reverse complement strand
GTGCCGCCCTTTTGGGCGACGACAGCCAATGTCTTGAGAGAATCGCGCTGCATGGCCATATGATTGGCCACATTTAATAATTAAATCAATCTCGAATGATTGATGCCTTTATTGTCAGTCCTCAAAATCGTCCTCCTCATCTGGAGGTGATTGCTTGGTCGGGGATGGGGTAAATTGTGCAAGGACGCTCCGGGGGAGCTTCCGCCAAGCCCCTACTTTTCTCCCGGAGACAACGCCAAAGAGAGAATGGTGTCGCTCGATCAAGCAAAGGTCGTAATCGTTTAGAAGGGCGTCGTTCAGCTTCGTGATTGTTGTGTCATGGACGGTTGCCACCTCGAGAAGGTCACCAATTTGGTCGCGCTTGAGCGTGAAACGACCTAGTTTTTTTCCGGAGAACGGGTGGCGGTAAATTTCGAAGATGCGTTTTGCAGCTTGCTCAATGTTGGCTTTTGCCATGGGTGACTCCTTATTCTGAAGCCACCCATAGAGCTAATCTTAACATCTAAGGTATTAAATTTTTATTTATGTTTATGAGGAATCACATGAACGATGCACCTGCGTGGTCCTTCAGCAGATTCGCCCGCTGCACATAGCCTCGGAGAACTTCGAGGTTCTTGTGACGGCTGACTTCCGCGATGCGAATGGCGTCGTGACCGGCTTCCGCTCCTGATGTGATGAAGCCCGAGCGGAGGCTGTGACCGGCGAAAGCCGACGCATCCAGTCCAGCGCGTTCCGCCGCCGCTTTCACGATATCCGCCGCCGCCCGGTCTGACAGGGACGCGCCCACGGCCCCGCCGCGATTGATACTGCGGAAGATCGGGCCTGACGTGATGCCCGCCGCCTCGCACCAGGCGTGGAGAGCATCGAGCGGACGAAGGCGAGAACCATTGAGGATGCCGATCGTCTGACCTTCTCCGTCCTGGTCTGTCTTGCTGCGCCGGATCGTCACGACTGCGCCGCCTTCGACCGACTGTATATCCTCGACCGTGAGCGCGACCAGTTCCGACCGACGCAGTGCCCCAGCGAACCCAAGCGCCAACAGGGCGCGATTGCGGAGCCCGGCAAGATCGTTCCCGCACGCCGAGAGCATAAGCCCAAGCCGATCCGCCGTGGCCGGGGCCTTCTTCGTCGGCGCCGTGCCGATGGTGCGCCGCATCCCTTTGAGGGCGTCCCGCACCCGGCGTGACTGACCGAACCCGTCGAGGCCCGCGACTTCGTGAGCGCAGGAGATAGCCGCGACTGCACGAGAGATCGTTGCTGCTTTCTTCCCTTCTGCCATTCGCGCCGCGACGTAACCCGCTACCGCATCGACCTGGGCCGGGATTGGCTGCACGCCCTGAGCCGCGCACCACGCGCTGAAAGCCGACCAGTCCGACCGATAGGCGCGCAGCGTGGCAGGCGACAGGGCGGCCATCGCCAGCGCATCGGCTGCCGAGCGGATCGACACTGGAAGGGCTTCAAGACGAGCGGTGACGGGAGCGAGATCGACAGTCATCTGCTTGGTTCCGATAATGAGGGTTATCGGAAGTTATAAATATAGGATGATCGAGGTATTGCAATAAATAATTTTAGGTTGATAGAATGCTTGAAGCCGATGGCGAGGGTGGAGCCTCGACACCGGCCTAACCACCAACCTGCGGAGACAGGAAAATGGCTGATCGTGCTTTAGCACGCGGGGCGTCCCATACAGAGGCCCCCAATCGAGTACAAGAACTTTCGCTCATTCTGCACGGCGTGGCTGTCTCGGCTGGCTATGGCCTGCTGGCAGTCGTCGCGGTGATCGCGGTCCTTCGTCCGGAGGTGCTGGGATGACCTACGACACATTCCTGCACATCGCCTTCATTGGCCTGGGCGTGTTCGTCTTCTGCTTCCTGCTGCTGCTGGCAGATATCTGGCGCATCCATTGCGACATCCGTTGGCTGCGGAGTGACAAGCAATGAGCGCCGAACCACTGACCATCGAGGCGCAGGCCGTCAGTGACGTTCACGACGCGACCTATGCCCTGTCCTCTCTGGCGTGCGTGCTGACCTGGGCGGCGCGCGGCTTTCGGGAGGCTCCTACCCAGAAGGGGCGCCCGCACGAGATCGACGAGTTTTCTCATTCCGTGGAATGGATCGGTGACGAGATCGAGCGTCAGTGCACCAAGCTGATGGAGGCGATTTGATGCCTCACGATCTCGGCCCTCTCTCCCGCGAGGAAATCGACGTCATCCGCGACCTGCGCGATCCGAAGACGCTGCACCACGATGCCAGCCTCATGGCGGAGTTGATGGTTCACGCATTGGGGAACGACGATGCGCGCGAGTTTCCGGCCTCTCTCGTCTGGTTGGGGAACCGCATCTGCGACGCCCTCGACCGGCTTGGCGAGCACCTGCCGGACAAGAAGACGCACTGATGGGCCGCCCCCGCGCCGTATGGCACCCGTCCCGCGTGGCTGCCCTGATCCGCATGAGAGACGTCGGGATGCCCTGGCGTCGTATCGGGGAGGAACTGCGCCTCCCTCATATCACCTGCGCCCGATACTGGCGCGAAGTCCTGAACAGGCCCGGCGGCAATGCGACCGCCCCTTACCGCTCACCGACACACCACACGAAAGCAAACCCCAATGGCTATTGAACACCCGATCCATACCGGCACCGTGAACGGGCATCGCGTCCGGTTCTTCCGGTCTCCATCGACCAGGCCCGACTTCCCCTGGTGCGTGCAGAACGATCTCATCATCGCGGCTGGCGGTGACGGCGACATGCAACAGCGGTTCGTCATGCATATGCGGCAGGGGCCGTTCCGCGATCAGTCGCACGTCTATGCGTCTCCGGATGGCCCCGTCGTCGCCTGTTCCCATTCCTGCGCGCAGGGACTGATCGGGGCCTTTGAGCAATGGAAGATGGTCGGGGAGAGGTTCGATGTCGAATACACGGCGGCGGCCAGCGAGGCGCTGAAGGAGATCACGAAGCACATGGGCGACGCCGGGGGCATTGCCTACGCGATCAACGCTGTCCGGATCGGCAAGGGGCTGGAGCCGATCAGCACCGAAGATGCCCGCAAGATGATGGTCTTTCGCCCGGCAGATGAGGGAGAGGACGCATGAGCAAGAGCATTTTCGGGTCCGAGGATCTGGGCGAACTGATCGCCACGATGGCGGTTCGGGACGGCGTATCCGAGCCGGAGTTTCTGCACCGCCTGGCCGATACGGTGAGTGCAACCGGGATGAAGGCGTTGGCTGCGGGGATGCCCGGCGCGGAGATAGAACGGCAGGCCAGGATCGCAAAGGCAGCCGCGAAAGCCCGCTGGAGCAAGCTCGGGGGAGGGAAGCCGCAATGAGCGATCCATCCCTGATCCCTGGCCTGTTGAGGGCTGCCGAGATCTGCGAAGAGTTTGAGGAACAGAACTTCGCAATCAGCATGGATCACCAGATGACGGAGATGCAGAACCCCGGCACCCGCATCCCTGGCGGCGACGGTTCTTGGTCGCTGTCGCTGGCCGACCATTCACACATTCATTGCTGTAAGGCCCACGCCGCCCGCGAGATCGCAGCATTCCTTCGACAGATGGCAGGACAGGGAGAGAGCGCATGACCCGCAAACGCCTTCCCCCGGCCACGCCTGATCGCATTGGTGCGATAGCCGATGCGGCCGACCAGTTGGAGATCATTGCCGGTCTCTCCCGTGCCGTGGGGGTGTCTGGCCTGGCGCTGCCTCGGGAGGCCGACTGGCTGGCCCAGATGGCGCTCGCCAATATCGACACGATCAGGGACGCACTCCAATGAGCCGCGCCACCTGCCCGGCCTTTCTGCGCCGCCACCCGCTCTTGCGGGCCATCGTGGGCGCTGTAGCCCTGACCGTCAGCAATGCCGTGATCCGGGGAGCGAACTGGTGGATGAACCGCGTCTGCCCGGTCGTGGTGGCGATCGCCCTGCCGGAGTGGGATGCTGGTGAGGCGAACGGATCTCGGTTTGGAGGGTGAGGCTTCGTCCGGATTTCGGGCGATTGGTTCAACCATACTGCGGAGTGGGTTCGGATTACTGATTTGAAATCGGCGCATAGTGCGCCGAAATCAAAAACAGACCACAACCCACGTGGAAGTGGGCGGTCGATTGGGGGCATCGGGGCAGAAGCAGGCTTTCGCGCGTGCGCATAGACCATTGCACCCGTGGCGCCAGGTAGATTTTCAGCATCCGGTTAGATCTGCCTGGATATAAAAGGCCACTGGCGACCTCTCCCCACGGCGGGGAGGGGACATGCCCTGACCGCTCCCGACACAACATGACGCTATTTTGCGCCATTTGAGGCAATTATCCGCAGTCCTGAAATGTTGGGATGGACCCCACGGTAAAAACACCGTCCAGGAGCCTGTAGGATTATCGCACAGGCGCGATAGCAAATTTGCGATCAGTTACCTTGGGTGACGGGCATTTTGCCGTCCAGAGGCTTCCTGTGGAAATTGGGGGAAAGTTTCTGTTGCCGGGTGGCCTTGGCCGGAGTACAGGTGGGATTGCTCTTTCAAAGCGCCGACATGGCGCAACGATCGGACAAGAAAAAAGGCCGCCCCGGCTACCACCCCGGAACGACCTTTTCTCGAAAACTGCTGATGCTTCGGCCTTACCAACCGGAGCATCTGGTGTTGAAGCTTGGAACGCTACAGCGCCAACGTGTGACGATTATGTCCCATCCTGTCAACACAAGGATGGTGTCGAAATGACAGCACGGAGCAGTCCCCTCAATCGCCCTCGGGCATTCTGGAGACGCTTTTATGAGCGCACATAAAGACTTACTTACGATTTCAGACCTCACCCAACATCTGCAAAAAAGCGGCATCCACGCCACCTATCCGACCGTTCATCGGCGGGTAATGAACGGTGACATTCCGGCTTCTCGGCTTGGCTTCGTCTGGTGCATCGAAGCATCAGACCTCCCGGCGATCAGGGATTTCTTCCGCACTCGCCCCTGCTTCGCCAAGCACAACGTCCTCGCCGCTCACGCATAAGAAAGGCCCGCCGGAACGCACCGGACGGGCCTGTTTCTTATGTCGTTTTTGCAGCGCGACAGAGAGACAGTACCACCGAAGGGGCGCTCCGGACTAGGGAAAAGTCCCGGAATGTCGCAGAAATCAGCCAGCAAGAACCATCGCACTACTGCCAGGAAGCTGCCGTGCCGTTCGCCTGACCCATTGGCGGAAGCATCCGAGAGCGATCGGCTGTGGTTCGCAGCCCATCCCGACCGTAGCACACGCATCCGCCGCCCCGCCTTTGGGGAGATAACCGGCATCGAGGCGCAGGAAGGCCCGCTCCTGCCCTGCATGTCCTGGTGGGTTGTGGTGCGTCAGTTCCGCCCCGGCGCGAGGGGGCGTTGTTTCTTTGCCGGTCCATCGCAGATCCGGGGCGACGAGGAAGAGGCCGCAACAATCTGGGAATGCGTGACCAGCACCGGGAGGCGGCCTGGATCAGCCGTTATCCGGTCGGGCAAGGGAGAGCGCGCATGAGGCGTTATTCCATCCCCGCCGAAGCTGTCATCGAGATCAAAGCTGCCCTGCGCGACGATCTGGCCGAACTGATCCGCGCCGACCTGGGCGAGCCGTCCGGCAAGACTGGCAAGGATTTACGTTGGGGCGCGAAGGGTTCCCTGTCTCTCGTGCTGGCCGGGCCGAAGCGGGGTCAGTGGTTCGATCATGAGGCAGGCGAAGGCGGGGATGCAGTCGAGTGGCTGACGAAGCGCCGGGGCCTTTCCTATGTCGAGGCACTGCAATGGGGGGCAGACCGCTACGGGATCGACACGGGCCACGACCTGACAGAGCAGGAACGGATCGACCAGGGCGCGCGATGGGAGGCTGGACGGCGACAGAGACAGGAGCAGGAAGCCGCCAGGGAGGCGAAGGCCAGGGACGAGGCGGCGCGTGCAGAGGCGCACCACAAGGCTGCTGCGGATCGCTACTGGCAAACCTGCCTGCCGATTGAAGCCGGTTCTCCTGCCGATCTCTACCTGACCCACACCCGCGCCATTCCCCGCCCCGTCGATGGCTGGCCCGCAACAGTCATCCGATTTCAGCCAGCCGAACGTGCGCTGGTAATCGGCCTGGCGGACGACACGGGCCACGTTCTCTCGGCACAGCGCATCTTTCTGACGCAGGGCGGAACACGGGCGCTCCAGGAGGGAGAAGACGGCAAGCCGGTGAAACGGCCCAAGCTGATGCTGCCCGGATCGTCTGGCGGCCTGTTCTTCAAGCTGCCAGCCCGCGAAGCAGTGATGCAGGGGTGTGATCCCGCACTATTTCTGGCAGCAACGGAAGGCCCGGAGACTGCCCTTTCCGTCTGGATGGCGACGGGGCTGGAGACGTGGGCGAGCATTGGGGCCGGGGGGAACATCAACCCACCAGTCGGGCGCACGATCCTGCATTGTCGGGATGATGATGCAGAAGGCAGCGCCGCCCATAACGCTGCCGACAGGGCGCAGAACCGCTGGAAAAGCGAGCATCACACGGTCCTGACAGTCTGGCCGTGGCCCCATCGCCGGGGCGACAAGTCCGATCTGAACGATACGCTCCAGGCCGAAGGGACTGACGCCGTTCGCGAACGGGTTTCGTCCGCGCTGGATGAGCTGGGGGAAATGCAGAAGCGGGTGGGACTGCCCGTAAGCGATGCGCGCACCCAAATGGGCGAGCATGTGGCCCGGTTCATGTCCGAAGCCCGTAGCTATATCGAGCGCGTGCCTGGAGGCTATGCCGCCGCTGTCCGAGCCGAGCAGAAAGCCGCCGAAGAAGAAGGCCGCCCCGAGAACATCGAGGCCATTCCGAAGCCGAAAGCCTATGCCCTGCAAGTGACCACGGGAGCCGGTAAGTCTGCGCTGACCCTGCGGGAGATTGCGCGGCTTGTGCGTGAACTGCCCGAGATCGGCGGGGCGGTTGTCTTTTCATGCCCTACCGTCGAACTGGCGGACGAACAGGCGGCCTCTTTCGCAGCGATTGCTCCCGACATCTCTCACCGCGTCTATCGGGGGCGCGGACAGATAGATCCTGACGCCCCTGCACCTGAAAGTGACTCCGCCCCTACGCGCATGTGCCACAACCTGCCCGAAGCCCAGCGCATCGAAAAACTTGGACTGCGCGTTACTGCGACCTTGTGCCACGCCACTATCAAAGACCCGGAGACGAGTGAGAAGGCCAACGTCTGCCCGTTCCGTGCGCAATGCGGCTATGAGCGCCAGCGTGCGGCCAGCGGCGTGCAGGTCTGGTTCGTGGCTCACGCGGTCATGTTCAACACCCGACCATCCTGCATCGGCCCCATTGCCCTGCATGTGGTCGATGAGACGATTGAACGCACAGGGATCGACCCGCGCCGGTTTGTAACCTCTCCCAACGCCGAAGGCTGGACCGTCCCTGACTGGATCAGGATGGAGGCGCGGCATGACTTCCCGGCCCTGTTTTCGCATCTGCACGGGGCAGGCCGATTCGACAAGACCATTCACCTGCGGAGCCATATCCTACCCAATCTTCTGGCGCTCAATGGCGTGGGGCCAATACGCCGGGAGACGCTGGAGGGAATGGGCCTTGGGGTGCCGGAGTTGATGGAATATCTCGACGCGGAAAAGGCGCTGGGGGCATCCGGGGACGGCCTGCCGGGGCCGCTCACACCTTCCGCGCAAGGGGTCATATCGGCCGATCCCGACACGAAGACACGCGAGAACGCGCGCGCGGTCTGTTCCAGGGCTTCGAGGCATATCAGGGGCGTTCTAGCGCGCTGCCTCCGCCTGATGAATGAGAGGACCGTAGCATCTGGACGTTTGCGGGCGCAGGGGGAGGAACCGTGGGGGAGTGATCCCGTGGAGTTTGTAGCAGGCGGGGCAGATGACGTCTCTGCCGGGTTCATAGCCCCTACGCTGCTCTTGAGCGCCACACTGTCTCTGGAACTGCTGCGCCATCGCTGGCCCGGTATCGAGATGCTGGGCGAGATCAGGGCCGCTGCCCCACATTTGCGGATCGAGCAGAGCGCCAAGTTTTCGTGGGGGAAAGCGGCGTTCTTCAATTACGCCGATGATGCCAATGCCGGGAAGCCAACCCCGAAGGCTGCCACGTTTTCTACCCTTCTGGCGATGCTGCGCCGGGAGAGCCGCACCGCGCGAAAGGTACTGGCAGTCCTGCAAAAGTCGGTCGAGGAAGAACTGCACCTCTATGCCGAAGCAAGGGGCGGCCTGCCCGGCAATCTGGAAACGGCGCATTTCAATGCCGTGGCGGGGCTGAACCGCTGGGGGCCTGGAGCCGATGAGGGCGGCGTGGATCTGGTCGTGATCGTGGGCCAGCCAACGCCGCCACCTGACACGGTGGAGGCGATGGCCGAAGCCCTGACCGGAGAGGCGATCGACCGGCTGGGATGGGCGCAGACCCGGAGCGGCCAGTGGTTCCCGAACTGGTATCCAGAGGAAGATGGGGCGCGGGTAATGGCAAACGGGGCAATGATTGCCGCCACACGGCAAGCGCATCCCAACCCGACCGCCGACGCCTTCCTGCGGTCGATCGTAGAGGGCGAGATTGTGCAGGCGATCGGTCGGGCGCGCGGCGTTAACCGGACAGAGGATAATCCCTGCCGGGTTCTGGTGCTGGGGCGGTCGGTTCTTCCGCTGCCCGTGAGCGAAGTCTCCAAGGACGCACGGTATGAGCCGACGCCGTATGACCTGATGGCGAGTGAGGGTGGCATCGTGTTCGAGAGCGGGACCGACGCGGGCCGGTTCTACTGCGGCACGATCTGGGGAGAGCCAGGCGATACGTCCGAGAATGCACGACGCAAGGCGGAAGACGCCGCAAAAGCCGCCATCAAGGAATACCGGGGCAGAAAGGGGAAATGGGGAAAGATCGCCCCAGACGGAAAGCCAGAGGTCAGGGAGAATCCCTTATATATAGGTTCTCTATTAGGGATTCTCCCTGACCTCGGCCCGGACTGGATATCCGTCCGATACCGTGGCGCAGGGGCGGGGAAGCGATCAGCACAGGCCCTGATTGATCTGCGGCGTCTTGGCCTGGACGAAGCGCGCGCGCGTATTGAGGCGGCCATAGGCCCACTGGCCCTGTTCAATGTTGAACAGACGGAGCGAGATGAGATGCCATCTACTGGAAAGCGCGAAAACGGGACTAAAAACGCCCCCTCTGAAGACCGCCGCGTCATTGATATCGGGCCGCCGGTTGGAGCGCCTGAACGCCGCGTGCCTGCTTTGGTCGCTGAGAGCAGTGAGGCTGAGCGGGATCGCTGTTCTGGCGTTGTAGAAACAGCGAACGACGATGCGCCGGACATGTCCCCTTATCTTGCCTTGGCGAAGCGTATGTATGGGCGGGGCTTCCCACGGGCGACTGTCGAGAAGGGGTGTCTGGTTCTGCGCCACATCAGGCATGGCGGGCTGTCTGACGACGCACGAACCCTGATGGGCGCATCCCTGGCCGGGGCAATAGCCTTCGACGGCATGGCCCTGCGAGGTGTGAGTGAGGCGGCGTTCAAGGCCGACATGCTCGACACGCTGGGCAGCGATCATTCCCGGCTGATGCTGGAGGGGATGCCCTGGCTGATGGCTGGCGGGTACGGGCATGGCGTAGAGTTCCTGCACCGCATGTGCGTGGGCGGTGAGGGGCAAAGCACACACTACGCGCCCGCGCGCATGTGCGGGTAGTGGCGGTGAAACTGGATAAAACCAGAAACCGATCGCATGAGGGGTGTTGGCTGAAAGCAGGCGTATCCCCGTTTTATTCAAATCGCGCGTGAGAGGCTGTCTTCGCGCGCGCACGCGTAGTGGTCAGGTTGGCGACGTTCTGCTTCGTGCGCGGGCGCGTAGTGTGACCTCGCCGCTTTGATTCCCCTTTGAAAAACAATCAAGCGGCCCCTTCGCGCACGCCCGCGCGTATTGCGCAGAAAGTCATTCTACTTTTGCTCTACTTTAGAAAACGCTCACCCCGCATCGCGCGCGTGGGACGTGTGTATTTTGTTATCGTAACCATAACAAAGGATAACAGGGGTGGTGTGTAACCTATTGGCGGCGCAGGGGAGAAGCAGGTTTCCGGCGTGTTAAAAACTCGCTGCTTCCCGTTGCTACCAACGAGCGATCCCGGCCTATTTCGGCTTGTCCCGATGCCCCTGCGATAGACGGGAGATCAGCCAGCAGACCAAAGGAACGGGGATTGTGATCGCCAGGGCGTGGAAGTGAATGGTCAGCATATTGGCCTCCTGTTGGTGAAGGCCCAAGGCTGCAAGGGAAGGCCGTAAGTGCATAAGGGTGACTGTTTGCACCCTCTCGATTTTCAGGCACGAACTGCTTTGGGTGCGTCGCCTTTACCCGGATTTGCTTGCCATAAGTGCGCTTTAAGCGTAATGTTGGACCTATGGATGACGACCGTTCTTTCGATTGGCACGACGCCAAAAGCGACCAGTGCCTGAGGGAGAGAGGGTTCAGTTTCGCCGATATCGTCCCGATCTTTGCTGGGCCTCTGATCGAGGAAGTGGATTCCCGCAAGGACTACGGGGAAGAGCGTGTTCGCGCTGCTGGATTGCTTGATGGGGTGCCGTTCATGGTGGTCTATACGCAACGCGAGAGCGTCACGTGGATCATCTCTGCACGACGTATGCACGCGAAGGAGTGGCTCCGATGGCACGCATCACACTGAAGGAAGCGATGGCCCGAAAGGGAACGATAGACTGGGCGCGCGTCCATGCCACGACTGACGAGGAGATAGACCGTCAGGCGAGAGAGGATGGGACGGACGGCGATCTGCCGGGGCTTACTTCTCCATCACCTGGCACGCTGCGCCGTCACATGGGCCTGACGCAGGCCGCGATGGCGGATCTGATTGGCGTGCCTGTAGCGACCTGGCGGAACTGGGAGCAGGGCCGCGTCTCTCTGGAGCCCGCCGTCCGGACGCTGCTGCGGGTGCTATGGAGGGAGCCTGACGCCGTGCGCCGGGCTATGGTGGCGTGATGGCTAATCTGGCTGAGGAACTGCTGGCATCGGCACATGAAGCTGCCGAGATCATAGCGGGAAGGATGGCACCTGGCCGCGTCTGGGCACCGCCCGCCGCTGTGGACGTGGCAGAGATCCGGCATCGAACCGGCCTGAGTCAGGCTGCCTTTGCAGCACGCTACGGGTTCAGTGCTGGAGCCGTGCGGGATTGGGAGCAGCATCGGCGCCAGCCAGAAAAGGCTGCGCGCACGCTGTTACTCCTGATCGATCGTGAGCCGCGGGCGGTTCAGCGCGTGCTTGAGGTGGCGTGATGGGAAAGAAGAAAGCGGGAAGCCGATTATCTTAAAGGCAATCGGCTTTCGCGTAGTTACCTCAGCAAAACGAAGTGGTGAAACGGACCACTGAAAATGAGCCGAGCATTTGGCGTTGATTTGAAACCGATCCCATAATGGCGGATGACTAGTAGCATATTTGCCTCCTATAGATAGCGCAGAATTACGCTCATCTATTTATGCTGAAGGCCAAAACTGCCCTGTTTAAGGGACGCCTTTTTATGAGTTGCGCGGGGCTCGTCGTCTGATTCTGGGCGCCCAGACGAATAGGCATCCAATGATGGTTAAGCCCCACTCCTCACTTTCCATCCTTGCAAGGCGCTTTTGCTGATCGTCATAGAGAATGCTCCACAAGTGGGCTCCCGATGGATCTGCTTTCAGGCCTGCCACGTTCGGTGATGGCTCTTGGCTAAGCAATATTGAAAGAGTGAGCGCCCCGAGGATGCAAAGCAGCCCTATGACGCGCGTGGGTGTCCATGCACCTGAGAACTCCAGGCGCATCTACTTTACCTCAACCGCGACCCCATACCGAGCGAACTGATCAGCCAGACCAGCCATAAGGATCGCCTTCGCTGTAGTGCGCTGTTGAGCGGCCAGCACGTTGAGCGCCGTGTGGGTGTCTTCTGACAGGCGCAACGTCATCGAGCGCACATTGTCGGGCAACGTCCGGGGGCGACCGGCTGCCTGTTCTTTGCCTGTAGAAACAGGGATCGGGGCAGAAGATGCGCCGGGTTTGCTGGACGAGAGCGATGCGATCGACAGGGGCGCGCGGGCGGTCTTAGCCATTGAGATATGCCTTTCGGATGTGATGCCAGAGATTGCGGGTTTCGAGATCGGCTTTGCCGCCCGGCTCGTATTCAAACGCAGCACGGCCATCGTTGAGGCTGTAGGACAGTGCGGCGCGCATTGAGACAGCCGGAGGAGCGACAGGCAGGCCTAGTGTGGAGGCAACCGCGCGAGCTTCTGCCGTGAGCGTCGGCTCATTATCGGATCGGGGAGGCGGGCACTGGTTCAGGATGATGACGCCGGGCACGCGGGCCGCCTTCACAAGTTGCGCTGTGCTGGCGACGGCGCGGAGATCGAGGACGCCCGGACGCGTCGGAACAACTGCGACTGTGGCCGATCTAATAGCCTGCGCCGTTTCACCTTCGACCGATGGCCGGGTATCGACCACAAGCAGGTCAAAGCCTTCAGCCTGGGCTGCTTGCTGAATCGCAGGCAGATCGGACGCGGGTCGTTCAATCAGGGTTATGTCGTCGCCTTCGCGGCTGTGCCACCACGACGCAGCCGAGGCTTGAGGATCGCAATCAACCAGAGCCACACGCCAGCCCTCGGAAGCTGCCAAGGCCGCTAGATTGATCGCGAGGGTTGTTTTGCCCGTGCCGCCCTTTTGGGCGACGACAGCCAATGTCTTGAGAGAATCGCGCTGCATGGCCATATGATTGGCCACATTTAATAATTAAATCAATCTCGAATGATTGATGCCTTTATTGTCAGTCCTC
>Ga0157365_10000870_pt1 | contig 12765 bp, 10 predicted proteins | sample AttsexASBM3_FD_111478 | JGI IMG/M metagenome (GOLD analysis project Ga0157365, IMG submission 111478) | Fungus gardens microbial communities from leaf cutter ant in Ribeirão Preto, State of São Paulo, Brazil - Atta sexdens ASBM3 | ecosystem: Host-associated > Fungi > Mycelium > Unclassified ... | reverse complement strand
GTCGGCTTCTGGGGCGCGCTGTACATCCCGGTGGTGGTGGCCATGGCGGCCCAGCAGAACGTGGTCACCGCCCTGCACGGCGGACCGGTGGCGGTGCTGGCCGCCGTGGGCGCCGTGGGGATCTGCGGCTTGACCATCGCCCTGATCAGCCGCAGCCATCGCGGCGAACCGCTACCGCCACTGCCGGACGCCGCCGTGGCCCCCGCGCCAGCGGTCACCCATGCCGCACCGGCCGGAGGTCGCTAGGATGAACGACATCGTCACCAAAGCCCTGCAACACAACGGCCTGGTTGCCGCGTTCGCGCTGATCGGCCTGATCATGTGGATCTCGGTGATCCTTTCGCGCCGACTGACCTTTGGCCGGGTGCACGGCTCGGCCATCGCCATCGTCATCGGCCTGGTACTGGCCTGGGTCGGCGGGACCGTCACCGGCGGCCAGAAGGGCCTGGCCGACCTCGCGCTGTTTTCCGGTATCGGCCTGATGGGCGGCGCCATGCTGCGCGACTTCGCCATCGTCGCCACCGCCTTCGAGGTCCAGGCCACCGAGGCGCGCAAGGCCGGAATGATCGGCGCCGTGGCCCTGCTGCTCGGCACCGTGCTGCCCTTCATCGTCGGCGCCGCCGTGGCCTGGGCCTTCGGCTACCGCGACGCGGTGAGCATGACCACCATAGGCGCGGGCGCGGTGACCTACATCGTCGGCCCGGTGACCGGCGCCGCCCTGGGCGCCAGCTCCGACGTCATGGCGCTGTCCATCGCCACCGGCCTGATCAAGGCGATCATCGTCATGGTGGCGACGCCCGCGTCGGCGCGGCTGCTGGCGCTGGACAACCCGCGCTCGGCGATGGTCTTCGGCGGTCTGGCCGGCACCGTCAGCGGCGTCACCGCGGGGCTCGCCGCCACCGACCGCCGCCTGGTGCCCTATGGCGCCCTCACCGCCACCTTCCACACGGGTCTGGGCTGCCTGTTGGGGCCGTCGCTGCTGTTCTTCTGCGTGCGGGCGCTGGTAGGTTAGTTGCGCGCGTACATCCGGCATTCGGCGACGAAGGCCAGCAGATTGGGATCGCGCTCGCGGCTGCGCAGAAAGACCGCGCCGATGCGCTGCTGCAGCCGGTAGCGCGGGGCCAGGGGCAGCAGCTTGAGGCGGTTCTGGTAGACCGCCTCGACCCGCCCCGGCAGCAACGCGTAGCCCACCCCGGAGCTGACCATGCTCATCAGCGAGAAGATGTCGTTGACCTGCATGATCACCTCCGGCTCGAAGCCGGCCTGGGCGAACACCTGGCGGCCGTCGCGAAAGGTGGCAAAGCCCTGGGTCAGGGTCACGAAGGGCACCCCGGCGAGATCGCGCAGGTCCACCTCGGCCTGGTCGGCGAAGGGCGAGTCGCTGGGTGCGGCCAGGAAGATGTCGTCGCTGAACAGCTCGACGCTCTCGCAATCGGCATCCACCACGGCGTCGTCCAGGGCCACCAGCATGGCGTCCAGCTTGAAGTCGTGCAGCTGTTCGGCGAGATCGGCGTTGGAACCCAGCACCAGGTCGATGTTGAGTTCGCTGCGCCTGAGCTTGAGGCCCATGATCAGCTGGGGCACAGTCTTGACCGTCAGCGAATAGAGCGCGCCCAGGCGAAAGCGATCGGCGGAAAAACCCGCCGCCTGCCGGGTGAGCCGCACCGTCTCCGCCAGGTCCTGCAGCAGTCGCTCGGCGCGCGCCTCCAGCACGAAGGCGCCGTCCAGCGGCGTCAGGGTACGCCCCTCATGCTTGAACAGCGGACAGCGCAGGGCGTTTTCCAGCGAATGGATGGCGCGGTGCACGCTGACATGGCTGGTGCCCAGCTCGGCGGCGGCCCGCGCCAGGTTGCGACTGCGCATGAAGGCCAGAAAGATCTCCAGCTTGCGCAGGGTGAGGTCATCGGTATCGGACATGGCGGCCAGCGGGCGGTGAGAGACAGCTGCCCACCTTGCCCGGATGGGCGGGCGGCGTCGAGGGCTGCGGCCCGGACTGGCCGTGACCGCCCTCACCCCGTACCCTGCCCTGGCATCGTCCCGGGTCTGAGATCTATGCAACTGGAATGGCTGGAAGACTTCATCGAACTCGCGCGCACCCGCAGCCTGTCGCGCGCGGCGGAAAATCGCTTTGTCACTCATCCAGCCTTCGGTCGGCGCATCCGCGCCCTGGAAGACTGGTGTGGGGCGCCCCTCATCCGTCGCCAGCAGCCCATCAGCCTGACCCCTGAAGGTCTGCTGTTGCTGGAAACGGCACGGGAGGTCGTCGACCGATTGAGCGAATGCCGCTCGCTGTTTCAGGGTGCCGCCCTGCAGCGCGAACAGCCGATCCGTATCGCGACTGGCCGGACCCTGGCCAGCGACTTTTTTCCGGAGTGGTACGACAGCTTGAGCGCACGGTTCGGCGAGTTTCCCGTCTCGCTCATCACTAGTGGCGCCCAGGAAGCCATCGGTCGGCTGGCCGCAGGCGATGCCGACCTGATGCTGATCTTCAGCAGTCCGCTCACCGAGCGGTTGCTGGACCCTGCACGTTTCGAAACCCTGGTCATCGGTCAGGACGAGCTGCTGCCGGTCTGCGTACCGGATGGGGACGGACAACCGCGCTATCGACTGGAAGACGGCGCCGCTGCGGTGCCTTGGCTGGCCTTCGCGCCGTCGCTGGCACTGCGCGGCGTACTGGCTCGGCACCTCTCCCGGCTGCCGAGTAAGCTGGCCATGCGCATGATCTACCAGGCCGATTCCTATCCGGCCATCCACCAGATGGCGCGCCGTGGACACGGCCTGGCCTGGCTGCCCCGCATGGTGGTGCGCGAGTCCCTGACCCAGGGCAGTCTGGTGCTGGCGGGATCGACGGGGCTGATCGCCACCTTCGATATCTGCCTGCATCGCTTGCGCGGGCCGCACGATGAACGGCTCGAGCATATCTGGCGAACCCTTGCGACGAGCGCCCCATAGCGGTGCACGACAAAATAATCAGCACCTGAACCCATAGGGACAAGCACGACCTTGAGCAGCTGTGCCTGGTCGGCCCAGGCCTGTGCCGAAACGGCAATTGAGCCGGTGCCTGGGATTGACCCAAGGTAAAGCCTCAATCGTGAAGGCGCTGCCACCCCTGGCGGCGCTCCGCCAAGGGGAACCCGGTCATGTCGCACTCCATATCGACCCTTGCCAGCGCCGAGGCCGCCACAGCGGCCCGGCGTGGCTCCTGGAAGGAAATCTGCGCGGCCGGCATCGGCAATGCCCTGGAATTCTATGATCTGCTGATCTACGGCTATTTCGCCGTGATCATCAGCCGACAGTTCTTTCCAGCCGAGAACGAAACCACGTCGCTGCTCCTGAGCGTGGCCACCTTCGCCATCTCCTTCATCATGCGGCCGCTAGGCGCCGTAGTGCTGGGCTCCTACACCGACCGTCGTGGCCGCAAGGCCTCGCTGACGCTGTCCATCGCCCTGATGATGATCGGCACCCTGTTGATGACCTGCGTGCCCACCTATGGCCAGATCGGCCTGCTGGCTCCGCTGATCGTGATCGTCGCACGGATGCTGCAGGGCTTCTCCAGCGGCGGCGAATTCGGTGCCTGCACGGCCTTCATGGCCGAGAACGCCACCGAAGGTCGCCGCGGCTTCTTCGCCAGCTGGCAACTCTCCACCCAGGGCCTGGCCACGGTGTTCGCCGCTGGCGTAGCGGCGGCCCTGAGCTATGTGCTCAGTCCGGCGCAACTGGATGACTGGGGCTGGCGACTCGCCTTCGGCATCGGTCTGCTGATCGGTCCCATCGGCCTGTACATTCGTCGGCAGATGGACGAGACCCCGGAATTCAAGGCGTTGTCCCGCCGCGAGGGCCCGGAGGCGACCCCGGTGCGGGATCTGCTCAAGGCCGACTGGGCCGTACTGCTGCTGTGCATCGGCGTGGTGTCCGGCGCCACCGCCTTCAATTACGTGCACAAGCTGTACATGCCCACCTATGCCATGAAGCAGCTGCACATCGCCGCCACCTCCTCCTTCCTCGGTGCCTTCATCACCGGCCTCGCCATCATGCTCATGTCGCCGGTGTTCGGCATCCTCTCCGACCGCTTCGGCCGGCTGCGGGTACTGGGCATCGCCATGACGCTGGTAGGGCTTTCTTCCTATCCGTTGTTTCTGCTGCTCAATGCCCTGCCTTCCATCACTACCCTGCTATTGGTGCAGGCACTGGTGGGCGTCCTGATCGCCGCGTCCTTGGGTCCCATCCCGGCCATGCTCTCCGATGCCTTCCCCACCCGTACCCGCGGATCGGGACTGTCACTCAGCTACAACTTTTCGGTCACGGCATTCGGCGGCTTCGCCCCGCTGGTGGTGACCTGGATGATCAACAGCAGCGGCGACAACCTGGCGCCCAGCTATTACGTGATGGGCACCGCTGCCCTGAGTCTGATCTCCATCCTGGCGCTGACCCGCACCCGTCGCCATACCCCGGTTTGATCCCCCACCGGGGCGCGGCCCCGGTCTGCCTACCCTTAGGAGTCTGCCATGACCACCCTCGCCCAGATCCGTGCCGGTCTGCCCCGCTATCCCATCGAGGTCGAATTCCCCGACATCGAGCGCTGGAAGACCGGCAATACCGGCATCGACTATGTGCACAGCTTCGACAGCGGCATCGAAGGTCCCCACGTCGCCATCATGGCCCTGACCCATGGCAACGAGGTCAGCGGCGCCATTGCCGTGGATGAGCTGCTGCGTCGTGGTATCCGGCCAAGCCGGGGCAAGCTGACCCTGGCCTTTGGCAACGTGGCCGCCTACCACGCCTTCGACCCGGACGACATAGACGCCACCCGCTACCTGGAAGAGGACATGAATCGCGTCTGGCTGCCTCAGCGGCTCCAGGGGCCGGCAACGACGGCCGATCTGGCCCGTGCACAACAGTTGCGTCCGTTGATCGACGAGGTGGACTGGCTGCTGGACATCCACTCCATGCACGAGCATTCCGCACCGTTGATGATGACTGGCCCGTTGGAAAAGGGGCTGCGCCTGGCTGCCCAGCTGGGCACCCCGGAATTCGTCATCGCCGACGAAGGCCATCAGAACGGTCGGCGACTGCGCGACTTTGGCGGCTTCGGCCAAGCCGACAGCCCGAAGAACGCCCTGCTGATCGAAACCGGCCAACACGTGCTGGCCGTGAGCCGGCAGATCGCCCTCGACTGTGTCGCCCGCTTCCTGCTGCTGGCGGAGGTGGTGGAAGAAGCCGCGGTGGCCGACCTGCTGCAGGTAGCCAAGCCAACGCGCCAGCGTTTTCTGCGGGTGACCGAAGCCATCGTCGCCGACACCCTGGACTTTCGTTTTACCCAGGACTTCAAGGGTCTGGAAACCATCCCCGAAGCAGGTACCCTGATCGCCACCGATGGCGAGCGCGAGATCCGCACTCCCTATCCGAATTGCGTGCTGATCCAGCCCTCGATCCGCCACCTGGGTAGCGGCGTCACTGTCGTGCGCCTGGCGCGGGAGCTGGGTGAAGACGAAGTGCCCCGTTGACGTAGTGGGGCGCTGGACTGCGGCGCCGCCGAGTGCGGTCCGCAGCCCTACTCCCTACAACCAACCCTTGATCTGCTGGCAGACCGCCGTGGTGGAGATGCCGTAGCGGTCGTGCAGGGTCGGCAGCGCGCCGGCGTCGAGGAAGGCGTCGGGCAGCGCGATCTGGCGGAAGGTGGGCGTCACGCCGTTGCGCAACAGGGTGGTCGCGACGGCCTCGCCCAGGCCACCGATCAGCGAATGGTTCTCCGCCGCCACCACCAGTCGTCCCGGCTTGCGGGCTTCCGCCAGGAGGGTGGCTTCGTCCAGTGGCTTGATGGTCGGTACGTGCAGCACCGAGACGTCCACGCCATCCGCGGCCAGGGCCTCGGCGGCCTCCAGGGCGCGCATGGTCATCAGGCCGGTGGACACCACCAGCACGTCGCGTCCGGGGCGCACCACCTGGGCCTTGCCCAGCTGGAAGCGGTAGTCGTAGCGATCCAGCACCAGGGGCACGTTGCCGCGCAGCAGGCGCATATAGACCGGCCCCTGGTGGGCGGCGATGGCCGGCACCGCCTGCTCGATCTCCAGGGCATCGCAGGGGTCGATCACCATGAGGTTGGGCATGGCGCGAAAGATCGCCAGGTCGTCGGTGGCCTGGTGGCTGGGGCCGTAGCCGGTGGTCAGCCCGGGCAGGCCACAGACGATCTTGACGTTGAGGTTCTCCTCGGCGATGGCCATGCAGATGAAGTCGTAGGCGCGGCGCGAGGCGAACACCGCATAGGTGGTGGCGAAGGGCACGCAGCCTTCGCGGGCCATACCGGCGGCGGCGCTCATCAGCAGCTGCTCGGCCATGCCCATCTGGTAGAAGCGCTCGGGATGGGCCTTGGCGAAGATGTGCAGGTCGGTGTACTTGGCGAGGTCGGCGGTGAGGCCGACGATGTCCTGGCGCTGTTCGGCCAGGGCCGCCAGGGCATGACCGAAGGGAGCCGGTCGCGTGGGCTGGCCCTCGGCGGCGATGCTGGCGATCATCGCCGAGGTGGTCAGGCGTGGCTTGGTGGCGGTGGTAGTCATCAGAAGTCCCTCCCGGCATCCAGGGCGTCGAGGGCCAGGGCCCATTCGTGCGCCTCGACGCGGATGAAGTGAGTCTTGTCGCGGGTTTCCAGGAAGGGCACGCCCTTGCCCATGCGGGTATCGCAGAGAATGATCCGGGGCTGCGCGCCCGGGTGCTGGCGAGCCCGGTCGAAGGCGGCGACCAGCGCCTCGCGGTCGTTGCCGTCGACGCGCTGGACGAACCAGCCGAAGGCCTGCCAGCGCTCGGCGAGGGGCTCGAACGCCAGGATCTCGCGGCAGTGGCCGTCGGCCTGCTGGTTGTTCACGTCCACCAGGGCGATGAGGTTGTCCAGTTGCCAGTGGGAAGCCGACATGGCCGCTTCCCAGGTGGCGCCTTCGTTGAGTTCGCCATCGGAGAGCAAGTTGTAGACGAAGGATTTCGACTGCTTGCGCTTGAGGCCGAGGCAGGCGCCCACGGCGATGCCCAGGCCCTGGCCGAGGGAACCGCCGGTGATCTCCATGCCGGGGGTGTAGGCGGCCATGCCCGACATGGGCAGGCGGCTGTCGTCGCAGCCATAGGTCTCCAGTTCTTCCTGCGGCACGATTCCGGCCTCGATCAGCGCGGCATAGAGGGCGATGGCGTAATGGCCGATGGACAGGTAGAAGCGATCGCGCCCTTCCCATTCGGGCTCCTGCGGCTGGTAGCTCAGGGCATGGAAGTAGGCGACCGCCAGGACGTCGGCGACGCCCAGGGCCTGGCCGACATAACCCTGGCCCTGGACCTGGCCCATGCGCAGGGCATGGCGGCGGATGTTGTGGGCGCGCTCGGCCAGCGAGAGCGTTGCGGGTTGTGGCGAAGAAGCGGTCATGATCTGTACCTCGATTAGCGATTGACCAGGGCGGCGGGAATGCGCAGGACCAGCGTGGCGCCGATCACCAGCACCCCGGTGATGAGGAACATGCCGATGGCGCTGGAGCCGGTGCTGGTGGTGATCCAGCCGATCAGGTAGGGCGAGCAGAAGCCGGCCAGGTTGGCGAAGCTGTTCACCGCGGCGATGCCGGCGGCGGCGGTGACCCCGCCCAGCAGCGTGGTGGGCAGCATCCAGAACAGCGAGGACGCGGAGAGGATGCCGGCCGCTGCCAGGCACAGGCTGAGGATCGACAGGGTGACGTTGTGGCCGAACACCGCCGCGAGGCTGAGGCCGCAGGCGCCCAGCAGCATGGGAATCACCAGGTGCCAGCGGCGCTCGCGGTGCCTGTCCCCACTGCGCCCGGCCAGCAGCATGGCGACGATGGCGCACATATAGGGCAGGCTGGTGAGCAGGCCGATGTGCAGCGGATCGGCGACCCCCGAATTGCGCACCAGGGTCGGCAGCCAGAAGGTGATGGCGTACTGGCCCATGACCACGCAGAAGTAGATGGCGGCCAGCAGCCACAGCCGGCGATCACGGATGAAGTCGCGCACGCTGGCGTGCTCGGTCTTGTGCTGGTTGTCCTCGGCCAGCTCCTTCTGGATCAGCGCCTTTTCCTCGTCGTCCAGCCAGGTCGCCTGGTGCACGCCGTCCTTGAGATAGCCGAGCACCATCAGCCCCACCACCACCGTGGGGATGGCTTCGATGACGAACATCCATTGCCAGCCGGCCCAGCCATGGACCCCGGCGAACTGATTCATGATCCAGCCCGACAGCGGTCCGCCGATCATGCCCGACAGCGGAATGGCGACGAACCAGAGCACCGTCATGCGGGCGCGGCGGTAGGAAGGAAACCAGTAGGTGAGATAGAGCAGCAGGCCCGGCGCCAGACCGGCCTCGGCTACGCCGAGCAGGAAGCGCAGCAGGTAGAACTGCCAGGCCGTCTCGACGAAGGCGAACATCCCGGAAAGGATGCCCCAGGTGATCATGATGCGGGCGATCCAGCGGCGGGCGCCGACCTTGTGCAGGATGATGTTGCTGGGTACCTCGCAAAGGAAGTAGCCGATGAAGAACATGCCGGCGCCAAGGCCGTAGACGGCTTCGCTCAGGGCCAGGTCGTTCATCATCTGCAGCTTGGCGAAGCCGACGTTGACCCGGTCCAGATAGGCGCAGAAGTAGCACAGCATCAGGAAGGGCATCAGCCGCCAGGCGGTCTTGCGATAGGCGTTGGCGCGCGCCGAGGTGGCCGCTGCCAGGGTGAGCGTAGTCATGGTCTGATCTCTTGTTGTTATGGACGCCGCAGACGCGGCGCCCTTGTCGATGCAGAGCGTTGAAAACGAGGGGGCGATCAGTGGATCAGCATGCCGCCGTTGACGTCCAGGGTGACGCCGGTCAGGTAGCCGGAGAGATCGCTGGCCAGGAACAGCGCGGCATTGGCCACGTCCCTGGGCTCGCCCAGGCGACCCAGGGGGATGCCGTCGATGATCGACTGGCGGCGCTCGTCGTGCATCAGCCCGCCGGTGATATCGGTCTGGATCAGGCCGGGGGTCAGGGCATTCACGCGGATGCCGTCCGGTCCGAATTCCCGCGCCATGGCCCTGGTCAGGCCCAGCACCCCGGCCTTGGCGGCGCTGTAGTGGGGACCGCCGAAGATGCCACCACCACGCTGGGCGGACACCGAGGACAGGCAGACGATGCTGCCACCACCCTGCTCGCGCATGGCCGGGATCACCGCCTGGGACATCAGCAGGGTGCCGCGCAGGTTGACGTCGAGGATACGGTCGTAGTCGGCGCGGCCGATCTCCAGGGTCTTCACCGGCTGGGTGATGCCGGCGTTGTTGACCAGCACGTCGAGGCGACCGTAGTGGGCGAGCGCCTGGTCGACCGCGGCCCTGACCTGGGCCTCGTCGGCCACGTTGGCCGCCAGGCCCAGGTGACCTTCGCCGAGGCTGGCGGCGGCATCCCGCGCGGCGCTGGCATCGAGGTCGAGGATGATGACCCGCGCGCCCTGGGCGGCGAAGGCCTGGGCCGTGGCTCGACCGATGCCGCGGGCGGAGGCGGCACCGGTGACGAGGGCGATCTTGTCTTGCAGCAGCAGGGAATGCAGGGGCATGACGCTATCCTTCTTGTTGTTGTGGAGGGCTGTCGCTGAGGGCCAGAGTGCCCCCGTCCCAGGGCCCCAGCAACGCAGCCTGCGTCAGACCGTGCTGAATAAAATTCATGCCTGCGGCTTGGCAGTCGGGTCTTGCCACCTGAGAATCGACCTCGAACTGGCCACAGGACCCACAACTCATGGATTCCGGCAAGACGCTTTCCCTGCCACCCCTGAAAGCCCTTCAAGCCTTCGAGCAGACCGCCCGCTTCGCCAACGTCGCCCGCGCCGCCGAGCAACTGGCGCTGACGCCCTCGGCGGTCAGCCATCAGCTGGCCAAGCTCGAAGCCCTGGTGGGGCGCGCCCTCTTCGTCCGCGGCGCGCGCGGCATGACCCTGACCCCGGCCGGGGAGCAATACCTCGAAGAGGTCAGCGAGGTGCTGCACCGGCTGGCCATGGCCACGGATCGCGCCGCCAGCGATGCCGGCCTGGAATGCCTGCGCCTGCACTCGGCGCCGAGCTTCGGCCTGCTCTGGCTGATGCCACGGCTGGAACAGTTCCGCCAGAGCCATCCCGACCTGCAGATCAATCTCTCCTGCTCCTACGAATCCCTGCACTTCAGCCGCGACAAGGTCGACATCGACATCCGCCACGGCCTGCCCAGCTGGCCGAACCTGGAGATCCGCACCCTGCAGCGCGAACGCCTGGCGGTCCTGGCCGCGCCGCAGTTGCTGGAAAAACGTCCGATCCAGTCGCCGGCGGATCTGCTGCACAGCGAGCTGATCCTGTCCGAGGCCACCCTGATGAAGTGGCCCAACTGGTTCGCCCAGCAGGGCCTGGCGCTGCCGGAACGCCCCTACACCCTGAGTTTCGATCGCTCCTACATGACCCTGGAAGCCGCCCGCCATGGCCTGGGCTTCTCCCTGGAGAGCACGGTGCTGGCAGCGGACTATCTGGCCCGCGGTGATCTGGTGCGGGTGCTGCCGGTGGAGGACGACCTGCCGGTGGCCGCTCACCACCTGGTGTTTCCCCGGGCGCACTCGCGCTACGCCCGGGTGCGGCGCTTTCTGGACTGGCTGCAACAGGAGCTGGGCCAGCCCTTCGAGTACTAGAGCACCTGCAGCCGCTCCCTGAGCAAGTCGACGAAGGCCTGGGCCGCCGGGGTCAGGCTGCGCCCGGTGGGGGTCAGGATGCCCAGCGGCCGGGCCAGGCTCTCGCCGCGGACCGGCAGGGCCACCACCGGGGCCTCGCCACCGGCCGATTCCGGCAGCAGGGCCAGGCCCTGCCCGGCCGCCACCAGGGCCAGCAGGGTGCTCATGTAGTTGGCCTCCAGGGCCGCCACCAGGCGCAGGCCGGCGGCGGCGAAGGCGAAGTCCAGGCACTCGCGCACGCTGCTGTCACGCCCCGTGAGCAGCAGGGGCACGGCGTCGAGTTCGGCCAGGGTAATTTCGGTGCGGCCTGTCCAGGGATGGTCGCGGGGGACGAACAGCTGCAGGTGATCGACGTACAGCGGCTGGAAGTCCAGGCCCACGGCCCGTGGGCGGACGCCGATGCCCAGGTCCACCTGCCCTTCCCTGACCAGCGCCTCGACCCGGCCGGCCACCACGTCCTGCAGGCGGACCTCGATGGCCGGATGACGGGCCTGGAAGGTCTTCAGCAACTCGGGAAAGGGCCCCATGAAGAAGGACGGCAAGGCCGCCAGGGTGATCCGCCCGCGGCGCAGGCCGGCCAGGTCCCGGGCGTGGGTCTGGACATCGCCCAAATCCACCAGGATGCGCTCCAGGGGGCCGCGCAATTCTTCCCCGGCGGTGGTCAGCTGGACCCGCCGCGGGGTGCGCTCCAGCAGTTGCACCTCCAGCCAGGCTTCGAGTTGCTGGATCTGCACGGTGAGCGCCGGGGGTGACAGGTGCAACTCCTCCGCCGCCCGGGCGAAGGAGCCCTGGCGGGCCACGGCGAGAAAGGCCTGCACATGCTGGAGCAGATTCTTCATTTTGTTTTTCTGAACGCTGCTTCGGAAGATTCCAATTTACAGGACATCGGACGTCTTCGAATACTGGACCCACAACAACAAAACCTCCCGTGCGCCCGCCTGCCGCGCCACGGTCCAAGGAGTCCGCCATGCTCGCCCTGCTCGGTGTCGTCACCATTCTCGCGTTGCTCGTCGCGGTCATGAGCAAACGCGTCTCGCCCCTGGTCGCCCTGATCGTCATCCCCATCGCCGCGGCCCTGATCGGTGGCTTCGGCCTGGGCACCAGCGCCTTCATCATCGCCGGCATCAAGGGCGTCGCCCCGGTGATCGGCATGTTCGTCTTCGCCATCCTGTTCTTCGGCATCATGACCGACGCCGGGATGCTCGATCCCATCATCGACCGCATCCTGCGCACCGTCGGCACCCGGCCGACGCGCATCGTCTGCGGCAGCGCCCTGCTCGCCCTGCTGGTGCACCTGGACGGCTCCGGCGCGGTGACCTTCCTGGTGACCATTCCCGCCATGCTGCCGCTCTATACCCGCCTGGGACTGGACCGGCGCATCCTCGCCTGCGTGGCGGCCATGGCCGCCGGGGTCAACTTCCTGCCCTGGACCGGGCCGGTGCTGCGCTCTTCCGCTGCCCTCCACGTGCCGGTGGCCGAGCTGTTCCAGCCGCTGATCCCGGTGCAGCTGGTGGGCCTGGCCTTCGTCTTCGCCAGCGCCTGGTGGCTCGGGCGGCGCGAGGAGAAGCGCCTGACCCTGGCCGGCCAGGCGCCGTGGCTGGCCGGCGGTGGCGCCGGTGCCGCGCCGGAGCGGGTGCTCAGCGAGGCCGAGCGTGCCCTGCGTCGCCCGCAGCGCTTCTGGATCAACCTGCTGCTGACCCTGGTGGTGATGGGCGTGATGATCGCCGGCTGGGTCGATCCAGTGGTGATGTTCATGCTTGGCACCGTGGCCGCGCTGTGCCTGAACTACCCCTCGGTGGACGCCCAGAAGGCGCGCATCGACGCCCATGCCAAGACCGCCCTGACCATGGCCAGCATCCTCTTCGCCGCCGGGGTCTTCACCGGCATCATGCAGGGCAGCGGCATGCTCAAGGCCATGGCCCAGGTGGCGGTGGCCGGCATCCCGGCCGGGCACGGCCAGCTGATCCCGGCGGTGGTGGGTTTCCTCTCCATGCCGCTGAGCCTCCTGTTCGATCCGGATTCCTTCTACTTCGGCGTCATGCCGGTAATCGCCGAGGTCGGCCGCAACCTGGGAGTCG
>Ga0157365_10000869_pt1 | contig 12776 bp, 10 predicted proteins | sample AttsexASBM3_FD_111478 | JGI IMG/M metagenome (GOLD analysis project Ga0157365, IMG submission 111478) | Fungus gardens microbial communities from leaf cutter ant in Ribeirão Preto, State of São Paulo, Brazil - Atta sexdens ASBM3 | ecosystem: Host-associated > Fungi > Mycelium > Unclassified ... | reverse complement strand
GATGAAGCCATCGCGGGGCACGCCGCCCTCGGCCAGCCATGCGTGCGCGCTGCCCAATGTCGGGTGGCCGGCGAACGGCAGTTCTTCATGCGGTGTGAAAATCCGCACACGGTAATCGGCGTCCGGTGTCGTGGGGCGCAGCAGGAAAGTCGTTTCCGACAGGTTCGTCCAGTTGGCGAACGCCGCCATCTGGGCGTCTGACAGATCGTCTGCGCCGATCACGACCGCAAGCGGATTGCCGGAAAGTGGCTTCGAGGCAAAGACATCGATCTGGTGAAAGCTGAAGTCAGGCATGAGAGGGTTTGCACTCCGTAATGCGGGGCGGCCAGAGTTCCGTTAAAACGACGATCCGTTAAAGCGCCCTCGGCGCAGGGCAGATCTACGGCTGCGGCGCGCGATAGTCGCGGGCCTGCGTGGAAATCGCGGTGTCGGGATATCGGGCGCGTTCCGGCATGTCGGCTATCAAAGTCGCCTCGACGCGCCCGGCCGCGGCAATGCTCATCGCATCGGGCCCGACGATCAGTGAACGCCCGCCATAGGCCAGCCCGCGCTCATCACCGCAATAATTGGCGTACGCAATCGTCAGGGCGCTTTCGTGCGCCCGAGCCGGGACAAGCACGGCCTGCACGTGATCGTACCCTGCGGGATTGGCTGTCGGGACAAGCAGGATATCCGCGCCCCGTTGTGACAGCGCTGCAGCATGCTGCGGAAATTCGATGTCGTAACAGATCAGCAATCCGACCCGCCGTCCGGCCCACGAAAATACCGGAGGGGCGGTCGTGCCGGGCTCGAAACTCGCATGCTCCATCGCGCCGAAAAGCTGCATCTTGCGATAATGCGCGACAATATCGCCATCAGCGCCAATCGTTGTGGCTGCGTTGAAGATCGCATTGCCCGCACGTTCGGCCCAACCAAGGGTGATGCCGCAGGCGCCTTGTCGTGCCATCGTTCGAAGCCGCGTGATCCACGCCCCATCGATGGGTTGCGCGACCGTGGCGTGCAGATCGGGCCGGTTATAGCCCGGCAGGAACAGCTCCGGCAGCAGGATCATATCCGCACGCGCAGCTTTCGCAATGTCGAGCAATTCCACGATGTGTGCGAACGCTGCGTCAAGGCGACCATCGGTCGGCCGGGTCTGCGACAGGACGAGTTTCACGTTCATCTCCGGCTGCACATCCGCCCCGAACCATGACACGCGCGAAGCCGAACACGCAATTCCGTCCTGCGTCGCCCTACAGCACCAGCGCGCCGAGCAGTGCCTCAAGCCGCAGCCGCCCGGATGTCGTGGCGCGCAGGCGGGGACCATGTTCGTCGTGGTCGTGGATCAGATACTCTTCCTCGATCGCGGCGCGGAAAATCGTCGGGTCCAGCGCAGCCTGCAGGGTCATGCCGGTACGCCCGGCAAAAGCGGCCTCCGAAACACCTTCGGTCAGGCGCAGCCCCATCAGCAGCATTTCGCGCGCCTTGTCCTGCGTCGACAGTGCGTCGCTCTGCATGGTGCCATCGCCGGTCTGTTCGACGCGCTCGGCCCAGGGCTCTGGCGCGCGATGCCGCCGTGTGGCCCACAGGTCACCATCGCGCGTGACCCGTCCATGCGCGCCGGGGCCGATACCAATATAATCCTGATACCGCCAGTAGCCGAGATTGTGCGCGCTCTGTGCGTCCGGACGCGCGTAGTTCGAGACTTCGTAAGCCTCCAGCCCGTGCCGTGCGGCGACGGCGGCAGTTTCCTCATACAGGCGCGCGGCATCGTCCTCGTCCGGCAGGGCGAACAGGCCCTGACGATACTGCCCCTCGAACTTCGTGCCGGGCTCGATCGTCAATTGGTATAACGACAGGTGATCGGACACGAGCGCGAGTGCGGTATCCAGTTCCGCCGTCCAGGCCTCCAGCGTCTGCCCGGGCCGTGCATAGATCAGGTCGAACGAGATACGCCCGAACAGGCGGCGCGCGATTTCCAGGGCGTCGATCGCCTGCCGTGCCGAATGTTCACGCCCGAGAAAACGCAGTGCGTCCGGGTTCAGCGACTGCACACCAAGCGATACGCGATTCACGCCCGCGTGCGCGAAGGCCGCAAGATTGGCGGACTCCACGCTGGTCGGATTGGCCTCCAGCGTGATCTCGATATTCGGGTCCGCATCGAACAGGCGGCGTGCATCGGCGATGATGTCCGCCGTGGTCTGCGGGTCCATCAGCGAGGGCGTGCCGCCGCCAAAAAAGATGGACCGCAGGGGCCGACGTCCCAGACGCGCGGCTTCGGTCGCCAGTTCCTGCCGCAAGGCCGCGGCAAAGCGCTTCTGGTCGATCCGTTCCCGGACATGCGAATTGAAATCGCAGTACGGGCATTTGGACAGGCAGAACGGCCAGTGGACGTATAGCCCGACGGAGGGAGTGTCTTGGGTCATGATGCTGGCAATCGGTGCGGGCGGAATGCCCACCCGATCAGATGGCGATGCGAACGCCGAGTTCCACCACGCGGTCGGGCGGAATACGGAAGAATTCGGTGGCCGGGGTCGCATTGCGCGCCAGCAGCAGGAACAGCGACATCCGCCATGCTGCCATTTTCGGCACGGCAGAACGCACCAGCAGTTCGCGGCTGGTGAAATACGACGCCTGATGTGGATCGAAATCCAGTCCGATGGCTTTCAGGTCTTCCAGCGCGCGCGGCAAGTTGGGGGACTCCATAAAGCCATAACGCAGGATGACGCGATAAATATGAGGGCCGAGTTCCTGCAACGCGACACGATGGCCGCGGTCGGCCTCCGGCTGGTCGAGGTTCTGGATCGTCACGAACAGGACGTGATCGTGCAGCACCTTGTTGTGCTTCAGATTGTGTAGCAGGCAGGTCGGTACGAAATCCGGCGTCGCGGTCATGAACACCGCCATGCCGGGCACCCGGATTGTGCGTGACTGCGGCAACCGCGCAAGGAACGACGCCACAGGCAGGCTGTCCATCTTCTGCCGGTCGAGGATCAGCGAGCGACCGCGCTTCCATGTGGTCATCAGCAGCGTCAGCCAGATGCCCAGCATGACCGGCACCCAGCCGCCCTGCGGAATCTTCAGCGCGTTCGATGCGAAGAAAATCCCGTCGAGCACGAAAAACCCGCCGAACACGGCAACAGCAGCCGCGAGATTCCACTTGAACAGGCGATGGAACACGATCATCGCCAGCGCGCAGGTGCACATGAAGGTGCCCGTCACCGCAATGCCGTAAGCCGATGCCAGCGCATTGGAGCTACGGAACGAAATGACCAGCAACAGCGCCCCGACCATCAGGAAGCGGTTGAATTCCGGCAGATAGATCTGGCCTTCCTCCTCCGCATTGGTGTGGGTGATCCGCATGCGCGGCAGGTAGCCAAGCTGAATCAACTGACGGCAGAGCGAGAACCCGCCGGAAATGCCCGCCTGGCTCGCGATCACGGTGGCCAGCGTGGACAGGATCAGCAGCGGGACCTGTATCCAGTGCGGCCCCAGCAAAAAGAACGGGTTCGACAGCGCGCCGGGGTGACGGATGATCAGCGCGCCCTGACCCATGTAATTGAGTGCGAGGCACGGCAGCACGAGGAACAGCCACGCATACCGGATCGGCTGGCGCCCGAAGTGCCCCATGTCGGCATACAGCGCCTCCGCCCCCGTTACGGCCAGCACGACCGAGCCAAGGGCAACGAACGAAAGCCCGCCATGCGCGATGATGAAGTGCACGGCGTAATATGGCAGCAGGCCCCGCAGCACGATCGGATTATGCACGATCTCGACCAGCCCGAGTGCGCCGATGGTCGTGAACCACAGCAGCATGACCGGTCCGAAGACCTTGCCAACGCGACCGGTGCCATAGCCCTGAATGGTAAACAGCGCGATCAGGATGACGATGGAAACGGGGATGACGAATTCGGCTGCTGAAGGGAAGCTGACTTCCACGCCTTCCACGGCAGACAGTACGGAGATTGCCGGGGTGATCATGCCGTCCCCGAAAAACAGGCAAGCGCCGGCAATGCCGATAAACCCGAGCAGGGCCTTGGCGCGAACCCCGATGCTCACGCGTTGAGCCAGGGACATCAGCGCGATGATCCCGCCTTCGGAATCGTGGTCGGCGCGCATGACCAGCAGCACGTATTTAACGGTGACGACCAGAATCAGCGACCAGAAGATCAGGCTGACAATCCCGAGGATTTCGGTCGCGTCAGCCGTATGGTGCGGGCCGGTAATCACCTCGACCGTTGAACGCAGGGCATATAGCGGGCTTGTGCCGATGTCGCCATACACAACCCCCAGCACACCCAGTAGCGCTGCCATCCCGACGGGACTGGAGAGCTTGCTGCGGTGATCGGCCTCCAGTTCGCGAATCTTGGGTGCCGCAGCCCCCGGTGCGCCGCCATCGACTGGCCCGAGGGGGACGTCTGCCGCGCTGTCGGGGCTGGCTGTCATGGGGCGCTGGTCTCGCTCGAAATCGGGGAGGGGGAAGTCAACGGGCGGTGGCCGAAAATCGCACTGCCGACGCGGACATGGGTGGCACCAGCGGCAATCGCCTGCTCGAAATCCGCGGACATACCCATGGACAGCACGGGCAGGGCGTGACGATCAGCAAGGTCGGCCAGAAACTGGAAATGCGGGGTCGGGTCGTCGGCTTCGGGCGGGATGCACATCAGACCGCGCACGGCATCCCCGAACCGCTCACGGCACAGGGCGATGAACGCATCCGCGTCCTCCGGCAGGATCCCGGCTTTCTGCGGCTCTCGCCCGGTGTTGATCTGCAGCAGAAGCTCCGGCAGGCGCCCGGCGCGCTCTGCCGCCCGCGCGATGGCGTCCACGAGGGGCGGGCGATCGACGCTTTCGATCCGGTCGGCGATGCGGACCGCGTCCAGCACCTTGTTGGTTTGCAGCGCGCCAATGATGTGCAGACGCAGCGACGGCCATTCGGCGCGCAGATCAGGCGTGAATTTTTCACGTGCCTCCTGCACCCGGTTTTCACCGAAGGTCGACTGGCCAGCCTTCAGCGCCGACTGCACTGCACCGAGGGGATGGAATTTGGAAACCGCGACAAGCGCCACTGTGTCTGGCGTGCGCCCCGCCGCGGTGGCTGCTGCATCGATGCGAGTGCGAATCGCGGCCAGTCGAGCCCCGAGCGCAGGATCGGCGCCATCCGGCATACCATCGGTCTGCACAGGTTTGTCCTCAATGATCGACATCGGCATAGCGATGGCCTCTCAGCCCGCACCGTGCAACCCCCTGTTGCACAAAACTGTTGCAGGCACGGCCCCTACCGTTGGGCGAACCGGCTAATATTTATTTGTTTTGTCAGCGTTTTTCCACAAAAACCGGCAGGGCAGTTTGTAACTGCAGTCTGGCCCGGATGTGACGTGCCCGTCACGGAGCATGTCTGACCGGACCGGGGGCATGGCAGGGCCGACGGGTTTTCGATGGCGGAACGCCGCCGGTCATGCCAAGTGCATCCCTCTGTCGCGCCGATTTCGCGCGCAAACTTGTCTTTGACCGCAGACCCACCAGACGAATACGAACAGGATTCATGGATACTCGCCCAGCCAGAGCCCGACCGCGCCGCCCCTCGCCCCCGCCCGTGTCCGTCGATCCGACCCGGGATCTGGCGTTCGACATCGTCTGCGGCGTCGTCGAACACCGGCGCATGCTCGAGACGACGCTGGACCGCAGTCAGGGCGGTGATGTGGACCCGCGTGATCGCGCGGCTGCGCATCGTCTTGCGGCGACCACGCTGCGCACCATGGGCGTTGCGGGTGAAATTCTCGGCCCGTTCCTGCGCAAGGAACCGCCCGAGCCCGTGCGGGTCGCGTTGATGCTGGGCGTCGCACAGTTGCTGTTCCTCCAGACGCCGCCGCACGCGGCTGTCGGCACGATCGTGGACCTGTTGCGGCGTCGCGGTCTGGCACCCTTTGCCGGTCTGGCGAACGCGATCCTCCGACGTGTCGCGCAGGACGGTGCGGAAACGCTGGCGGATCTGGATCAGGCACGTTTGAACATCCCCGCATGGGCATGGTCGTCCTGGGGCGGTCGCGCCCGCGAAATCGCCGAGGCACTGGGGCAGGAAGCGCCCCTCGACCTGACGCTGCGTCCGGGTGCCACAGCGCCGGAGGGCGGCGTCGTGTTGCCGACCGGCAGCGTGCGGTATCCGGCGGGAACCCGTGTGACCGATCTCGCCGGATACGACACCGGCGCGTTCTGGGTGCAGGATGCTGCCGCAGCACTGCCCGCGCGTCTGCTCGCGGCCCAGCCGGGCGAGCGCGTGGCCGATCTGTGTGCCGCACCGGGTGGCAAGACCGCGCAACTCGCGACTGCTGGCGCGACCGTCACGGCGGTCGAGCGTGAACCGAGTCGTCTGGCCCGCCTGCGCGAGAACATGACCCGTCTGTCGCTGGACGTGCAGACGATCGAGGCCGATGCACTCGAATGGCGTCCTGACGCGCCGCTCGATGCGGTGTTGCTCGACGCACCGTGCTCGGCCACGGGCACGGCACGCCGCCACCCTGACGTGCTGTGGGTCAAGCGCCCGCGCGACGTGAACGCGCTGGCCGAAACGCAGACCCGGATGATCGAGGCCGCGCGCGACATGCTGCGGCCGGGTGGACGGCTGATCTATGCCGTGTGTTCGCTGCAGGATGAAGAAGGTCCGGCGCAGGCGCGCAAGGCCGCGACCCTCGGGTTCGCGCCCGATCCGTTCACGCAGGCCGAGTTGTCATTCCTTCCAGAGGCCCTGACATGGGAAGGCAACGTCCGGACCAGCCCGGCGTTGTGGCGGGAGCAGGGCGGCATGGACGGGTTCTTCATCACGCGCCTCCGGCGTCTCTGAAGCGCATCGGATTGCGATCGGGGCGTTAAGGCCCGATACTGTCACGAGGGTCCGCACAAAGGGACCGCCAAGGGAGGCCTGATGAACGACAACTTCACGGCGATGCTCGATCGCCTGGGCGAGGTGGCGGTACGCACCGGCCTCAATGTGGCGCGGGGTCAGGAACTGCTGATTACAGCGCCGCTCGATGCCGTGCCACTGGTGCGCCGCATCACCGAACACGCCTACAAGGCTGGCGCGTCTCTGGTCACGACATTCTATGCCGATGACGAGGCGACATTGGCCCGTTACCGCTTCGCGCCGGACGAGGCTTTCGACCATGCCGCCGCCTGGATGGGCGAGGCCTCGGCCCAGGCTTTCCGTTCCGGCGCCGCGCGTCTGGCGATCACGGGTGCCAATCCGTCGCTGCTGGCCGAGCAGGACCCCGACAGGGTGTCGCGCGCCAGCCGTGCCAATGCCCGTGTCTCGCGTCCGGCCCTCGAACTGATCACCAATTTCGAAATCAACTGGAACATCGTCGCTTATGCCACGCCCGCATGGGCCGCGCAGGTGTTCCCCGACCTGCCGCAGGACGAGGCCGTTGCCCGCCTGTGGGATGCGATCTTCGCTGCATCGCGCATCACCGGGGACGACCCCGTCGGCGCATGGGCCGAACACAACGCGACCCTGCATCGCCGTGCAAAGATGATGAACGATCTGCGCTTCGACACGCTGCATTTCACCGGGCCGGGCACCGACCTGCGTGTCGGGCTTGCGGACGGTCACGACTGGGCCGGCGGGTCCGAGGCCGCGAAGAACGGCATCGTGTGCAATCCCAACATCCCGACCGAGGAGGTGTTCACCACCCCGCATCGCGCGCGTGTCGACGGCCACGTATGCAGCACCAAGCCGCTGTCGCATCAGGGTTCGATGATCGACGGAATCCGTGTGGAATTCCGCGACGGCGTGATCACCGAGGCGCATGCCAGCCGGGGCGAAGCCGTGCTGAACAAGGTGCTGGGCACGGACGAGGGATCGCGCAGGTTGGGCGAAGTGGCGCTGGTGCCGCATTCCTCGCCCATCTCGCAGAGCGGCATCCTGTTTCAGAACACATTGTTCGATGAAAATGCGGCCAGCCACATCGCGCTGGGTCAGGCCTATACCAAGTGCCTGATCGACACGGACGGACAGTCGCCAGAGCAACTGGCCGAACGCGGCGCGAATTCCAGCCTGATCCATATCGACTGGATGATCGGGTCGGACAAGATTGATGTCGACGGGATCAAGGACGGTCAGGCCGTTCCGCTGATGCGTCAGGGAGAATGGGTAAACGCATGAACAAGACACTCGCCATCGCCCTGTCGCTGGGCTTTCTCTCGTCCGCAGCGCTTTCGGGCGTGGCGCGCGCGCAGGACGCGAGCCAGCCGCAACAGCAGCAGCCCCAGATGTCGCCCGCGCAGCAGGCAGCCTTCCGCGCGGAAATGTCTCAGGCGGCGAATTTTCGTCTGCCGGAAGACTTCATGCCCCGCATGGCCGCGACCATGACCGCCGTTCGGGCAGCCAACATCCAGCCGCCCGATTCGTCGAGCATGACGCTGGACCAGACGATCAGCGCAGTGGAGAAAATCCCCGGCCTGATGCCGATCCTCAGCCAGAACGGCTTCACGGCGCATGATTTCATCATCGGACTGACGGCGTTCGGCATGGCGATGTCGGTCGTCAGCCCGCAAGGGCAGGTGCCGCAGGGCATGCCGGCGCCCAACCCCGCCAACGTCGCGCTGCTCAAGGCGCATCCCGACCAGGTGCAGCAGCTGGTGCAGGTTCTGGGTGGCGGCCAGTGATCCTGTGCCGCTGACGCCCGCGCGGCGTCGCGTCGGACTGCGTTCATGAAGCCCACCGTCGCCGTGATTGGCGGCGGCCCGGCTGGTCTGGCCTGCGCCGAAGTGCTGGCGATGGGCGGATGCAAGGTCACGGTGATCGAACAGATGCCATCGGTCGGGCGCAAGCTGCTGATGGCCGGACGTTCGGGTCTGAACCTGACGCATGCCGAGCCGCGCTCTGCCTTTCTGGCCCGTTATGGCGCGGCGGAACCCTTTCTCCGCCCGATGATCGAGGCCTTCGATGCCGATGCCCTGCGCGGCTGGGCGGAGGGGTTGGGCGAGGCCTGCTTCGTCGGCACCAGCGGGCGGGTTTTCCCCAAATCCATGAAGGCCTCGCCGCTGCTGCGCGCGTGGATGGTACGGCTGGCGAGCCTTGGCGTGTCGGTGCGAACTCGCACGCGCTGGACCGGCTTTACTCCCGATGGTGTGACGCTGGACGGACCGGACGGGGCGTGGACACTGCCCGCGCAGGCCACGGTTCTGGCGACGGGCGGTGCCAGTTGGTCCCGGCTCGGGTCGGATGGGCGCTGGATTGACCGCTTGCCCGGCGTGAACGTCCGGCCATTCACCCCCGCCAATTGCGGCTTCACCGTCGCATGGTCGCCCCTGATGAGCGAACGCTTCGAGGGGCAACCGCTGAAATCCATTGCACTGCACCACGCGGATCGGGTGTCGCGCGGCGACGCGGTCATCACACGCGCGGGGCTGGAAGGCGGCGCGGTCTATGCGCTGTCGGCCCCCATTCGCGATGCCATCGCGCGGGACGGTTCGGCGCGGATCAGCATCGATTTGCGCCCTGATCTGGACGCATCCGACATTGCAGAGCGGCTGTCACGGGTTCGCGCGCGCGAAACCCTGTCCAATCGTCTGCGCAAGGCGCTGCGGTTGGCCCCCTGCGCGGTGGGTCTGCTGCGCGAAGGTGGCCCCGTCCCGGAGGGCACGGCGGCGCTGGCTGCACGGATCAAGGCCGTCCCGTTGACGCTGAGGGCACCGGATTCGCTGGACCGCGCGATTTCGGTCGGTGGCGGTATTGCGTTGGATGAACTGGATGCCGGGCTGATGGTGCGGGCCCTACCGGGGGTGTTCGCGGCGGGGGAAATGCTGGATTGGGAAGCCCCCACAGGGGGTTATCTACTGCAGGCGTGCTTTGCGACCGGGCGTGCCGCCGGTCATGGCGCACTCACGTGGTTGCGCGAGGGTGGGTCCCCCCTGTATCCCTCCGCCCCATGACGATTGAAATCTGTATAGGCGACCGGCGGGGTGACGGCGGCTCCCCCGTTCCCGCGGTGATGGATCTGGGTGAATTGCTGTCCACGCGTCTGCTGGTGCAGGGCAATTCGGGGTCGGGCAAATCGCATCTGTTGCGACGGCTGCTGGAACAGTCCGCCGGTCTGGTGCAGCACGCGATCGTCGACCCGGAGGGCGATTTCGTCAGCCTTGCGGAGAAGTTCGGCCATCTGGTGATCGACGCGGCCGAGCATACGGAAGCTGCGCTGGAGGCCGCCGGGTTGCGGATGCGCGAACACCGTGCCTCGGTCGTGCTAAACCTTGAAGGTGTGGATGCGGAGTTGCAGATGCGCCGCGCGGCAGCCTTCCTGAATGGAATGTTCGATGCCCCGCGCGAGCATTGGTATCCGGTGCTTGTCGTGGTGGATGAAGCGCAGCTTTTCGCCCCCGCAGCAGCAGGGGATGTGTCGGACGAGGCACGCCGCGCGTCGCTGGGCGCGATGGCCAACCTGATGTCGCGCGGGCGCAAGCGCGGGTTGGCCGGGGTGATCGCCACCCAGCGTCTGGCCAAGCTGGCCAAGAATGTTGCTGCTGAGGCCTCCAATTTTCTGATGGGGCGCACCTTTCTCGATATCGATATGGTGCGCGCGGCCGATCTGCTGGGCATGGAGCGTCGTCAGGCCGAAGCCTTTCGCGATCTGGCGCGCGGGCATTTCGTCGCCCTCGGCCCGGCGCTGTACCGTCGCCCGGTGTCGGTGCGGATCGGGAACGTGGAGACGCAAAGCCGCTCGGCCGGTCCGATGCTGACGCCGCTGGCCCCGGTTGCGCCGCTGGAAGACATTCGTGAACTGATCCTGACGCCACTGCCCGAGCGCGAGGGGCCGACGCGGGTGCGCCGCGTGCAGGCAGCACCCCCGCCGGACATTCTGGCGCAACTGGCCGCCCACGGTGAGACGGTGGCGGCTGAACCGGCGACTGCGCCACTGGACGACGCGGCACGCACTGAACGCACTCACCAGATCGCGAAGATGGTCCGCGAGATATTGCAAGATCGCGATGCCGCCTTTCGCCCGGTGCATGCATTGTATCAGGATCTGCTGGTGCGATGTCGCATCGCAGGGCTGGGGCGCGATGTGCTCGACATGCCTGCGTTCCGGCGTCTGTTGGCGGTCGCGCGTTCGGGTGTTTCCGTCGAAGGGGCAGAAACACCGGACTGGAAACAGGCCGAGGCGCTGGCCTTCAGTCTGCCGGAAGACGTGCAGGGCGTGTTCCTGTTGCTGGCCCATGCGGCGATCGCGCATGAACCGTGCCCGCAGGATGAGGCAATCGCACGCGCGTACGGCACGCATTCCCTGGCGCGTGCACGGCGGCAACTGGCCTATCTGGAAGAGCGCAACGTGGTCGTGGTGCGCGAAGACGGGATGGGACGCCGCGCCGTCGCGATCATCGGGACAGAGTGGGACACTTTGGCAGGCATGCCGTAAACTGTCTCTGGCGGCAAAGCGCACGGCGAACGTGCAGGTGGCTTGCCGTTATCTGATGGTCGTGAGGCGCTTGATTTTGAAAAGCGGAGATCATTAAACAAGAATTTAAGACGTCAATTTTCAATGTTCCGCGCCGTTCTTGTGCCGCTTACACTCTTATGTGATTTGATAAAACAAAATCCGGGGTCTCCATTTTGCGATGAAATAGAGCGTTACATGGTTCATGCCTGTCATGAAATCGGGGGTCTATATGCCGTTATCCGAGCGTTTCAAAAAGATGCTACCCGTCGCAAGCGGCAAATATCTGAGGCTTGCTGCTGCAAGCGCAGCGCTCGGGGCAATCTCTGCGTGCACAGGGACGACCGAGCATCAGGACGCCGCACTACGCTCCGCGTCGATTCAGTGTGTTGCCCAATATCCGATGCAGGCAGGTACCATGGTGCCGCAGGAGTCTTGCCTGACGGCGGCGCTCGATGCCTATGGGCCTGGCGCTTATGGTCAATATTTCAAGCTGGCCGAACTGATAAACGCTAAACGTGAAGGCTACTGGCAACAGGCCGATCGAAACGAAATCTCCGTTTCGGCGGCGCAGGCTGCGTTCCTGCATGACCGTGACGCCATGCTGACGCAGGCCAGGGTCAAGGAAAGTCGGCAGCGTGGTGCGACGGGTTACGATAATGCGGGCGACGTGGCCACAGCCTTCGTCATCGACCCGCACTACAGCCTCCAGCGCCAATAAAGACGGGGCCGAGGTTTCGAGAGGGCGTTCTGATTATGCCCCCTCTTCAGGACGCCGCGATCTCGTGAAACAGCGGGTAGAGTGAACCAAGCAGCAGCGCGGCCATGCCGACATTAAAGCACCGCATGGCAAGCGGGCGGTGCAACCAGCGCCGCATCACGGCCCCGAACCCTGCCCAGATGCTGATGCTCGGCAGGTTGACGATGCCGCACACAACCGTGGCGATTACCATGTTCGTCACGAAATGCGTGCGTGGGGTATAGGCGGCGACCACGCCGATCGCCATCACCCAGGCCTTCGGATTGACCCACTGAAAGCCCGCAGCCTCGAAGAATGAGATCGGCTTGCGTGCGGCGCGGCCATCGCCCATGCCGCTGGATGTTGCGATCTTCCATGCCAGCCAGACCAGATAGGCCGCACTGCCATATTGCAGCACCCGATACAGCCACGGCACGCGCGTAAAGACCGCGCCCAACCCCAGTCCCACCAGCAGGATCATCAGCGCAAACCCCAGGCAGACGCCCAGCATGTGCGGCACCGTCCGACGCATTCCGTGTATCAGCCCGGATGAGGCCAGCATCATGTTGTTCGGCCCCGGCGTGATGGACGAGACGAAGGCGAACAGCGCAAGGGGACCGAGGAAGTCT
>Ga0157365_10000867_pt1 | contig 12784 bp, 11 predicted proteins | sample AttsexASBM3_FD_111478 | JGI IMG/M metagenome (GOLD analysis project Ga0157365, IMG submission 111478) | Fungus gardens microbial communities from leaf cutter ant in Ribeirão Preto, State of São Paulo, Brazil - Atta sexdens ASBM3 | ecosystem: Host-associated > Fungi > Mycelium > Unclassified ... | reverse complement strand
CACTCTCCTGCATCGCCTCTACAACATAGACCACCACCACCACTACCACCACCACCACCCATTTCTCGATCTATAAGCCCTCTTTCTTCAGCAAGGCATGACGAAGGGATAACTCCTGTAAAATCGTGCCCGTGAGCGCGAAACTTATTCCCAGCTTCTCCGTTCTAACCTCGAGTTAGGTCCTCACCTGTACCTCCAATTTCTCCCACTCCTCACAAGAATACGTCTCAAGGCTCTACAAAGCCTGCGGTACCTCCCCGCCCGCTGAAATCCCCTTTCTCTGATTGTACGGCCAACCGCAGTCCAATTTCCGTATCCCTCAGACCAGAAAATGAGAATATCGTCACTTCTTCCGCCCCTCCTTCAATTCCCTCCAAGCGTTCGCCTATGGAGGCCACTTCAACATCCATCACTGAGACCATTCCACCCTCTTCCGAACTCGAACATAGCCAACTTGGCCTTCCAATCAAACAACTCCGTGTCAATGTAGCACCCCCACCTCGTCACCATAGTATCCTATCCAGTGGCGATTCAGGTGCTTCACCTCTAAAGCTCTCTGCTCATCCTGCATCTCAGCCGCCCCCTTTGCCTACACGCCGTGCGACGGGAGCTGAGTTAACTGGTATTGCCTCGTCCCATCCAAGCGATTGTCTTTCCACGGGTATCGGTTCGCATGATCGAAAGCCGGTTGGCATTAGTAAACTTCCGCCACCACCTACGCGAACCATTGCATTGGGTGATAAACTACCTCCCCCTCGTCGGCCGCCAACGCCAGAATCAGAAGATGATTCTGGTGAGGAGGATGATCCAAAAGCAAATTCTGTGGACAACATGCCAGATACTATGACCTCTTCGAGGAGGCCACCGGTGTTTCATTTTCATAGTGTGGAGTCAGATGAGCACAAGATCCATGTACCCCCACATACAGGCACATTTGTAGCGTCTGGGTCGAACGTGGTCGTTGGACATAGCGAAAAAATCAAGGTCTATGATTTGAGTGTAGCTAATGTCCCTATCCTCATGTTGGAAACGAAGGATTTAAAGGTCAAGGATGCAAAAGTGACTTGCATGGAGTTCCGTCCAACAACAGTCAAGGCCGACAGAGGTGCTTTGCTATGGATTGGTATGAAAGAGGGGCATTTGTTTGAAATTGATGTCAGGACGGGGTCTGTGATTGCGGCTAAACATGTCGCACATCCACATCCTATTTCACATATGTTCCGCTACGGACAGTCAATGATCACGTTAGATGAAGGCGGGAAGATGCTAGTATTCTCTCCTGGAGAGGACGGTGAAGATATATCTCTTCAGTATACCCAACCTCGTATAGTGCGAGTTACTGAGAAGTCAGATTTTGCGAAACTTCTGGATGGAAAGCTTTGGACTGCTGCGAGGACGGAACACCAGTCACATGGACATCAACGATGTCCAATAATTCGGGTTTACGATATCTTCAATCCTGCAGTTACAACTGGGCGATCACTTTTACCTACGGAACATGTCGGTTCGGTCACTTCAGCGACCATAGTACCCAGTCAACAAGATTTTGTTTATATTGGACATGAAGAAGGATATATTTCTGTGTGGTCGTTGCGCACCGGTGATGACTATCCCAGATGTATTGAGATTGTTAGGGTGGCGAGTTCGGATGTACTTTGCGTGGAGGGTGTGAATGATAGACTATGGGCTGGTGCCCGGAATGGTATGATCTCAGTCTATGATGTATCCCAGAAACCGTGGTTGGTAACGAACAGTTGGGATGCACACCCGGAGTGGCCAGTGTTGAAACTGAGTGTTAACTGTACTGCGATTGAAAGGGATGGGAAGTTGTGTGTTGTGAGTGTTGGAAGAGACGGATGCTTGAAAATGTGGGATGGATTACTTGGTGATGCTTGGATTGGTCTGTTGTTTCTCTATCCTAGCCCAGCTATTTGATACAGGAGGTCTTTCCGCAGATAACGAAATGCATAAGAGCGAACAAGAATATAGCTCGTTCCGTGACCTCTCGATGCTTCTCGTTTCCTGGAATTGCGATTCTGCCAAGCCTGATTCTCTCGTCGCCAATCCCATAAACTATGAATTCCTCAATGAAGCGCTCACTAGCGTCGAATCACCTGATATAATTGCATTTGGTTTTCAGGAAGTGGTTGACCTTGAAAGCCGAAAGATGACAGCCAAGAATGTGTTGTTGGGTGGAAAAAAGAAGTTGGAGGATAATGGATTGAGTGATAAGGTCACAGGAGCGTATAAGCGATGGTATGATCGATTGACGGCAGCCGTGAGGACCGCCATGCCACCAGATTCTCCGTACGTCTGCGTGCACACGGAAAACCTCGTTGGTCTGTTCACTTGTATATTTGTGAAAGCAAGTGAGCAGGTGGGATTAGATGATGTGGCTGTGGCTACTATCAAGAGAGGTATGGGTGGGCGGTATGGAAATAAAGTGAGTTTTTTTTATGAGCCTGAAATGAGTGCTCGACTAATTCGAGACAGGGAGCGATCGTCGCGCGATTTGTTATTGGTGATTCGTCAGTCTGTGTTATCAATTGTCATCTTGCGGCTGGTCAGAATGCGGTTCGGAGGAGAAATGTAGATGCAGCTAGTATCTTGGAGGAGAAGATGGTTTTTCCAGTTGGGGATCACTCGTTAGCGTATACTGGTGGAGGTGACGGTACGATGGTGTTGGATCACGAGCTTGTCTTTGTGAGTGTATTTTGGAATTTGTTTCAAGTTCGTATGAGCTAACTGAAGTCTCTGTCAGTTCCATGGAGACCTGAATTATCGAATTGATCATCGACGTGATGCCATTATTGCTGCTGTGCGTGCACACGACCTTTCCTCGCTTTACCAGCACGATCAACTTTTGCGAGAGATTAAATACAATCGTGGTTGCCGACTACGAGGATTTTCTGAAGGAGTGCTCACGTTTCCCCCGACATACAAATATGATCGCAAGTCGAATGAATATGATACATCTGAGAAGCGACGAGCGCCTGCTTGGTGTGATCGAATCTTGTGGCGATCGCGAGAGGTCTCGAGGGTGACGCAGACAGGATATCGGCGATATGAAGCGAATGTATCTGATCATAGACCTATATCTGCTAGTTTTTCCTTGACTATCAAGACGATTGACAAGGAAGAGAGGGAGAAGAGGAAGCAGGAGATGAAGAGGATGTGGGTTGGTGTTGAGGAGGGGCTGTTAGAATTTTCTAGGCAATTTTATGTTAGTCAGATGCTGCTTTGAGGAGAGTGTGATCTTTTTTTGGGGTGGGGGCTGTCAGGTTGCCTGGGGCGGGTCCGACTTTTGGCTCTTCATTGTTGGAGGGTGATTAGTATGTTATGTTGTGCTGTTGTCCGATATCCATGTTTTGATCATGTGTCAGTGGACGTTGTAATTATTCATTGGTTTGGTCATTGTTGGATTTGAATGTTTGACGTTGCGGTGAAGGTGGGGCTTGAATGCTTCTTTATGAATCTGAGAGGATGGAAACCGGGTATTTGTGAAACTTGATGAGCCATGTTATCAATGTTCTCCCTCCTCCTTCAGGACTCTTATTCAAAGAATCAAACCCATTCTTTTGATATACATCAAATCTCCTGGCTGATTGGAAGAGGGCGGTCATAACGTATTGAACATATCTTTGATGGACGTTGGAAGTTTGACTGACAGATGGGATATTTGTGATTGAGCAAGAACTTTCTTTTTTTTGGGCGGGTCTGATGACTTGGTGTGATGTAAAATTCATGTGGACATGATGGACGGTGAAGATACGATTTTGTCAGACTAGGTTGGATATTTTCAAAGTGTTCTTCTCATGATTCACTCTCAATAGGAAATGACCACAGCAAGCGATTTTTGAAAATTTGATATTGGGAAGCATAAGTTTTCTTTCCCTCGACAGATGTTCCCAGGGAATTGATCATCAAACGATTTGGAGAAAACCTATTTCCATTACTTCTGGTCCAGATGAAATTGTGCAGGTTTCTTGACACATGCCTCGATGGACGAACCTCCTTTCCGGTCATTTTTTTCTGACGAAAATCAAGAGGTCATTCACTCAAGCTCGGATTGACGGTGTACTGTGTGCCAATAGTCGTGACTGCCCTTGGTGTGAAAAACTTCGGGAACAGCCTGATTGACAGGTACAGGCAGCACAGCATTGATTACTTCAGACAGTCATATTTGGACATATTTATGTCCACTTCTCCAATGGAGGATGGAGGACGACGACCAGCACCCGTGCGCCAGGACACCTTTGACCTCCGCGACCACCTCCGCCTATCTCCTCGCTCAGCCCCCGACACTGCAAAAGACGATGCCAACGATGCCCCTGCCACTGTCGTCGACAATGCTGGCATCGTCGTTGACAGCACAGACCTCAGCAGCATCGTCATCGATAATACAGACCTCAGCAGCATCGTCGTCGATAATACAGACCTCAGCAGTATCGTCATTGACAACATAGACCCCAACAGTATCGTCATCGATAGCACAGACCCCACCACACAGGCCAATGCTGCTGGTGTCGTCGGCTCTTCCGACGAAGTGGTAGAACCACGCTCAGTTCTCGACGACGACTCCGAGGGGGACGAGGATTTCATTGATGAAGAAGACGACCGTTCCTCGTCCCTCTCTATACCCAACGAGTCCATAGACTTTGACCTTGTTTATTCTTTGCACAGTTTTGCTGCTACCGTCGAAGGCCAAGCAAACGTAGTCAAAGGAGACAGACTGACACTGATTGATGACAGCAACAGTTATTGGTGGTTGGTGAGGGTGTTAAAGACACAGGAGGTTGGATACATCCCTGCGGAGAATATTGAAACCCCGTTCGAGAGATTGGCCAGGCTGAACAAACACAGGAATGTGGATGTGAGTGCTTCAAGAATGACCAGGAGAACTCAATGCTAATTGCCGTTGCACAGCTGGCATCTCCCACACATGCAGAAATGCAAGGCGAACTAAGCGCTTCTCAGGATCATCTCCGCAAGCGCACAGTTGGCAACAACAGGAGTGCACAAAAAAACCCCTCTCCAGTTGGGCATGGAAAACTACAGTCTCAACCGACTGGTCGTCGTCTCGTCTTCACATCTAATATGTCTGTGCGCCGCTACGCTCCTGCAATTTGGGATTCAGATGAAGATGAAGCGGATGATGGAGATGAGTATGATGAGATCGAATATATCGCTATTGACCCCGATTTGGCCGAAGATGAGCGTGAGAGGGAGAAACTGAGAAGCGAGGCTCGTGCTGTAGACGATGAAATGCAGTGGGATGACGATGCTCATGAGCGCGGAGCTGAGTCTGAACAGCAGCAACAACAGACGCAAGTTCAAGCTTTTGCCCAACGGAGGGAGCCCAGGTTGCCAGCTACTAGACAATTTTTTGACCCTGCAGATGCGACCATTGATACCGTCAGAAGGACAATCACCCCTAGCGTGGCAGATGACGATCACAACATCACTACCACTCGCTACCGTCTACAACAGCAGGTCGATGAGAGAGTCAAGCGAGTTCGCGAACGATCGGATGACGAAGAACTTGTTAGAGTTCAGAGGTCGAGGTCTGGCAGCGTCACGAGTGCAAATGTCAACATTGGCATTGGTGTCCAAAGTCAAAACTTGGGCCAAGTAATGTCGTTTTCTCCAATGACTCCCGCCTCGTCGGGTCCTTCATCTCATGAACAGCAACATCTTGAACAATCACAATCCCAGTCTCAATATCAACAGCCACAGCACCAAGAACCGCAACAAGGAGGACAGAAATTTATTAATCAACGAAAACTCGATTCCCAATCCCTCATCACAACCTCCACCTCCGAAGACGAATCTACTAACAATTCTGGAGGTAATGGAAAGAAAAAGAAGGGTGGATTATGGAGTGGATTGTTTCCTCGCAAAAAAGACAAAGATAAGGAGAAAGACAAGTCACCAAAAGAAAAAGTTAGAGGCGATAAAAATGCATCCGTTATTTCGGTCGATTCGACCGATACGAGGGGATCTGAAGACTCAAGAGGTAGTCGACCTTCGAATGCTACTGTGAATTACGATCAACACCACGCTTCTATATCTCCTGCCCATGGAGGGTTAAATATATCACCGACGACTGCGTTGGTCATGCAGCAGCAGCAGCAGCAGCAATGGAATAATTCTAATTCCCCTGGTCCCACCTATGCCTCTATGTCTACTCCTGCATCTTCCCCTGCCTTGCCTTCAATCAACGCGAGTGCGGTTTCTCAACATGCATCGCAACTGAGGCAGCATGACCAGCAACAACAGGCGTTATACAAAAGTTATCTGATGTCTTCACCATTGTCGCCGCCTGAAGTTTCGTATGGATTGCAGTCAGCAAGAACGGTACTTGGTAACGCGTATACTCCCACAGCCTCCGCTGCCGTCCATGCGACACCCGCTCTTCCAGGTTCCCCTGCTTCTGATCTAACTAGTCCCACTACCCCCGCCGCTTCTAGCAACATGTCCCTTGGTATACCAATGACGACTCCTCGTCCTCGTCCTGGCTCGTTGATTCTTACAACTACAACCACGACAACCACGTCCTCTGCGAACTCTGTCGATGGGATATCTACAAGTCTGGTTTCACATCAGGAGTTATCTGTGATTCGAGTTTTCGCAGGGCGCGGGTTAGCACAATTAACGGATGCGACGTTCAAGACAGCGTTATTAAATTCGAGCACTGTGGCGAGCGACCTGATCAAACAAGCTATCCAGCGGTTTAGGCTGCCTACTTTCCACCCCAATGCTGTGCATGGATCGACGTCGTTAGACCTGGCGAGCGTAGAAGAGTATTACTTGACGGTTAAGCAGATTCAAGGTGGATCTTCTATCGTGCTGAAATCGACGGATAATCCGCTTGTCATCTTTGAGGAGTTGGTAGAAGAAGCAAATAGGAATGCACTCCTTTTACAAGCATCCGATTCCTCATCTAATACCACTTCGGCGAGGGGTATGGGGTTAGTGACGCCGAAAGTAAAGAGGAGCAGTATGGGGAGTATTGATAGCGTTGCGAGTAATCTGAGTATGCATCCTGCGATACGGAGGTTGCCGATGAATGATTTTACGGATGATAGTCAGGTCAAGTTCTATTTGAATAGGAGGGTTGGTGTTGGAATCGAGGGGGTTACTGTGGAAGAAGAAGATATGCAAGTAGGGGAAGTGACAGGAAGAGAGGAGACGGAGGAAGTTAATGTCACATTTGATGGAAGTCCGCTGTTTCGAGGTGGAGAGTTGGGTAGTGAACACCAACCATCGATACACGGTATCGGTATCGAGCAGAGCCCGACGATGATGAAGAAACCGTTCTTGACTGTTTCGACCGATCATGTCTATCATGGTCCAAGGTTCCCTCCGTCTCCAACGATCCGGTTCGCAGTACAGTTGGTTATTCGCAAAGAGGACCTGCCGGATAATCTGATGTTTCACCCTACGACAGAGGCTATTGTGTCCAAGGAGGATTATCTCTCCTTGAGCACCAATCCGACGACCAACCTGAACACGCAAATGCGTAGAAAAATGTTCATCTTTCCGAAGACTATTACGGTAGCTGAGGTAATAGAGCTTGGATTGGAAAGATTTGGGATATCGGAGGGTGTGGTCGATGGGGGAGATGAAGTTGAGGATAAGCTTGTGAATACGACGAGCCCTATTGGAGTTGGTGCTGGTAAGAGGAAGATCTCGGGTATGAGAGTGAGGTATGGATTGTGTATGAGTTTTGGTGGGGAGGGTAAGTTTTCTTTGTTGACTTGAGTATTTTGTTTGAACTGAAATTTTTTTCTGTGCCTGACATAGAGCGTGAATTAACGCCTTCTTCTAAAATTCTGGATGCGTACCCTCTGAATCGCCCTCCGGTGTTTCATTCGCCGTCGAATACTCCTCATTCTACGCCGACGGCTAGCCCTTCAGCATCCTCATTGTTACAGGCTCTTAAACGTCGTTCGGTTGATTCTGCACAAATGCCTGGAAATGCAGAAGATGTATATCCAGATGATCCTGTGTTTTTGTTGAGAAGAGCTACGTCGTATAGGCCTGTTAATTCGACTTTGAGTGGGGGTGGATTTGTTACGAAACATGGGAGACATAGCGCGCCGTTGGATGAAATTGCTTTGCAGAAGATGCAAATGTCACAGCAGCAGCAGCAGCAGAGGGAAAGTGTTGTGACAATAGAGAGTGGGTTGTCGTGTGGTTCTTTTACAGCGACTACGACGTCAGAGAAGGATGGGATATCGATTCAAGTGGAGAATCAAACTCCAACTCAGATGCAGTCGCCATCACAGTTGCAATCGCGTTCGGCTCATGAAATTATAGCGGCTCAACGAGCTGCAACACGTGCGATGCAAAATGCTAGTATTCTCTCTGCACAGTCAAATTCATTGCGTGGAACAGATGTTTTGCTTCCTGATCATGCGTTGTTGAGGAGTTCGAGATATGATTCGACGGAGAGGATGAGGTATTCGTATGTTGAGCCTGATGGAGAGACATATGATGTTAGTGAGATTGTTGAGACTGAGTGGGGCGCTGGTTCTGCGACCCATGAGCATCCTGATGGCACTAGTGTTGTTGGTGATCATATTATAGGTGACAGTGGGTCAGGGAATGGAGGTGATAATGATTTGTTGGCTGCTGTTGTTGGAGGAAGAACACAACAAGGTCAAGGTCTTGGAGCAAATCTGGATAGGGTGTTGAACAGGATCAGGAATGGAAAAGTTAGTTTGGGGAGGGATAAGGAGATTGTTAGTCTGGCCGCGTTGTCGGGGGAAGGTCTTAGTGATATTGATGAGGATAATGGTCTTATGGCGCAGGAGCAACAGCAACAGCAAGAGGGAGGTGTTTTCACTAAGAATGAAGATGAAGATGATGGTGTCCATGACACGATTGTCGTTGAAGACAAACAGAGGAAAGACAGGGAGAGCAGGGAGAGCAGGGAGAGCGGAGTTTCTGTCCCTTCAGTATCGGAGTACTCAGTTGAGGATAGCATTGCAAGATCTTCCTCGATGAGATCCACGCACGGTTCTGCGGGTTTCAATCTGCACATGCCTTCTAGCAGTGTTACTACCCAGGCTGCTGGTACTGATGTCATCGCCACCGCCGCAAGAGTCAAGATTCCGATACAGTCACTAGAAGAACCTCCCGAGCCTTCTCCGATCTTGCCTAGAGCAAGTACTTCTACGCCTACTGGGCGACCTTCTGCTCAGGATAGAAGACAAGCATCGCTGGCGAGTGTGTTGTCTGATGGAATAGTAACGTCTACGGGTTATGTTACACCACCACCTCATCCGATTGTACCTCAAATACTTGAGAGCCCTAGATCGTTTACTAGTCATGCATCCAAGGGAGGCAGTGCTAGTGGGACAAATTCGAATGCGACCAAGAGGCAGGGGCCAGTCATACCACGAGATGACTTTGGAATTTCGCATATGATGGCAATCATAGAGTATCAGGCTACACAGGTGAAGAATAAGGAGAACGCGGTTGCAATGATGGTGGAGGGAGAGACGGAGACGAATGTGGTTGATGAGAGGTTGTTTGGTCGACGTGTGCATCTTGAGCAGTTGCATCCGCAAGTGAGGAATATTTATGAGGGCGGGTTTAAGATGTTGGAGGAGATGGATAAGGTGAGGTTGATCTGTCAGTGGTTGTGATGTGCTGAATTTGTTTTTGTTCAGGTATTGGATAGTTATGTGCAGCCTTTGATAGGTGCATTCTAATGTTGCTTGGACATACCATCTTGGGATTTTTCTTGATCATGATCTTGGACATGTGTAGTTCGTTCTTTAGATCGATGTCGGTAGTCTCTCCTTACTTCTTTTGACGAGTCGCGCTCCCTTTTGCAGTCCTGTCTATACCCCTGCAGACCATTTATGCATTCAGTTTTTTCCGCGAAATTCGTGAAGTGAAATCTGAAATGGACACATCGACGAGGGTATGATTCAATGGTCAGGTTTTGGTGAAGAGAGTAGAGTAACTCAAGATGGGAAAGTTGACTACATTGAGTGAGTGAGTCGATAGTTCAAAGCAAGACATAATGACAAAAAACGACTGCAGCAGAATGCATTATGCATTGCAGGAAATAGTGGTCTGATCTAGTAACTGACCTCGGTACCTGCACGAAGTTTCATAAGCAGCACAAATTCACCAACCAGAATAGTGAGAAATAAGGGGGGATACTCTTCCTTCCAAGTTTTTCTAAGTCAGCTGCCTAATCTACACCCTTCAGTTAATTTTAATCATTTTTAATGGTTCCCCTCTTTTTTAAAAAAAATCAGCAATTTATCACACGGTGCTCGGTCGCAATCCATTAATGGTTTCCCTCCAGGCTGATGATGATGTATATATATTATTTGAAAAATTATTTTCATTGAATTTGGACCAACAAGCTAGTTGAGCAAGAAATTCTTCGATATGATCTTGGCACTCCACTCAATTTGACGTCTCATACCCAAAGTGCGGTTCTCCCTGAGTTCACGCCCACAGAGGTTCGGAAGTATGTTTTTCAATCTATCTACAAAGTCCTTCCTGCCCCATCAGGAGATTTGCATGTCTTAAATCAGAACCAAGATTAAATTCATACTGAAATCATCCAAAGACAATAAATGAGACTATATATATTATCCATCAGAAAATCGTACACGGACTAGACTTCTTGGAGGGCGAGGGGAGTGTTTGTTTTTCATCATTGATGTTTGAGTCCGAGGTTTTGTCAGTGCCCTTACGCATCTCCTCCACTGCCATTCTTATAGCATTGGAGCGCTGAATCGTGTCCCAGAGACCCTGCTTATGAGTTGGACGCCAGCCGTCTGGAAGTGTCTCGTGGCCAATCCACTCCCTGACCCACTTTGTGGGAATCCCGACCCTGTCCTTGGAGGTGGTTTCCCATACGCCCAGGATAATTGCCATTTCTCCACGTGCAATTTCCTGATGAACCTTATTTATGGGCCTGCAAGCTTTCTCGCGGCGAATGCGGGCACGCGCAACGTCATCAGAATTCATCAGAGATTCGGTACCATCACTACCCTCCTCTTTATGCTGGACGTCGTTCATGAGTTCATCAACCAGGTTCTGATCGATGTTTGTGGGTGCAAACTCTTCGCCGTCTGGTGTGTCCAAATGAACCAGACTAGCATCGTGCTCGATCACATCATGTTTGCCGATTTCATGGAGGTCGATGCATCGTATTCGTTTGAAGATTGCGAAACTGAGGAATGTAAGAAAGAAGGCAAAGGGTGCTGAGAGCCCGTAACAAGCCCTGAGGCCGCGTTGAATAGACCATGGGGAGAGTTTCTTGCCATCACGATTACTTAAAAGAGGTAAGTAAGGAGCGCGTTCAATAAGAAGACTGAATATTCACATAAAACCGTGGTTTGCCATGGCATTCAGAGCAGGGCACGGGGAACGACTATCACCGGTCTGAGGTGGGAAAAAACCATGTTTTTCAGACACAGGACAGCGACTGCCAACATTCTGACAGAAGTTAGCAGTTTTTTCGTCAGAGAGAGGCATCGGGCTGAAAGGAGAGGTTAAAGAACCTGACAAACCGTTACCTTTTATACAGAACTGTTCTACAGAGATGAGAACACTGCCTACACATTTGTAAGGACCTTACTCATTCATCAAACCTTAAAGAATCATTATGATACGCTTAGCAGTGTCGGTGACAGATCTAAAGCGATTATGCGGACTATAGATAATCTGCGTGAGATTTAGGGGTGCTGTTCGTGATACAATCTCTTGATCCCTTGTTCAAGCATCGGGTTGGATTTAAGAGACCTGTACTACGAGTAACTACTACTAATGGCACATCTTTGGACACGAAGTCAATGGTAGTATTGGTTCTGATAGTTGCCGAAGACGGTGTCTGAGAACTTCGATGATATTTGGTAATACTACATGATATGTTGACAATTCTCCTTGCAGTTGCTGATGCCTAGGATGATCCTACACAATCAGCATGTGCGTGGTTGTTTCACAGTGACAGGGACAATCAACATAATTGGAAATAATACATATTAAAAAATGATATTTGAGTAATGTTAAAGTTTGAATACTTCAATGTCTTAGAGAGTCATTTTGATAGTTAAAAGACCAGTCCAGGAAAAGCTAGGGCCCACACGAAGAAGGATATATTCTGAGGGTATCAACAAGGATGGGTGTAAAAGTGATGATCATCTATCCTATTGTGCACAGGTTGAAAAATCTGATGAAGATCAAATCAGTTTCGCCCTGGATCAAATCAGAGAAGAATAGGTATGTGTAATGAATATGATACTTGGCTGTGACTGACATCATTTTCCAGGTATCGCTTCTCATCAAATCACATGGAAAGCCAGAGACAGAAACAATCAGCAAAGCTACAGAAAATGCTATTCGTGATGTCGATTCTATGTTAATCAGTGATTACTTGGCTGTGTATTGTTCATCACTATGGTCTCCGAGAACCAAGATGTCTGATCCATCTTTAGTATTCAGTGATGCTATATATCACTACTATGCTTCCTTCACCCATAATCTCAAGGCCAAGGTCTGATTGTGTGCTCCATCATCATGCTGATAGCATAGCATAAACTAGAAGTGAAACCTACCCCATTTTGTACCTATAGATGTTAGATTGACAACTGAGTGATCCATTAGTTGTGGCAGATAAGAGGGACCTCTTTCTTGTATACTTCATCTGTTGGAATTAGGATCTCATGCAAGCCTACTGTAAGGGGATACCCCAGGGAACAGCCTAGATCGTGAGTATGGCTCCCACCTAAAGGGCTATTTAAGTATT
>Ga0157365_10000866_pt1 | contig 12785 bp, 11 predicted proteins | sample AttsexASBM3_FD_111478 | JGI IMG/M metagenome (GOLD analysis project Ga0157365, IMG submission 111478) | Fungus gardens microbial communities from leaf cutter ant in Ribeirão Preto, State of São Paulo, Brazil - Atta sexdens ASBM3 | ecosystem: Host-associated > Fungi > Mycelium > Unclassified ... | reverse complement strand
TGCGAGACGGGAAAAATCCCCACAATACAACCATGGAGGCTGCGAGGGGTACAGTGATAAACGTTAATGCAGAGGCTCCTTTGAAGCTGAGAACCGTCCCAGTTACTACAGGAAAGACAGCTAGAAATAGGCAAGCTCAGCTCTTGGAAATGAACCAAATATCCATCAAGCGTACCTCCGCCAAGACTAGCAAATGCATTGCTAAAAACGATTTGGGTCAAAGTGCCCGAGAAGATAGAAAACAGTACTCACATCAAAGCCATTGCAACCATATGCACTTCTCCTGGCAGGACATCATTCGCTATCCCCAAGACGCCAGGGAATATGGGTCCATAAAGAAGTCCGATGAACGCTGTAGCAATAGAATTTTGTACGTTCGATTTCACTACCCAGACAAGGACTTGTAAAACCAATCCAAGTACTGATAACTCGATGATCAGCCATAATGTCCATGGACAGACTCGGTTACACACCACTAGAGATGATCATCAGATCGCTGGAGGAATGGAGGAACCGATGACTTACATGCAGGAATGAAGGATATGCTTGCGTTGCGTGAAGGTGAGGCTAAAAACAGATGATGGGTGGTATAACAATGATACCGATGAGCTCACAATCCATTCCTGTATCCCCACACAAAGCGTCCCAGAGTTATACCGGCCCAAAACCCTGAGGTAACATATCCAACCGATCTTGGATGTGCATACTTTCATAGACCCGTAAGTTCCTATGAGGAGCGGGAAAATGTCTTGGGCCTACTCTTGTTCCAAGCAGATACGTGACCATCTTGATTGGAGATCATCAGCATCCTCTACTTAAGATTCACGTAGACATACGAAACCCTGAGTGGCAGTCTCACTGAGAGAAACGATATATCACGTTAGGCAAATAGAAAGGGCTGGGGCATGAATCTCACCTTCCACAATAAAGTAAGGCAAAAATAGATAGTGCCCATTGATAAGGCATGCAGAATGCCTGCTTCAGCGCTAAAGGAATCACGAGATAGAAGAGCTATGAACATTGAATGCGCTTATGGATTAAGAAGTATACTTACTACTTTGTTTTCCATTCTGCCGGTTGGACCTCAAGACCGAGACGACGGATACTGAGATCTTTTCGGTGTTCGGATCTCTGTTTTGAGCACCATTGTCCACGGCAATCGGTTCCGGCGTTACCTCGTACAACGACTTCTGATAATCTCTGGTAAATTCCGCCAAACTGGGTTTATAAGTTAACACCAGCAACACGATATTGATTGCAGACAGAACTAGTGATCCATAGTAAAAATGAAACCAAGGTATACCAGTTGCAACGACGGCTTGACAGACGAGAGGTGAGGCAAAACTTCCCAAACCTAATCTACATTATAATCTCTGAGGCCGAGGGGTCGAGAAGAATGCTCACTGGCGATTCCATATGCAAAACCAAGCGCGTACTTCGGGCCAGAAGCAAAGTATGCATTCCTGAAGGCAATCTGAACAATCACATTCAATGACCAAGTCAAAATCTACTCACAGCAAGGCTGGATAAGTTCCTGTCGTAAGCATACTTGATATGAACCCGATAGAGTAATGATCTTACCGGATAATATAGCACGAGCAAAAGCCGCCAAGGCGTATGCCACAAACATCACAGGAAAACCACCTTGGGAGCCCATCATAATGAAATAGAGTGTATGCAAAACGCTCGCAACGAACAGCGCAGAGTGACGTGCTTGGGTGGGCGAATAACCAAAAGATGGTCTCTCGTCCAAGATGATCCAACTGTGCAGCATGATCCTCTTCTTTGAACGTTCAAGGCTAAAGCGCCCCAACCATCTCAAGATAACTTCAATGAGGAGCGTTCCAATAAAGAATCTAACAATGAATCAGCAGAAACCGGGGCAACCAGCTGACTGCTTCCGCTTACCCACATGCCGTTCCTACCCACAGCAATGAAGAAGTCATGGTAGTTAGATGAAACTCGGCGTCAAGATCTGTGGAGCCCGTGAATCAGCTTCACACAGTATAGAATGGAAGCGTCGCTCACAAGGCATGACGGTTCCGGTAACTACAAAGCAATTTTGAGAATTGAACTCTTGTCTGTCACAGTGATGGCATGGAACATACCTCCGTCGGCCCAGCCAACGAGAAAGCACGCAAAGTAACCGCTCGAAAGACGCCACTTTAGTGAATGAAAGGAGAGGTAGCCTTGTCCGACGCTATCAAAGATGGCAGAAGATGCACAGCTATTCAGTGCTGTAGCGGGCGTGCTTGACGTCGGCGAGAGAGGAATGTGTATTTGGAGATCAGGTAGCTCCTGATTATGACGAAGCAAGGTTGTGGGGTCGGTGTTAACAGGCGCATGTGGCGGGGTCAAGGAAATAGACTCTGATGAAGAGGAAGCAGTGTAGAGTTCAATGGCAACTGAAGGAGCTTGGGTCACCCTGGGTACATCAACGATGGGGTTGCTATCAAGTGCGGACATTCTGTCTTCCTTGGCTCAAGAACAATGAGTATGAGAAGGATATAAATCGGCGATGTGCTGAGCTTCAAGTTGGGCTATGACCAGTGGAGGGTAGATGAGAGGAAAAGCTGGCGAAAGAGCTCTTACAGTTCCTTCAGAATTTATCTGGTCCGGATGGAGCCCAAGAACAGCAGGACTAAGATTATTATTTAGCGCGACCTTCTAGTAAATTGCGTTGAAACTCTGTTTAGGTTGCGATGCTCCATTGCAAAACGCGAAATCTAGATCATATCAACCTGAGATCACAGGAGCACCCAGTTGCAAATTAGCCGTCATTTGGTCAGAAGGCAAGTCCAACATAGATGAAAAAGAATCCTTGGCGGATGACTGGTAAAGATACCGGGACAGAAGGTGGACATGCGCTAAAACTTTTTGATCTTTTGAGGTGCCTCGGACCAATCACAAGGAGTTTTTGGTGTGAGTTGAGCGAAATTCTCATTGGACGATATTGTTGGTGGTGAAGGACTTTGGGCAGGTTGGCCAACCCTGAACCCAGATATTTAACTAACGAAGGACGTAAAGGACACACCAATATCAACGTGCGTGGCGGATCCATCGGGAAGAAGCGGAGCGTCCGATAACTCTTTAGATAGCAGAGAGCGGCGAAAACCTTGACTTAAAATAGTGTGCTGAACTTGTCGCGAGTTGAGAATTGATGAGTAACTTAAAGATACAGGATGACGACGGAGCAAAAATAGCACAGGGTTGTCGGAACCCAAGTTGAAAACCCAATAAGCTCAGTCCCGGACTTCGTAAACCCCGAAGTGAAGATTTTTTCCTGCCTGTAGAGGATTTCCGTTTTCTATGGCCCTGAATCATCATAAAGCGTAGATAAGGGTGAGCATACGCTGATCTACCTACTAGAAAGTATCTTTCAAACAGTCATTTAATTCAGTGTGTTGAGGGTGAACATCACCTGCGCAATATTAGCACACACCTAATCGACGAAGGAAGATCCACAGAAGATCAAAACCAAGGTCTTTGCGTTATGAAGTTGGGGCGATGCATTCGGTAGACCTATAGATAGTAACTGACGAGTAGCTTGGAATTCAGCATAGCAGAGGTTCAACAGACGATGGCTCATGAGGCTAGCTTGGCGCAGAATTAACCAAGAGATCACCAATCTATTGGGTCGTCATGGATCATATATGATCCGTGTTGAAAACTTCTGAGCTAGATGACGACAAGTACCACCCTCTGACATAGCTTATTTTCCATAATTGGGGAAGCAGTCCGCCATTGTTTTACCGTGCTTATTCTGCGAGTGTTCTTCCAGTCTGAAAGAAAAATAAATAGCATCCGAATCAGTAAAACAGATGACCTTACGCAGGAGCGCGAGTTGTGACAAGCTCAAGTGGGGATCAACACAATGGGGTAGAAAGAGTGATTTTCTTGTAAGATGACTTACGAACGATGACTTGCAGGTTGTACAGACAATAGATTTCGCAGCTTCGTTGACTTTCTTTTGGCTCTTGGCTCCTTTTGGTTCGGCCTTTGACTGATTGCGATCACGTTTTTGCGCAGCCTTCGCCCCCTACATATACGCGCGACGGTCAGATACAGGACTTTGAGATGACGCAAAGCATACGTTGCCCATCAATAGTGGTAAAAACAGAAGTGAGAAAAGAGAAGGAGAAAAAGCAGGAATAGGGTATTAGAAGGTCATGATTCTTTTCTAGTTATGTAAGCCAGGTCGCTCGTTCAGTATTTGTCGCGTGAATCAAAAGGGAAACATCATGTGGTTATGGACATATGGAAAAGACCTGCGAATCATTCCCGGGCCAGGTCTAACGTTGGTCATATTCAAGAAGAGCAATGTCGACTGAAGCTCTTCAGCAAATTATAGACGAGGTCAAGGTAGATATCCTCTCTCAAGCTCACGGCATCGACAATATTTTCAAGCGAAGGGAGATCGCCCGGACTTTCATCTGTATGTGTTCCATGAGTCCCTGTCATCGTTCATGGCTTAAGCTTGGACTCCAGCTGATACTGTGACTGGTATTGCTCTCTACAATCATATCAGATCACTGGGATTTAACATCAATATCTTTTTCTAGCTCCAGCGGAAGAAATGTTTGTCTATGCAGCAAATGCAACGTTGGGTGACGACGTTTACTTTGAGCCGTCGACAGCGTAGGTTTACTATCACCATTGAGGATCTGATTATGGATACAGTCTCCCCAGAGCATTAGAAAACCACATCGCATGTCTTATTGGGAAGGAGGCTGCTTTATTCATGCCATCTGGAACTCAATCTAATCAGATTGCTTTGAGGACACATCTCATTCAACCGCCCTATTCTATTGTCTGCGATAAACGAGCTCATATATTCAAGTTCGCAGGATTTCCATCAATTTTGACCCTTACTTACACCATAATTTTCAAGATATGAGGCAGGCGGAGCTGCTTTCCACTCCAACGCCCAGGTCATTCCCGTATCTCCTGCAAACAGTAAGTAAATCTATTCCCACGATCGATTCAGGCAGTTCGGCTGATAAATCTCTCAGAACATCACTTGACCTTGGAGGAGATCCAGGAGAATGTTGTTCTGGGTAACGATGTCCATTTGTGAGTCACTCGCATTCCTTGCAGAATTTTATATAGAGGGTTCTTTTGATTGTATGCAGAGCGCCGTCCCAGGTTATCGCGTTGGAGAATACCCTTAACGGGACTATTTTCCCCCAGGATGAGATCATCAAGATTTGCAATTACGCACACTCCCTGGGTATGAAAACCCACTTGGATGGTGCTCGTATCTGGCACGTAGCAATTGAGACTGGGAAGAGTATCAAGGAACTCTGCGAGCCGTTTGATTCAATTAGCGTCTGCTTTAGCAAGGGTTTAGGTCAGTATATCCATTGCAGGCTGTGTCGTTCGGATCCTCAACAATATGTCCATGACTTCAGGTGCTCCCATTGGTTCGTGTTTGGTTGGCACCAAAGAGTTCATCACCAAAGCACGCGGGTTCAGGAAGATTTTGGGTGGTGGCATGAGGCAGACCGGTATCCTGGCTGCTTCTGCAGCTTTTGCACTCACGCACAATTTCCCTCAACTTCCCCGTGTCCATGCCCTTGCGAAGAGACTTGAGGTCGGCCTTGAGAACATTGGTGCGATCATCTTGAGCCGGGCGGAAACATGCATGGTAAGTGTGTTTCTGCTGGGAGCTGTTGCAATCTGACCGAAAACCACATTCAGCTCTTCTATGATCCTACTCCCCTTGGCTTGAATTTCGATGAGATTGCTGAGCGCGCTAGCACTCTCCCAGATCCACTGGTTCTTGGTGGCTCACGTTTAGTTGTTCACATCCAGACCTCGGAGGAAGCAGTCGAGGATTTTCTGTCCATCATCCGTCAGCTAGCTGAAGAGAAGAAGGCTGCAGGTTGGGTCTTGCGTACTGATGACGAAGCCAAGATCTCTACCATGAAAGACGTCTATGTTCGTCGGCAGGTTAATATGACGAAATAGAATAACATTTCGTTCCGATTAGGAGAGCTAGCATTCTGGATATTGTAACTGCTATGTATGAGAGGTGTAGGCGGTTGTTTCAAGGTGACAATGCAATAAATCAAAAAGAATCATCAGCTTGGGTCAAGTAGGAGATCTCTGCATCGTTGTCTACTACAAAGCTTCCGAATTCATAGTCATCTTCTGCTGGAGGTGAGCTATCGATTACTCTCCTTCTCACTCTTGGCTGCATCCTTCCAAAAAGTCCGTTTCTCGTTGGACCTTGTGCGAATACGGGTCCACTACTGCCTGGAGCTTGCGTCATCAAGCCTTTTCGATATGCTAATGTCTGATCATACGAAGGCGATGTTTGCGTCATTGGTGAATCCTTGATGAAGAGACGGTCTGATTCACTCTCAGTGTCATCGTCATTCGATGATCCAGCGCTGACTTCTTCGCCAGAATGCTCAGCTGAATAATCCAACAAAGGGTTATGCTCCCTCTTCGTCAGGGTTTTAGTTTTGTTCTCTGCCTTCCTTTTCTTCTTCTGTTGGGATTCTGACTCATGTGAATCGTTGTTACGACGTAATCGGCGTTGCGAAGGTGGAGGCAGATCTTCTGCATCAGATGAGGATTCATTGAAGAGCAGGTGGCGGTTGTGTGCTAGTCGACCGATTTGCCGTAGCGGTTGGGTGTCTTCGTATGTCGGTGATTCTGAAGAAGCTTGAGGACGTTTTGAACTCCGCATGGAGGAAAATGAAGCTATAGTTTGGCTTCTGGATTTAGGACTTGCCATGGGGGAGGAATATCTGGAATCAGGTTCTGACAATAATTCGAGCACGTCGATATTCGAAGTTTGAGCTTGGGATTTCTCTGGCGGGGACCAATGTATATGACTAGATGTTTCATGGCGAAGCTGCTCACCTGAGCTTCGTTCATCCCTGAGCTTGAAATCAGTGACTCCGATATTCTTATCGGCTCTATCATTCTTGATTACGACAGGTGACGAGGACAATATGACAATGTCGAGATCGTCATCATCTTCGATTAGCCAAGCCATGCTATCGTCAGATACTCTTGCTTGCAAGTCTTCCAAACATGAGCCTGCTTGGGTGACTGAAGATGGTTAGTGGATATGCAATTTTCCTCAATTCTTTTGAAGCTCACAAGGGACTTCCGATTGCTCCCGCTCCATGTCCACGTCAGACAAGTCTGTCATTTCATCCTTCAAAGGGCTTAGTGTCTTCTTGACATGGTTTGGCGTTGAGGACCGGGAAGGTGAAAATGGTATCCTCTCCTTGAGCATTCTATGTAATCCCTCGTCGAGTTCTCGATCGATCGAATCATCCCTGCCTTGCTGTGAGAGAGTCGATGATGACCCTTTGAGTTTTGATTTAGCATCTCTCTTTGTTTTCCTCTTTGTTTTCATTCGTCTTTCTTCTTCCGACTCAGCATCTTCATCTCCTTCGTCTCTTTTCAGTTTGCTTTTGACCCTAGTTTTTGTTGTGCTTTCAGTAACCGCTCCCTTCAGCTTCCCTTTCCCCTTGAGTTTCTCAAGATGCTCCTCGTCCAGGTGGTTAGATTGTACAGCTGCAGAGACCAATGATTGCGTCCGTTTTACTACAAACCCACGATTAAGACCAGCCTCAAGTTCCCTATCCAAATCATCATCCTCACCCTCCTCTTCCAGTGTCTTATTATCCAACACTTTCCTTTTTTTAGACCCCTTCATGATAAGTTCTGCAGCACTTACAAAACCTGCACTCGCCCCCGAAGGTACATTCTTCATCATATCGTCGTTGCGTTTGCGTTTGGTGCCAGTAGCATGTTTGGGCGAACACTTGCCTCTACCTCGCTCCTCGCGGATATAAGGTTTGATTTCCATCTTCCTTTCTAATGGTACTGGTTTGATATGATTGGGCAGTAGACGTTCAACGTCGCCATAAAATTCTAGGTCGTGTGAGCGATAGATGGTTTTCTGCACTTCCCGATAAGAGGCTTGTGCCTTTTCGAGATTGAATTCTTCTCTATCTTCAGCAAGAAGTAAATGAACACAGCCAGCACGCTTTCGTCCGGTACGGCCGAAACGTTGGAGCTGAGAGAGTCTTCGAGGTCTGTCTTTGTAATGCTGTATGACGAACCTACCATGCGAATCGGTGTCTTCTGAGCATCGTAACAGATAATCAGGTCGACTTCTCCAATATCTAATCCTTCTTCACCGATACAAGTTGCCACAAGTACGTTGAATTCTCCACGCTGGAATTTCTGGACGACCTGTACCAGATCCGACCGTCAGAATGTATACAAAAATTTGATGTAGTTGTACCTCGAGTTGCTCCTTCTGCGATTGCCCCTTCTTCCCATGTTTGTTTATTCCTTGTCCAATAAATACCGATGGACGGATTTTTGGGCCCTCTGTGCCAAGGGCTTCCACCAGCTCATTGACAGCTTCACGATGAGTGACGAATACCATGGCTTTGGATTTGTGAAGGTTGCCTTTGATGCTTTCATCATCGCTACCAGCACCGTTATCAGCATCGCTATCAGATTCGAAAAAGTTGACCAGGAGTTTAATTGCCATGTCCAGTTTGGGATGTCGTGGAAAAGAGCCATTGTGCGTTGTTTTGCACGCCTCAAAAGTAGCAACAACCTTCTTAAACAACTCGCTCTCTTCCAGCTTCTTGTTCCGTGCATCATCTTTTGTACGTATTTCTTTGAGATAGGAGTAAGCCATGCCAATGGTGCCTTCTAACTGATGCAAATCCAAAAGATAGAACTGGGATTCTTCTCGTTTGGAGGAAGAAAAAACTCACCAAATATCCCATTACTTGTGCTAGATTACCCAACATCCTCAGTTGTCCAATGAAACTCCGTTGATCACGTCTCAGCTGAGGTATTTTGGCACGGGCTGTATATGGATGAAGTTTGATCGCCTGCTGTTCAGGCCACATAATCCCTCTAGATTTAAGTGGTTTGAGATATGTCTGGACTGAGGGGTCAAACGAGAGACGTCAAGAAAAAGAAACCAGGCTCACATCCATAAGTTGTTCAAGGGAATCTCTGAGGAGGACAATCTCCTGGGACATCCTGATGCAGTGCGGGTGTATTTCCTATGCGAATTTGTGAGTCCAGATTCTATAAACGAGTGAGGGGTTGCAGACCTTCTCATAAAGATATGGTCGAAGATCAATGCTATTCTCATCTCGAATCTCGATATGACTGATATGCAATCCATCAATGAGGTTTTGAACTGCTGCAGGATTGCTGCCTGGCGTAGCTGTCAGTGCAATAAGTCGAAAGTGAGGATTCTTCGCCATCATCCAACGAACGATCTGATTGTATGCGTAGTCCCCTGTAGCTTTATGTGCTTCATCTATAAGAATCTAAGACCAGTGTGATCAGGCAGAATCAAGTTTCCCCACCAACTACGAGAAGAATGATATCCATAACATCACAACTTTGTGTAGTAAGGTCATTCATGAAAGTCTGGGGAGTCATGTAGAAAACTCTCTTCTCCTGCCACTGGAGCCGAAAGTAAGCGATAGCTCGGTGACGGAAAGAGAAGAATATTCACTAGTCGTTCACGCTTGAACTTGGCGATCTCACCAGTCATTTCAGTTGCATCGGTACCGGGGATGCCACAAGCATTATGTGAGGCTTCAATCTGTTGACTCACTAGTGGCTTTGTAGGTGCTACAAAAACCACTTTCCCCTCCGGGAACCATCTATAGTCTTCGCAGTGCAAATTAGCATTTACTGCGTCCCAAGCTTCTAAGACGGACAATTTAACATAATTACCCCTGCAATAAATGTTTTCCCCAAGCCTGTCGGCACTGAAATGATGGTGTTCTCAAATAAAGAGTTCTTCACAATATTAAATTGATAGTCACGCTTAGGTTTGTTGAGAGGATAAAACCAGTGCTTTGTCTCAAGTAAGTCAGGTTTTAGCTTCATCGGTGGAGGCTAACGAGTCTTTAGTTCATGATTATCTCAGAACTAGCTACTTACTGGCCTAGATTGTAACCGCAAGAGAGATCAGCTCTGGAAAGGCCGTTCAACAATAGACTGGACTTACTCATCTACGGAACTAGTTGAGCATAATTAGCACTAAAAAGGAGACAACAGACTAACCAGGAGGTATGAATGGCGCAGGGAACTGCTCAAACTCGACTTTCTCCTCTTCTTCCTCCTCTTCATGTAATCTTCCCTTTCCCTTCTTCTTTCCGCTCTTTGCAAATGCAGTCTGGTCCCATATCTTCTTCTTTTCCCTGGATTTCTGAGGTGTTAATATTTTTCGATGGAGAGTCTGACTAGAAGGTGCCCTGTTTCTTTGTGTATTGTTTGGCAATACATCACCGAACAGCGTCATTTGTCGAGTAAGACCAATTGGACGTGTCTTGCTAGTGAAGTTTTCCTCAATAACATCCAACTTGTCGAAGTCTTCGTCGTCTAGGTCCAAGGTCAAGTCGTAAAACGAGTCTTCTTTGCGCACAGAGGCATTATGTTTCGATCCCACTGGATCCAGTGAGGCAGCTTGATTGTTGTAAGCAGTCTCTATGGCGTCGATCTCCGCAAAAGCCTTATCGTCGAAGTCATCGACAAAGTAAGTATCCGAACTCATGGGACGAAACAATACGATAATTTATGAGCCTGCTTCGTGCCGGGCTGGATCACGTGCAACGCGACCTCTCTGGCTTTCCCCCTCTTTGAGTAGTCTTAATGTCAGAGAGCTCAATAGCTCGCTGCAATGCCACTTTAATGACTCTGCAGGATGAATCATTTACTACCTTGAAGGTACTCTACTTGATTTAATTTTTTCCTCTGTTTCTGTGCTGTACTGCCTTTCCTTCCACACTCTTTCCATCCCCAGCGCAAGCGACAAGAGGACGAGGATGACATGTCTATCGTCTCTCGCTCACCGTCTCCAGCGATCGGTGCCATGGATGTTGATCACGAAGATACTACCTCCAAGTACGACGAGTTCATATCAAACCCAATACTAGAACCCGTCACAGTCGATACCAAAATCAAGCCCTCAAACAAAGGCTTTGCGCTGTTAGCAAAGATGGGCTGGTCTGAAGGACACTCGCTGGGTCTTTCAGAGGATGGTATGTTCTTCTTCTCCCCTTCAATTTGTCATAAACAGTTGCGTCTCCAGGTCGTGTTGACCCTATTCCATTCGAAATTAAACAAGACACCCTCGGAATAGGCAGAGCAACACAAGAAGGTGTCATGGTTGTGGAAGCCGTTTCTACGCGCCGTACACTTGACTCTGAGCGTCAAATTCAGGAAACAGAAGAACAACGCAGAGCTCGTGAGGTGAGAAATCCACAACCATGATGTCCCATTTTATTTTCTCATTACATATAAACTTGGTAAAAAAAACCAAATAATAAGGATCAAGTAGCCCGCAGAGCAGCCGTCCAGGATGAGATAACGAATAGTCTCCGTGCATTCTACTGTTCACTCTGCGATAAACAATTCCAGAATGTTGCGCAGTATGACGAACATACAAACTCCTATGCGCATCACCACAAGGCAAGATTCAGAGATATGCAAGCCAATGCACGGATTAAACCCCAAGAAGACATCGACAAGCGAAAGGAAAAGGAACGAAAACGTGAAGAACGTGAATTGCGCAAGATTGCTGCTGCAGCAGGTATCAAGATGCCCAAAGTTATAGGCCCGCAAACGGGTTCTGCAGCACCTGCTTCTGATGAGTTAGTGACAATGGACGTTGAGCCTAGTCCCCTTCAGAAGAAAGGAGATTGGCCCTCAAATAACAGCATCTCTTCTGCTCCTTCCGCTCCTGTTCCTGGGTTTAAGAAATCGGGTTGGACAACTGTCGGTTCATCTCTGTACGACCACTTTTCTCAACGTCCACCGTCACCACAATCAAACTCTTCATCTGGTTGGACCCCTGCTCCGTCATCGTCATCTGCGACTACCTCAGAATCGTATCTTTCACCATCCTATCATACACCCTCATTTAGAACAGGAGGCTGGACATCCCTTGACACAGGCACAGCCACGACGGTTCAATCTTCGCATCTGATGACAATTCCTCCTGCCGCCACCACTATTCCTGTCACGCCGATGACGACTTCAGAGCTACCACCTTCATCTGAATTTCAACAACCCCAGCCACCGGTAGGAGGCACGAAAGGTGGATGGTCATCTATATCCTCCAAGACTGCAACTCCGGCTTCTACACCTCCCCCTCTGGGTCTGCATTCTCCGCTTCGTCAATCTTCTGATATTGGAGCCGTTAAATCTACCTCATCAAACCCACATGTCGTGCGTGTTTCTACCTCGTCCCAACCGCTGATGAAACCTGATACTCCGTCCATTGAACTTGAGCGTTCTGGCTGGCAAAAATTTCAATCCAAGAACCTCAAGCGCAGATAGTTGGGTGGTAGAACGGTAGCAGTAGCAAATGATGATCTCTGTCCCATGTTTACACTTGATCTTCTGTCCGCAACAGTGCACTACTGCCGTTTCCTAAGATTCGTGTATAAAGTGCATCACACAATGTTCGAATGTTATATTATCATAAAATTGGGTCTGTGTTCAACAAAACAATTAAGAACTATCTATGGCTCACGATTGGACTGATCGGTCAATCCCAGAGCAGCAAAGAAATGTGCGCTGTGAGTAACCTATGATCAGACGTTACCGACCACCCACCATCCTACAACCATCCTACAACAAGGTAACAGTATAGGACAGGTGCAGCGGTCGAAGAACGAAAAGGGAGTAAGCATACTACTAGGAGAGATACCAAGATGAGTCAAGGGTGGTAGCTGTGTCAACAAAGTCCATTTCTTGAATGAGAG
>Ga0157365_10000865_pt1 | contig 12786 bp, 9 predicted proteins | sample AttsexASBM3_FD_111478 | JGI IMG/M metagenome (GOLD analysis project Ga0157365, IMG submission 111478) | Fungus gardens microbial communities from leaf cutter ant in Ribeirão Preto, State of São Paulo, Brazil - Atta sexdens ASBM3 | ecosystem: Host-associated > Fungi > Mycelium > Unclassified ... | reverse complement strand
TGGTCATGCATCGGTTGGCATCAAAAAGCTGTCGTCAAAATCATGAGAGGGTCGAGGAATATAAAAGGGATCGTTTGGATTATCTCTATTGGACATGGAGCCTCACTTTCAGTGGCATAATGCCATTAATGTTCCGTCTGTCAATGTTGGCGTGCTTTTTCTGAATGAGGGTGAGGCAACGGGGTCTGCTCTCCGGGCGTATGCTACCCCTGCAGTCACCGGCTAATGTCCGCTATGCGGCGCGTAGACTGCCCAAGCCCATGTCCGCAAAGCGGGCGAGGGCTGCCTGTCTGCTTTGGTTCTGTTGAGCAAGGCGGGCGGATCATTGAGGAAGAACAAATCTGCTGCGCAGCATTGGTGTGATGTGTAAGTCTGTCACCACGGCGTGACCGATCTTCTTTATTTATTATTGTCCTGATGGGGGGGCAAGCATTCTGGCTTCTTCCCACCAGAAGGAGCCGAATGATGGCAGAGTCCTCGGCAGCCGCGCCGACGATGTGCCCGCGTCGGGCGGTAATACGGTCTACAATCGCCCGGACCGAGGTGTTTGCATGATCGGTCCCGCGATTCCGGTGATAGCGGCGCGTGCCCATGATCAGAACATCGCGATCAGCGAGACGCCCGCAATCATCAGAACGGCTCCGAGAGCGCGCCAGATATTAAGCGAATGCTGCGCCATGCCGAACAGGGCGAACTGGTCGATCAGGAGGCTGCACAGGATGTTGGCGGTGATAGTAACACCATTGACCGGGCCCGCGCCCAGCCTCTGGATCAGCAGAAGTCCGGCAAAGACCGCAACCGCACCTACGATGCCGCCCAGCGGCGCCCACCATGGCATCGACGCAGCGTCGCCCATGGTCGGCAGTGGGCGCGGCATGCACGCGAATAACGCAATCGCCACGAAAAGGACCAGCAGGAACGAGACCGCTGTCGCCAGCCATGGATTGACCAATGATTTGGCCAGCGCACCATTCATGACAGCACCTACGGCCTGCAACATGCCGGCGACGAAGATAAAGGGAAATGCCCAGGCAGCATTCATGTCAGAGTGTTCCTTGTTCACCGAGAAGCAGCCGCGCGCCGAGAGCTGCGGCCAGGGCGGTCGGCATCACGACGATGCCCACCATGAGAAACCACCAGAACCCGATATGCTCGCCCTCGCGGCGGATGGTCTACGCCAATGACGTCTCACAATCTGATAGGTAGCCCTGGCGTGCGCGGACCCTGCGGTAAATCTTGTTACAGGATTGATCGTAAGACCTCCTTCTCAGGAGGATAGGTCTCCGCCAATCCCGGAGCGCTTCATTCGCGCTAAAAAAAGCCCGCTACCAATGTGCAAAAACTGATCCGGTGGTCGATCCAGAAAATTTCAAAGTCTCGCCGTTGAAATCATCCAGGTCCAGATCCGGATCGCGCACATCCTCCGACGGTCCGTCTTTCGACGCACCCACCACGCTGAGGCATACGTCGCACGCCTCAATATGAAACCGCAAACGTGGTGTTAGAACCATTCAACCTCAATCCAGCCCGGCAAAGCGCAAGGCTGGACACTTAAGCCATCCGAACACCAAAACGAGGACTGGTAAGAACCCGTCCGATCACTGGGGAGTTCCTCTTATACAACGTCTAAGATGCGAACGCAGAATGACTTTAACCAGCTTCGAGTCGCGCTTCTCAAGCGCTTTGACGATCTCGCTGTGATCGTCAATAACAAGCTCCATGTGTGAATCGTTGTGAAGATTATCGATCCTCACCCGATCCAGATGAACCTTCGTCAGCAGGATCGTTTTCCAGACCTCGGGATAGCCGGCGAGCCCCGCAAGCAACATATGGAAATCTTCATCCGTCTGATGGAACAAGACTATGTTACACTCCGCACGCGCGACACGCTGCCGGTCAATGACGGCAAAGGCGGCCCGGCTGGCCGTGCGCGACCAGCGTTCGACCAGACTTGAAATTAGGCCGCATTCAAGCTTTTCGCGAATGAATTGCGCCGAACGAACCTGCTCAGGGTTGATCGATGCCACAAACGTTCCGATTTTCGGACGCGACACGACAAGTCCATCATTGACCAGCCTCAGGATCGCCTCGCGCACTGGCGTTCGACTGATGCCCAAAGACGAGCATATCTCGTTTTCAACAACCTTGTGTTCGGGCGGAAAGTGTCCAGTCAGGATTTGCTCGCGAAGGTAATTATAGGCTTTCTCGTAAAGCGATGTTCCGTCTGTCTCCGAGGATGTCTCGGTACCAAAACGAATGACGACGTTCGCGCTCTCGTCGTCATGAGAAAGGAAATCAGCTCGGGCCATCTGAAAGTCGGTCAATGGCATGAGCGAGGTTCCTTTGACTGTCAGATTGCCGCCAAACCTCTTGGGGAAACAGCCCCGACAGCTCTATCAGAGACTGCACCTTATTATAGGTTGAGGCAGGCTGGTTCATGATATCAGATAAAACTTTCGAATTGGGATCGTCAACACAGTCCCCCCTATGAACGCAGACAAGCCATGCGGCCAGTGCACTCATCAGCGTCCCCGCCGTCTGCTGCCGCGACAACAGTTCAGAGAGCGGCGCTATGATGCGCTGAGGCATCTTCTCTGATCCGTCGCGGGCTATTTGATCGAGACGGTGACGTAGAAAAGGGTTCTGAAACCGTCGCATCAGCGCCTGACGATATCCTGCCACCTCGATCTCGGGCCTGTCGTCAAGCGTCTCCCGGGATTCGTCCCAGAGTCGTTCTACAATCAGTCGACGACCAGCATCGGCCACGAACTCATGAACATAAGAGCAATTCTTCAACAGGCCGTGATACGCCATGGCCGAGTGCGCTCCGTTCAGCAACCGCAACTTGGTCTTCTCCCAAGCCGTCACATTGGTCGCCAGTGTTACACCAACACGAGCGAAATCCGGGTGCGGACCGGAAAAGTCGTCTTCAATGACCCACTGACAGAAATCTTCTGTCGTAACCAGTGCGTCATCTCGCAAACCGACGTCCCGCTCATATTCCGCGATCGCCTCCATCGTGGTAGCGGGCACAATGCGATCAACCATGGTAGACGGAAAGGAAATGCGCGCGCTTATCCACGCCGCAAGGATCGGATCGTTCTGTTCCGCCAGCTGAATGACTAGTGTTCTCAGCTTCTTTCCGTTTTGCGGAAGATTATCGCACGAGATAATGGTCAGCGATGAGTCATCGCGGTGAAACCGTTCCCGCAGCGCCGCAACAAGCACACCCGGTACCGTCACTGGAGCAGCGGGCAATGCGATATCGTGCTTGATCTCCTGGCTGTCCAGGTCAAGATTCCGCCGGTCACTGACAAGGTGATATCCCTTCTCCGTGATGGTCAGCGTGACCAGATGCGTCTCGGGCTTAGCAATCGCCTGAATAACGGCACCCGGCTCTTCCGCCAGCACGAGCGTATTCAAAATTGCAGAGCCGATCCGGATATTGTCTCGCCCTTCATCACGGACCAGCACACTATAAAGAAAGTCCTGTCGACGGAGCGCCATACTGACATCGATTGCACGAATGGCGACACTCGTAATGCCCCAGCGGAGATCCCCGGAGCGAAGAATATCATCGAAGTAAACGGCTTGATGCGCGCGATGAAAAGCGCCCAGCCCAAGATGAACCACACCCGGACGCACCGCCTGCCGATCATATAAGCCGACATCGACGTTCGGCGCGATGCTCTTTAGCGACAGTCTTGAAAGCCTGGTCATAGTTTATAGGCGCTTTTTACAAGCTCATATGTCAACTGATGCGCCACTTCATGTGCCTCAGCTTCATGTAGCATGTGTTCACCGACGAGTGTCGCAAGATAGGTGCTGTCTGCACGGCGCGCGACATCGTGCCGTGCCGGAATGGAAAGGAACGCGCGTGTATCGTCATTAAAACCGACTGTATTATAGAACCCGGCCGTCTCCGTCACCGCGGCACGGAAACGCAGCATTCCCGCGGGGCTGTCGAGATACCACCACGGCGGTCCAAGTCGGAGTGCCGGATAATGGCCGGCCAACGGTGCCAGCTCGCGGCTGAACGTCGTTTCGTCAACAGTAAACACAATAAATGTTAACCTGGGATCATTTCCCCATCGGTTTAGAAGCGGCTTGAGGTTGTTTACATACTCACCCGCAACAGGGATATCTCCCCCCATATCTGTGCCGAATTTCTGATATACCTCCAGGTTGTGGTTACGCGACACACCGGGATGAAGCTGCATCACCAGCCCGTCTTCGACTGACATGCCAGCCATCTCCGTCAACATTTGCCCTCGAAAAAGGCGGGCATCCGAAGGTGCGAAATTTCCGTTCAGAATTTTCAGATATAACGAACGTGTGTCATCCAGACTAAGATCTGCTGTAAACGCATCTGGGTGCCCGTGATCGGTCGAAGTCGCGCCGTGCTGTTTAAAAAATAGTCGCCGCTTGCAGTGTGCTCGCCTGTAACTGTCGAAAGTTGATAAATCTTCGTCAGCCACAATTCCAAATGCACGCAGGTTATCGGCGAACCCATCACTTTCGGGATCCGTCACATTGTCTGGGCGATAGGCCGTCAAAATTCGACCGCCCCATCCACTCCTTCGGATGACATCATGAGTTTCAAGCCTGTCCAGCGGCCCCTCGGTCGTCGTCAAAACCTCGATATTGAACCGCTCATATAACGCTCGCGGACGAAAATCATCACAGCGGAGCTTTTGATCGATAGTTTCATAATAAAAATCAGCGTTGCCCGCGTTCAGAAGAACCTTCAGGCCGAAGACGTTGAAGAAAATCCAGTCGAGCCAAATCCGACTTGGCGTTCCTCGGAAAAGGTAATAGTGGCTCGCAAAAATCCGCCAAACCTGCTTTGGATCGGCCGACGAAGACGCCTTGTGGGTCGATATACCCATTTCCTCGAGCGGAATACCCTGACTCATTAACATCCTGAATACATAATGATCCGGCGTGATCAAAAGCTCGGTCGGATTTGGAAAGGACTTATTTTCAGAAAACCAGACAGGGTTTGTATGTCCATGAGGACTGATAATCGGAAGGTCACGTATTCCTGAGTAAATCCGACGTGCAATCGCTCGCCTCTCCGGATCCATAGGAAACTGCCGATCGTCGTGCATGAGCAACGGGATCTCTCGCGCGAGATCGTGAGAAGCGAATTTCATGGTGCGATCATCCTTTATTTGGGGTGACGACAGCATTCGACGCGCCATCGCGACGACGGATACGCCCTTCACGCGCGCTCCGCGGTGTCAGGAATCCTAGAAACGCCATATCGCGCATCAGTTCGGAATGGATTACCTCGATCGCTCTGGCCACCGCACCGCGCCCACCCATCGCCAAGGCGTAGAGAAAAGGGCGCCCGATCATGACGGCATCCGCCCCAAGCGCAATTGCCTTGAGGACATCCCCCCCGCGTCTGACGCCACCGTCGAGAATAATGGGCATATCCCGAACAGCATCGCGAATTTCAGAAATTGTTTCTAGCGGGCTTGGAGCGCAATCTGTCAGTCGCCCTCCATGGTTGGACACAATGATGGCATCCACTCCCACATCGCGGCAACGCTGCGCATCATCTGAGGACAGAATACCCTTCAAGATCAATGTGCCATGCCATTTTTTGCGAATGTGCTCGATATATGACCAATCAAAATCCTCGGATCCGCCAATCTGTCCGATATGCCGCGCAAGAATATGCGGACCACGTCCGGGACCGATATTTTCAATATGCGGAAGGCCTCTCTTCAGACAAGTCCGGACGAAATCGAACAGCGTCCAGCGAAGGTGTGTCACCGCATCCCACAAAAAACGACCAGACAAGCGAAACGGCATCGTGTAGCCCGCGCGCATCTCACGCTCGCGCAAAGCCGCAACCGGCACATCGACCGTCACGACGAGGGTTTGGAACCCGGCAGAGCCGACGCGTTGGAGGACGCCGTCAATGACAGTCTTGTCGCTCGGGAAGTAGGCTGCAAACCATGCGTTGGGATTTAATTTGACGATATCTTCCATGGGCGTGATGGAGTTTGCGCTCAACTGGTAAGGTATATTAGCGCGTGCGGCAGCCGAAGCCAGGATGCGATCGGCATCGTACGCCACTACGGCCGCGGCACCCAACGCCGTAATCCCGAAAGGCGACGCATACTTGACTCCGAATAAGGTGGTCTCAGTCGTCCTTTTCCTGACACCCACCAGAAGCCTGGGCATAAAAACCCACTTGGAAAATTCGCTGATATTATTGCGCATTGACAGTTCATCGCCCGCGCCGCTCGATATGTAAGAAAACAGCGAACGCGGCAGCCTGCGCCGCGCCACCCGCTCGAAACGCGCCAGAGAAATGAAGCTTTCGTATCGTCGTGACCGGATTATACGGGGCATAATTTTGCTACTCCAGCCACGTCATGAATGATCTTTCTGATATATATCACACTGTGCGCATTCGCCACAACAACACGTTCAGAACCATTCGGTTTTGTGATCGACTCGCCGCCAGTCCTACCAGTTAATCGCTCAAACGCGAAAACCATTCCTTGGGTCTGGTTTATACGTCCGGTGATTTGTCCAGAATGCGATCCAGGCATCACATCGAAGTGATATATCTCATGGTGGTTGTGATATATTAATAATTCTATAATATGCCGTTCACATTCGTCCCGCTGTGATGAGGAATTTTTATCTTCACAAATCCAGTCCCACTGCTTTTAACGGAACTTGACCACATCCACCTCCGCAACCTTCGAGTAAGGAGTGCTTCGCATCCATGAAAATCAAGGGTATGCGCTGGTATATCATAGCGCTCATATCAACTGGGACTGTCCTGAACTACGTTGCACGAAATTCGCTTGGTGTTCTTGCGCCGCAGTTGAAAAGCAATCTGCATATTTCCACCCAGCAATACAGCTACATCGTCGGCGCGTTTCAGGCTGCCTACACCTTCGCGCAGCCCTTTTGCGGTATGATTGTCGATCATATGGGGCTGCGACTTGGTTTTGCGTTGCTCGTCGTCGGCTGGGGCGTATCAAACATGCTCAATGCCTTTGCGAGTACGTGGATTGGTCTTGCGATCTGCCGTGCCCTGCTTGGCATGACCGAGGCATCAGCGATTCCATCTGGCATGAAGGTTGTCGCGGAGTGGTTCCCGAAGCCTGAGCGTTCCATCGCAACAGGCTACTTCAATATCGGCACATCGTTCGGCGCGATGCTTGCCCCTCCGATTGTAGGGTTTCTTTCGGTGCTCTACGGCTGGCGCGCCGCTTTCGTGGCGACAGGCATATTGGGAATCTTCTGGGCTGTCGTCTGGTATTGGCTCTACCGAACTCCGCACGAACATCCTGCCATCACGTCCGAAGAACTCGCTCGCATCGATGATGGGACACAATCGGACGCAGCGGCCGATACCCAGCGGTCGCGAGCACGGGATATTCTTTCTCAGCCGAAGTTCTGGGCCATCGCCGTGCCCCGCTTCCTGTGCGAGCCCGCGTGGCAGACCTTCAGCTTCTGGATGCCTCTCTACCTCGTGTCGGAACGCGGCTTCGACATCAAATCTCTCGCGCTCTATGGCTGGCTTCCGTTTCTTGCTGCGGATTTCGGCGGTCTTGCCGGCGGCTACTTCTCTCCCGCCGTCATGAAATTGTTCGATACAAATGTCATCACCTCACGCGTGACGGGAGTGGCATTAGCCTCGATCCTAATGATAGCGCCAGGATGCGTGATGTTCGTTCGCTCTCCGATATGGGCGGTCGCTCTTCTTTCAATCGGCGGCTTCGCCCATCAAATGTATTCGATCCTGATCAACACTCTCAGCGCGGACCTCTTTCCCCGTCGTCAGGTTGGGACGGCAAACGGATTTGTCGGACAGGCCGGATGGATCGGCGGTCTTCTGTTCTCCCTCGCTATCGGCCAATGGTCCGGTGCCATCGGCTTCGCTCCTCTATTTTCATGCCTGTCTATCTTTGACCTGATCGGGGCCGTTTTCCTCGCGGTCATGGTCTCTCGCTTCAATCTCGCACAACTCTACGGGCGATAAATCATGCGCAAAGCCAAACTTTCCGCTCCACCGATCTTCACCGTCAAATCCACGACCGGTGCCCAGCTCGTCCTCGAAGCAGATACAGGGGACACGGCATATGTTTATGTGCTCGAAGACGATATTATCCGCTTTCTCCTCGTCTCTCGCGCCGGCCCTAAAAACCCGCGAAGCTGGGCGATCGCTCCCGGGCAGACCGATGTTCCCGAACCAGGCCGTGAGCGCTTTGAATGTGAGGGATTTTCGTGTCCGCCCTTCACGACGGCAGAACACGACGGAACACTAAAGGTCATGACGCCGAGAATGCGTCTCACCGTAAACCTCGTTGGTCTTTTGTGCACGTGGGAGCAAATGATCGATGGACAATGGTCGCTTCTTTTCGAAGATCGTCGAACCCAAGCCTACAATTTCGGCTGGTGGGACGAAAAGGCCCATCATTACATCGCGCGACGTGAAGGAGACCGTTATTATGGTCTCGGTGAACGCTCCGGCAATCTCAACCTTGCCGGACGACGCTTCCGATTGAACTGCTTCGACCCGATGGGATACGACGCACAGACGACAGACGGACTTTACAAGTCAATTCCCTATTTGCTTGTCGCCAACGAAGACAACCAGTGCTATGGTATGTTTTACGACACGATGGGTGAAATCGAGGTCGATCTCGGTAACGAGATCGACAATTATCATCATAATTTTCGACATTTCTCGGTCGCGCACGGCGATATCGATCTCTACGTCATCGCCGGTCCGGACCCGCTCACCGTAACACGCCGTTTCACCTGGCTGACAGGTCGCCCGGCTCTCATGCCTGCATGGTCTCTAGGATACTCCGGCTCCACCATGACCTATACGGACGCTCCTGACGCCTATAGGCAAATGATGAGCTTTGTCGAAAAACTCCGGGAGCATGACCTCGGCTGCACGTCTTTCCATTTTTCATCCGGCTACACGTCGATCAACGAAAAGCGCTATGTGTTCAACTGGAACACTTCGAAATTCCCCGATCCGAAAGCTTTTATTTCGGAATACAAAGCCGCCGGGATCGAACTCGTTCCCAACGTCAAGCCAGGCCTGCTACGCTCCCACCCGCAATATGCGAAATTGAGTGAACAGAACATTTTTGTCACAGATACGCACGGTGATGTCGTTGAGGCTCAGTTTTGGGACGAGGTCGGCAGCTTCGTTGATTTCACCAAACCTCAAGGTGCCGCATGGTGGCGTTCGTCCGTACGGAGTGCCTTGTTGGAATACGGGATCGCCTCGACGTGGAACGACAATAACGAATATGGTATCTGGGACGCCCGCGCGCAATTCGATTTCTTCGGAACACCCGGTCCCGCAGCAGGTGCGCGCCTTCTACAATCCCTCCTGATGATGCGCGCCTCCCGCCAGGCGCAAACCGAATTCTACCCGGAACGCCGCCCCTACGTGGTCACGCGATCCGGCATGGCCGGGATGCAGCGCTACGCCCAGACGTGGAGTGGGGACAATTACACGGCGTGGAAAACAATACGCTACAACTCGAAAATGGGCCTCGGCCTTGCGCTCTCAGCGGTTTCCAACACAGGGCACGATATCGGCGGCTTTTATGGTCCCCAGCCCGATCCCGAACTGTTTCTCCGTTGGGTGCAGGCGGGCATCATGCTACCTCGCTTCAGCATCCACAGTTGGAACCTCGATGGTGCGGTCAACGAGCCCTGGATGTATCCGGATATCCTCCCGGCTATCCGCAACCTTCTGAATTTTCGCGAGCAGCTGCTACCGTATTTCTTCGATCAGGCCGTAGCCTATCATTTCGAATACACCCCGATAATGCGTCCCCTCTGGGTTGATTTCCCGATGGATAAGGCCGCGTGGAACGAGGACGACTGCTACCTTTTCGGACCCAATCTCTTGGTTGCTCTTGTCTGCGATCCGGGCAGGAATCACGCAACCTTCTGGTTACCCGAGGGAGCGGACTGGATTGAAATTTCGACCGGGCGCCTGTTGACCGGGGGCCAGAGGGTCGAACTCGAGGCCCCTCTCGAAGGGTTGCCCGCGCTGCTCGCCCGCGTCGGCTCCGCTCTCCCAGTCAATCTTGCCAAGGGAGGCTTTGCGCCCGAACCGACAAAACGCGGTGTATGGCTTTTTCCACCGCAGACGAGCAGCGTATTTACCTGGCAATCCTACGAAGATGGTTTGGTCAAAGTGGAAGACGGACCAATTTATAAAGCTGAATGCAATTCCACGCCAGAAAGCATCATAGTAACCATCGAGTTTTCACCCTCAGTTCCTGAGGCTCAACGAGATATTCGGATCGAACTTGCCAAAGGTGAATCGCGCAATATGGTTATCAAAACGAGATAGTTTTACGCACATGCCTTCGGACTGCAGAAAATAACGCGTCGGAAGCACATCCGGACTTCCTCACATGAGAAAAATATTTTCTCTACTGGCAGCGTCGCTGCCCTTCATGGCCGCTCTGTACTTTCCAGCCAGCTTCGCTGGTACGGAAGTAGCCCCAAACTTCCGCATTCCGATCACTCTCACGGACCCGGACAATATTCATCTTCCGGGAGGTGCCATTCCTACAGCCCCCAAACCGACGCTCCCGACGAACAAGTCATCAATCATGGATTGGAATCTGGGCACGGGAAACTGGTTCGGATTAAGAAATACCCTGCATGACAAGGGTATCGATATCGTCGGCCACTACGTGGACGAGTTCGCGGGCAACCCAATTGGCGGCGTCAGCAAAGGCGTGGACGATGCGCGCGAGATCAATGTTGTCGCAACCTTCGACCTCGATCGTCTGCTTGGCATGAAGGATAGCCTGTTCACCATGGTGATCCTTAAACGAAGCGGAACCAGCCTTTCGGTCGGGAAGGTGCATAACTTGGGGTCAATCCAGGAAATTTGGGGCGGTGGGCTGGATTATCGTCTTAGCGAAATGAGTTACACAAAAACGTTCAGCAAATCCGATACGCAAATCAAGGTCGGCTGGGCGCCTCCTGGCAACGATTACGCGACCGATCCACTCAATTGCGATTATATGAATAATGTATTCTGTGGACATACCATAGGCCTGTCCAACAACAACAATTTCCGGAACTATCCAACAGGGAAGTGGGGTGCCCGCATACGACAGTGGCTCACCAGAAAAATATACGGACAGATCGGTATCTATCGCGGCAATCCGAATGACGGGCCGCACGGCAAGGGCTTCGATACGAATTTTTCGGGAAAAGGCATGCTCCTTCCGGTAGAGGTCGGCTGGAAAACGATCACGTACAACCTTCCTGCATTTTACAAGGTCGGCTTCCTGCTAGACACTTCAAGCAATCCTGACGTTGTCAAGGATATCCACGGCAACAATGCAGGAGCGACAGGCTCCCCGTTCCTTCAGCATGAGGGACGCTGGACCGCCTATGGTCTTATCGATCATGCATTGTATCGCGAAAAAGTTGGTGATGCTCACGGTCTGACACTAATCGCAGCTCTCGCCTATAGCGACCCGGACACAGCACGGTTCACATACACTGCGACCGCTGGAATTGTACAACAGGGCATCGGAACGCGGCGTAACGATTATGTCGCAATTGGCACAGGTATACTCGTGCTCAACTCCCGATCCGCTCTATATCGGGAGGCGCGTATCGCTCACCACGGATCCGTCGGACCGCCGCAGACGAAAGAAACAATCATAGAGGCCGATTACGGCATGCAGATTGCTCCATGGGCGCTTTTTCGCCCTAACTTTCAGTATATCCTGAAGCCTGGAGGCGTATCGAATATTCCCAACGCAGCGGCCTTCGGCGCTACATTCAAGTTTACCCTTTAGGCTTACGCTAAGGACCTGGAGAATTCGAAAACCCTCTCGGCTCAGGGCTCATAGTCAGAAGATGACGGTTGCTGCGAGGCAGACGGCTGAGAAAAAGACGGTCGGGCATCTGTCGTAGCGGGTTGCGTCCCGCCGTCAGCCCTTTCCGATGCGACGGATGAACGCGCTCGCAGATCAGTCGCACGCGGACGTGCAGTCCGCCTGATGCTCTGGCTCGTGCTGATGGCGCTCGTCATCGGCGCGGCCTGGGCGCTCGCGCGGTGGGGCGTGTGGTGAATCGCACGGATGGCGGGCGGCGTACAACGGGGGAGGAAGTTTCCGACGCCACTGGCAACCAGATGGGGACCTACCGTGACCATGCGGAAAAAACGCCACAGAGCCGAACTCCGTGGCGTTTTTCGGACCCGAGGCAGCGGAGCGCCGCCGCCTGCCTGATCAGAACCGGTAGCCGATACCCATGCCGACCACCGTCGGGTTCAGGCTGTCGCGCACGTGAATGCTTGGGCCGGACGGAGCGGCGACACCGTTTGTGGCGCCGTCGTTCAGGCGGCCGGGGACGCTGAGGAACATCTGCTTGGCGTCGACATTGAGGAACCAGTTGCCCGCGAGCTGATAATCGAAACCGATGTCCGCGGCCGGACCAACGGTTGTCCGCAGGTCGAGCTTGTTCACGGCGCCGCCGGCGGGCTGCATGTCGTAGAAGAACGCCAGCGTCATGCCTGCTCCGATATAGGGGTTGAAGCGCTTGTGCGGGCGGAAGTGCCACGCGAGCGTCAGCGTCGGCGGCAGAACCCAGGTGCTGCCCACATCGACATGGCCCAGCGCCGTGTTGTCGGCGGCCAGTTCATGGCGCGTGCTGGCGGCGATCAGGTCGAGCGAGATGTGGTCGGAGAAGAAATACTCGAACGTCAGTTCCGGCATGACCTGGTTGGTCGCCTTCACGCGA
>Ga0157365_10000863_pt1 | contig 12796 bp, 9 predicted proteins | sample AttsexASBM3_FD_111478 | JGI IMG/M metagenome (GOLD analysis project Ga0157365, IMG submission 111478) | Fungus gardens microbial communities from leaf cutter ant in Ribeirão Preto, State of São Paulo, Brazil - Atta sexdens ASBM3 | ecosystem: Host-associated > Fungi > Mycelium > Unclassified ... | reverse complement strand
GCTTACGAACGCCTGTTCATGGTGAGAACGCGCACTGTCGCCATGGCCGTAAGCATCCCATGCAATAAGATTGACGTTCTCCTGAGAAAAATGTTCCCACTGCAAACGCCACTGCTGTCGGTTGCCGCCTAATCCATGAACAAAGATCAGTGTCGTATCGCTACCTTTTTGAAGCGTGGAAAGGGCTAGTCGTCGCCCGGGAACGCGGAAGAAATTGGCCGGGGCAGGTAGAATATCAGCCATGATCCACATTTCCCTGTTTCACGTCACCAAATCGTTCCTTCCATGTTGGAAGGAAGGGCTCTCCTGGCAATGGTGAGGCTTCATAAACGCCACGGGCGATGGCACGAGCTGTAACCTGCGTCGCGGCGTGCAGGATTTCCGTCCAGATTTCTACAGAGGCAGGGGCTGGTGCATGACCTGTAGAGATACCAAAGACTGCGTCTCCATCCTGCGGCAGATGGGCCGGAAAGACCCCGCGGGCGATACCATCCTGCGCCAGTATGGCAAGACGTTTGGCTTCGGCCTTTGTCAAAATCGCGTCAGTGGCGATAACACCGATCGTGGTACCCGCCACATAGTTTGGCTTCATGCGCAAAGCCAGGTCGTTTTCCATGAGGTGTGATGGAAATCCTAAGCCGCCGAATTCATTATCCCGTTCAAACGGAGCGCTCCAGAAATGAGGGCCATTGCCAACTGTCGCAGTCCCAACGGCATTGACCACCATCAGTGCGGCAACGGTATGCCCTGATGGCGTGATGGTGCTTGCAGAACCCAGCCCTCCTCTGAGCAGGGTAGTCGTCGCTCCGGTTCCGGCTCCTGTGGTCCCAAGAGCGAACTGCCCTTTACGGGCTGCCTGTGCAGCCTGGTAGCCGAGTTCGGCATACGGGGAATACCGGCCCCATTCTTTGTTGCCTCCATTCACAAGGTCGAAAAGGCTTGCCTGAACGACAATAGGGACACGAACCTGATTGTCGGGGGTTGGCAGATCTGCAGCCTGTTCCCGTAGCCATGCCTGCACGCCGGCGGTCGCGTCCAGCCCATAGGTGGAGCCACCTGACAGAACGATGGCATCAATACCGCCTACCAGCATTTCAGGTTCCAGAAGCGCATTTTCCCGTAATGCCGGTGCACCTCCGAGAAAGCTGCCAGACGCTATTGCAGGTCGATCAAAAAGGAGGGCTGTGACACCTGTCCGCTGATCAAGGTTCTGAACATTGCCGACGCGGATACCCGGCACGTCTGTCACGAGATTATTGAGCGATTGGGAAATCATAGTTCAAATCGTTTCAAAGACTGGCGTCAATCAGGGAGCGGGTCGTGGGATGCTGAGGGTGGTCCAGCACAGAGACAGTTGGACCTGTTTCCACGATCCTGCCCCCGTCAAGGACGGCAACACGATGAGAAATATGGCGGATAACCGCCAAATCATGGCTGACAAAAATGTAGGAAAGACCGTATCGGCTCTGCAGGTCCATCAGCAGGTTGAGAACGACAGCCTGTGTCGACACATCCAAAGCGGACACAGCTTCATCCGCGATGATAACGGAAGGACGTGTCACGAGGGCTCGTGCAATAGCAATGCGTTGCCGCTGCCCACCAGAGAACATTCTTGGATAACGATCAGCCGCGTCTACCGGAAGGGCGACATCCGTCAGGACCTGACGGACCCGACCCTCCTTTTCTTTGGTGCTCAGGGGCGTCTGATGAAGAGGTTCTTTTACGATCTGTCGTACAGTCTGGCGAGGATCGAGCGCTCCCTGGGGATCCTGGAAAATCATCTGGATACGGGGGCGAACGTCTTTCCTGACTTGCCCCATAGCATCACACAGAGCTTGACCTTGAAAGAGAACCTCTCCTTTTTCCGGTTTCAGAAGTCCTGTCAGAATACGGGAAAGTGTGGATTTTCCGCTCCCTGAAGATCCAACAATACCGAGTGTTTCCCTTTCTGCCACCTGAAGGTTGACATCCTGCAGAACAGTTTTTCTTGGAGGCGCGAAAAAGGAAGATTTGTGTTCGGACACACTGAACTGGATGTGTCTCGCTTCCAGAAGAATACTCATACCTGGCTGCCTGCAGTGGCATCTGAAGGAACAGGAATGCGCGTTAAAGGAGGGTGACTGGTGCCATGCAGGGACATGCTCAGAAGTGCCCGTGTATAAGGGTGCCGAGGCGCATTAAAGAGTTGTTCTGTCTTGTTGTTTTCGACAAGGCAGCCCTGCTGAAGAACCAGAACGCGTTGCGCATGACGCCTGATGATGCCCAGATCATGGGAAATCATGAGGATGGCCATCCCATTATCAACCGCAAGGCCTTTCACAAGATCCATCATCTCCGCCTGCGTTTTGCTATCCAGGGCGGTTGTAAATTCATCTGCAATGAGAAGGGCAGGCTTACAGGCAATCGCCATCGCCAGAAGAACGCGCTGACGCTGCCCTCCAGACAGGGCATGGGGATAGGCTCCTGCCGAGACACCAGCATTGCTCAGGCCAACACGATCCAGCAACTGCTGGACATGTGCCGAAATGTCTCGCGACGAAACCGCACCGTGCAGTCTGAGCGTATCACCGATCTGTTTACCAATAGCGCGGATCGGATTGAGTGCGGTCATGGGCTCCTGAAACACCATGGCGATGCGTCGTCCGCGCAGGTCACGGAAAGCCCGTTCGGGAAGAGTGGTAAGATTCTGCCCTTCAAAAGTAACTTCTCCTGAAGTTTCGAAGCCATCTGGAAGTAGCCCCATCAAAGCACGGGCCAGAGTTGATTTTCCCGAACCGGACTCTCCTGTTACGGCGACTGTTTCGCCAGCGCTGACTGTAAAGGATAGGGGGTGAAGAATGGGTTTCGCGCCCGACAAAACCGACAGTTTCTGCACAGAAAGGCATACCGTCATGACAGGCGCTCCTCGTTAAGGGCGAAGGGGCGCTCAAGAAGATCTCTCAACCCATCTCCTATCAAATTGAAACCGAGAACGAGCGCCATGACCGTAATGCCCGGTGCAGCCACCAGAAAAGGATGATCGAAAATATGGATCTGATAGGACGCCAGAGCCCGTCCCAGATCCGGCTGAGGCGGCGGAGCGCCCAGTCCAAGATAAGACAAACCTGCTTCGGACAGGATTGCCAGAGCAAGAGACGTTGAAGCGTGAACAATCAGGATCGGTGCGATGTTGGGGAGAACATGGCGGATCATGACAGCCACAGAGCCAAATCCCGCCATACGCGCGGCGGAAATATAATCCAGCACCAGAATAGACTGTGCTGCCTGCTTCGTAATGCGGATCTGTGCGGGAATACCGAACAGGGCGATCGCCAGGATCTCACCCGTCGCGGATGCGCCCTGTGCGGTTACGAGCATGGCCGCGATAAGAATGGGAGGAAAGGCCAGCCCAAGATCGGCAGCGCTCATCACGGCCCATCCCCGCTTTCCACCGTTCGCACCAACAAGCCCGAGAATGGTTCCAATAACGGTCCCAAGCGTGACGGAAAGCAATGCAATCGCCGTCGTATTGAAAGCTCCCGTCAAAACATAGCTGGCAAGGTCACGCCCGAAGGGGTCGGTTCCTAACGGGTGGGTCAGTGAAGGCGGAGCATAGCGGTTCGGGATGTCAATGAACGGCGCATGACCACCATGCCAGATCCAGACAATCGTTGCGGGAAGCAGGCATCCAAGAAGCAGGATACTTCCGGCGATCAGGCTCTTTGGGGCACGGGGCAATTTCATGCGTCACTTCCTGCAAGCCGCGGGTCCAGCCAACGAATGATGAGCGAAAGGAACAGGTTCAGCATAAGAACACCCGCCACAATCAGCATGACAAGGTTCTGCACAACCGGAATGTCTCGCTGATTGACGGCTTCAAGAAGCAGTTTGCCGCATCCAGGAATGTTAAACACGTTTTCAACAATTATGGACCCTGTCACGAGAACGGGAAGCTGAATGCCGATCAGCGTCAGAACAGGAATAACAGCATTCGGGAGTGCGACCCGCCAGAGAACACCTTGGCGGCTATATCCCTGGGCGCGGGCGGTGCGGATAAAATCCTGCTCCAATGTGTCAATCAGGGATGACCGCATGAAGCGCGCAATAATCGCTGCTTGCGGGATCGCGAGGGCGACGGCTGGCAAGGTCAGGGCGCGAAGAGCGGAGAACACACCATGGTTCCAGCCACTGAACCCCCCTGCGGGAAACCATTGAAGGGTCAGGGAAAACAGAAAAGTCATCATCATGGCCAGCCAGAAATCCGGAATGGATTTCAAGAGTTGAAGAAGCGCCATGAGCGCCAGATCCAACCGTTTCCCACGATGGGTCGCAGCGATAGATCCAATGGGCAAGCCGATGAGAAGGGCCAGGCAGGTCGCAAAGATGATGAGGGGTAACGTGCTCTGAAATCGTTCCAGAATCAGTCCCGAAACCGGCACGTCATAGACGTAACTCGTTCCTGCATTTCCATGGAAAAGACCGACAATCCAACGAAAATAGCGGGTGACAGGAGACGCATCGAGACCAAGCTGATGGTGAAGAGCGGCAATGCTTTCGGGGCTGGTGTCCAGACCCAGCATAACAGTCGCCGGATCACCCGGAAGAATGGCGAGCAGCGCAAAAACAATTATGCTGGCCACAACCAGTACAGAAACCCGCCCTAAAACGGTTTGAGCAACCCCGGTCATCATGGTGCCCAGGATACATCAGCCATGGGGCAGGCAGCGATCTGCTGGTCGGTCCAGAGTCCTAGAATATGGCGGTTCATGACCGTGTCCCGGGGGCGGGAAAACAGAAAAACATTGGGTTCATCCTGTGCAAGGCGGTCCTGCATGGCAACTGACAAACGATGTCTCTCTTCAGGATTGTCCGTCGCCTCATACTGCTCGAACAGACTGTGGAACTCCGGATTTTTGTAATGGAAATATATGGTGTCCCGGTCATAGATACCGATGTCGTGAGGTTCGGTATGAGCGATGACCGTCATCTCAAATTTCCCCTGTCCGAAGACCTGACCCAGCCAAGCTGGCCATTCAAGAGGTTGCAACGTCACGATCAGCCCGACCTGTTCAAGATACGCGGCGACGATTTCGCTGGTATCTCGTGCGTAGGTGATGGGCGGATAGGAGAGGGTGATTTGCGTGCCCGGCCTGATGCCAGCCTGCATTAGCAGCGCGCGGGCGTGTTCAGGGTTGTAGGGGTATCGATCAGGCAGCGAAGCATAATCCGGATCGTTAGGCGCCATATGTGATTGCAGAACGGTCCCTTCGCCATCCGCACCAGCCTGAACAAGGGCCTTGCGATCAATGGCGTATGCAATCGCCTGACGGACCCGAATGTCATTAAACGGTCTGCGAGCGTTGTTCAGAGCCAGAATAGCTTTGAACGGAAATGTGCCACGTACGACCCGGATACCCGGATGATCGATAAACCGGCTTAGAACTTCCGGGGCGGGAAAAGACGGATAGGCATCCAGTTCTCCGGCGAGAAGCGCATTACTCGCGGCGAGAGGATCTGGCATGAACCGGAACGTCACCGTCTTCAGAAGTGGGGCTTTTCCCCAGTAATCCGGATTTCGTGCCAAAGTGACATGATCGCCCCGTTGCCATTCCTCAAATCTGAAGGGGCCGGTTCCAATCGGATGGCTGACATTTTTGTCTGCGGATGCCGGTGACAGGATGGACGCGTCATTCCACGCCAGTTCATAGGTAAAGCTGCCATGCGGTTTTTTCAGCGTCACATCCGCATGAGACGCGTCCAGGCAAGCGACATCGGCAATATTCGTGAAGAAATTGCGGTCCGGATTTGTGCTGTTAACTGCTCCTGCGCGCAGAAGTGAAAAACGGACATTCTCGCAGGTGAGGGGCGACCCATCGTGAAAACGAACATTATCCTGCAAAGTAAAATGATATACGCGTCCGTCGTCTGAGACCGTCCATTCGCGCGCAAGAAGGGGCTGAACATGACCATCACGGTCCAAACGCGTCAGGCCTTCATAGATATTGTTGTAAGTGATCGTTCCGACGGCTTCACTCGGTGTGCGGGTCGGGTCCAGACCTGGCGGCTCAATGGAAACACCGATGCTCATGGTGTCACGCGGGTCAGCCGAGGCTTGCGGTGCCAGACCGAGGCTCAGCATAACAATCAGAACGGAAGACGACTTCATGGGGTCTCGCCAGGTGCCGGACGTTTCAGGCCCAGGTGCTCACGCAGGGTCGAGCCTTCATACGCAGTGCGGAACAAGCCGCGACGTTGTAGCTCCGGCACAACATGCTTCACGAACAGCTCCAGACTTTGCGGCAGAATAGGGGGCATGACGTTAAATCCATCGGCTGCCCCTTCCACAAACCATTCTTCCAGTTGATCCGCAATCTCCTTTGGGCCGCCATAAATGGACCAGTGACCACGTGCGCCGCTGACTTCCAGATACAGGTCACGCAATGTCATGTTCCGACGTTTTGCCATTTCGACCAGAAGAGTTTGCCGACTACGATTTCCATTGAAGTCGGCCGGAGCATCAGGGAGCGGGCCATCAAGAGGCAATCCGCGAAGATCCGTGCCTGTCATGCCTCCCAGAAGAAACAGGCCGACATCCGGATGTGTCAGATCATCGAGTTGAGCGCGTAGATCTTCCGCTTCCATCTGCGTCCGCCCTACCAAAGGATAGACACCCGGCATGACTTTCAGGGATGCAGTATCGCGACCAATGTCCTGCATCCGGCGATGCAGGTCGAGACGGAATGCCTTTGCCTCTTCAAGCGTCTGCTGCGCAGTGAAAACCATTTCAGCAGTTTCGGCAGCAAGCTGGCGGCCTGGCTCAGAAGATCCAGCCTGAACCAGAACGGGCCTGCCCTGCGGAGAGCGGGGAATGTCGATCTGCCCTGCGGCTGAAAGAAATTCACCTTTAAAATCAAAGGGGCGCCGGCCTTCGGGCGTAAAGAACTCTCCACTTTCCGTGTCTCTCTGAAAGGCGTCGTCGTCCCAGCTATCCCAGAAATTCTGCACGATCTGGGCAAATTCGCGAGCCTGCCGGTAGCGATCCGCATGAGGGACATGACTTGGTCGGCCGTAATGAATGGACTCTTTCACGTTGGCGGTCGTGACAAGATTCCATCCCGCACGCCCGCCGCTGATCTGATCAAGGGACAGAAACTGTCGGGCCAGATGATAGGGCACAGAATAGGTCGTGCTGACGGTACCGATCAGCCCGATCCTGTTCGTGGTTGCGGCAAGAGCAGAAAGGAGCGTTAGGGGCTCAAAGGATGCCGCATAGGTCATCCGGCGAAAGCCGTCGATGGTCGCTTCATCGATGGAGCTTGTAAAATCAGCAATAAATACGGCATCGAAGAGCCCGCGCTCGGCAAGGCGCGCCTGTTCGAGCTGCCGCTGGAAGTTGCTACCCGCATCAGGATCTGAGCCAGGGTGACGCCAGGCCGCCGCATGATGGCCGGTTGGAAGAAGGAATGCGGCGAGTTTCATCTGGGGTGCCATGGACGTTTGATCTCTTGCTTATCGCTATCAGAAACACAAAAAATGTTGCCCTTACAACATAACCTGTTGTGAATCGTTTTTCTATCCCTTAAACGCAATTAAATAGTTGTTTTAAATAACAACGAATAAACTTAGCTATTAGGCGGAACCGATGCACGACGTTTACACTGCTCCGTACCGCAGAAATGCCCTCCTAGGCCGTGGGCGAATTGCTCTTGTCTCCACTGTAGCATTGCTACCGTTCTGGAGTGTTGCAGCATCTGCGGAAGATAGCGCTCCAGCCAAAAAGCCCGCGCAGGTGAGTACGCACAAAAAGGAGACATTTCCCTCTAAAGCCGCTCACATACGTCCAGCTGCGAAACCGCAGGATCACGAAGCATCCCGTGTGGAAAACGTCGTCGTAACGTCAGAACGTAAGGCTGATAGTCCGCAGAATATCGGAACATCCATCAGTGTTATTTCAGCAAAGATGCTGGAAAACCGCAACATCAACAACGTTTTCGATCTGCAATACGCAACACCGTCTCTACAGATACAGCCGTCTTATGGGAGCGGGCAGTTCACCTACACCATTCGTGGTGTAGGGTTTAACAACTATTCCAGTAACAACTCTCCAACTGTTGGTATCTATATCGATGAGGTCGCCAATCCGGTGCCCTTCGGAATCAATGGTATGATGTTCGATATGCAGCGCGTAGAAGTGCTGCGTGGTCCGCAGGGGACATTGTACGGGCGGAATACCACGGGTGGTGCGATCAATTACATTACCAACAAGCCGACGGATAGGCTAACCGGCGGCGTTGCAGCACAGTACGGTCGTTTCGACAGCGCGAAGATTGATGGTTATATTTCCGGCCCCATCAACGACAAGCTCAAATTTCGCCTTTCCGGTGAGACACAACAGGGCGGGGCGTGGCAATACAACCCGGAAGCAAAAGCTCATCTTGGAAATGTCGACCGTGGCGCCGCGCGACTTCTGGTGGATTATGCACCATCAGAGAGTTGGAAGGTGGAGTGGAACCTGCATGGAAGCCGTGATCGCTCCGATGGGACAGGTCCTTATGCGTGGCGTCCCATTACCAGCCTGAGTTCGACCAACCCGATGCCAGCTTCTTCAAGTCGCTACAATACGCGCTGGGGCACGTCGGCGCAGTTTGCCAAAGAGACTGGCCTTACCCCAGATCAGAAACCTTATAGCCATATTGATACCGGGGGTAGCAGCCTGCGGGTCGAGAAGCATCTACGGGATTTCACAATCACAAATCTGGCCAGTTATGATTACATGCAGCGTAATGAATACGACAATTTCGATGATTCATCGCTTTCGCTCGCTGATGTAAAATTCAATACGCGGGCCAGTGTCATATCGGATGAACTGCGGTTTTCATCGAACACAACCGGGCGTCTTCACTGGATTGGTGGTATTTATTATGGCTATCAGTGGCTGAATGACCGGTATCAGTCGGGTTTTGAGGCGCTTTACAACACCGATGGCGATGTCCGTTACTCACAGACAGTCAATACCATCAGTGGTTTCGGTCAGGTTACGTATGATCTGACACCAAAACTACAATTGGTTGGCGGGTTGCGGGTCGAACATGAAAAGCGCACCCTGGACAATGTTTATGCTCATTATCTCGTCAACGGCATCGTGACCAACCCGCAAAACACAGTTGCACAGCAGGCGCAGTCATACACGTTGCCATCTGCCAAGTTTAGTATCCAATACCATCCATTCAGCCATGACATGGCCTATTTCACCTTTAGTAAAGGTGTAAAGTCAGGCGGATTTACTGTATACAACTCTTCTGACGTCACGCAGATGACAAATCCGTTCAAACCGGAACAGCTTTATGCGTTTGAAGTGGGAAACAAGTTGATCCTTCCGCGCTATAATCTTCGGATCAATGCGGATTTCTTCTACTACGACTATTTTGACCGTCAGGTACAATCGATTGCGTATAGCCCGACGACAGGTTCTGCGATCGGATTGTTCGTCAATGCCCCACGCTCTCACATGTTCGGTGGCGAGTACGAGGTAGAGTGGTCTCCAATACCGGGCCTGCACGTGGCACAGTCTGGGGCATATGTTGAGGGCGCTTATGATGAATTTAGTGCAGTCACGAGTTCAAAGCAGGTCAACGGTGTCTGGGTAGGCGTGAAACAGGACGTTTCTGGCCGAACTGTGGAAGTGCCGCATTTCACGGCCAACGGTTCTGTCGATTATACGTGGCGTCTTGGTCGATATGATCTTGTCTCTGGCGTAGATTATAGCCTTCGTACGACAAGCACTGCGCTTAATTCTGCCAATACCATTCCAGGCTATACCCTATGGGGAGGATACATTTCGTTTGCACCCCATAAGGGTCACTGGAAAATCGAAGGTATTGGTCGCAACATCACGAACAAGCATTACGATGTGACGCGCGGTTATTTCGTAGGGGGTGATAATATTGCTGTGGCTGGACGGCCGGCCACATGGGAAGTCAGGGTTCGGGCGGATTTCTGAATAAAAAAGGGATGGCGTGAAAGAGCCATCCCTTCGAGCAGATCAGAAAGATGCAGCAACCGTACCAAAGAACATGCGTGGTGGTGTCGGGTATCCGACATAGGTTGAGCCATCGCCCGCGGTAATTGTTGACCAGGATCGGGTGTTCGTCAGGTTGCTGGCATTGAACTGCAGTTTGAGGCTCTGCATGTGGGGAATGTGCTTGAATGTATAGCCAGAGCTGAATCCAAGCTGAAAACGGGGCGGAACCATGATGCTGTTGGTGATTGTTCCAGGTCGTACGCCCATATAGGTACCAAAAAGCTGGGCGTTGAATCCTGCCTGATTATAATTGATTGCAAATTTGTCAGACGAAACAGGAATAGCAGGGACTTTCTCGCCTTTTGTGGCGTAAAGCGTAGAACCATCCATGAAATCACTGCCGTAAATGCTGCTTACATAGGACACAGCGTCATAAACGGAGAAGTGTTGACCAAAGCGTAGCGTGAAAGACAGATCCATACCATTGGTCGAAACACTGCCCAGATTGGCTACTGTGCCGCCAACGCCTGAGATACCTTGATTGGGTGGTTTAATTGCCCCCAGTCGATTGAAGAAATCGACGTGGTAGTATTCAAGCTGTCCGCTGATGCCCGTTAATGGCCCAAGGAACAGCGGTCGATTGGTTCGAATGCCCGTTTCATAGGTCCAGGATGTTTCAGGTTTTCCAGTCCGTTTGAAGTCTTCAAATGCTTCCTGACTGGTCACAGCCCATGGGGATGTGCTGCCGTAGCCTGTCTGGGCGAAGGAATTCATGTTCTCCTGAATGTTGGCAAAAAACTGCTCATGCGGCGTAAAATTCCACAAAGCGCCAAAAGCAGGAAGGAAAGGCTTGTAGGACGGAATAGTCCCACCCGCGACAGTATGCGTGCTGGTATCAACGATCGTTTTTGCCCCCTTGACGGAAGACGCCAGGGATTGTGGTAAAGCAGCAATAGGCAATGTTCCGTTGGTATACACCATTTCGGATTTGAACCCCGCCGTCAGCGTCAGGTGAGGGGTGACTTTCCAGCTATCCTGCAAATGCGTGACGAAAGTGTTGGTGTAGAACGCGTTCATCCATTGTGTGAAAAGTGAGTTGGTCGCGCGCTTGTAAGGCGTCAGTGTGTCTGTCGCTGTCAGAGGATACCATAGCCGCCCCTGAGTATTGTTGTTGCGCTCGTACCAGCCCCCCACTTCGATGTTATGGTGACCGAGATGATAATGCAGCGTACTGGTCAGACCGCCACGATAATCTTCATATTCCGTGGTGCGGGTGGCAAAACCTGTTCCGCCCGTTGCATTCCAGACCTTGGGATCAATTCCGGCATTGCTGTATGTGAATTGACCATTCTTGATATATTTTGAACCTGTCGGATCAAGATATGTCCCGAGAATGGTCAGAATGGCATTCGTGCGAATGGATGTTGCAACCACACCCGCGCCGTCATCATAGTGGAAATAAAGCTGGTTATCCCAGGTCAGGTTAGGGGAGAACCGATGCGAGATTTTCAGGTAGGTCAGATAATCCGTACGCTGCGAAGCTGAGAAATAGTATTTGTTGTTGGGTGTTCCCGGCGCTGGAGATTTAGACGTCATCCCAGGATAATTCGCCATTGCGGCATTCAGATCCGGAAAGAATGCGCCGCGCGCGTAAAGATCAGTAGGCGCCGTCAGACCCTGTGTGTTTGGTTCGGCCTTGTTCTGCCAGTCAAAATAGGCCGTAATTGTTGTGTTCTGTCCTTTGTGAACGAATTTTCCATTGACCTGGTAGCCTCCTTGCCGGTTGCCTTCACCAAGATTCCACGGGCGGGCATCCTGGCGTGAGAAGGAAACATAGGCTGAGTTGCCATTCCCAAAGTTTCCGGTGTCGAGACGGGCATAGGTCCGGAATGTGGAATAGCTTCCAAAAGTCTGGCGAATGGTTGCACCGGCTTTTGCCTTGGGATCACGGGTCGTGAATTCGATCGTTCCCCCCAGATTGCTGGTTGATGCAGTACCGAGAGCACCTGCTCCTGAAGACAGTGCGGTTTGGCCAATATTTTCGCTGATGGCCGCCCGTTGCGGGGAAAGACCGTTGTAATTGCCATAAGCTCCTGCACCGAGCGGAACGCCATCAAGAGTATAACCAAGCTGCGTGTTAGAAAAACCATGCACGTAAATGCTGGAATTCTGTTCGTTATTTCCCCAGGGGTCGACGTTGGTGAATGTCACGCCTGGCAGAAGATCAAGAGCCTGCATCGGGTTCTGACCAGGCATCATCTCCTGCATTTGGTCACCGCTGATACTGAGGACTGACCGTGTTCTGTGGCCCGTAGCAACAATCTGCTCAATATCGTTTGCTTCCCGAACGCGAAGCGCGCGCCTTGCTCTGGGTGACCGCTTTGCGCCCGCTGCGCGACGGACGATCATGCCGCCACCTGGGGCAACTTCCATTGTCAGTCCACTCCCATTAAGCAGCTTTCCCGCTGCCTCATCTGGGGTCAGGGAGCCGCTAACGGAGGGAGCCTGGAGATGTTCGACCAGATCGGGAGAGAAAAGAATGCTTTGTCCGGTCTGTCGGCTTAGGGATTCCAGCGCCTGTGCCATTGGCTGCCGGTCGATATGAACATTTGCAGTCCCTGCCGAAGCAGCAACAGCAGTATGGGTCAGAATGGTCATTCCTACGGTCAGGAACAAAGCTGCGCGAAGGGGGCACCGGACGTTCACGGCCATGTATTCTCTATCCTGTTGGCGATCGCAAAAAGCGCTCTCCCCAGAAAGACAATGACAATTCAAAAAACCTCAGGACATTACCTG
>Ga0157365_10000862_pt1 | contig 12802 bp, 18 predicted proteins | sample AttsexASBM3_FD_111478 | JGI IMG/M metagenome (GOLD analysis project Ga0157365, IMG submission 111478) | Fungus gardens microbial communities from leaf cutter ant in Ribeirão Preto, State of São Paulo, Brazil - Atta sexdens ASBM3 | ecosystem: Host-associated > Fungi > Mycelium > Unclassified ... | reverse complement strand
CGGCGCACGCAGATTACTTTTGAGAGACGCACTGTCCACCGTTGGTGGGTTCATTTGGTTGAATTGGCGCAGGGTACAGCCCAAAGGGATGACTGACATAAACTCCAACTCCAGAAGTATCAGCATCCCGCCATATTTTCAGGTCCTTCCGAGCAAACTCTTTTGACACTAATGAATAAAACTCAAGTGTTGGGCCAAGTCCAGTTCCCACTTCCTCGAAATACTCGACTTCCAAAATTGATGACGACGATCCGTAAAGCTCAAATACCTTCACGGCAGACTCCAGAATATGCTTACGCGAAATTCGGACTTTCTGGCGTTGCAGGCGCCCAAGAAAACCGATTCCATCATCACGTCTGGAAGGATCTTGGCCGCGATTTTGTTGGGTTTGCCATTTAATGATCAAGCGGGCATAACCAAAAGACGTAGACTGGAGGAAACTGTAGCGAGTGGTGAATGGGAAAAGGAAGGGGAAATGCTGTGGAAGATCAAGTGCCCAATCTGGCAGGCACGAACTGTTGGGTGGCGTGTTCAGCGTTTCTTTGGCGAATTCATTGAATTGCTCACCTAGCCACAATCATGGGCTCCTCTAATTGCCTTGTAAGTTTTGCTGTAAGTTTGTTGTTGACGAACGCAGTATCGGGTAGGAATCGCTTTTCTCCTGTGAAAACAAGACGTTCCGTTTCTAGAGTGTTGAGGTGGTACAGGAGGCGAAGTAAATGTAGAATTTTGGTGTAGGGTGCGTCATCCGGAAAAGACGGCGAGTTGGGTGCAACTGGACGAGTGCGACTGCCATCGTCACTACGCACATCGGGAGATGGCTGTGGGCCGGGAACTTTCTTATATTTTATGGTGTAAACACCTTGCCAGAGCATGCTCGAGGATAAAGGCGTGGTCTTTTTGCGCATTTCATGTTGATGGATGGCACCATAGATCGTGAGATCCAGAGGTAATACTTGGTCGTTCATAGAAAACTCCAAATGCCAGTCTGTCGGCTTTGCCTTCAATACTGCAGCATAAGAAGTACGGGCGCTCCGAGAAGAACGCGTCGGCGTTGCTTGACCATCTCTGGCCGCCGTACTAGGAGTTGCTACGCGCGTACCATCAGGCGTCTGTGCCTCTATCCTTGATCCATCTTCAGCAACATTGACTGTAATCGTCTTTTCCGCAATCGAATTGTCGGATTCTTCATCGTCAAATACTTCCGCGTCTATCTCATCATCATTGGCATAATCATCCGCAAGCTCAGATCCAACCAGGGTATCACTAAGCGTAGGATCGCTCCGAATTGCCTCAGAAGTCGAGGCAGCTGTAATAGGCCCTCCCATCATAGTGTCTTCATCTTTGGCCTCTGGTAGTTCCGCGTTACTTGCTAATTTGGCCAACCGCTGACTACGCCTACGGCCAACATTTTGCTCACTGGAACCTTTGTTGGCGGTAGATGAAGTAGCAGCCTTCGGGATTGGTTTTTCTGAACGAGGTGAACCAAACCCTGAAGCCGCAAGAGCTGCAAGCATGCCCGACAATCGCGAGCTTCCACCAATCAACCCAGATACCCTTGGCCTGAGATAATCGTGCAGAGCTTGGAAGGTTGCAATGGCGTGGATAGAGACCACGATATTTTGAAGGTTTCGCGGTGTATCCGAGCCCTCTTTTGCGACTAAGCGAAGACGGAGCTGTCGTGCCAGAAGAGATGGTGAACTTCGTTTAGAATCTAGACAACAAAAAATCAATGACAATCAGGTTGAAGTCAAAGTGCAACACACCATCGCTGCTCTGTGAAACAGTAGTAACATCGAAGGATTCCATTCTCGTGAGACTCTCTTGCAGCTTCTTGACCAGAACAGCGAACGAAGTTTGACCTCCGTTCACATTTCTAGCCTTCCCATTGGTGAAGGCGTCAAGGAAAAGCTCTCTACGGCGTGTTACCGAGACTGTGAAAACATGAACGAACCTGTAAATCGATACCCGTTCCACTTACCAAGATACGCCTCTTCTGTAGCATAGCTCAACAGTGCACCAGCGACTCCTCCTTGTAAGAGCTCAAAACTGGAGATGGATGTACGAGCAGACGAAAATAAACCGGATAACTCCCATAATACCTCACTCAACTCCCGTTCAGTTGCATTTCTTGACAGTAGGCGATCAAGAAGACCACGAAGATGATCAAATGAAGCATCTTCAAAGGCTTCATCCTCTCCCGTCAAATACTTGAATTGGATGACACGGCAACGAAGAGTGATAGCATCTTCAGGATCGAAAGAATTGAGTTTTTTGTAACCCGGTATCGGAACAGAAGCAGCAGTGACAGAAGTTGAGACATTCCCAGTTCCAGGTTCTAAGATTTCAGAAGCGTCTTTCTCCCCAGTTTTCTCTTTATCTTTCTCCTTTTCTTTGGCTTTGGGTGAGAGAAGGGCTCTTTCACCAATAGCCTCAATTTCATAAAACACGCCCTCGCGGCGGAACGCTGGCCTATATAACTGAGAAACCTTACTCATGAGAAGGTCGACAAGCTGTAAGGCAGATATGACAAGAGATGGATGGTCCTTGGACGAAAGGATAGAGGAGGCGAATGTAGCAATCGGAACAAACTGAAAAAATCGACTTTAGGTGGCAAATGGCAAGGGTTGCATCTTACACACCATAAAAACTTGTTTAATAGCGTCGGCATCCAGAAAACTGATTGCCTTGAGCAGTCCTGTCAATGTCTTGATCCGAATCGGTGTGACAACACTAGCAGCATATACATCGATGAGGATGGGCATGAGTAACTGAACGAAACGTTCGACAACGACAGGCTTGGAACGAAGTAATTCAGTCCTCTCTAGTGGAATCTCCTTCACGGATGTCGATGTCACCGCCGATGTTGATGGCATTTCCTCATGTTCCGGAGGAGATGGCGTTGGTGTATCTCCTTCAACAATAACAACAGCAGGCGTTGCAACATCTACAAAGGCAGATGATGCATGTAGTGAAGTGCTTGGCAAAGTCTGTCGAGCAGCGGTTCTATCAGCCTTTGCCTTTGCCTTTACCAGACGTGCCAAAGATTTCTCTGTATAGGCCTTGTGATCAAATACGCCATCTTATCCCAAGAGTGAGCACCGACTTGACGAACACGCTAGAATGGCCGCATACCTTTAGGAAGCGGAGGTAACAACTCTGAGATCAGACTGAGGGTTTCTTCGACTTGATCTTTAGGTCTGTGGGCAAGGTTCTCCATGACAGCCATATCCGCCAAACCTCCCCCCAAGCCCTGTCCGCCAATCGCATCTCCTTGTTCTCCTTCATTATTACTATTAGCCGATGGCAGAACGCCGGTCAAGATCTGATAAAGTGTATCGACTATATCGGCTTCTAGCAAGGAAACTGTGATTTTCGGGCTGGCGCGAGCGCAGGTGGCAAGAGCACGAAGTAAAAGAGTGAAAGTATTCGACGCAATCAACGGGGAACCACCAGCAGGCAACAGAAGTTGGTTGACAGCCTTGATCAAATCTCTGTCGACCAATAACTGCAAGTTCTCGATAGAAGAACGGTGATAAGAATCAATGACCCGAATGACACAAAGGCAAGCAAATTCGACCAATCTCTGATCAGAGTACGACAAGCAGCCACGAATGATTGGCCAAATGCTCTTGACCATATGGAAGTGTTCTGAAGATACATTACGACAGCAGTTTGCTGCAGCCTGCAGGGCCGTCCTCTGTACAGCAATGGAGAAGAAATCCAAATAGTTAAGCAAGGCAGCCAGGCCACCTTCCCGAATAATTGCAGAAGGAAATTCTTCAGATATTTTTTCCATGGTCTGAGAAGCATCCTTAGTAGAAAGAGAGCAAGAAAAAAACAAGAACATACACTGAGAGTCTGCTCCGCAAGGTCGATGTACGATATCTCTATAAGTTTGCTGCATAATACGGGTATGGCGCCATGGTACACAACAGTGTGAGCAACACCAGGGAGTGCTTCCATGAGATTGGCAAGACAACGGCAAGCAAGTACCTGAGCCTCCAGATTTTCGTCCCCTTGAAAAGGACCTCCGCGACTCGCAGCCAGGACAGCAGCAAGTTGAGCGTCTTCATCTGCGTCTTCATCGCCTTCATCGCCATCTTCATCGCCATCATCTTCATTGGCAACCTTCCCTCCTAGTATCCGGACTAATTCACGAACATACTGCTCAACCGGAAATGATCCAGCCAAGGTATCTTCGGTACTGATGCTGAGCAACTCACTCAATTCTTGCAAAGTAAGCAACCGGGTAGTCGGATCCGCCGTTGCCTTGATATTTCCAAGCATACTCTTCAACCGTGTCGTTAATGATGCCATGTATGACCCAAATTGCCGGACGTCACCACCACCCAAGAAGGCCATAGCAATATCAAAATCGTTGAGAGATGCTCCTGTAATAGTAGGGTTTGCGTTCCCATCACCTGAGCTATCACCGATATCATCAACATCATCGTCGTCGTCGTCGAAATGGCCATCGTCAACGCTGCCTTGATCATCGTGCGGGAGGTCACACTCTCCCTTTTGATTACCTTCCCCTGTATGTTCCTCCTTACGCAGTTCGACATCGGCGGATTCGCTTTTAGTAATCCCAGCATCAACCATCTCAACATCTTCGTCTTGTAGGCGTGAAGAGCCAGCCAGTTTCGACTTGCTGATAACCTTGCCTTTAGTTGTTTTCGTACTGTAAATGTACATGTTAATCTAGGCATCTATTTCCGTTGACAAATTACACCTCACCCTGCTTTTCGAGGCATATCGTGAGTCTGTGATGAAATTGTAGAGGATCTAAGTGAATATGAAGTTCTCGGACGTTTCGTTGAGGAGCCTGCACCGTCGTTCTCTGGTGTAGTTTCCAAGATTGCACGTTTCTTTCCTTTCTGGTCTTTTGCTGGTTCGCTAATGGCAAGAGAAGTGTTTATAGTGGCAGTACGACGTGAACTGGGAGAAAGAAGACGCTTCATCAGCCATTATATCCAATTTAGCACATTACAAACCACACACACACCGTTTGTTGTTGCGCGGAAAAGTCTCGTCAACGATTTCCTTGTCTTTACCCTTAGCTGAATTTGTGTCTTTAGATCGTCTATTCTTTATTGCTGGTGCAGCGAAGCGGATGTTTCGAGAATACGAAGTTTCCCCTGAAACAAGCTCCTCGGTACTTGCAATATCGGATTCCTTTCCCTTACCCTTTGTTTGAGATTTCTGCTTTGACGCCTTGACTCGTGCACTTGCTCGTAAAGATTTGGATTCCGAAGGTTCCGGATGGGTCGTTAGGTGTGAAAGAGCGGTTGATGCACTAGAGCTGCTTTCGGCTTCCGGATGATGGTTTGGTTGTATATCCATTTATTGCATGCACCCAGCCATCGATGCTGGTGTCTGGGCAATGAAGTAGAAAGTCCGGAGCAGCAGATGGAGGTTGTGCAGAAACAGTGACGAGTCGACTTTTCAGGGAAATCGCCTAGATTACATAAGCAGAATGGCTCATGTTGGAGCCAGCAGACTCAACGGCGTACTTTAGGAGGCTCTTAGTCGACTTCTGGATCATACATAGAAACAATGGATTTTTGTACCAATGAGTTTCTATGCCGACTTTGCTTCTGTCAGAATCTCTTCCATGCTCTTAATAAGAATGTCTACTATCATCTCGATCTCCTCCCTCCGGACATTATACGCAGGTGAAAGGATGATATGATCCCCTTTGGTGCCTTCCTTATTTGCACCTCCGACAAAGCCCATGATCACAACACCATTCTTTAACATTCTGGCCTGAACCAGCATCGCGATTGAATCTCCTTTGAAGTCCATGGCTCCAGCTTCAAGGTTCTCCCAGCTGAATTCGACACCCCAGAATAAACCACCACCGCGAATATCATGGATATAAGGTGCTGATTTTGCATTGGATCCACTCAAACGCTGTCTAAGTAGTTGTCCTGTGCGAGACATAAAGTAAAAACCAAGTCCAATGTACTAGAATAAGAAAAACATACCCAAGTATTGACCTTGCTTTTGAACATTCTGAAGCAATTTCTCTTCTTCTATAACTTTCTGCACAGCGAGAGCAGCAGAACAGGCCAGAGGATGAGCCTATATCAATCGATTGATTCCAGCTTGAAAACTCGAGCCAACCCCCCAAGACGACAAACACGAACCTGATAAGTGTGACCATGCTTCCAAATACCTGAATTGCCACGAATTCCCTGGGCAACCTTTTTGGACATTAAGACTGCACCGATGGATGCATACCTGAGTTCAAATCCACATCATCAGCAGTTCAAGACAGTGATCAGGCCATTAACCACGACTGACCCACCGCCCAAACCCTTGGCCACCGCTTGGATGTCAGGCTGTGCGTCCCATCTTCAAAACCAGCCCCGTATGTCAATCAGAGATAAAGACACGCACAGCAACATTGTCGCCAAACGATTGCCATGCATGAAGTGTTCCCATACCTGTCGACTTCATCAGACTTGATTTGCTCGCCACTCTGTGCCAATACTTACGGCCCATTCCACTCATGACCTATCAATCAACATATTTCACGAACTGTCCTCGAAACAAATAGTGGAAACTGACCTCATCAAGGATCAAAAGTGCACCATACTTGTCACAAACCGATTTCATAGCCTTGAAATATCCTTTAGGTGCGGGAACACACCCGGTAGTAGCGCCCACTACAGTCTCCGCAACAACTGTAACCTCTCTCAGAATGAAAGAAAAACCACAAAACTACAAAGTTTACTTACATCCAATGACAGTGTCTGATCCAAGCTCCAAAAATTTATCTTCTAGCTCTTTCCTCAACCTCTCAACATATTGCTCCTCCGATTCCTCGAGTTTCTTGAACCTTGCGGCATGGGCTGGCGAGACATGATGGAAATGCTGATCATCCAGAATCGCCGCATAGGGCTTACGCCTTGCAGGATACCACCCTAACGATAGAGTACCCAAAGTATTCCCATGGAAGGATAGTTCACGAGCAATGAAGTTAACGCGCTGCTGTTGTCCCGTCTCCAGGACATACTAATCAATTGTCAACAAAACTCTGAAAAAAAGTACACAAGATCACGCACTTGTCGAGCGAGTTTCATGGCACCATCCATCGCTTCGCTGCCTATACAGCTCACACTGAGTGAATGTCCAGACAAACGCCAAGCAATACATGCCTCCACTAGCAAACCCGACGATCTCAAAAGCCCCGTCACTACTTTCCACCAAATATTTCGCAAGGGCCTCCGCAGGTTCATTCGACAACTGCATATTATACACATCTAATTAACACCGCATCAACAATTACTGTGGAGTTCAAAAAAAAACTAAAACATCAAAACACTCACAAGGAACTTTGTCAATCTGATCCTTCAGCGCCTGAATCACTTTTGGATGACTATTCCCCAAGCAAGAAACAGCAGCACCCCCAACAGCATCATACACCGTCCTACCATCTTCCAACGTAATATAACTTCTCTCAGCAGACACGCCTACCGGAGGTCTCCACGGAGTCCTGTGCAAGATCGATGTTGGCTGTTTGAAATCTGGGCTGTTCTTCGCTGTGTTAATGGTAGTGGATTTATTGAGCAGAGTAGGCATAGTTGATCCATCCATTGCAGTAGATACAGAATATCGCAAGGTCTTATGGGCGTGTTGTCCCCGTAAAAGACCCCTCCACTTTCATCCACTATGGAACAGGCTATGACAAAGAAAAATCAGCAATCCTTCACACACACATACACACGGCTCTCCGTACACCGATAAAGCAACTTCTTTGTCCTATTCTCGTGCAACTATTCACACCATCCTCAGGTCATTCCCAACCGAAGCTTCTGACAGGTCGTCAGATGTATTCCAGAAACTCGAGGTTTGGGAAAACCTATTTCCGTCCACCTGCCAAATATAGATGTTTTTGATCCATATCAATCAACATCACTTGAACTTCCTATTCGCGGACTACACGCTACACGCATATGCAGATTTAGTCCAGATCTTCCTTCCTTGGAACGACGGAGTCGAACCCACGGTTAGCCCCACGCCTCCACACCGTGAGAGACAATAAATCCAGATCGTGTTATACATACATGAATTTCGATCATACAACAATCCAGCCGTCACCAAATGAAAAAAAGTACAATTTCGCTAATTTTGCTTTTCAAGAAAATTTGTCGCATAGTCTGTCACCCACTTCCGGCACCATTACCACCAACTACAGTAGGGGACGTAACGCTACTTCCCGCTCCCCAACTCTGCCTCTTCAACGTGCTCTCCCTCAGTGAATTCGTACCGTGTGAGTACGTTCTCGACCTTGTGTGGCTAGGCTTGCGACTTACGAAGAAAGCCTATCAACGGCATCCAGACCCAAAAAATGAACACGAGTACTCACATGAGCGTTGGAGAGCTAGCCAACCTGGTGAAGTTGCTAGGAAAAAGAGGATTACCAGAAGATCTACCGTCGCCCAACAAAACATCTCCGGCCGATTGTGATTCACTCACAATACTGCTCGAATCACCGGCATCGCTCACTGCCTGTGTGTGAGCAGCCCTCAGAGTACCCAGCAACGCAGCCATGTTGTTCGTGGAGTCAACCCTTTTGAAAGGGCCAATAGAAGAGAATGAGTTGCTTCTACTATGTGGTCTTGAACCGACATATGATAATGAAGTGCCATTGCCTCCTCCTATATTTGGGGTGGCTATAGAGCGAGGAATGGAGGTAGAGGGTAATATAGGTGAAAGCACCGGTGGACTGCCATAATGCATTATGGGCAAAGGGATGGTAGAGATCTTGAGTCCGTGGATCTTTGAGGGAGAGTGTGTGTTAGCTGTCACGGAAGCACTCGCTGTACCTTCAGGCTGCTCCTCCTGCTCCTGCTCCTCCTCTTCAGCGCCTTCTGCAATATCTCCGAGACCATCCGAAGGACCGTTTGACAATGACGATAGTGATGTGGTAGAGAAGGGTGGGGCTAGGAGAGGCTCGATAGTTACCTGATTTTCCTGCACAGCCTCGAAGGGAATAAAAGGACTGAAAGGACTAATAGAAATACCCTCTGAATCCATGCTGAAACGAGATTCTCGTTTGTCGAAGACAGGAGAATCCATGACGGCGTCCCAGTCGGCCCAGTGACCCCGAGCAGCCCTTCCCTCATCGTCCGAGATGTCTTCTGTCCTGATGCTATCCCTGTCGGAGGCAGAGGCATGATCGTTATCACGATGAGAAGAAGAAGAAGAAAAGTCCCAATCGATATCCAACTCGGGAGGAATGCCCAAGGAGCCTTTGACACGCTCCCAGATCAGTTCAGAGTGGGAAATGATGCACTTTCTAATAGCATACGCCCAGATTGTATCGGGGACGACATCACGATCGATTTTTGTGAGATGGAAGAGAAGGTGGCGATAAGTCCAGTCTGTGGGGTCCTGGGGGAGATCGGAAGGCCGGTCCAAGGGGCTGGCAGGATTTGGATCCCTGTTCTGGGCAAAAGTCTGAGCAAGGAGGGTGAAGAGCTTTGCGTCTGGAGGGGAGGAGATAAGAGAGGAGACCTCGGATGCACGGTCAACAAAGGGGAGAAGTATATTTTCTGGAAGAGGTGTGAAGTGGGTGAGCACGGGAGAATCCGGACCGGAGTATGAGGTGGACTGGCGAGCAAGATCAACGAGCTGGTCAGGCGTCAGACGGGGCTTTGTCTGGAGCAGGGCAGGAGTGGTCTGTCTGAGGCGAGACGAGGACGAGGGGCTCTGTGCGCGATCCCTGGGTCCAGTCGAGAAGGAAGAGAGACCAAAGCTGAGGCGCTGAGGCGACACAGGCTCTGGCGGGTGACGAGAAAATCTGCGCTGGCTGGGGACTGGCGAACGCGCACGGACGATGGTCAGCGTGCTGGAGGAGATACGAGGGGAATTTAAATTGAGCTCAGCATGGAGATTGAACGGGTCAGTGGCTGAGGCAGATCCCCGGCGCGTACTCACTCGACGTTGTGGAGAAAGTGCCATATGCTGTTTATTTATTGTCCATCATCTATCTATCATCAATGAAAAAATCTTCCATATCGCCTTCTGCATCCGCATCCGTCCGCATCTTCAGCAAATAATCCGGGTCTGCTACCTCTGCCAGATAGTCTTGCCGTTCCGTCTCTTCCTCTTCGCCCATAGGAGCATGCGCAAGTCGTATCACCTCCCACTTGTCGTCATATTGATCGTGTGGCTGAAACATGCACGCGGTCAGAATCATCTACACTTGCCTCTCTGTCAGATACCTACATTCACTCGCTTTTTCTTCAGCAGCATTTTTCTCTCAATATTCTTGTAATAAGCTCCCTTCTCTCTCCTTGTCCTCTTCCCTTCCGCCTCACTCATCACATCCTCAAACTTCATCGGTCCATCCCCGTCCCACAAAACCAACAAGAACTCGTTTTCCAGATTCTGTTCCACCTTGATAGTCTCGTAATCCCGGACAAACTGGAACAACGTAGGTTCCTGTCCCTCCGGCACCTCGTACGGCGCAACAGACCCTCTTGCCCCCTTTAATCTCATAGCAGACTTGTCGTCTTGCGTCAGGTAATACGCCAAGAACGAATCATGTTCTGTCTTCATAGGTCGCAAAATCGCGCAATCTAGACGTTCGTCTTCCACCTGCCACACTTATTCAGCAGCTCAAACAGTCAGTTGATGAACATACATCTACCGGCCGATCCCCAGGTCTCTCCGAGAACCGAAACAAGTCATACCGATTTGGCCATACCTGAGCATCTGGTAGAATGGGATAAGACTCAAGCGCCGTGACTTCAGGTTTATTCGGATGTTTCAACGCTGACAGATCAAATTCGTCGTTCGATGCTACAAACGAAGACTCTATGTCTTTGAGTTGTGCACTCCTTGAGATATCGATAGGCGCAATTTGAACGGTTTTCCTGGTGAGGTGTCATGGAACTGTTCTACTACTTGAGCAAGAGCACATACGTTTCTTGTGATGAAGTCCGTAGAACACCTTCTCGACTGATATATTCTGTCTTCCTCAGCCATGGCACATGTGTCATCGATGCACTAGACCCGCTCAAATTATTTGTCGCAATACCAGTTGAACTCAATATGTCCGACAAAAGGAACGCATCTTTCGGATCCAGTTTCGGTAAATTTGACGGATCAGGATTCAATGCTAGTCCCCCCCCCACAAAGCATGAAGGTCAGCTCCATGAATCAAGTAAATTTACGCTTACCTGAATCATCAACACCCTCCTCCCACAAACACTCAAACTTTCCCAAATCCAGAGGCATACCCAATTCAGCATCCACAATCATCGGTAAAGGCGTCTCATTCGCCAATTCATTCAAAAATTCTGGCCGCGTGTATCGTTTAGGATCCGTCGGTATATCCAGAAATTTCGGTGGACATGGTGGTGCGGGAAGTGGGTTGGAGTATCGGACGCGTACCAGAAGATCAAGTTTTGAGGAACTACGGATGGTAGAGAAAGAGAGGTCAATGAATCATGGATTTCTTGATTGAGACACGTTTATTGTATACCTCTTCTTGAAGTTCATTTTTTTTGATATCAGTGGTGAGGCAGCTTGTTGGGCTCTCAGTCAAAGTTGATAACAAGCAAAGGTAAACAAAGGTGATTCAAGAATAGAATCAAGTTGATGATCTTTTTCGAAGTTCAATGAACTCGGAGGTCAACTTGTATATCGCTCAACAAATCACAGTCTGAAAGTAGCGACTCAATCTTGTGACAAACTGAATCTCAAAGAGACCGAGAGCTTTATGCATCGTACCATAGTTCGACCTCCACAAAACCTTAAGTGATGTGCAAGTATTCTCGTCCATGATATTTGTTTTGCACCTACATTTCAGCAGAAACAGAACTTGTGCTCAGGCACTCGAACCACCGTGTGGTCTAGTTTTTCCCATGGCTTTGTGGGGAGGGAGGTAAGTACAGAGAGCCCTGCACTCTCACATTCGCTTTCCTTCAACAGGTTGATCGTCGTACCACCAATTGACCGGACTAGCTTGCTCTGTGTCACCCAAACTGCCAGTGTGCCTACTAGCTCCCCATCTGTTCTGTTGTTGTTCCATCACCAGCCACATTCGGTCATTGTGAGATCAAAACTAGAGCTTACAGCTGAAGCTGTTTCATGTATAAATCTGAAGATGGAATGATAAATTCTGTCTCTTTTCTGTCCAACAATCCCATAATGTTTGTTTGGACTACATAAGTAGCAGGCATTAACTCATTTACTAACAATTCCTTTCTCCTTTCTTTACTTCTTCTACCTTCCTTCAAATTTCTCAGGTTAATTTCGAGTAATCTGGCTTTCACTTGTGTTTGTGTAGATAAGACCGCTATCTTTTTCTTTTTCTTTTTTCTAAATCATCAATTTATTACACGGGACTCGGTGGTAGACCGTGGTAGTTACACGAGGTTACTACTAAAGAGAGAAAAGAAAGAGAAGAAAGGAGAAAAAGAAGGAGTAGGGGATGTAGTAGCTATAAGGGATAGCAAATAGCTAAATCTACGTGATGCCTTCTTGGAAGCAGAACGCGCCCGGATTGAATTCAAGGAATGTGAGAACATCTTTTAGGGAGTCTCGCTTTGGGTTCCATGACTGTCGGTATCGTTCACAGTCAAATAGGATGTGGTCTCGTGTTTCAAGTTTTGTAAGACCGCTATCGCGGACGGCAATCACTGTGTTACAAATTTACGATACAAAACTTGTGCTAACCAGCGGACTTGGCCGATCAATAGCTATACAGTATATCGGAGGATACCGGTGATTCACCCACGGTACCAATATCACTATCGTCAACTCTAAGAAATCGTAGTGT
>Ga0157365_10000858_pt1 | contig 12829 bp, 15 predicted proteins | sample AttsexASBM3_FD_111478 | JGI IMG/M metagenome (GOLD analysis project Ga0157365, IMG submission 111478) | Fungus gardens microbial communities from leaf cutter ant in Ribeirão Preto, State of São Paulo, Brazil - Atta sexdens ASBM3 | ecosystem: Host-associated > Fungi > Mycelium > Unclassified ... | reverse complement strand
GCTGTTGGCCTTGTGGATGGCGGTGACCTTGCGGCGCCGCTTCATGGCCAGTTCAAAGGCTTGCCGTGCGATACGCTCGCTGCAGTGCCGGGTGATCTTGCGGATGGACAGCGCCATGTCCGGAGAGGGCATCACCTCGCCCCAGCCGCGGCTCATGTTGCGATCAGCGTAGAACCCTTCGGTCGCCTCTCGCATGATCACCAGATCCATCGTGCGTCCTTCCTTCATGTTCGACGCGAGGAAGGACCTCGTACGGGCGGGCCGGACGTTGGCATAGAGATCCATGCCGACCCGGAAGCCAGCCGAGACATTACGGCCGCCCTTCTCAGGTGCAGGGTAGTCGGCGTGGGATTGGGTACCCAGGATGATCCCGTCATAGCCGCGGGCCTTTTCCAAGGTCTCGTCACGCAGGGTCGTGCCGTATTTTTCCAGGCTGGTGAAACCGATGTCGTCGTAGTCGAAGGCCAAGTCGAGGCCGAATTTTGCGTTGGCTGCATCAAGCACAGCGATGGATGCTTGAACGATTTCCGGGCCGATGCCATCGCCGGGCAGAACCAAAATGCGCATTGTTTTTCTCCGTAGGTAGGTCTGGGCACGGTCGCCGCTCAGGTGCCGCCTGGTCGAGGCAACAGATCCGGCAACAGCGCGTGTGGTATTTTATTCCATCAAAAAACACACATTGCAAGCGTTATCGAAATACACGCGCGCAGCGATACGCTGTTCCTGTCGACGGATGCGCTCGGAAGTTAGGCAGGCTGGGGCTAGCAGGCTTTCGAGGTTGTCCGAAAGAACTCTGCTGGAGGAGCCATAGCGGGAGAGACTGCTCGCGGGATACGAGCAGTAGCGGTTACGCCTGCAGGAGGTCCTGCTTTTCCCTGGCGGCAGTTGTCAGGTGCACGGTCATGAAGGACGCAGCCTCCTGAATCTGCCCAGTGAGAAGAAGATCGATAAGCTGCAAATGCTCTCTGCAACGCCTTAACGTCTGTTCGCGATCCACGGCCTTCTGGTACTCCATGAGTCGACGGATGCGATTCAACCGTCGCAGGGAGTCGAAGATGAAGGCATTCCCCGAACAGCTGGCGATCGTTTCATGGAGGCGCGTATTGGCATCGAAAATTTCGGCAGGTGAAGCCTCGAACACGCGGCCATTGGCTAGCAACTCCTGCTCCTCTCGGCAGATCGACAGCCTGAACTCATCGACCTTGAACGTTGGCTCCAGGATACCCGCCGGCTCAATCAGCAACCGGAAGCGGTAACTCTGGGCGTAGGCGGCAGGCGAAGTCATGCCCTCCACGAACTCCCAGCCATATCCGGGCAACCGTTCCGCCCACCCCTCCTGTACACACCTTCGCAGGATGTCTGCAAGCTGCGATCTCGTGACCTGATAACGCCTCATGAGCTCGTTCTCGGTCACCTTCAGCGGCAGCTCATCCTCCAGCCGATCCTTGGCGATTTCCAGGTAGATGCGCTCCGTGTTCGAGACCTCTTCTTGGGCCTGAGGAGTAGCGTCCAAGGCCCCGGGTGCCACGACGTACCCACCTTCCGGGTGCGCCGCAAGTAGGTTCTGGGTAGCCATGGCCTTCAGTGCACTCCGCACTGGAGACCTGGACACTCGCAGTCGCTCCGCTAGCGCTCGCTCGGGTAGTCGAGTGCCCACTTCGAGATTGTGGGAGCTGATGTACATCAGGATGTTGGGGATGAGCTGAGAGACCAGCGACGTGCTCATGGCGCAGAAATGTTCGCAGTAAAAACGCGGATGCTACCACGCAGGTACCTGGCTGACGGTGTGGTTCAGTGACACCACCGGCCAGCATCGCGCCTTGCGCTCCGCAAAAACGCCGTGGTATATCATTTACACGAAATACCCATGACGATAATCTGATGGGGTGAATGCCTGTAGGCGCCGGCAGCAATACCGGACCTAGCCTTTTCCCCTTCCGAGGCTTCGTACGGAGAAATGACGTCGAGCGTCCCTTCCCGAGCCAATCAGGTCTGTTCGAAGACCGTTCCCTAGCGAGCTGGAGCTCTACATGACAATAACCTCGATCAACCCCTCGACTAACCAGGCTCTGGCCAACTACGAGTTGCACAGCGCGGAGCAAGTCGAGCAAGCGCTTGCAGGCGCGGCTGAAGCCCAAAGATCTTGGGCTGCTCGTCCCATCGAGGAGCGGTGCTCCTTTCTGATCAAGCTTGCCGCTGTTCTGCGCGCGAACCGTGACGAATACGCTCTGCTGATCACACGTGAAATGGGTAAGCCGATCGTCGAAGCCGAGGGAGAAATCGAGAAGTCCGCAGTGACTTGCGAATTCTATGCACGCCAAGCTCCGGTCTATTTGGCAGATAGCACCGTAGATACCAATGCTGCAGACAGCCGAGTGGTGTTTGATCCGTTGGGCGTCGTCCTGGCCGTCATGCCTTGGAACTACCCGTTCTGGCAGTTCATCCGCTTCGCAGCACCGGCGCTTGCTGCTGGTAATGGAGCGATCCTGAAGCACGCGAACAACGTACCCGGCTGTGCGCTAGCGCTTGAGAAGGCATTTGCCGAGGCCGGCCTGCCGGAAGGTCTCGTCGCCACGCTGCTGATCGACTCCTCGAAGGTAGCGGGCGTCTTGGCTGACGATCGGATCGCTGCGGTCACCCTCACCGGCTCTACCGCGGTGGGTAAGCTGGTCGCCGCCCAAGCTGGCAGTGTCATGAAGAAGCAGGTACTGGAGCTCGGAGGGTCGGATCCTTTCATCGTCCTGAAGGATGCCGATATCGAGCTGGCTGCCAAAAACGCTGTGAAGGCACGTTTTTCCAACACCGGTCAAAGCTGCATCTCGGCCAAGCGTTTCATCGTCGAGGACGCTATCGCAGATCAGTTCGTCGAAGCCTTCGTAGCTGGCGTGAAAGCCCTCAAGGTTGGCGATCCCGAAGCTCGCGATACGCAAATTGGCCCCCTCGCGCGGGCTAATCTTCGCGACGATATCCACTCGCAGGTACAACGATCCCTGGAACAGGGCGCGAAGCTGCTGACTGGCGGCAGCGCGGTACAAGGCGCCGGCTTCTATTACCAGCCCACAGTGCTGGATTTCGTCTCTCCTTCCATGGTCGCGGCATGCGAGGAAACCTTCGGGCCAGCTGCAGCCGTGATTCGCGTGAAAGATGAAGACGAAGCCATCCGGGTCGCCAATGCCACCGAATTCGGTCTTGGCGCGGCGCTGTGGACGGGCGATGTGAGCAAGGGTCAGCGCTTGGCACGCCGTATAGAAGCCGGCGCCGTATTCATCAACGCCCTGGTAGCTTCCGATGCCCGCGTACCTTTTGGTGGCATCAAGCAGTCTGGCTATGGCCGAGAACTCGGCGATTTCGGTGTCCGGGAATTCACCAATATCAAAACGGTTTGGCAAGGCCCGAACCAGTAACCAGAACAAGAGATTGCCCAAATGATCAAGACTGATTCGGATGCATGGCTTCTAAAACCCGAGGTCATCCAAAAGCATGATAGAGGCGGTGGCGCCTCTACCACTCCGCTCGTGACTAAGGGGCTAGGCGCCAGCCGCTTCATCAACGGGTTCACCGAATTTGCCGGCGGAGCCAAGATTCCCTTCCACTTCCATAACTGCGAAGAGAGCGTGATGCTCATAGAGGGGCACGCAATTTTCGATATTGACGGCCAAGAATTCGATATCAAACCGCAGGACGTAACCTTCATCCCTGCCGGCGTCCCTCATCGCTTTCGCAACGCCTCGGAAACTGAACCCATGAAGATCCTCTGGATTTATGGGTCCGCCGACGCCACCCGTACCCTGGTCGAAACAGGTGAAACACGTTCCATTGCCGCGGAACACAATACCTGAGCCCTTCGATAGGAAACGTTCTTCACGCTCGTGGAGAACGCCCGTAACTTTATTGATGGATGAAGAGCCATGCCTGAGATCGTTGTCTACGCCGTCCAAGGACGGACCCATGAGCAGAAAAAAATGCTGATGCAAAAAATTACGGAGGCCGTTGTGGAAAGCTTCAACGTCCCTACTGATAAAGTTGTGGTGCAGATCGTGGAATCTGATCCGAACAACAAATCGCGTGGTGGTGTGCTGTACAGCGAGCGCTGAATTCAACCTGCTGGAGTCTAGCAATGATTATTGAAGTAGCGGACATCGAGGTCGCTTCCGAGCAGCAAGAAGAGTTCGCGAAAGCCATCGTCCGTGGTGTTGAGACCGTAATTTCGAAAGCACAAGGTTATCTGGGCTACCAGGTGTTGCACGGCATCGAGTCGCCTGCGCGGTTCTTGCTTCAGATCAAATGGGAAACGCTGGAAAATCATACGGTGGATTTTCGTCAGTCCGAAGCGTTCTCGGAATGGCGAAGCATCGTTGGACCTTTCTTTCTCCGCCCTCCAGTTGTCGAGCACTTTTCGGTAATTTCATAAAAGCAGATCAGGCGCCGCCAAAGGCGCTTGGCACCGGCGTCAATCAGGAGACACTCCCTCGATGAGCGCATCACAGAAAATTGCCTTGGTCACCGGCGCAGGCAGCGGCATCGGTAAGGCAGCAGCCTTGGCCCTGGCCGAGAGCGGCTATACCCTCATTCTGGCGGGCCGCCGCGAACAACGCCTGATAGCGGTGGCTGAAGAGATTGGCGCGTTGGACCGCAATTGTCCTGCGGCCGTAACCGCAGTGGTTGACGTGGGTGATTCGGAGGCGGTGAACGGGTTGTTCACGGATATCCGCGAGCGCTTCGGCAGGCTCGATCTGCTCTTCAACAACGCCGGTCGCGGCAACCCGCCAGGGGCTTTCACCGAGTGGGATGCCAGCCAATGGCGCGAGGTCGTCGATACCAATCTCAATGGGATGTTCTTCTGCCTGCAGCGGGCCTTTCAAATGATGCGTGACCAGAATCCCCAGGGGGGCCGGATCATCAACAATGGTTCCCTGGCCGCGCACTCGCCCAGGCCCAATTCGATAGCCTACACCGCCACCAAACACGCCGTTACCGGCCTTACCAAGGCTGCATCTCTGGATGGCAGGGCTTTTAATATCGCGATTGGACAGATTGATGTCGGCAACGCCATGAGCGACCTCGCGGCGAGAATGGCTGCAGGAGTGCCGCAGGCAAACGGCGAGATTAAAACCGAACCCCTCATCGATCCGAGCCTTGTCGGTCAAGCCGTTGCATATATGGCCAGCTTACCGCTGGAGGCCAATATCCTCTTTCACACCATCATGGCTACCAACATGCCATTTGTAGGTCGAGGTTAATGTCAGGGCTTCATTGGCTCAGCTTCCAGCCAATCACCCGGCCGGAATGAAGCCTGCACACGGGCTTTCTGAATAACTAAATTATCCGCCCCGAATTGCTACTTCGAACATGCTCAGCAGCCTAACGGCAGCAGGACGCCTGCTCGTGCGCACTCGCGCGCAGGCAATTTTCAATAAAAACAACTGAGTCTCCGCCATGAGTGAACAACAGTTATCGACGCGCACTGCCTCACCCGCTCCCATCTTGATCAAGAAAGGGCTTTGGCAACGTTGGATGGATATCGACGTAGGGATTGTTCCACTGCCCATTTATGTCCTGCTCGTTGCCGTATTGATCGCCTTCAGTTTTCTCGGAAAATTCAAAAGCGACATCGCCACTGTAATTGGTATCATGACCGCATTCGCCTTCGCACTGGGCGAAATCGGCAAGCGCCTCCCTGTCGTGAAACACATCGGCGGCGCCGCAGTGATCGTCACCTTCGTACCCTCCTATCTCGCCTATAAGGGCTTGATACCTGCCCCGATGACCAGTGCTGTCGAAAGTTTTTTCAAGTCATCCGGAATTCTATATATCTTCATTGCTGCCGTAATTGTCGGCTCCATTTTGAGCATGGAGCGAGAAACCTTGATCAAAGGTTTTCTCAAGATATTCGTTCCACTCTTTGTCGGCTCTATAGTGGCGGCATCCGTCGGAACCCTGACTGGTACCCTGCTTGGACTGGGGTCTTGGCATACGTTCTTCTATATCGTGGTGCCAATCATGGCCGGCGGCGTGGGTGAGGGAGCTATTCCACTGTCCATCGGTTATCACGGCATCACGGGAATCGATCAAGGCGAGATTCTCGCCCGAGTGATGCCGGCGATCCTGGTGGGAAACCTGACGGCGATCATTTGCGCGGGAAGCCTAGCGTGGCTTGGAAAGCGTGCGCCGCATCTAACCGGAAACGGCCAGCTCCAACCGGGCGGAGACGAAGAGTTCCGTAGCGGCCACCAGGGGCCAATGGATGGCAATGTGCAGAACATTGCCGCTGCGGGAATGATCGCCGTGACGTTGTACCTCGCCGGTACCCTTTCCCAGCAGCTACTGTCCTGGCCGGCTCCGGTAGTAATGCTGGCTCTGGCAGTGGCACTGAAGCTGTGCCATGGCATCACCCCTCGCCTCCAATCGGGCTCCTACACCGTCTACAAATTTTGCCTTACCGCCATCGCCTATCCGATGCTGTTTGCCTTTGGCATCGTGCTGACTCCGTGGCAGACGCTTATCCAAGGTTTCGCCCCGGCGAACCTCATCACCATCGTAGTGACGGTGATGTCGATGACGGCATCGGGCTATTTCATAGGGCGCTGTGTGAAGCTCTATCCAGTAGAGTCAGCCATAGTCGCCAGCACCCACAGTGGCATGGGCGGCGCTGGTGACATAGCCATCCTTTCCGCCTCCAATCGCATGATGCTGATGCCCTTTGCCCAGATTGCAACGCGTATCGGTGGTGGTATCACCGTTGCGTTGGCATTGATTGCGATGGCGGCGCTTTGGTAAGCGCCGTACGCGCTGACAAGAATAGAAGGATTTCAGGTTTTCATTGACCGTTCAGAAGCTAGCAGTAGTCCATAGCCTGGACAGCGGCAAGCCGGTACGCGAATGCCAAACCATCTACGTACCGGAGACCACTCATCCTGCGCTGGCACGCCGAGCTGAGCGATAAGATCTACGACGCCACCGCACCCACCGACGCCCTGGCCATTGTGGTACGCGATCCCATCAAAGTGGTTGGCCTGGTACTGACCTGAAACCTCCCGTTACTGATGCTAGCCGGGAAGATCGGCCCCTCGCTGGCCGCCGGCTGCTCCATCGTGGTCAAGCCAGACAAGGAGACCACCCTGAGTACCCTGCGCGTAGCCGAGCTCGCCCACCAGGCCGGAGTACCTATCGGTGTCCTCAACGTGGTGCCAAGAGGCGGCATTCCAGCGCCCCAGATCGTGATGGTCCGATCTTAAGCGCTCATGCTGCTCGCACCCTGGACCAGATTGAGGTCAAGGATCATCTGCTGTTGCTGGCAGCGCTCGATGTCCATCATTAGGTGGTGGGTGATTGGGATTGTCAGGTGACGCTCACCGTCGTACAGGCCTGGGAAAAGCGCCATGGGGCCATTCCCGCAGGTGCCCTCATCACCTTGCGTACCGGCTGGCCACAGCACTGACCGGAACAGAGATGGGGTCAGAATCTCGATACCCGGGGCGTGGCCCACTAATCGGCTTGGAGTTGTGAGTTACTCGGCTACCTCGACCAAACGCGCAAGATTGCCGCATCCGGCCACGAGACCACGGATACCAATCCGGGCATTGCTACCAGCCGCGACGACTATTGGCTAGGTCCTACATCCTCTGGCGTAATCATTACCAGATTTAGCTGCTGGCCAACCCGGACCAGCTCCCTGAGGACGGTGCCCTGATCTCTATGCCCTTTCCTGGGACCTCCCGGGGGGGACGGCCTTCCCAGTACAGGCGTTTGCCATCCTGCCCGACTAGCTAGCCATTGGCGCGACAGGTACCCGCTGATCCTCAATCAGGGCGAAGGCATCTTCCAGCCCTATTGCAGGCGAATTACGGGTCCTTACCCACAGTAAACCGGTCGCTCGCTGCAGGTGACTGGCATAACCAGCTCGAGACCGCCTGAAGGAGATGGCCGAACAAATCGGCAGCCCACGTAACAGATCGTAACCACGGGAGATGGTTTGCCTACCATCAATCGTGTAGCGCAATAATTTTCGATGTCGCTATACTCGAGGCAACGTGTGGGTCAAATTGTGGGTAGATGCTATACCAATCTAAAAAAACCATCGAAAACAACAACATATAAATTTAAAAAGCCGGGCTCAGCCCGGCGTTTTTCTTGGCGTGGCCATTCAGGCCAGCGGCGTCACCTGGCCACGACGTTCCAGGTAGTGCTCCACATAGGAGCAGGAGGGAATGACGCTGTAGCCGCGGCTCTCGGCGTAGTTCAGCGCGTACTCGGTCAGCCGCGCTGCCAGGCCGCGCCCACGCAGGGCATCGGGGACGAAGGTGCGATAGAAATCCATGGTCTGCTTGCCCAGATCCATGTAGGCGAGATAGGCGCGCTGGCCGTCGACAGAAAGGTGGAATTGATGATTGGCCTCATCGTGTTCCACGTGGAGGGACTCGTTCATGACTACTCCTTGGCGGTTTGGCTCCGCCTTATCCATTGTTATCGATGATACCCGAAGACGAGAACGCACCCTTCCTGTGCGGGACTGAGCCACAGCGCGTCAGACCCCTCCGGAAGAAGCAGGTTCTGACCAGCCGTCGCACCGAGAAGACACACTATATCAGGGCCGCCTGCGCGGGAGCAGGCGCGGCTCGGCGCTTGACAACTTCCGCTCATCCTCTAACGTTTTGAAACGTTCGCGACTTTCAGCCATCCAAGCAGTTGCTGATACCGGGTGCGCAGGGATTCCGGGACGAACACGGGGAGCCGAGAAGGATTTTCCGCAAAAAATCCTTCTTCAACGGGTTCGCTCAGTTTACTTACGACCGGTAATGAGTAGTATGTAGCCGCAATTTTCCACCTGGGAAATTGATCTTAAAACAGGATGTCTACCTCAAGGGGTTTACGATGAACAACGCTCTGAAATTCGCCGCCCTGGCTCTGGCCGCTGCTCTGGCCACTGGTTGCAGCACCGCTAACAAGGAAAGCGAAGCTCGCCTGACCGCTACCGAAGACGCCGCTGCCCGCGCTCAGGCTCGTGCTGACGAAGCCTACCGTCACGCTGACGAGGCCCTGGCCGCCGCTCAGAAAGCTCAGCAGACCGCTGACGAAGCCAACGAGCGCGCCCTGCGTATGCTGGAAAAAGCCAGCCGCAAGTAAGCGCCTCGGCTGGAAAGGCGAGTGGCAACAGTCGCCTTTCCCGGAGCAAACAAAAAGCCCGCCATCTCAGATGGCGGGCTTTTTGTTTGTCTGGCTGGCCGAGCGCGCTCGGCCGGTCGCGATCACAGGGTCTTGGCAGGCGCCTTGGCCACCGTACCCGGCGTCATCCCGGCCGGCAGGTCGGCGATTTCCACTGGCAGGCCGTCCTGGCCCTGGACCACGTCACGCACCGTGTTCCAGTTCACCGCGCTATTGGCCTGCAGCAGGTCGTCACGCTTGATCAGCGCATTGACCACCGCGGCCTGACGGTCGATCTCGGTCGGATCGCCCTTCACGGTCACCGGCTGGTGGGCTTCCAGGTAGAGCTTGCCCTGGCTCACGCCGAACTTGTAGGGCTCGTCGATGATGCGCACCGGCGTGCCCACGGGCAGCATGCCGACCAGTTCGGTCACGTTGAAGTTGTACATGCGGAAGCAGCCATGGCTGACCTGCATGCCGATGCCGAATTTCTTGTCCGAGCCGTGGATGAGATAGCCCGGCAGGGTCAGGCGGATCTTGTAGGGCCCCAGGGGATTGTCCGGACCGGGCGGCACCACCTTGGGCAGCGGATCGCCTTCGGCGGCGTGCTCGGCGCGTACCGACTCCGGCGGATACCAGGACGGATCCTTGATCTTGTCCACCACCTTGGTCACGCCGATGGGCGAACCCCAGCCTTCGCGGCCGATGCCCAGCGGGTAGGTGAACACCGTGTGACCACCCTTGGGGTAGTAGTACATGCGGTATTCGGCGATGTTGATGACGATGCCTTCGCGCGGGCCGGGCGGCAGGATGAAGCGCGTAGGCAGCACGATCTCGGTGCCGGCACCCGGCAGCCAGGCATCGACGCCCGGGTTGGCGGCTACCATCTCGGTGTAGCCCAGATCGTACTTCTGGCCGAGATCGGCAAAGGTGTCTTCGTAGGCGGCCTTGATGACCTGAACCTCGCCGACCACGTCTTCACCGGGTGGCGGCAGCGGCAACTCCAGTGCCTGCGCCGTACCCGCGCTCAACAGACCAAACAGCGAGAGGGAACCGACCAGGGTCGAAACGCGCGCGGGCATGGGATGAATCCTTGCAAGGAGCAAAAAGGTGACGGCGCGAATTGTACACGCCTCGATCGGCGTCCGGCAGGGCCTCGGACCTGCTCAAAGGCTCGCGAGCTAGCGCCAAACTAGGCGAAAAGACCTGAGGAAGCGGAGTTTACGAGGGGTAAATGAGCATTCCGAAGGGATTTTCAACACCGTTTGGCCGACGCGCAGCAGACTTTGGGCAGGCTCTCAAAAGACCTGTAACGGATTCGGCAATCCCTGTTTGGCGCCCTGCAGCCGCTGCATGCAGGCCGGACAGAGGGTCTTGAGGCCGAGCGCCCGGCGATTCAGCGGATGCAGGCGGGGACGCGCCGGCAGCAGGGTACCGCACAGCGTCCGGTCGGTCGGCGAGCCCAGCTCCAGCTGCCGGGCGACGATATGGACTCGACCCTCGCGGCAGGCGAACAGGTCGAGCTGGGCATCGGGCTGGATCAGCTGATAGCCGTGCATGGACCGGGAAAGGCGGGACATCGGGATACTCCAGGGGCGGTTCCGCCGGGCGGTCGATTGGCCGGACCGGCGGGGCGCGCAACCTTAGCGGAAAGCCCCGTCGGGGAAAAGTCCGGCGTTCAGTCGCGCAGCAGCGGCTGCAACTGGGGCCAGGCGTTGTCCAGCAGGCGCTGCTGGGCATTGGCCTGGGGGTGGATGCCATCCGGCTGCATATAGGCCGGATCGCCGCCTACCCCTTCCAGCAGGAAGGGCACCAGGGCCACCTGCTGGGCCTTGGCCACGTCCGTGTAGACCTGGGCGAAGCCATCGGTATAGCGCGGCCCGTAGTTGGGCGGCAGGCGCATGCCCAGCAGCAGGACGCGCGCGCCTCGGGCCTTGGCCTGTTCCACCAGGGCGGTGAGGTTGCGCTCGAACTGCGCCAGCGGCTGGCCGCGCAGGCCGTCGTTACCGCCCAGCTCGATGGCCACCACGTCGGGTCGATGCTCAGCCAGCAACCGTGGCAGGCGCGCCAGGCCGCCGGCGGTGGTGTCGCCGCTGATGGAGGCATTCACCACCTGGTAGTCGAGCCGCTGCGCCTGCAGGCGCTGCTCCAGCAGGCGTACCCAGCCCTGCCCTTCGGCGAGGCCGTAGCCGGCGCTGATGCTGTCGCCCACCACCAGCAGGGTGCGCGCCATGGCCAGGGGCGTGAGGGTCAGGCAGAGCAGCGCCAGCAGCCAGGCAATGCCTTGCCGCAAAGGCGCGCTGGACTTCGCCCGCTTTTTTGACTCTAACTCGCCACAGCCGCCCGCATGCGGGCCCTTCGAATACGGCATCGGATACCTCATGAGCGAAGTCATACTGCTGGCACGCGACCTTAGCAAGGTCGTCACGGGCGCGGAAGGCGCGCTGCCGATCCTCCAGGCGCTGGATCTGCAACTGCAGGCCGGCGACAGTTTGGCCATCGTCGGCAGCTCGGGTTCCGGCAAGTCCACCCTGCTCGGTCTCTTGGCCGGTCTCGACCTGCCCAGCGGCGGCGAGGTCCATCTCGCCGGTCAGCGCCTGGATACCCTCGACGAAGACGCCCGTGCCCGCCTGCGCGCGGAACGGGTGGGCTTCGTGTTCCAGTCCTTCCAGCTGCTGGACAGCCTCACGGCGCTGGAGAACGTCATGCTGCCGCTGGAGCTGGAGGGCGTGCGCCAGGCCCGCGAGCAGGCGGTGGCCCTGCTGGAACGGGTCGGCCTGGGCGAACGACTGCGCCACTATCCCCGGCAGCTCTCCGGCGGCGAGCAGCAGCGGGTCGCCCTGGCGCGCGCCTTCGCGCCGCGCCCGAGCATCCTCTTCGCCGACGAACCCACCGGCAATCTCGACAGCCGTACCGGTGCCCATATCAGCGATCTGCTGTTCGAACTCAATCGTGAGCGCGGCACGACGCTGGTACTGGTGACCCATGACGAGCGCCTGGCCGCGCGCTGCGCCCGCCAACTGCGCCTGGAAGGCGGCCGGCAGGTCGCGGCATGAGGCGTACCGGTCTGCCCTTCACCCGGCTGTTCGGCCTGGCCTGGCGCCAGAGTCTGAGAGAGCTCCGCGCCGGCGAGATCCGCATGCTCTGCCTGGCGCTGGTGGTGGCCGTGGCCGCCAGCGTCGCCATCGGCTACTTCACCGCCCGCCTGGGCGCGGGCATGGAAAATCGCGCCAGCGAATTCCTCGCCGCCGACCTGGTGCTGCTGGGCAGCGAACCGCCACGTCCGGAACAGGTGGACGCCGGCCTGCAGCGGGGCCTCGAACACAGCCGCTCGCTCAATTTCAGCACCATGGCCGCAGGTGCCGAGGCCCTGCAGCTGGCCAGCGTCAAGGCGGTCCAGGCCAACTTTCCCCTGCGCGGCGAGGTGCGCAGCGCGGCGGCGCCGGACGCGCCCGACCAGCCGGGCGGCGCTCCGGCGCCCGGGGAGGCCTGGGTCGAGCCGCGCCTGCTGCTGGCCCTGGACGCCAAGGTTGGTGATCGCCTGGACATCGGGCGCAAGGCCCTTACCATCACCCGGGTGCTCACCTACGAACCGGATCGAGCGGGTGACTTCTACAGCCTGACGCCGCGGGTGCTGATCAATCTCGACGACGTGGCCGCCACCGGGGTCATCCAACCCGGCAGTCGG